>Ga0207753_1000390_pt1 | contig 17367 bp, 18 predicted proteins | sample PonA233FremontCA_2_FD_187273 | JGI IMG/M metagenome (GOLD analysis project Ga0207753, IMG submission 187273) | Salt pond sediment microbial community from Fremont, CA, USA - Pond A23 Sediment 3 (SPAdes) | ecosystem: Environmental > Aquatic > Non-marine Saline and Alkaline > Saline | place: USA... | reverse complement strand
TGGAGGAGGGCTACATGTTGACCTGTGTCGCCTACCCCATCGCCGACTTCACGCTCGAAACCAACGAAGCACCGTAGTCGACCTGCTGATCGCCACGCGGTATTCTCCTCGCTTCTCCCTCGCTATCTGACCAACGGGTTTGTCGAAGGCTATGCACAACCGCACAAGGGTTTATATGCTACCTGCTGAACATTCCCCCAATGGACGACAGCCTCAGGTCGACGCTCGAAGACCTCCCGCCCAGTGCGAAGCTCGTCTACAAAACCCTCGAATACGAGGGCCCGCTGACACAGGGCCGACTCGCCGACCAGTCGCTGTTACCGGCCCGGACCGTCCGGTATGCGCTCTCGACGCTGGAAGACGAAGGCGTAGTGACCGAAGAACTCTACATCCAAGACGCCCGCAAACGACTCTATTCGCTGGCGGCCAACCAGTCCGACGACGCCGAGGAGTCGACCGACCGATTCGAGACCTCCGTCTCGGCAGTCAACTGAGCCGTTACCCCCGGACACATAGGCCAAACCGTTTTGACCGGTCGCTCGAATCCAGTACTAATGGAACTCGTTTCTGTCGCCGCCCTCGCCGACAACGGTGTGATCGGTGACGACGGTGAACTCCCGTGGCCGTCGATCCCCGCCGACAAACAGCAGTACCGCGAGCGGATCGCCGATGATCCCGTGATACTCGGTCGGCGTACCTTCGACTCGATGCGCGATGACCTGCCGGGGAGTCACCAGATCGTCCTCAGTCGGAGCCGGGATTCCTTCGATGTCGAGACGGCCCACCACGCCGCGGGCGTTGAGGAGGCCGTCGAGATCGCCGACTCGCTGGGTGCCGAACGGGCCTATGTGATCGGCGGCGGCGGGATCTACGCGCTGTTTCAGCCCCACGTCGACCGGATGGTGCTGAGCCGCGTCGACGGCAGCTACGAGGGCGATACGTACTATCCCGAGTGGGACGACGGTGAGTGGGAACTCGAATCGGAGACGACGTACGACCGGTTTCGGCTGCAGGAGTGGATCCGAGCCGACGAGTAGGCCTGATCACGGACTGTCATCGCGCGTCGTGCTGCTGTGCGGTCGACTCACAGTCGGTGTCGGCTCCAGCTCTGGCTACTGGTCGAGGGTCCGGTGTCCATCTGCTTTATTATGTTTGATTCTGAACTGTTGTCTACGATAGAGTCCATTCGGAATGAAGATCAAGTATCGGTTTCTGCTGGTGTTTATCCTGGTGACGGTGATCACTGCAGCCGTGCTCGTCGGCTCCTTCGACAGCTACCGGAACGATCTTCGTGCCGACGTGGACGAGACGACCGCACAGGAAGCTCGAACCGCGGTTGCGGTGCTCGACAGTCGGCTCGCCGACCAACAGCAGAGCGTTCGGATCCTCGCCACCAACGCCGCACTGCGAGCCCACGGCGAGCCTCGACAGGAGGCCATGCTGTCGGCGTTCCTCTCGGAGTCGACGTTCAGCGGTGCCTCCGTGGTCGACGCCGACGGGCGGATGGTCGCCATCGCGGGCGTCGACAACGAGAGTCGTGCGGCGGTTCTCGGCGAATCGTTCACCGAGCGACGCTACGTCCAGCGGGCGCTGGCTGGCGAGACCTATATTAGCGATCCACTGGAGGCCGAGACCGGCAACCATATCGCAGTCATCAGCACACCACTGCGCAACGACAGCGGCGGTATCGTCGGCGCGGTCACCGCCTCCTACGATCTCACCGAGACGACGCTGTTCAGCCCGCTCGAGACGACTGCCGACGAGATCGGGCTGACCGTCGCAGCCGACGGCACTGTACTGTACTCGACGGCCGAGGGGTTCGCCGAGAGCGCGACCGCCACCAGATCGCTGTCGACGACCGACTGGATCGTGACGAGCCACTACGACGCGGCGGCGATCAGGGGCGACCTCCGGCAGTTAGGAGCGCTGCATCTCCTCGTGTCGGTGCTGCTCATCGGGACGATCACCGGCTTCGGCATCTGGGTCTACCAGTCGGAGATCCGCCACACCGAGCGGCTCCACAGCCGGATCGACAACCTCGAAGCCCGGACCTACGACGACGACATCGAGTTTGACGGCTCGACCGAGTGGCAGGCGATCGGTCGCGCCCTCGACCGGCTGTCGACGACATTGGCCAGCCGCGAACAGATGCTGATCGTCCTCAACCGCTTTCTGCGGCACAACCTCCGCAACGACCTCAACGTTGCGGTCGGCCACGCCGCCGACATCGGACGGGCGGCGACGACCGATGACGAACAGCAGCGTGCCGAGACGATGGAGTCGGCGATCAGTAGCGTCCTCTCGACGGCCGACCGCGTTCGGCTCACCGAGCAGCTGATCGACCCGGCCGCCCTCGATGAGCAATCGGTCGACCTCGTAGGGGTGTTGACCGAGCGGATCGAGGCCACGACCGACGAGTACCCCGAGCTGACGGTGACACTCGACGCCCCCGAGACGGTGTGGGTCCGCGGCGGCGAGACGCTCTCGTTCGCCATCGAGGAACTCCTCGACAACGTCGCCGCCCACGGTCGACCGAGCCCGGTCGCCCGGATCGTTGTCAAAACGACCGCGAGGTACGTGACGCTCCGCATCGCCGACAACGGCCCCGGGATTCACCCCGACGAAGCCGCCGTCATCACCGGTAAGCAGCAGATCACGCCGCTCCAACACAGCAGCGGACTGGGACTGTGGCTGGTCAACTGGATCGTCCGTCGACACAACGGCCAGCTCAGTATTCCCGAAACCGACGACGGGACGACGATCGTCATCACGCTGCCGCGGGACGACCGCGATGAGACCATCTAAACGGCGTCAGCCGAACAACTGGCGCGCACCGTCGACGGCCTCGACCAGCGCGTCGACCTCTTCGCGCGTGTTGTAGATGTAGAAGGAGGCTCGCGCTGACGCGGCGGTGCCGAGGGTGTCGTGGAGCGGCTGGGTACAGTGGTCGCCCGCCCGGATCGCCACCGCGTAGTCGTTGAGAATACTCGACAGATCGTGGGCGTGGACGCCGTCGACATTGAACGCGACGAGCCCGCCACGGTCGTCGCCCGGCGGCCCGTAGATCTCGACGTCGTCGTGCTCGCTTAGTTGGTCGTAGGCGTACTCGGCCAGCAGTTCTTCGTGGGCTTGGACGCTTTCCATCCCGATCTCGTCGAGGTAGTCGATCGCCGCGTGGAGACCGACTGCTTGGGCGATGTTCGGCGTTCCGGCCTCGAACTTCCACGGGAGGTCCTCCCACGTCGACTCCTCGTAGGTCACCTTCCGGATCATATCTCCCCCATACAGGTACGGCTGCATCGACTCGAGGATCTCCTCTTTCCCGTAGAGGACGCCGATCCCCGTCGGGCCGAGCATCTTGTGGCCCGAGAAGGCATAGAAGTCGGCGTCGATTGCTTCGACGTCGACCGGCCGCGTCGGCACTGCCTGTGCGCCGTCGACGAAGGAGTAGGCTCCGACTTCGTGGGCCATGTCGGTAATCTCCGAGACGGGGTTGATCGTGCCGAGGGTGTTGGAGACGTGGACCAGCGAGACCATCTCGGTCGAGTTGTCGATCAACTCGGCGGCGTGATCCATGTCGAGTCGACCCTCGTCGTCGATCTCGATGAAGCGGATCTCCGCGCCGGTTCGCTTGCAGATCTGCTGCCACGTCACCAGCGAGGCGTGGTGTTCCATCTGCGTGGTGACGACCGAGTCGCCCGGGCCAAGCTCTTCGAGCCCCCACGCGTAGGCGACGAGGTTCATCGACTCGGTGGTGTTTTTCGTGAAGACGATCTCCTCGCGGCCCGCAGCGTTGATGAACTCCGCGACGCGGTCGTGGGCCTCCTCGTAGGCGACCGACGCCTCCTGGCTCAGCTGGTGAATCCCGCGGTGGACGTTGGCGTTGTAGCCGTAGTAGTAGTCGACGATCGCCTCAACGACCTGCTTCGGCGTCTGGCTCGTCGCGCCGTTGTCGAGATACACCAGCGGTTCGGTGTCCGCCGGTCCCTCGCCGGGTGTGGTCACGTCGCCGCCGACCTTGCGGTCGAGGACCGGGAAATCGGCCCGAACCGCCTCGACATCGATGGGATAGCTCTCCTGTGTACTCATTGCCTGCATGTAGGAGAGCCGGGGGTAACACGTCTTCGGTCTCACGAGAGTGACGTAACTACATCCGGTTTCGATCAACTCGGAACGAACTATATTCAGCTGTTAGTCGCCGACTACTGTCGGTGTCGCTGTCCCATGGAGTACCGCTGGACGGCTACATCCAGAGCAGTTGGGCATGAAGCGTCCCGTCGACATCCAGCACGCGGTCCTCGTCGATGATCCCGGCCTCGATGGCGACCGAGACCGCCTCGCGGCCGACGATGTTGGCGACATCCGCGCGGGTGAGCCCGTCGACCACGGCCGCGTCGTCGGCTTCGATGGCCTCCTCGCCGCCGTAAAACTCCTCGGTGACGTCGAGGCGCACCGGGTCGTCGACGTAGGTTTCGCCGAGACACGACTCGTCGCAAACCGAGACGAGCAGCCCCTCTGGCGTCTCGCGTTCGCGGAGGAGCATCTAAAACTCCTCGCGGAGCTCGTCTTCGGCTGCGGCCCGCAGTTCGTCGGCCTGCTCGATGGCCTCCTGGGCGGCTTCTTCCTCACCGAGTTCTTCGAGCGCGAGGGCTTTCTCTTCGAGGATGTCGGCATTGCGCATCCCGAGTCGGAGGGCGTTGTCGAAGGCGTCGACGGCGTCCTCGAAGAGGCCCCGTTCGGAGAGGAAAAAGCCCCGATTGTACCACGCCTGGGGGAACCGCGGGTCGATCTCGACGGCGCGCTCGGCGTGTTCGAGGGCCTCCTCGGTGCGGCCGTACTCCCACAGCGCGTAGGCGAGGTTCGTCTCGGCGCTGGCGGCGTGTTCCGAATCGCCGTCGATCCGGAGGGCCTCCTGATAGGCCCCGATAGCCGCATCGTACTCTTCGAGTTGGGCGTGGGCCGCCCCCTTGTTGACCCGCGCCTCTTGGGCCTCCAACGAGTCCTCGTCGGCGAACTGCGCGGCGCGCTCGAAGGTCTCGGTGGCCTCCTCGAAACGGTTGATCCCCATATACGAGAGGCCGACGTCGATCAGTTCCTCGACGTCGACCTGATCCGACGAGATGTTCCGTTGGTCGAGAATATCGGCCAGCGCGTGAGCGTCGACCGGGTCGATCTGTGTCGCGTCCCCTGACAACCGTTCGGGATCGAGTGTGAACTCCTCGTAGTCGTCGTCGACCCCCTGTCCCGCCGAAAAGTCGTGGGATCGTCCCTCTGGCTCGTCTGTCATAGATGGGGTTGGCAGCCGTCTCGGGTAAGGGTTACGTCGGCGTTCCGGTCCCGTTGCGTCTCCAGTGGCGCTCGCCCTATCGAACTGTCGTCACCGGGATCGGCGACCGCCGGAACACCTTCTGTGCGACGTTGCCGATCAGAATGTTGCGGGCGATATCCTCGCTGTGCTTACCGTGGCTCCCCATGACGACGGTGTCGTAATCGTCGGCTCGCTTGACTATCGCGCGTGCCGGATCGCCGACGGCGACGCGAGTTCGGATGTCGACGCCGTGGTCGTCAGCGAGCTGACGGGCGCGCTCGAAGACCGGTTCGGCGCGGGCTTCGGCGGCGGCGGCGATGTCGTCTTCGAGTGCGAGACTGACCGCCTCGCCCATCATCATCGTCGCGCCGCCGACGACGTGGAGGACGGTGATCTCGGGGTCGACACAGGTTTCGATGGCGTATTCGAGCGCCTGCCCCGCCATTGCCGAGTCGTCCATCGGAACGAGAATCCGGGTGGTCATACCCCTACAAGGAGCCGAACGCTCATAATCCCGATTGCCGCCGACTCGTGTGTCGACCGACGGCCGACCGACCGATAGATCACCGGTCTCGGTGCTGCTGGCGGTGCTGCATGACGGCCTGTTCTTTCATTTTGGCTTCGATCATCACGTCGACCTCGTTGCCGTAGGTGTGGATCGGCCCCTGAACGTAGTCCGAGTGGTTCCGCGGCGAGACCGAGGGATCGGCCTCGTGGAGCCGCCTCGATTCGCTGTAGTGGATGATCGGCCGCACGTCGGCGGGCCACGTGTCGACGGCCATCTCAAGGGCCTCCCGCCCGGTGAGCCCCCGGTCGCTAAACTGGTGGTGCAGCGCATCGTAGACCACGGGCATGCCGATCTCGTCGTAGACCGACTCCACGAGTTCGGGCACGCTCCACAGCGACTCCTTGTCGTCGTTCTCGACCGTTAGGCGCTCGCTAACTGCGGGCGGGAGGCGGTCGACGGCCTCACAAAACCGTTCGGCGGTTGCGGCCTTGTCGCTGTAGTGGGCCCCGATGTGGATGTTGATCGAGTTGTACGGCGACCGCGAAAGACCCATTGCGTCCATCAGATCGCCGTGACATTCGAGGTCGACGACCGCGTTTTCGACGACCGACTCGGTCGGACTGGCGAGTTTGACGAAGTGGCTCGGGTGGAAGGTCAGTCGGAGATCGTGTTCGTCTGCGAGTTCCCCCACGTCGGCGAGGAGAGCGAGGACCCGCTCGCTGTTGGGGAGCTCGTCGAGGTCGTACTGGCTGTACCACGGGATGAGATCCGAGGTGATCCGGTAGAAGCGAATGTCGTGGTCGACGTTCCACCTGACGATCCGACGCAACCCCCGGCAGTTCTGCTCGGCGAGTTCCCCGGCGTACGGCAACCCCTTCTCCTCGAAGGTCGCCTGCTGCATCCCCCGGTTCGTTCGAACGTCTTTCTCGCGGAGCGTCCGGTTCAGTGCTGCGTAACCGAACTGTGAGTGCGATTGCTGTGTCGACACGGAAACAGTTGCTATAGGGTCGCTACTGTAGTAGTGGTTGCGTTCCGATCGGCATCGTCGACACTGTTTATACACTCTCTAATTTAAATACTATTTAAGCGTAGCTACAACAGCTAAACGGAAAATTATTTTGTTTTATTGTTGTATTATTGTACTATGATTAACTGGTTGTTCTTTGGGTCGTGTGTTGGTCTCCCCCACCCCAGATTGTAAGTGTTGTTCGTCTCGAACCCGACTGCCGATACTGTCTCGGCAACGGTTGTCTGTAATCGTCGTCTCGTGGTGTTGTGTACCGCTTCACACGGAGATCTAAGATTTTAATTTGAATCTTTTGTATGCGGCAACATTTCTAAATACGTAATATCGGCTTTTCTGGGACCTATCGAAGCGATAAACACTTGCAAAGTGGGGTGTCGATCTACGTTCGACTGTTTGTTACTTCAATTGACACGACGCGCCGATCCGTCCACCCCTCCCCCACCGTTTGTGAACTAAAGAACACTTGCAATCCGGGGGGTGGGTGTTGCAGCAGCCGAACACATAGAACATCTACAACAGTTACAAGGGTGGGTCCGAACCGGTAGCATATACACATCTAATGGACTCTCCGTTCAAAAACACGAACACGATCTTCGAAACGAAGCGACCGTTCGAGGAGGATTTCAGACCCGACCAGATCCTCGAACGGGAAGCCGAGATAAACGAGTACGGGACGGCACTCCAAGACATCCTCGACGGCTTCGGTCCACCGAACGTGTTCGTCTACGGCCAGACTGGTGTTGGCAAGACAGCGACGACACAGAAAGTCCTCGAATTCCTCGAATCCGAGTGTGCCGAGACCACCGTCGACCTCACTGTCCTCACGCTCAACTGCAACAAACGAAACACGACGTACAAGGTGATCTCGAAGCTCGCCAACGACCTCCACCCCGACCGCCAGTTCAAGCAGGGTACCCACCCCGACACGCTGTGGTCGGTCATCTACACGAGGCTCGACGAGATCGGCGGCGACGTGTTGGTCGTCCTCGACGAGATCGACAAACTCGGCGGCGATGAACAGCTCCTCTACGAGTTTCCGCGAGCCAACGCGATGGGCGAGTTAGACGACGCCCGCGTCGGTCTGATCGGCGTCTCGAACGATTTCAAGTTCCGCGAAAACCTCTCGCAGCGCGTCAAAAGCACGCTCACTGAAAAAGAGATCCAGTTCAAACCCTACGATGCCACCCAACTCCGGTCGATCCTCGGCTACTACGCTGAGCTCACCTTCTACGATGGTGTCCTCTCCGAGGATGTCGTACCGCTCTGTGCTGCCCTCACCGCCCAAGATACCGGTGATGCCCGCATGGGGCTCGATCTTTTGGAAACCGCGGGTGATATCGCTCGCCACGAGGAGGCCGACGCGGTCCGCGACGAACACGTCCAGCTCGCCCGGACCCAAGTCGACCGAGCGAACACCGAACGTATCATCTACAACCGGTTGACTGTCCAGATGCGGGCGGTGCTGGTCGCGTTGACGCTGACCGTTCTCGATCCGGATATCCAGTCGAAAGTCAAGGAGATCTATCCGATGTACAAGTCGGTCTGTCAACGGGTCGACGTGGATGTCCTCTCCGAGAGCCGCGTCCGGGACCACCTCAATACCCTCGATATGTTCGGCCTGATCGAAGCCCGTGAGCAGAACCTCGGCCGGAGCGGCGGCCGTGCCTACATCTACGAACTGGTCGACGAAACCGTCATCGTCGTCGAGACACTGCGGGAGATGGATCGGTGGGAGCCTGCCTTCCCCCCGCGCACCGACGAGCTACTCGAACGCGTCTCGACGGCCGAAACCTCCTCGATCCAGCGAGACCTGAGCTTCTGAGCGTGTGGAACACTTACAATGTGGGGTGAGCGGGCTCCGAGGAGTTCCCCCCTCCCTGTTCACTTACACCCCGCAGTTAACGCTCTTTTATATCCCCGGGGAGCATAGCCGATGTAATGGCCACACAGTCAGACATCGAAGGACTTCCGGGTGTCGGTCCGGCAACCGCGGACAAACTCAGCGAGGCGGGGTTCGACAGCTACGACGGACTCGCGGTATCGAGCCCGCGCGAGCTGGCCGACGCTGCGGATGTCGGCCAGGGCACGGCCTCGGATATCATCAATGCCGCCCGCGAGGCCGCGGATGTCGGCGGCTTCGAGAGCGGCTCACGGGTTCTGGAACGCCGCAACGAGATCGGCAAACTCTCGACGGGCGTCCCCGCGGTCGACGACTTGCTGGGCGGCGGGGTCGAATCCCAGTCGATGACCGAGGTCTACGGCGAGTTCGGCGTCGGCAAATCCCAGATCAGCCACCAACTCGCGGTCAACGTTCAACTCAGTCGGGACCACGGCGGTCTCGACGGACGGGCCGTCTTAGTCGACACCGAGGACGCCTTCCGCCCCGAGCGGATCGACGACATGGTTCGCGGGCTCGATCCCGAAATCCAGCAGGCGGAACTCGACCGCCGGGAGATCGAGGGGACGCCCGACGACGACGCGGCGATCGACGCGCTGGTCGACGACTTCCTCCAGTACATCCACGTCGCGCGCGCGTTTAACTCCGATCACCAGATGCTGCTGGCCAAGACCGCCGCGGATCTCGCCAGCGAGTACGCCGACAGCGACCGGCCGGTCCGGCTGGTCGTCTACGACTCGCTGACCGCCCACTTCCGCGCCGAGTACGTCGGCCGAGGCGAACTCGCCGCCCGCCAGCAGAAACTGAATCGGCACATCCACGACCTGCTGCGCATCGGCAGCCTCCACAACGCCGCGGTCCTCGTGATGAACCAGGTCCAGAGCAACCCCGACTCCTACTTCGGCGATCCGACCAAGCCGGTCGGTGGCAACATCCTCGGCCACGCCTCGACGGTGCGGATCTACCTCAGAAACTCGAAGGGAACCAAGCGTGTCGTCCGGCTGGTCGACGCCCCGAACCTCGCCGACGGCGAGGCGATCATGCGCGTCGAGGGCGGCGGCCTCCGTCCAGAATAGCGCGGCCTCCAGCCGGGACGGTTACATATTGACGTCTTCGATGTGATCGGAGACGACGGCTTGGCCTTTGGCAGACAGCTCCATCGCGCCGTCGACGTCGCTGATCAGCTCCTTGTCGCGGAGCTGATCGAGGATGATCTGGGTTTCGGTGACATCGCCCGTGAGGAGTTGGCTGAGGTCGGCCCGACCGCCAGCGCTGTACAGCGTGACCAGCGCCTCGATCTGTTCTTCGGTGAACTCCAGGTCTTCGAGCTCCTCCATCAGCTCGCTGTATTCGAGCTTGAGGAACCGCCCCAACAGATTGAGTTTCCGGTTGTTGGGGAGCGTGATGATCGTCGTCAGGGTCGTCCCGCCGGAGGCGTGGTCGACCGAGAGCGCGGGCCGGATCTTGCCGCCCAGATCGCGCTTCTCGCGGCTGAAGCTCGTGACCGAGCCGAGGTCGACCTCGAAGTTCTCGCCGTTGCCTTCGAGCCGGAGGGTCCCCTTCCTGAGTTTGAGTTTCATCTTTCGGTCGCCAGCGTCGGTGACCCGCCCCCCGCGTTTCGCGGGGTGTTTGATGATCACCGTTTGGCCGCTGAGGAGGACCTTGAAGAACACCGTCTTGAACCGCTCGACGTTCTCGCCTTTGCCTTCGATCGTCGCTGTCGTTTTGCTATCGCCGTCGCTGTAGGCGATGGTCATGGTGTCGCTGAAGAACTCTGCCAGTGCTGGAGGGACTGTGCCGAGGTTGACATCGATCACCTTCGACAGCGGGATCGTGGTCTTGAACTCTCCTGTTGCGAGCACGAGCCGTTTGTGACTCAACAGGATGCGTCCGGAGACGGGTTCGGCCGAGGAAACGTCCACGGTATGGAACCGGCCGACGAAATCCGCCACCACTGTCTCGCTCATTATCTGTTTTTGTATGTTGTGTCCTCTTGACTGTTTCGTGCCACAATCGGTACTACTATTTATACCCTCCCCCGTGAACCCGGGTTCTGTGGTTGCTGAGAACTCACAATGTCGGTACGTTTTCGGTTGGCCGAATGATGGAACAGCAAACTCTAATGGCATGGGTACCCAATCGTGAACTGATGCCCACGGTAACTTACCTAAATTACGAGGCGCTCGACGACGAAGGATGGGAACTCGACGACGACGATCTGTTCGACAAAGCAGCAGACGCCGGATTCGGCGACGAGGACTACGGCGAGCTCGATGTCAACGAAGGCGAGTACATCCTCGAAGCTGCCGAGGCACAGGGCTACGACTGGCCCTTCTCGTGCCGCGCCGGTGCCTGTGCGAACTGTGCAGCCATCGTCAAAGAGGGCGACATCGACATGGATATGCAGCAGATCCTCTCCGACGAGGAAGTCGACGAGAAGAACGTCCGACTCACCTGTATCGGAAGCCCTGCCGCGGACGACGTGAAGATCGTCTACAACGCCAAACACCTCGACTACCTGCAGAACCGCGTTATCTAACGCCGACTGCACACCGACCTTCCATTATTTACTCCCTCCTGAGCAGCAGCACCCGGTGTCGACCCTTCCTTCCCGCTCGCAAGGACGTTCACACCTAAACACCTATCAGCCCTGACGTTCCGAACTGTGATAATGATCGCTTCGGGACCGGACTTGCTACGGCTCGTCGTGCTGCCCGTCTTCGCGTGGGCCGCGTGGCGGGACATCAACACGCGTCGACTTCCCAATCGGCTGTGGCCGCCGCTGGTCGCCCTCGGCATCGGCTTGCTGGCGTGGGAAGCCATCCAACTGGCTCCATTCGGAACGCCTCAGGGCCGATTCTTCCTCGTCCAAGTCGGGGTTAGCCTCCTTTTTATCGCCCCGTTAGGCTACGCCTTCTGGTGGCTCGGCGGTTTCGGCGGCGCAGATGCCAAGGCGTTGATCACGCTCGCCGTGCTCCTGCCCACCTTTCCGGAGTACACCCTCGGCAGCCTCAAACTCCCGCTGATTGAGACCCCGGTCGGCGTCTTCTCGCTCACGGTACTCACCGATACGGTCCTGATCGCGGCGGTCGCCCCGATCCTGCTGGCGGTCGGTAATCTCGTCCGCGGACACATCAACCTCAAAGCGATGTTTTTCGCCCGTCCCGTGAGCGTCGACTCGATCCCCGACCGCCACGGCAAACTGTTCGAGACGCCCGACGGCATCGCTCGGGGGCTGGATCTCGACGCGTTGCGGATGTACCTTCGGTGGCGCGGGTCGACCCTCTCGGCAGTGCAGGCCGACCCCGAGGCTCACCGCGATCCGAGCAACGTCGACACCACCCACGACCCGACCGACGGTGGCACCCACGTCGGTCCACGAACCGACGGTGGCGTCGAGCAGTCGGCAGCCGAGTCCTCAGCAGCTGCATCCGACGCCGCGGCGTCGGTCGACGATCCGTGGGCCGCCGAACGGTTCTTCGAGGAGATCGACGGCACGGCCTACGGCTCGACGCCCGAGGGACTCCGGGAGACCCTCGAACTACTGGCCGCAACTGACCGTGAGACGCTGTGGGTCTCGCCCGGACTCCCGTTCGTCGTTCCGATGTTTGTCGGCCTCGTGATCGCCTTTACCTACGGCGACCTGCTGTTCGGCCTCTTCGGCTGGCTCGGCCTCTTTTAAATAGTCGCCGACTAACGAAGCAAACCCTATTGTCCCGCCGTGTCTCGTCGGACGTAATGACCGACCAGATCGACGTCGACTTCGGCGAGAACGGACTCGTCCCCGCGGTCGCACAGGACGCCGACTCGAAGGACGTGCTCATGCTCGCATACGTTTCGCCCGAGGCACTTGCGGCGACCGTCGAGACCGGCTACGCCCACTACTACTCCCGGAGCCGTGACGAACTCTGGAAAAAGGGCGGAAGTAGCGGCCACTTACAGGAAATACAGGAGGTACGCGTCGACTGTGACGCCGACACGCTGCTCTACCTCGTCGACCAGACGGGCGGGGCCTGCCACACCGGCCATGAAAGCTGTTTCTACCGGACCGTAGAGGGTGAGGCGGTCGGCGAAACCGTCTTCGATCCCGACGACGTCTACGAGTAGTATGGCCGACGCCGCCACTCTGGCCGCCTCGACACCGGCTGCGGACGTGGTCGCGGAGTTAGCCGCCGCCTACCGCCGAGTACAGGACGTTGAATCGGAGATTGAAGCGATCGGCGAGGCAAACGTCGAAGCCGCAGCCGACGCCTATCGGAACGCCACGCGCCTGCTGGACCGCTACGAAGACAGTGCGACCGGTACCGGCGATTTCAAAGCCTACCTCCAGTTCCAAAACGAGTTCATTGCGCTCGCCGAGGGGTTGTCGGACGACGTTCTCGCCGCCGATGCCTTCCAGCGTGCCAGCGACCGGATGGACAAACGTCGACTCAACGAGTCGGATTTCGACTACGCCCGCGAACAGATCGAGGCTGCCGCTGAGGCAGTCGACCTGCTGGAGCGCCGTGAGGCGACTCACGACGAGTACCGACAGGCCCGCCACGATGCCAAAGCCCGAACGGACGAACTCGACTCGGAGGCCGACCGGCTCCGCCGCGTCGGCGAACTCGGCGGCGTCGACCTCGCTGCCTCGCTCGATCCCCTCCGTGAGCCGGTCGAGGCCTACAACGCGGCAGTCCGCGAGGCCTTCGATCGGTTCCGTCGGACTGAGAGCGCCCGTGAGCTGTTTGAGTTGCTGGCTGCCGGGGCCGACCGCCCGCTCGTCGACGCCGACCGCCCGCCACGGGATCTCGCCGACTATATCGAGTCGGCCCCGGCGGGCGAGGAGCCGCTGTCGACGCTCCGGGAGTACGCCGACTACTCGCCGTCGAAACTCGATCACTACGTCGACGATCCGGGCGCGCTCCGGACCCACGTCTCGGTCCATCAGACCTACTTGAATCGGGTGGGTCCCGACCCCTTCCTCGTCGACTGGCCGCCCACCGAGGCAGGGGTGCTGCGCGCCCGGCTCCGAGAACTCGCGCCGCTGGTTCGGCGGCTGGATGCGCCGACCGAAACCGAAGAATCGGCATCGGAACCGGATTCGGATGCCGACAGCGAGTCGATCGAATACCACCGTCGACAACTCGCGCGACTCGCCCGAACCGACGACTACGACCGCCTCCGACAGGTGGCAGTGGCGGATACCGAACTCTCCGAGACGGAGTTCGAGCAGCTCGCCGCCGGAACGGTCGACGACGATCTGGCGGCCGTCGAGGACGGTCTCGACGCGATCGAGACGGCACTCGACGAGTACACCATCGAGTAGGACTGGTGATCGGTTCCGTTGGGAGCGTTCCAACACGGAGGGAAATGTATTTGGCACTCAGCGATCCAGTTCGAGTATGCCAACCTGTCCTGAATGTTCACACAGCGAGTCGACGGTCACACAGTGGCTCACCTCCGGCGAGGACGCAACCCTCGAAACGGGGTCGGTGCTCGTCGTCTGCCCCTCGTGTGATGCCGTCCTCGGCGGTGGCCGCTACGTTGGTGGCTGACTGTTCGTCCCGGATCGGTAGCAGTCCTACGGCTCGATGGTCCGTGAGACCCAGCCGCTGGCCCCGTCGGGGAACGCATCGGACTGCATCTCGGGTTGGACGTTGCCATCTACGTCGACCGCCCGTGCGGTGAGGTCGGTCGGCTCCTCGGGGTCGAACGTGTAGCGCCACTGGTGCCAGCTGTCGACCGGCCCCAGCGGCTCGGTGAGTTCGGCCTCGGTCCACGAGGAGCCGCCGTCGGTCGAGAGTTCCACACGGTCGATATCCGCACAGCAGGCGTAGGCGTGGCCGCCGACGGTGACGCCCTCGCCGCTCCGGTCGACCGACCAGATCTTGGCGATCTGCCGGATCTTGCCGGTGCCGGTCCAGCCACGATTTTCCCAGTAGCCCTCGGGCTCGTCGGTGAATTCGAGTTCGGTGACCCATTTCGTGTTGACTTCGCCCCAGTTGCCCGGGACCATGAGTCGAACGGGGTGGCCGTGTTCCCGCGGGAGCAGCCGCCCGTTCATCCCGTAGACGACGTAGGACTCTTCGAGCTCTTGGCGGCTCGTCGAGACGAAGTAGCCGTCGTCGGCCCGGGAGATCGCCTCCTCGGCCTGCGGGCCTGCCTCCTCCAACAGCGTCGACAGCGGGACACCGGTCCAGACCGCGTTGTCCATCTTCCGCTCGTTGAGGCTCTCGCCGACACACCGGAGCGTGCTGTAGAAGTGTTCGGCCTCCATCTCCCGGAGGTCGTCGTATGGTATCTCGACCTCGTTCTCGACCGCGCCGGTGATCGTCAGCGACCAACTGGCGGAGTCGACCATCGGCGCGACCGTGGCGATGTCGACCGTGTAGAAGTTGCCGATCTCGCTGACGAGTCCCGGCGCGCCGGGCAGCTCGAACTGCTGTTGTTCGGCCCGATTCAACAGCTGCTGGACCTCGATCGGCGGCGAGGTGCCGCCGCCGAGATACTGGACGCTCCCCTCGGGGGTCCGCCGCTGGCCGAGGAAGTAGCTCGCCCCGGCCAGTCCAGCGACGCCGACACCCGTTTTGAGCGTCGCCCGCTTGCGGTCGTCGACCGTTCGGGCGGTGCGGACGCTCAGTGGATCGTTCGCCCCGAGGAACGAAACCAGGGCGACGATCACGGCTGCCGGGACCGCGGCCGCCACGGCGGCGACGTACGCGCCGGTCGACGCCGAGGCGAGCAGCCAGACGCCCGCCGCGGTCAGCGGGACGCCGAGATACTGGCGGTCGCCGACGACCTCCAGTTCGAGCGCCAGCCAGACGACGACCGTCACGGCGGCGACGCTGACCGCGGCGGCGGTCGCCAACCGTGCTGGCTGGGCGAGGTTACCGAGCGAATCCAGGACCGTGTTGACGAGAACGGCGGGTGTGTTTTCGGTGAGGAAGGCCGCCGCAGGCTCGACGACGAACGCCTGGCTGAACCCGGCGTAGGCGTAGGAGCCGGCGACCGCGCCGACCGCCGCCAACACCGCGGTGACGACCCGCCAGAACCGCTCGGTCTCGGTGAGCCGACCCACGCGACTCATCGTTCGCGTTGCCCCCTGCTCGGATCGACGCTCCACCGGTCGACCGACATCGCTGTTGTCGACTGCCTACATCGCTGGTCCATAGCTTCACCAATGACACTATCCGGCTAATGGATTTTTCAAGATCCGTCCCAACTGGTTCTAGAATTCGGCCCAACCGCTGATCGGTACGAACTAGCGAGCGGCTTCGAGAGCGGCTGCCATCTCCTCGGCGAGGTCGGTCGCCCGGTCGAGGGTGGTGGCCTCGGCGGCGATCCGGACTTTCGGTTCGGTGCCGCTCGGTCGGACGAGCACCCACCCGTCGCCGTAGTCGAGTCGATAGCCGTCGATAGTGGTCGCCTCGACATCGCTGGTTTCGACGTAGTTGGTAGCGGCATCGAGCAGCGCATGGAGTTCGGCCTCCGACTCGTAGGTGAGGTTGATCCGTTCGTTGTGGTAGGCCTGATAGGGTTCGACGACCTCGCTGGCTGGCCGGTCGGCGATCAGTTCGAGGAACTTCGCGCCGATGTAGGGACCATCGCGGACGAGGCGGTGGTTCGGGAAGAACACCCCGCCGTTGCCCTCGCCGGCGATCGGCACCGACCGCCCCTCAGCCCACAGCTCCTTGACCCGAGTAATGATGTGTGTCGCCCCGATGGGCGTGAGTTCGAGTGCCGCCCCGACCCGATCACAGACGTCGACCAGCCGCTGGGAGACGTTGACCGCCGCAACGGTCGCGTCGCCCTCGCCGAGTTCGTGCTCGGCCAACGCGGCCAAGGAGGCGTCGCCGTTTATAAACCGGCCGGTCTCGTCGACAAACACCGACCGGTCGGCGTCGCCGTCGTGGGCGATCCCGATGTCGGCGTCGGTCGACCGAACCAGTCGGCCGAGGTCGGCGAGGTTCTCGGGAACCGGCTCCGGGAGCCGCCCGGGGAACCGGCCGTCTGGCTGGGCGTTGACCGTGACGACCCGGCAGCCCAGCCGCCGGTAGAACTCGGGGGTGGCGAACGTCCCCGCGCCGTGGCCCGGGTCGAGCGCGACCGTCAGCTCGGCGTCGGCGATCGCCTCGCGGTCGACTCCGCCGACGAGCGAGTCGACGTAGTCGCTCGTGGCGGTTTCGACAGTGGTCGTCTGGCCGACCGAGTTCCACGTCGCCGTATCGAACTCCTCGGTCAGGACGTGGTCTTCGATGCGTTCGAGCATGTCGACCGAGAGCTCGACCCCGTCGCTGCCGACGAGTTTGACGCCGTTGTACTCCGGCGGGTTGTGTGAGGCGGTCAGGAGGATGCCCGGAACCCCCTCGCGTTCGCAGTAGTGGCTGACCGCCGGTGTCGGCGTCGGACCGAGTCGGTCGACGTCGAGCCCGACGCTTGCGAGCCCAGCGGCGGTGGCATCAGCGAACAGCTGTCCCGTCGTCCGCGTGTCGGTAGCGACGGCTGCGCGGTCGGCCTCCCAGACCGTTCCCGCGGCCGTCGCCACTCGAAGGACGAACTCGGGGGTGAGGTCCCGTCCTGCCACCCCCCGAGCGCCACTGGAGCCGAATACCTTCATACCAGTCACTCAGTCGGCTACTTCATAT
>Ga0207753_1000387_pt1 | contig 17404 bp, 11 predicted proteins | sample PonA233FremontCA_2_FD_187273 | JGI IMG/M metagenome (GOLD analysis project Ga0207753, IMG submission 187273) | Salt pond sediment microbial community from Fremont, CA, USA - Pond A23 Sediment 3 (SPAdes) | ecosystem: Environmental > Aquatic > Non-marine Saline and Alkaline > Saline | place: USA... | reverse complement strand
ATCGGAGGAGCGGTTCGACAGCGAGATTGTGGGGTGCACGTGGCACCGGCTCTTTGTGGACGCCTGCATCCCGCCAGAAACAACTGTACGGGTTGAAAGCCGCGCGAGCGACCACCCGGATCGACTGAGCGACCAGCCCTGGCAGTCGGAACCGGACCTCTATCAGCGCGACGCCGGCGCCGAGATTCCATACTACGACGCGTTTCCCGATGGGGACTCGGATCGGGAGGGGCGCGGGACGTGGGAGCTCCTCCTGCAACACGCCGAGGGCCGGTACCTGGAGCTGCGCCTCACGCTGGAGGGCAACGGGCGGGCGTCCCCCCGACTCCACGCCCTTCGCGTCTACTTCCCGCGGTTTTCGTACCTCGAAGAGTACATGCCGGACGTGTACCAGGAGAACGAGGCCTCGGCCCGGTTCGTGGAGCGGTTTCTCGCAAACGCGGAGGGCATGCTCACAGACATCGAGGGGAAGATTGCCCAGGTAAAGGCCCTTTTCGACGTCCGCACCGTCCCCGACGAGTACCTCGACTGGCTGGCCACCTGGTTCGGCGCCTCCTTCGATCCGGCGCTCGATGCGCGCCGGAAGCGCCTCTTCCTCGACCACGCCGTCGAGCTCTTCAACCAGCGGGGCACGCTCGCCGGGCTGGCCCGCATGCTCACGCTCGTGCTCGATCCCTGTGCCGACGAGTTCCTGTTCACGCCCGCGGGGGTGGCGGACGCCGTGGGCCGTCCCCGAGATGCAACCGAGCGCACGGCCCGCCGGGAGAGTGTCCGCCTCGTCGAGCAGTTTGCCGCGCGTGACGTGCCCCGCGCCGCCGTAGGCGACGCCCGGGTGCCCGAGCAGCCGACGCAGGTGCGGGTCGACGAGCCGTGGACGCCCGCGGACGGCGCCGACACGCTGCATCGTCGCTTCCGCACGTTCCTCGACCAGGAGCGCTACGACACCCCCAGTGATCGGAAAGCGGTGTGGGGCGCTCGGCCGTCGTTTACGCCGCTTCTGCCGTCGTCCGACGAAGAACACGCCAACCAGAAGCGGGCCGACTGGCGGGTGTTCGTACGGCGCGTCATCGAGGGTCCCTACGCCGCCATCGACGCAGGATCCGTACGGCGAGAATCGGGAGAGAAGGCCGATGCTGTCACACAGCGGTTCCGCACATTCCTGGAGCGCCACTACTCCACCCTCGATCAACTCCCGACTGCGCTGATGGATGGAGCCTCCCGCTTCAGGGACGTGCAGCTCCCTTACGAACTGCCGAGCGGTGATGCGCTGCGGGACTGGATGCAGTTCGTCGGAACTGCGCTGCCCGTGCATCGCGCCGCGCACCGGTTCCGTGTGCTCGTGCCCGTGGACCCCGACGCCGACGCGGCCACGCAGCGGCAGCGCCTCGACATCGCGCGGCGGGTGGTAGAGACACAGAAGCCTGCCCACACCGCCTTTGAGGTGCTTCCGTACTGGGCCGCCTTCCGCGTCGGCACCGTCCGCACCGGGCTCGACACGGTGCTCGGCAGAGGAAGCCGCTACAGTCCACTCCTCGTGGGCGACGGCGCCCTGGCCGACGAGACGGTCGGCGCGGCCCATCCGGAGAACGTGCCCAACCGTCGGGTCGTGGGGCGAGACCCCGCCGACGCGTCACGGCCGCTATAACGATGCGTTCCGATAATGATGTTCAAGAACTGCTGTCAGCACGGCACCAATTTGCCTACTTGATTCAATTCCGTTCGACCCATGAGTGACTTTACGTCCGACGCCCCGACGTCTTCGGTTTCCGATCTTACGAAGCGGGTGCGCTACTCGACCGGCCTCGTCCTAGGGGTCGATGAGTTCAATCAGGACCAGGCCTACTTCATGGAGCGCGACCGCCTCCTTACGCGCGCACTCCACGGGTACGGCGTCGTCCAGGGGCTTCGTCCCAACCTCGAGGTCCGCAACGCCGATTCCGGGGACGACGTCGCACAGATCCGCGTGGAGCCGGGCCTGGCAATTGACCCCTCCGGCCAGCACGTGTGCATCGACCGGCCGCAGTGCGCGGTCGTCAGAGACTGGCTCGCCAAGCATGATCCCTCGAGGGTGTTTCCCTCCTACGAATCCGGTCAGGGGACTGGCTCGAACGGGGACGGTGGATCAGATGATGGAGACACTGCCCCCGACATAGAGCCGAAGGAGGTCTGTATATCGGTCGTGCTGCGGTATGGTACCTGCGAGACGGACTTTGTGCCGATCCCCGGCGAGCCGTGTCGGTCCGCCGAAGAATCGCGTGCGCCTTCCCGCCTGGCCGACGATTTCAGTTTAGCGCTGGAACTCAAAGAGAACCGGCCGCCGCAGGTCGAGGAACACGCCATCCGACTTCTTGGCCGCCTGCTTCGGGCCCTGGAGGTGCGCCCCTCAGACCCCCACATTTCGGCCGATACGCTACGGGCCTTGGTGAAGGCCGTGCCGCAGGTCCTGGTCTCGGTGGATGATCAGAATATCGTCACGGTTCAGGAAGAGGGCTCTATTACGGCACTGGCGGAGGCGGCGGAGGTGACAGGAGCTGATGGAGTGGTTTTGCCGGAGAGTGAGGACGACGAGGCACTCCTCCGGGTTGACCCCACGCAGAAAGCCCCTCTTCTCCGCACCGTCGAGGAGGCCTGGGCGAAACATGCCCGTCGAGCTCTTCTCGAGAAGGGACACGACAGCAACGACTCGCTTGAAGCTGGGCAGGGGGCGAACGGTCGGTGCCAGCCCGTTCCGAAGGGAGATAATGGCATTGTTCTCGGTACCCTTTGTCTGCCCGTAGAGCCGATGGAACAGGAGAGATCGAATGGGACAAAAAGCCTCGGCCTCAAGCCGGCCTCGCGAGTGGTGACCGACGAAGGACATTTGGACACAAGCACGCTGCGGGTGTCCACGGAGGACCGTCCCCGGCTTCTGTCCTCGCGCGTGCTGCAGGAGACGGGGGTTTTCGATCGCGTAGAGCCGGGCAGCGACGCGGAAGCGCCGGACACGCTCTCCATCGAGGAGGTGGCGGATACGCTCCCGACGCTCCCCTTCGCGACGGCGGACCTCGTGGACCCGGCGCGCCTGCCAGGGGTCGAGGCCTCCGAGGAAGAGGTCGCGATCCGGATCCGATTTCACCTGAACACCCACGAGACCGTCACGACTCAGGACAACGCGTACGACGTTGGGCAGGACTTCAATGTCCAGGTGTTCTCGGAGCGCAGCGACCCGATGACCGACTATCTGTACCTCACAAAGGAATCGGTGCAGGACCGGGCGCGCCTCGGGCGGAACGTCTACGTGCTCCTGCTCCGAGAAACGTCGGTGCAGAACCGGCCCCACCTTCGGCTTCGGTTTGACCTGTCGGACTTGAGGATCAACCGGCGCGCCGCGAACGGCGACGGAACGCGGGGTGAGGTGACCGAGACCGTCAGCGGAACCGACTGGATCGAGGAGCGGCCCGTAAAGTGGGTGGGGCACGACGGGACGAAGTACGTGACGGTATTTGCCGGCGGCCGCGCCGCCGGGGGCGACCTCGACGGGCTCCGCGCCGCGCCGCGAGTCACCGGGCTGCAGGGCACGTCCGTGGCCCCCGACGCGCCGACCGAGGGGGACCGCCTCGTCTACGACGGCACCGACTGGCGGCCCGAGGCAGCGTCGACCCCTCAGCCTGAGCCGGTGGCGACGAACGCCGAGACGGGCCTCACCCGCATCGTCGCCCTCAACTGGCCGCACGGGGGCGTGTACAGGGCAGAGGATTCGGACCTCACGCTGCCGACTGTCGTGCTGCGGTCGCCCCCGATTGCGGAAGAGGGGCGTCGCGTCCAGGGGCTGGCGGTGGCGTTCGGGGAGACCGCGCTCTCCGCGGACGAGACCCTCTCGACGGGGACCAGGCACGACATCCAGGCCGGTATGCTCACCCGGGAGACCTTCCGGGTACATACGCGGCAGGGAACCGGGGGGGCGGCGCGGCTGATTCTGATTCAACCTCGGGCCGTGCTTCCGCTCCAATCCGTGACGCTCGGCGACGACGGCAAAATTACGGAGGGGAGGGCGTCCCCCGACCCGGATCGGGCCGTCGGGGCGCTCTTTCTGTTCCCTGATCGGCTCGCAGACGCCCCGAGTGAGTTGGGGGTCTTCGACGTTCGGATCCGGGGGGAGGACATTACGGATGTCTCCGGCCGGGCCGTCGACGCGGAGTTTGTGCGCGGAGCCCTGCCCACCGGCGATCGCCCGTCGGGACACGACGCCGGGGTGCAGGGCGGCACCTTCGAGAGCTGGTTCTATCTCACTGAGCCAACGACGCCCTCCGACATCGACGTCCTGGAGGAGATCTTTGGCCAGAACTCCGGGTAGTCGCCCACCGCATTCATTGCCGCCCCAGCCAGTGGGGACCCGCACTGATCCCTTCAATCCACGCCGTCCACCGTTATGCCGACCGACCTAAATGCCCCTATCACTGAGGGAGGGCTCCGCCACATTCCGTTTTTCAACGGGCGCGTGCTTACCGCAGAGGACCTCGAGACGGAGCAGAACGCCAACGCCGTGGAGCGCAAACGTCTAGGCCGTGCGCTCGGGACTGGTGTGATCGAAGGGCTCTTCGTAGACCGCGTCGATGACGGATCGGCCAACCCGCCCTCGACGGTCACCGTAGAGCCGGGGCTGGCCCTCGCCCCCAGCGGACAGGTCCTCGAGCTTCCATCGCAGGTCGAGGTGTCGGTCGTCTCCGAGATTGACCGCGAGGCGACGGCCGGGACGAGAGGAAAGTTTGCCGACTGCTCGGCGCGGGAGGTCGTCATGACCTCCGGCACGGGTGCGTACGTGCTCTTTGCCGAACCTGCGTCCGAGGCCGAGGGGCGCACGCCGCGGACCCGCCTCGGGGGCGACGGAGCGGCCGGGGAGTGCGGGGCGCAGTACCGCGTCGAAGGGGCCCAGCTCCGCCTCGTCCACCTCGACACCGGCGATTCGGACCTCGTCCCCGAGTCGTTGCAGACCAAACAGGGGAGCCAAACCGAAGTTGAGCGCGCGTTCAACGAGAGCGACGATTCCGATCCGAAGCGCAGATCGAAGCTCCGCAACGTCCTGGCGCACGTCTGCCTTCGCACCCCGTCGGCCCTCACCGACACCGCCTCGCTCTACGACACGCTCCGCCGCCAATCGCGCGGAAATGCGCCAAGTCCAGACGGCCCCGTCGACGTGCTGCGGAAGCGCGCTCGCGAGGACCCAGACGGAGCTCCCCTTGATGACGCCGTGCCCCTCTGTCTGCTCTACTGGTCGGGCGACCGCATCGCGTTCGTCGACGCCTGGAGCGTGCGCCGCCGCGTCCACCGCCCGGATCCGCAGCGCCCCGCGCCCGTCACCGCCCGCCGGCGGGCCGAGACGGAAGCCGTGATTTTCCAGTTCCAGAAGCACATTGCGGATCTCCGTCAGCGTCTCGACTTCGGCGATCGCATTCAGCTCGGTGTAGAGGACTGCTTCTTGTTCCTTCCGCCATTTGGTACGGTTCCTAATGAGGAAGGCGACCGGGAGGGCTTTGACATCTACAGGTTTTTCGACAGTCTCTCCACGCGAGAATATTTGTACGTGGAGCGCGAAACACTCCAGGATCTCGTGAGCGAGGCGACACAGTTTGACTCGTTTCGGACCGACACCGAAAAATTGGTCTGGAGATACCGCGTTCGAGAGGATGTGCAATCCGGTGGTGACGAGAACTCCTCTTTTGTTGTGTTCACGAGCGGCTTCGTCCCGCACGCTGTTGAGCCGCAGTACAACCTCTCCCGCTGGGGGTACGCGAATTACGGACCCGGCGTTGCCGTGCACTGACCGTTTCCCGAGTTTTTCCTCATGCTCTTCTCGTTCCAAACTCGATATTATCGCCATGGCAGATGAAGACCCAATTGAAAATCTCGAATTCTCCAACCCATCACGGTATTACCAGCCTGTCTTCCGTCAACCCATAGATCCCAGATTTCCGGACGAGCCCAGATTTCCGGAGGAGCCCATGTTTCCGATCGATCCCGGATTCCCGATCGACCCCGGATTCCGGAGTCCCTCGCCGGAGTCTCCAGACTTTGAGGACCTGAAGGTGAAGCGCGGGGATGTGATTACTGCCGACACAATGAATACGCTCATCGGCGCGCTGCAGACGCTATACAACCGAGAGCAGGCGAAGGGGGGGGCGACCGTGAGCCGATCCGGACGTGTCATGGAGGTTGAGGGCATCGGTCGCGCCGAAGCCAAAGCCCTAGCCCGGCAGGGAATTGTGACGCTCTACGACTTAGGGACGGAATCTCCCGAGACGATTAAGGAATACATTGAGGTAAGTCTAAAAGAAGCGACGCGAATGGTGAGCGACGCCTATGGGTTGGCGGGTGGGGTTGCCGGACACCCTCTCACCGATATTAAGAGCATTGGTGTGAGAAAGGCTATGCGGTTGAAAAGGGACGATATTAAAAACATCAAGGAACTGTCGTCAGCCGATCCGCAGGCAATTGTTCAGGCGCTCGGTGTCAGCCAGGAGATGGCGAAGTCTCTCAAGGAGGATGCGAAAGGGTTGATTCCCGACCATTCAGAATCCTGATTCTCTTTGCCTGTCCCAGGTTTTGTTCTCAACCCAGAGTCTTCTGTGAAAGACACCGACACGCATGTCGACACGCTCCACGTCCAGGCGCCCGAGGAGGCGGCCCGGCAGGTGCGGCTGCGGCTTAGCACGACGCTGGGCGGGGCGGACCTGCATCCACCGGCTCTCGCGCCGTCCCAAGTGCTGCTGGTGCGCGAGCTCAACGACCCGGAGCCGGGAGGCCTGAGACTCGGCAACACCGGAGCGGTGCTTGATCGGACGTGGGAGCGGGCCGTGCGCGACGCGTTGGATGACTCCCTCCATCGGGCTGTCCATCCGACGAACGGGCGCGTGCCCCCTGGCGCCGAGGCCATCCTCTTCCGCGACGAAGCCGAGGCGTGGGCGTGCTGGGGCCGAGCGCAGATCGCCCGCGAGCCGTCTGCGGCCCGACCGTGGTGGATGCAAAGCCTTGAAACGTCGTCCGACGCAACGCCCTCGTCTGCCCGCCGATCGCCGGTCGTAGCTTCGGTTTGGCGGGCACGCCCGCGGCTCGTCCCCGCGATGACCGCGCACCTCGCGGCGTGGGGCGCCGCCGTGGACGCTCTCCAAGAGATGTCCGAGTCGGAGGCCGAAGATGTCCTCCGGGCCGTCTGCACCGCCTACGATTCACCGCCGCCCCCGAAGCCGGAGGCGCCTGCTAACCGGGCGGACGAGGAGGACACGACGCCTCTCCCGGCATCGTCGGGTTTGGACGAACAGAGGGAAACCGAAGGAGGCTTTCCGGAGGAGAGAAAACCGGAGATCCCGTCCGTCCCCTCCGGTGATCCCCCGTGGACGTCATTCGTCGAAGAATCGGCCGGCGCCCGTCTCGCGGATGCGCTCGCTCAGGAATCTCCGGGCCATCAACAGCTTCTTGGCGTCGCCCTCGCGCTTCGCGACGGTCCTGTCACCGTTCGTGCCCCCGCGTTTCAGACGGCGTGGCAGGCGTGGCGGCAGGCCGTGGAGTCCCAGGATCGTTCGGATGGAGGGGAAGATACGACGCTGCAGCGTCCTGATGGGAGTAAGGTTGAATTCGACGATTTGGGGGAAAGGGCCCATTTGTCCAGGCAGGGTGACGCTATCTCCGTGGATGACCTCAGTCCGGACGGCGACCACCGAGCCCGAGAGGAGGAAGCGATGCCCGCAGGCGACGGGGAGGAGGCCCCGTGGGAGGACGCGTACACGGCGACGGACCTCGGCGGCGTCCTGTACCTCGTCAACGTTCTCGGCGCCCTTGACCTGCCGGCGGCCGCGACAACGCCGCCCGTTGGCGAGCACGTGGGGGCGTGGGCGGTGCTGGAGGCGCTGGCCCGCGCGCTCCTTGGTCCGGACGACGACGCGCTCCGCTCGAACGATCCGCTGTGGCGCGCCCTCGCCACCCTCGACGGCCGCCGGCCCGAGACCCCTGCTGGGCAGGCCCTCGACGACGCGGAGGACTCTCCTAGGGCATTTCGCATGCCGCCCGAATGGCTGGATGACGTTGAACCACTGATCGAGGGGCGGTGGACTGTCGAGAACGACCGCCTCCGGATGTGGACCGAGCTTGGGTGTGTGGCCGACCTGGAGGCAGGGGACGATCCGGACGTGCAGGCCGAGGCGGAGTGGAATCGCATCCCGAACACCGGCCCCCTCCAGCGCGCCGAGTCGTCCGCCACGATGCCCCGGGCGCACGAACCGGCGGACTGCGCCCCGGCGCTCGCGCGATGGGCCGCCCGCACGGCACCGTACGTCCGCGATCGCCTCGCGGCCGCCCTCGACGTCGACGATCGAGAGGCCAACTGGATCGCCGACCTGTTCCGGACCGCTGGCAGGCTGTACACGACCGACACCCACGTCGACCTCGTGCTCCCGCTCGACGCGGCGCGCATCGACGCCCGCGCCGCCGGGCTGGACCGGAGTCCGGGCTGGTGGCCCGCCGGGGGGCGCGTCGTTCGGTTTCACTTTCGGGAGGCCGACGCGTGATCCGACCTCGAGCTATACCGTTTATAATGTGGGATTATGGGATTAACCATCCCACGTCTTCGCGAATTTCCTCCGGAGGTGGTATTCAGGGACAAGGCGTTCTGCCCTTCTCGATCTTGGGACGTTCATTTTTGTCTAGATACAAAATTGAACCAAAAAGATCACGGCTGTGAAGAAAATGCCTGACGGCGGCTCCGGCTTCGCTGAAATTCTTCAAACTCGTTCGCTTCGCTCACTCGGGCAGTGAAGAATTTCCGGGCGCTCGGGCCTTCACCGTCGTCCCGGCGGCATTTTCTTCAAGGCCGAGGATTCGTTACCACAGACATACACATCAATCTTCGGCATCTGGTATTAGAGCTGAGTTCTATGCCTGAATCTGCTGTCTCGCCGCCGTCCGTCGACGCCGACGACGCGTCTTCTGCGTTCGCGGAGATGGACCGGACGCCGGAGAACCACTTTGCCCTCCACTTCCACGCGGCGGTGTACGCCGTGATGGCCTTCGTGCGCACCCTCCAGGAGCAGGGCGGGGAGGAGACGGACGACCTGGTCGACGACTACCCGTTTCTCGGTCAGTACCTCGCCGAGGACCTTCGCTTTATGCCCGACGACTTGACGTGGAACGAGGGCGAGACGTGGTGGGGGCGAGAGCTCCGGCACTGGGAGGCGCAGGCGGACTGTCACCTCCCCCTGCGCGCCCTGCGGACAGACCTTGGGCTGTCGACGGCACAGCGGCTGGCGTTCATGCTGGCCGGGCTGATCGAGGAGGACTCGCGCTTCGGAACCCTCTTCGCGCACCTGCAGGCACCCGTACAGCGCCGCCGTCCGACCGTCGAGCTCCTCGGCCGCATCGTGCAGCGTCTCGACGCGGGCACGGATGGATGGGGGGCGTGCCGGCCGCTCGTTGACCACCACCTCGTGGAGGTCGTCGACCGCGGCCGGCCTCGGGCCGAGTGGACGCTCCGCGTACCATTTGTGGTCTGGGAGGCCGCCCGGGGAACCGTTCCGTCTACGCTTGACGGCGCCGAGCAGACGACGCAGGTGCGCCCGGTCGACCAGCTGCCTGCGTTCGACGAACTGATTTTGCCGGAGGAATCGCGCGATCAATTGCGCCGGGTGCCCCAGCTGCTGCGGGCCGACGACACGCGCGTCGCCGTGGTACGCGGGACGCGGGGGAGCGACCGCCTCGCCGCCCTCGACGCCGTGGCCCGAGACCTGGGGCGGGGCGTGGTGCGGGTAGAGGGCCTTGGCCAGAACGACGGGGCGGACGCCGCCGCGACGGTGCCGGACGGACTCGGCCCATTCTGTATACTGACGCGAATGATGCCGGTGCTGGAGATCGACCTCCCGCCGGGCGAGTCGCGCCCGCTGCCGCCCATCCCCGGCTACGACGGCCCCGTGGGCGTCGCCCTCAGCCCGACCGGCGGCCTCACTGGGGGTGCCCTCGACGCCGCCGTCACGCTCTTGCTCGGGACGCTCTCTGCCGAGGAGCGGCGCAGTCACTGGCAGGCCGCCTTTGAGAGGGCCGAGGTGGCGGACCTCGACGCCATCGTCGACGGCTTTCAGCTGCCGGGCCGCTACCTGCGCCGCGCCGGGGCCGCCGCCGTGCGACACGCCGCACTCGACGGGCGCGAGACGGTAACCACGGACGACGTGCGCCACGCCACCCGTGCCCTTGGGCGGCAGCTCCTGGACACCCTCGCCGAGCGCCTGGAGGTCGACGGCACGTGGGACCAGATCATCGTGGACCCGCGGACCGAGGAGAAGCTGCACGACCTGGAACGGCGCTGTCACCACCGCGAGCGGCTGCTCGACCACCTCGGCCCCGCCTTCGGCAGTGCCACGACGAAGGGGGTGCGGGCCCTCTTTACCGGCCCGAGCGGGACGGGCAAAACCCTCGCCGCCCGCATCCTCGCCGCGGAGCTTGGGATGGACCTCTACCGCGTCGACCTCGCCTCGGTCATCAACAAGTACGTGGGCGAAACCGAGAAAAACCTGCACCGCGTCTTGAGCACCGCGGAGGAGCTGGACGTGGTCCTGCTGCTCGACGAGGGGGACGCCCTCCTCGGGCGGCGCACCGAGGTCTCGACGGCCAACGACCGCTACGCCAATGTCGAGACCGACTACCTGCTGCAGCGGCTGGAGCACTACTCCGGCATCATTCTCGTGACCTCCAACCTTGCCGAGAACATTGACCCGGCCTTTCAGCGCCGCATGGACCGGGTCGTCGACTTCTCGCCCCCGTCGGCGGACGAGCGGCTCGCCATCTGGTCGATCCACCTCCCCGAAGACCGCGCCGTCAGCGAAGCGACACTCCGACAGGTGGCCCGGCAGTGCGCGCTCGACGGGGGACAGATCCGCAACGCCGCCCTGCAGGCGACGCTCCTCGCGCTCGACGACGCGACGGGACGCGAGGCTCCCGACGACGAGGCGGCTGCCGACCGGATTCGTGGTGCCGCAGAGGGTGTGATGGTGCGCGACGAGCACGTTGTCGCCGCCGTCCGCGAGGAGTATCAGAAGGACGGGGCCGTCTGTCCGCTCTCCGTCGAGGAGAACGAGAGACCGGGTGTTGGGGCGCAGCAGTTCGTCGAGGGGATGGCCTCCTGAGAGCTTTTCGTTCAGACCCTCATTCTACCGCTTGGAATCGTTATGCCTCACGCACATGCAGAGTCCAAACAATCGTCGTCATCATCGAAGAACGACACCGAAAAACGCGGCGAGAATCCGTCTCCGACCTCGTCATCCACGCGAGGACAGGGGCCGCTGCATGCGACCGCACCCACTGTTGTGCTCAACGCCGATGAACGAAGCACACAGGACGTGCGCGGTACTCAGCAAAAGTTAACGGTGAATGAACCGGACGACAGGTACGAGCGGGGAGCCGAGCGGGTCGCCGAACAAGTCATGCGGATGTCCGCAACCGAGTCGCAGCTTAATCCCAGGGTCGCCGCGGGGATTACCCGGAATGAGTCATCGGACGGGTCGGCTATCGATGGGGAGATGGAAAAGCAGATCAGGTCTGTGATGTCTGGCGGGAGGCCGCTTCCGCCGGCCGTCCGGTCGTTCTTCGAACTACGATTCGACCGAAACTTTAACGATGTTCGTATCCACACCGGTTCTAAGGCCGACGAAGTTGCTCGGTCGATCGATGCGAAAGCATTCACCATAGGGCGAGATGTCGTGTTTGCACATAACAATTATCAGCCCAGCACGAGGCAGGGAAAGCGATTACTAGCGCACGAACTGTCACACGTTGTTCAGCCGAGCGATGGAGCAACTAGAATTCAGCGACAGGAGGACGGTAGTGAGACTCAACCCTGGCCGGGGGATTTCAGAGGAACTACTCCCGGACGAGAAGTCGACGAAGAAAAGAAGACGGCGGTGAAACAGCGGTTAAAAAACCACATCAATGCGAAGGTGAACCAGGGAAGAGATACACTGGTCGGAGAATTGAAGACTGCGGCCGAGACGTTTGAGAATTGGTATACGATGCAAACTTTACCCGAGGCAAAACCAAACGAAGCAGTCCTCAGGAAGCTTGTGAGCATAGCGTACGGCTACGCCAAGGATGCTATACCTGTCGGTGGTGAGGTCATAAAAGCCGTCGAGAAAGTTCACAGTCTACTGGATACGTACGATAAAGAAATAGAGAAGGCACTAAAGGCAGAAAAAAGCAAAGTAGCAACAATACTTGAGCAAAAGATATTAAACAAAGCAGACGATATAAATGACACATTAGAAGGGTTAGACGAAGAAATACAAAGTGAAAGACCAAAGGTATTTAAGGAGATGATGAACTGGATGGACCTCGGTGAGGAATATCAGGTTGACTATATACTAGAACAGCGACTCGGGGTCCCGGTCAATATACCGGATAACTTGTCGAGTCGGACATTTGAGGATATGGTGTTCGAGTTTAAAGAGTGGAAGCGAAGACGGGAACTCCAGCGGAGCTTCCCGAACGCGATGATGGAGTTCTGGCCAGGCCCTGCGTCTGCTGAAGGAGTGACGGCTGATCCTACCCGACGGAACAGAAGAGAAGCGGAGAAAGCTAGAGAGGAGATGACAGGGGAATAGCTTTTACGAAGGAACGACGTCCAAATTGATCAGATGCTCAAGTTGCAGCCCCAGGTCACTCAAGATAGACGAAAACTGACCGTGAGTGACAATCAGCACCATCTGATTGGTTTAGTGAGCTCAGGGTGCAGTTTGCAAACCGAAGCGTGTCATCACGATCGCCTTGAAGGCAATCGTCATGTCAGAACTCAGACGACAGCTTTTCTTGACGAGCCGCGACCAGCACGAGGCGGCGATCCAATGAGCCTTCGTCCTGGTCGTCATTGGCGTCGCTGCGCATGCGACGATCGTCTCCAGGGCGGTGGAGCTTCAGAAGGAACTGCACGCCAAGCGAGCGGCCCTTCAGACCCTCTCGTCGATACATGAGGCGGCCGACGGGCTGCCCGAGACGATTGCTTCGTTCAAGGTTGCGGTGACCGACCAGAAAACGGAGCGAAAGGCAATCTCCGAATCGAGTCATTCTGGGGACGGACCAAAGGCGAGGTCGGCCCACGGACCAGAGAAGCCTTGTCTCTACCGGCCCTGCGAACCGTCTTCGACGAGCAGTTCAGGGGCTTTATAACCAAGAGCGACGGCACTCCTCGATTCGGCAGATTCCACCCCGAGAACATCTCGGGCAGACTCTCTCTATTTACGAAACAGAACCTCCAATCGCTACTGTGTCTTAGCCGAAATTAGCCGTTCAGCTGGTCCAAACCCATTGTACTATGCGGCCCAGAGGTGGATACGCTTTTAGGGCAGCCGGGGCAGAATCTCACGGTCAAGAATGACACCGGATCGGATGTGCGCATCCGCGTGCTCGTCGGTCGGGAGTCCTCCTCGTCATTCTGGTCCTGACGGGCAGATGTCGGCCCATCACGCAAGAATGTCTCAAGTGTTTACAGGGACTCTAATTGCATGAGTTCTTCCGAGGCAGAGTCGACATCAGGGTCGGAAGCGTCCCGCTCCCCGCGCCGTTCCGAGGGCGACGGCGGGGCGGGCAAAGGCTTTCTCGAAGAGCACCCCGGCCACAAGTCGTCCATGCGGGCCATGAGCATCGTGGCGCTGCTGTGCGCGGTGGGGTTCGGCGTGTTCACCCTTGCCGACTCGACCGTGGGGCAAACGGGAGTGTACGTCACGCTCGGCTTCCTTCTGGCCGCCTTCGCCCCCAAGGCCCTGCAAAAGTTTGCGGAGGAAGCGGTGCTGGCATGATGGTTTGGACACCGGCCGGGACGGGGGTCTCCCCACGCTCCGCAGAGAGGAACCGAGACAGGGGGCTCTCGGCATATCATTGTAGTCTGTCGCATCAATTGGAGCCCGGCAACAGGAGGTGCCAGTTGGTTTTTACGCTGAGCGTGGTGCCAACATCGCCGATGATGGGTGTCGTGAAGTTGATGGACAGCCCAAAGTTCTGGGCGAGGGGCACGTTAACGGACAGTTGGCCTCGGAGGTAATTCGTTTCAGCGGCCCGTTCGAACGCCTCTCCAACGTTCCCGGCACTGAAAGAAAGACCGGCCGACCCCTGGAGCCGCTGCTTCTCGACAATCTTCGAGAAGGCCAAGTCGAATCCGCCTTCGGCTGCGAATACAGCCTCGTCCATGACATCGAGGTCAATGAAACGGACACCACCATTGAGACGGATTGTGGTACGGGCCGATGTGGCTTCGCCATAGCGGTGGCCCCAGGCGACTCCTGTATACAGGCGTGTACCCCGTGCGCTGTCAGCAACGCCGAGCGTCGGGTCACCCAGGTCCAGCCGCAGGTCCAGCCCGAAGTATTCCTCGTCGGCCTCTGCCAGCGCCTCCTCGGTCAGCGCACGGAGCTCGGCGAAATCCTTCGGGGTGAGCGAAAGTGGATTAAGATCTGCGCCACATGCCGCACTGGCTTCCTGGATTCCACTCTCTGGAGACCGGAGCAGGGCCTTGGTACACGCGGGGACGTTGTTCGTTTGTCGCAGAACGGGGATGATCCGGTTGAGGAATTCTCCGGATGCCCGTAGGGTTTTCACCCACTGGTTTTCGACTTTGCGGAACGACGGGGCGCCCTGCGTGAGAGAAGTCACGTTGAGGCGGGCTCGTACGCCCAAATAATCGAGGGGCTCTTCTGTGTCAACGTCCTCAATCGGCGCGATAAAGGTCACGTCGCCGAGGGTGGAAAGGGCCACCGTTAGAGAGTCTTTCGTCCTCGAATCGTCCGGTTGCGGATCCCCGTCCGGGCTTCCGAACAGACTGGCCGGGTTGAGGGCTGCCGTCGCCAGGGTGCGAGTTCCCTCTTCTGTGCCGGCCGCGGCGATGTTGCCTCCAGCAAGAGCCACCGACTGGATCGACGGGGCCGACTCTCCCTGGGCCGGAGTGCCCGCGTCGTTGCCCACCTGTCCCTGCGGAATTTGGAAGTCGCGGGGCGTCAGCCGCTCCCGCACGACTGCACGCCCGGACGCCTGCGAGACGGCCTCCACCTGGGTGCTGAGGGAGTCCTCGACCGCGGCCCCGAGTGTGCGACACGGGGCATTGCCGGCCCGATCGATACCAAATGTCGCCGACACGACTCGGCGACAGGCGGCCTCGTTCTGGGCCTGTGCAGGTTGCAAGGAGCCGAGCACGAAAAAGCCGACGGTGAGCAAAAGGAGCCTCTTTCCCGTGACTATCAGGGTGCACGATGAGGAATCGTCTGGGGACATGAGCGGGAATGAGAGTGCCTAAAGAACACACGAGCGCACCCGACAACGGCAGCGAACTACTCGCTCGGGTCAACCGAATACGTCCACGTCACGTCTTTTCTGATTGCGCTGTTGTCGCGTTCCTCGCCGTCTTCCGTGACGATTAGGCGTCCACTTCCCTCGTCGTCAGGGACGTCAATGCGAATTTTGAGGGACCAGACATCAGACGCGAGTGGCACCCTGGACTCGACGGTATGGGAGCCGCCCGGTGCGACCGGTTTGAACACTGTGTCCCTCCCTGTGCTCTCGCCTTTGGGGACGTACCCGAAGAAGACCCCGGTAGAGCCATTGTTGCTGTGGTCGGCCTCGAACGTGACTGTGACTGAGCCTCCTTCTGAGATTATGCCCTTGAACATAATTGCAACCGGGGTATTTTTAGTTTGAAAATGAAAGCGGTCTGCAAAGGAGTGACCTCGCCCGTTCGTCTCAAAAAAGCCGGATCCGCTGCTGCGTCCAGTGTCACCATCTTGCGTCTGACAGGCGTGTCTACTCCCTGCTGGTCGTTCCGCGTCCATTTCCGTCTTCCGATTCGTCCCCCTCGGTCTTCTCTTGCACCCGGTCTCGGACCCGGTCGAGCAACGCCACGAACATCGTGGGATCGTAGCTCACAAAGAAGCTGAGAAGCGAGAGAAGGCCCGCAAACCGAACGTACTGGCCGGGGGAGGCCGTGCCGAGAATTGGATTTTCTAGGAGAACCAAGAGGCCGGAGATGACGGTCAGGTAGACAAAGAAGCTCCGGAGAAGCGCGGAGAGCAGCGGGTAGGTGTGATCGAGGGTGGCGTGGTTTTGACGGGTCGAGAGTACAAGGCGTCGTCCCATAGCGCCCAGAACACCGGCGAAAATGCAAAGGAAGGCGAGGTTCGGCGGAGTGAAGCAGAAGAGGACGACGAGAAAGGCCCAGAGCGTGGAGTCTGTCGGGGGCTCCGCTGCCGCGAGAAGTGCAGGTCCCGTAGAGTCCGACGAGGAGGCCGCCGATCTTCCAGATTGAAACGAGGTAGTGTCTCCGGAGAGCCGTGTCCTGGCCAAAGAGTCTTGCTCGCTCGGCGCTCCATTCGTGCGTGCCTCCTCTACACCCTGCGGACTGATGACGCGCCGGTACGGCTCCGAATCGACGAGTGTCCCCGCCGTAAACAGAGAAATCCAAACAGCGAAGACAAATAAAATTCCGCCTAGGGCGATGAACCACTGAGTCCAATCCTCTGGAGGGAATGACATGGCCAGATGGCTCTGTCGAAAATAGAATCAGTTCATTGTAACTATAAAAAATGTAGGTAGTTGGTAGATTTCAAATCCGACCCGGTTTTTATGGTAAAAGGTCTGGTTGTGCCAAAACCTTTTTTTGGCCTGACTATTCGTGATTGCGTCGAGGTAATCCGAACGCTAATTACAGTTATGAGGGGATTCCAAGAGCTGCGTTCGGGTGTATGCTCTGATTCCCCCATGTCTTAGCTCCAGAGTGGGCGTGGCTGACCGGAAGGCCGTGGTGCCGAAACTGGTTTTTGAGGATTGTCCGGCCACAAAAAAGGGGCTGGGGCGTTCGCGAACTGGAGGGATTCTTCGAGGGTGCCGAGTTGGCGTCGGATGATCAGAGTCGAAATGCTATTGTTCGGGCCTCAATCCTCTTGGTAATGAGCCCTTGATTCGTGAGACTGTGGGCGTCGGTTCCCGAACCGATCCGAGCTGTCATCCGCTCCTCCGTCCATCCGCGTTCCCGCTATGACTCCTCGCGCCGTCGTTCTACTCCTCGCTGTGCTGCTGGCCGGCTGTTCGTCGAGCCCCACGGCCGACCTGGTCCTGACGAACGGGACCGTCGCCACGCTCGACGACGACCACGGGCGGGTGGAGGCCCTGGCGGCCGCGGGCGACACCCTCCTGGCTGTCGGCAGCGCCGAGGAGATTGACGCCTACGTAGGGGGCGACACGCGCGTGATTGACCTTCAAGGGCGGCTTGCCGTCCCGGGCCTCATCGAGGGACACGGCCACTACATGGGCATGGGGAAGGCACAGATGCAACTCGACCTCCTGGGCACCGCGTCGTGGGGGCAGATTGTGACGCGGGTCGACTCGGCAGCCGGGGCCACCGACGCAGGCAGTTGGG
>Ga0207753_1000385_pt1 | contig 17504 bp, 14 predicted proteins | sample PonA233FremontCA_2_FD_187273 | JGI IMG/M metagenome (GOLD analysis project Ga0207753, IMG submission 187273) | Salt pond sediment microbial community from Fremont, CA, USA - Pond A23 Sediment 3 (SPAdes) | ecosystem: Environmental > Aquatic > Non-marine Saline and Alkaline > Saline | place: USA... | reverse complement strand
ATTCGCCGCGGCGACGGTCATGATTCGCCTCGCCCTGTCGGGGCCCCGCTACCTGGGGGCGGCACTGGGCGTGGGCGCGGCCCTCTTCAACCTGGGGGTTGCGGCGGCCTACTACTACGTGACCCCGGCGGCGCAGGCCTCGGCACAGCGCAACCAGGAACGGAAGTCCTTCGACGAAAATTCGCCGACGGACCCGGCCGACACCGAGGACCAGTCCGTTGCGGCGGACCCCGCCGAGCCCGAATCCACGCCGGGCGTGTAGGAGAGGGCTTTACGCCTCGTCCGAGAAGTCGCGGTGCCCGAAGTAGTGGAGGACGTACTTGATCTTCGACGCCTTCGCCGGGCCGAAGCCGGGCCTGAGCGCGCCTGAAGGGGGATGATTGGCATTCAACATCCCCGTTTTCTCCAGGCGTAGTCACAGTTTGGTGTACACCCCGTGTGCCTGATTAGAAGGTTGATGAAGCATCGTCGATTCAAATCGTGGATGCACCTGCCTGTAGACCACTGGGACTGAGAAGTTCTCTGTCCGTCTACAGCTCAGTCGCATCTTACACTTCCGGCATTCCCGGTCGCAAGCCGACTCTCGTCCAGCCGTTGTCTTTCGGGTGCCGTTGTCTTTCGGGTGATGTCGAGCCGTATCCTCACGAGCATTGTCCGCAACCATACGGATCCCCGGCGCCTGCTGCGTCGCATACACTGCCGAGCAGAAGCACCAGGGATCGTCTCCCGTTCCCGGACCCCCTACCAGTTTGTCGACCTGGGGGGGACAGGAACCCGTAGGCCACGGAGGTTAATGAGCAGGCGGGAAGAATCCCAGCTCCGTGGTGGCCTCGGCAAACTCCTCGTGGAAGGCAGAGGGCTCTTGCTGGAGCTCCTCCAGCGAGGGAGAGAGGCGGGCGTACGGCTCCGTGGACTTCACCGACGAGTACCCAAAAAGCCGCATCAGTTCCCTCGACGGGTAGCCCAGGAGCATCAGCCACGAGGCGCAGGTGTGCCGCGTGCAATTGGTAAAGTTGAGCTCCTCATCGAGCCCGGTCTTCCGCACGTACCGCTTCACGGTGCGCGAGAGGCGCCGCGTGTCGATCTGCTCCGACCGTGCGCCACCAAAGAGGTAGTCGGAGCCCGCCTTGCCTTCGGCAGCCTCTCTTGCCACCTCCAGGGCCATCGGGCAGAGCGGAATCTTCCGGTCGTAGTCGTCCCCCTCGTAGTCGAAGTGCGCCGGATTGGGCTCCTTATCGGGGGCAGGGACCCGGAGCGTCTCCTTCTCGAAGCCTATGTCTCCCGCTCGCACGTGCTTCAGTTCCCCAGGGCGCAGGCCCGTTGCCGTAGCAAACTTCAGGGGCGGGAGCACCCATATCAGCTCATTCTCCTTGATTCCCTGCCGCCCCTCCATCTGCGAGCGCTTCTCGTAGTCCGCCTCGATGGCGTAGGTGAGTTCGGCAAACTCTTGGGGGGAGAGGTAGGGGCGCTCCACTTCGGGCGACTCCGGGCGCTCTACGTCCTGCATGGGGTTCTGCCCGGGGCGGATGTGCTCCTCGCTCACGAGCCACTCGTAGAAGGCGTTCAGCCGGGAGTACAGGCTCAGCCGGTAGGCGTCGGAGATGGAGGTGCGCCCCAGGTACTCGCGGATCGTGTCGGGGCGCACGTCCTCCGGCGTGTCGACAACCAGGGGCGTGTGGTCCTGGAAGAAGGTCCCAAGCGTGCCCCGAAGCGTGCGACGGGTGTCGTCCGAGAGTCCCGGGCGGTTGATGTACCGTCCCGCTGCTTCTTTCCAAGGGACCACCGGGGGCCTTTTGTCACTGCTGTCGCTGCCTGCTGCGCTCTCGCCAATCTTGCCCTCGGGTGCCTTCTTGCTCTCGCTTGGCTTGTCCTGGGCGCTGTCGTCTGCCCCATCCGTGTTGCCTGTGTCGTCAGGGCCAGTGTGGTTGGAGTCTGTGTCGTTGGGGTAGGTCATGTGGGCCTCTCATGAGTGAGTGAAAAAGTGGAGCCGCAGGGACACGGGAGGTGTCCTGCTCGCGAGGCGTTTGTCGCGGCGCGGCACTCACCATGGTAGGGAGAAGTCAAGCAAAGTGAATGAACCAGGCATGATTAAAATTAGGCCCGAAAGTACCACTGAAATGACAGTCAGGGGCGTAGCTCATCTGTCTCGCCTCGCGGTAAAAACATCTGTTTAGCGGCGATCAGGGGCGCTTTTCGGTCCAAATGCTCTGTGTTTTCGGTGCATAGGACCCCCGGGGTCAGAATCATCAAAGGGGGGTGGGGTTCGGCGTGGTCTGAGGCGCTCGGAGACCAACTCTAATATGCCAGTTTTGGCCCTACATTAATGCTCATCTTTACCTACTATTTAATCAACGCTTTTTGCGGTAGGTGATCGCCGCGCCCGTTCTTCAATTCTTCAATATCCGAAAGAAGGTCACCAGGGGAAACCGGTTGTGGGCTCATCTGAGAGAGCTACATTGGCTTTGCATGATCGAGGGACTACGGCTTCGGTCACTCACTATTTCACGTATTTCCAGCACACGCAGAGACCATGACAGACGCACCCCCAGACGCACGCCATGAGGCGCCCTTCATGACCCCGGCGGATTTGGCGGAGCGGGCACGCAAGCTCCGGGAAGATGCGGGCCTCACGCAGCGCGACCTCGCAGACAAGATGGATTACTCCACTTCGACGATCTCCAAGGCGGAAAACTACCACGAGGGAGACGGGATGATCGGTGCCCGCATCACCATAATCGAGACGCTCGCTGACGAGATCGTCGAGGGGCCGCTCTACCGGTAGCGCGGCGAGGTGACCCCAAGCGATACCAGGGGCCAGTGCCCCGCAGATCGCCCGTTACGCGGCGGCTGTGGCGGCACAGGGTCCCCACAAAGAAAACCCCGACCGGACCTGCATTCTGCGACGAACGGCGGTCCAGCCGGGGCTCACTTACAATGCATTTAGAAATATACAAACCATGAACGACGACGCAACAGCAAACGCGAACTCCGACTCATCTTCTTCCGGGTCGGAGGACTTTTCAAGTTCTACCACATCCGAGCCAGAGAGTGCAAGGGAGGAGATGGAAACCGACCCGAGTGAAATAGAGACATCTAACCCTCACGACAAAGACGAATTGGAGGAGCCCCAGAGACAGAGCCTGAGTGTTGACGTATTGCGATCTGCTCTCCAAGCCGTGCCGACGGACTTGGATTTCGACACGTGGACTCGAATCATTGCGGCGGTGGGAAATGGGGCACCTGATCGAGACACCGCAGAGTCACTTCTTAAAGAATGGAGCGAGGAGCAGCATCCGGGTGAGTACTCCCGGGTCCTCAACGAAACTTCTGACGGCGATACTACGGTCGCAGCACTGCTGGGAATTGCAAAGCAGAACGGATGGAGCTTACCAGAAAACACTTCCGATGAAGGAGACTCCGAGGAGTATCGCGAATCTATCAGTGATGACTTCACCCTGGCAGACCTCGAAAGTATCCTCGAAAGCCTTGACTCAGAGGCGGATAAGCAAAAGACCGAGTGGGCGGCATTCGACCTTCTTGAGGAGGCATCATTCCTATCCGATACCGACCTGGAAAAAGCACTACTGATTCTTGAAGAGCACGGTGCTCGCGCCCAAAAGCGGCGGAGGTGGAGACGTGAGGTTCGCAACGCTAGAAAGGAGCGTGAGCGTAAACAAGCGGAGGCTCAGAAATTGAACCGAGGTCCTGCCGACTTGAAAGCTGGTGAAATTACCACCTGGATTGAGGAGGAGGTGCTGGAGACAGAAAGCTTCGCCCTCGATCAAGGGAAAGGTCTGTTCTACTACAAAGGTGGGCGATATCACTTTGGTGGAAAAGAACACCTGAACCGACAAATTAAGCGCCTCCTTCGCGAAAAGGGTTTGGACGCGAAGTTTACTAAGCACCGGTGTGAAGAGGTGCTCCATAGCATCGAAACGGATGCACCACATCTTTGGGAAAAGCCCCCTTCGGATCAGGTCTGCCTTCAGAACGGCGTGCTTAATCTCAAGACAGGCGATATTCTTCCTCATTCTCCCGAAGAATGGCTCATGAATCGATCTCTCTCGGTTAAACATGATCCAACAGCAGAAGGGGATGCCTGGCGCAGGTTCCTGGATTCGATTATGCCTCCCGATGCCGGTGCAGAGGTCGGGTTTGAGATCATTGCCCGCTTGCTAAGCTTGGCTATCGGTAGGCGTAAAGCATTATACTTCTGTGGGGGCCCGAACACAGGAAAATCGACCTTTATCGGCAACCTAGTTGATGGGATTTTTGGAAAAGAAAACACGAGGCATATCAGTCTTCAGAAGCTTGAGCAGAACGAATTTGCTCGTGCAAGTCTGTACGGGAGGCGCCTAAACGTATGTGCGGACCTTCCTTCAGCACCAATGAAGGGGGTGTCGGTATTCAAACAAATCACTGGTGGCGACTGGATGGAAGGTGAACGGAAGCATGAGCAGCTATTTAACTTCAAGCCACGTTGCCACTTGCTCTTTAGCGGAAATGGTCCGATCCTCGCCCCTGGCGCCGGGGAGGCGTTCTGGGATCGATGGATCGCGGTTCCCTTCTTCAATGACTTCTCCAAGGGAAGTGCGGCTCACGTACCGAAGGAAGAGCTTGATGCCAGACTGCAAGATCCACAAGAGAAGTCCGCTCTGCTCAATGAGGTGCTTCCGATTATACGTGAGGATAGAGGGATCACGGAGACCCCAAGCATGAAGAGGACCCTCAAGTGGATGCGTCGTGTCAACGAGGAGGAGCAACCAGCGGCAGAATTACCGACTGAGCTTCCTCTCCATGCTGGCGACGGTGCTGCTGAAGAAGATGGTGAGCTGCGACTCAGCTGAATTAACGCGGATGTAGAACGGCTACCTGTTCAGACCACCGCGGAAAAGTTTGAAAAGAAAGGGGAAGTTGACACACAAGGGTATTGTGTGTCAGAAAAGATGTGCTTTTCTGATTTTTCAGCAGAGATGCAATGAGCCGTGCCACGGACCGGTATATCGGCATCTACATCTACAGCCGCAGAGACAGGGCTCTATCGAGTGGTCCAGGTGGTCCACCCGGTAGGGCCCTTTCTCTTGTATACCCTCGTTCCTGCTTCTCTCTGGTGTGTCGCTTCTAATCGTTGTTTTCCCCTGGACACCCTGGACCAGTCCATAAAACCGGGGTCTATCGGTGCTGAGGGTGGAAATAGCGGTCCAGGCAGCAGGGCATTTGCCTGGACCGGGCGTGGACCATGGTGGACCATTTCCCTGCTCCCCTTATCTCGCATCCTGGTGACCGCAAGAGGCAGCGATCCTGTCGCTTTTCGTCCGAACAAGTATTTTTCCGAATCGGGAAACGTCCTGCGTCCGACAGAATTGTAAAGGGCGGTCCTGCGACAACCAGCAGGGCGCCCGGACAAGGGGCAATGTGCGATTCTCCTCCATGCTCTGCCCGTGCCCTGCCCCGGCGTGACAGCACGACAGCTCTCCCTCGACGATCAGCGTGATTCGATGTCTCTCACCCTCGACGAACTGGACAGCCACCTCTACGGCTGCGCGGACAAGATCCACGACGCGGTCGACCCGACGGACTACAAGGATTACATCCTGCCGCTGGTCTTCTACAAGGTGATTAGCGACACCTACCAAGACGAGGTAGAGAAATGGACCGAGGAGCTCGGAAGTGAAGACCTCGCCCGCGATCCGGACCTGCACGACATCGCGATGCCCGAGGAGTACGCTTGGGAGAAGCTTCGGGGCCTCAATACGCAAGAGACCAACTACGACGAGTTCATTAATGAGGCGTTGAACGCCATCGAAGACGCCAACCCGGACGAGCTGGATGGCGTCTTCCGAGCAGACTACGTGGGCGAAGATGCGCTGGATAACAGCCGTTTGGGCAGGCTGGTGGAGCACATTTCCACCTACAATCTGTCTGCGAAGCGCGTGCCGCCGGACATGCTGGGCGAGGCGTACATGGACCTCGTGCGCCACTTCGCTGAACAGGAAGGGAAAGAGGGTGGTCGGTTCTTCACGCCCCCCAAGATCGTCCGGCTCATGGTGCGGCTCCTTGCCCCCTTCGAGGATGGAGATCGCTTCCACGACCCCACAGTGGGCTCAGGCGGGATGCTGGTGGAGGCGGCCCATTACTTCCGGGACGAGCAAGATGGCGATCCCTCCCGTCTGGAACTGACGGGGCAGGAGCTCAATCCCGACATCGCGGCGATTGCGAAGATGAACCTGTTCATCCACGGCTACAATGGGGCCGTCGAGCGGGAGGACTGTCTCCGCGCACCTCAGTTCACCGAGAACGGACACCTGGAAACGTTCGACTACGTACTCGCCAACTTCCCTTTTTCGCAAGATTGGGCGAAAGACGAACTCCAAAATGATCCATACGACCGCTTCGACTGGCACGAGAAGCTGCCCCGAGCGGATCGGGGCGACTACGCCTTCATCATGCACATGGCCCACCAGCTCAATGAGACCGGACAGGCGGCGATTGTGATTCCCCACGGCGTGCTCTTCCGCAAGTACGAGAGCCGCTACCGGGAGCCGATGTTGGAGCAGGACATGGTGGAGGCGGTCGTGGGACTGCCGGAGAACCTCTTCCAAAACAACTCCATCCCCAGCGCCATCCTGGTCCTCAACCGTGGCAAGCCGCCCGAGCGGGAGGGCGAGGTGCTCTTCGTGCACGCCGCCGACGAGGCGTTCTACGAGGAGCTCTCCAACCAGAACGAGCTCACGGAAGATGGGCTCGACCACATCACCCGAAACTTCAACGAGTGGACCACGGAGGAGCGGGTGAGTCGGGCGGTGCCCATCGAGGAGATCCGGGAGAACGACTACAACCTGAACATTGCGCTCTACGTGGACACCACCGAACCGGAGGAGCCGATTGACGTGGCGGAGGAGCTGACGAAGCTCCGCGACCTGCAAGAGGAGCGCAACGAGATCGAGTCCCAGCTAACCGAATACATGGAGGCCCTTGGCTATGAGTGAAGACCCAGATTTTGACATGGAGGTCGTCGAGAAAGACAAGCTTGATGAACCTCGGGGAAACACAGAGGCGGGCTCGCAAGAAGCCGCCTCCAGTAAGTCGAGTAGCGTGGAGAGAAAATCGACCGACAGTGGTATTTCCAAAAGTTCTGGAGGCGAATCCGCAGAGGAGGCAAGGGTAACTGGGAATGGGGGCGGGTCGACAGCAAGTCCCTCTCTTGCGGATTCTCCCGATGCGTGGCGTCAGAGAAAGCTTGGGGACTTGCTTTCCTACGAGGTCTCCGGCACGTGGGGAGACGATCCCGATGACGGCGGTGGAAAACCTGTCCTACGGGCTACGAACTTTGCTCCCAACTCTATAGACCTTGGAGATGTAGCCCTAAGAAAGATCTCTGACTCCCACCGTGAATCAAAGCGGCTGGAGGAAGGAGATATCGTTTTAGAGCGCTCCGGTGGTAGCGCTGACCAGCCCGTGGGTCGCGTTCTTTTTTTCGATCTGGAGGGAGAGTACTACCCAGGAAACTTCCTGAGGCTGATGAGACCTGACCCCGAGGTCGTAAACAGGAGGTACCTGTATTACTATCTGGATTATCGGTACAAACGTGGTGATACAATACCGGTCCAGACGAACTCCACCAACATCCGAAACTTACAGTATACCTCCTATCTGAACCTGGACACTCAGTTGCCACCCCTCCCCGAGCAGCGCAAGATCGCCAGCGTCCTCTACGCGGTCGACCAGGCGATCCAGAAGACAGAGGCCATCATCGAGCAGGCCCAGCGGGTGAAGCGGGGGCTGATGCAGAGACTTTTCCACCATGGGTTGGAGGAAACGAATGACTATCAGACCACGAAGTACGGGTCAGCTCCGGCTCATTGGGAAATAAAGCCGATTTCTGATTTGGCTATTCAAGTTCAAGCTGGGGGTACGCCAGATACCGACCGCGAAGAATTCTATGACGGAAAGATACCATGGATACGGACTGGGGAATTAAGACAGAAGAGAATCCGCGATCCGGAGAAAAGCATCACTGAGGCTGGGTTCGAGAACTCGACGGCACGCCTATTCCCCAAAAACACCGTTCTGGTGGCAATGTACGGTGCAACTGCTGGCGAGTCTGCCATGCTTGATATCGAGGCTACGAGCAATCAGGCGTGCTGTGGCGTGATCACCGATGAAGAGAAAATCCTTCCCGAGTTCCTCTTCCAGCAGTTGTTGTATCTCAAAGAGAATTTGATAGCGCTTGGTGCTGGGTCTGGTCAGCAAAATATAAGTAAGGGGATTATCAGTAACTTCCGAGTGTTGGTGCCTCAGCTCGAAGAGCAAACTGAGATTGCCTCGATGCTTCGAATATGGGACGAAGAGGTGGAGGCAGGGGAGAAAAAGAGAGAGCAGCTAAAACGTCTCAAGAAAGGACTCATGCAGGACCTCCTGACCGGCGAGGTCCGCACCGCCGACAAAGCCATCGAGGTCTTGGGCGAAGTGAAAGCCCACGGATAAATCCGTTCCGGCGTCATGCCCACCACGCAAGACATCGAAGACCAGCTCCGGGCCGAGCTGCCCTACCTCCGCGAGCGCTACGCCGTGGAGCGCCTGGGGCTCTGCGGGTCCTTCGTGCGTGGGGAGCAGACCGGCGAGAGCGACGTGGACCTGCTCGTCACCTTCTCCGAGACCCCCGACCTGCTGGAGTTTGTCAACCTGAAGCGACACCTCGAAGACCTGCTCGGGCGCGAGGTGGACCTGGGCATGCCCACCGCGCTCAAGGAAGGTCCTGCCGCCGACAACATCCGCCGCGAGGCCCGCTACCTTTAGACCTGTCACCTCTGATGCGCAGCCAGCGCCAGTACATTCAGGACATCCTGGACGCGGTGGAGGCGGCGGAGGAGTTCGTCGAGGACAGCCGCTTCGAAGACCTGGAGGGGAGCCTGGAAAAACAGTTCGCGCTGCAACGGGCCTTCGAGGTCATCGGCGAGGCGACGAAGCAGCTCGATCCGTCCATCCGGGAACGATACTCCGACGTGCCCTGGGAGGACATGGCAGGCATGCGCGACGTGCTGATCCACCAGTACTTTGCCGTCGACCTGGAAGTTGTGTGGGACACCATTCACAACCGATTCCCCACGATCAAATCCCACCTTCGCCGCATCCTGAGCGATCTCGACGCCGATGAGTGATCCCGGCCCCATCTACAGACCGACTGAGGAGGGCATCGAAGAGTCGGTGCTCCGCTGGCTCTCCGGCATCCCGACCCTGCCGGAGGCCCTCCAGTGGACGCCCTGGAACCCCGACAGCGGGGAAGGCGGCGCCAAGCTCGACAAGGAGACGGGCCGCGAGAAAAGCGAGGTCGTCTACTGGGAGATTCTGCGGGAGCAGCTCATTCAGATCAACGAGGAGGTGACGGAGGAGAACGTGGGCAAGCTCCTCAGCGTGCTCCGCCGACAGATGAGCCACGACGGGCTCATGGCGGGCAACAAGGCGGTCCACCGGCTGCTCCTGGAGGGGCAAGACTTCGAGGCCAGCCACAACAACGGCACCACCAAGCGGGTCTACGCCCGCCTCATCGACTTCACCGATCCGGCAAACAATCGCTTCGACGCGGTGAGCCAGATGCGGGTCGTGCGGGGCCACAGCGTCCGCCCCGACATCACCCTGCTGGTGAACGGGCTTCCGGTAGTCCAGATGGAGCTGAAGTCCCAGACGCAAGACAACGACTACGCCGACGCGATTTCGGACCTCCAGACGTACGAGGAGCAGGTCCCCCGCTTCTTCTACCCCACGCTCCTGAACGTCGCCGCCGACACGAGAGAGTTCCGCTACGGCGGCGTCGGGGCCTCGGAGAAGTTCTACTTCCCTTGGTCAAAGGCCCCAGAGCAGTTTCAGGTAGAGGGCAACCCCATGAAGCAGGCGACCTACGCCCTGCTCAATCCCGCCACGCTGCTGGACATCCTCCAGGGCTACGTCTTCTACGAGCGGAAGGAGGGCGGGGACGCGAAGATCGTGCCCCGGCACATGCAGTACTACGCCACGCGGGAAATCATCGGGCGCATCGAAGAGGGCACCGCCGAGGACGGCACCCGGAGAGAGGGCGCCAAGACGCGAGGGCTCATCTGGCACACGCAGGGGAGCGGGAAGAGCTACACGATGCTCTTCGCGGCGAAGCTGCTCCTGGAGCGTCAGCCCATCCCGCACCCGCAGGTCTTCATCCTGGTCGACACCGATAAGCTCGCCCGCCAGATGGCGGACAACCTCGCCGCGATTGGCTTCGAGCGCTTCGAGGTCTGCCGCAAGATCGCCCACCTGCAAGAGGTGATCGAGGACGGCAAGAGCCAGCTCGTGCTCACCACCATGCACGCCTTCGAGGACGTAGATCCCGGCGTGCAATCCAACCCGAACGTCGTGGTAATGGCGGACGAGGCGCACCGGTTCATGGAAAAGGAGCTCGGGAGCCGCCTCCGCGCTGCCCTGCCGGACGCCTGGAATTTTGGCTTCACTGGTACGCCCGTCCACGAGGGCTACAGCGAAACCGCCCGCAACACCTTCCGCGAGTACTGTCCCGATGGGGAGGATCCGCTTCACCACTACTCGATCCGAGAGGGTCAGAAAGATGGCGTGATCGTGCCGGTGCACTTCAAGCTCCGCCACGAAGCGGAGTGGGACATCGACGAAGCCGCGATGGACGAGGCATTCGAGGAGGAATTCGCGGGGAGGCCCAAAGACGAGAAGCTGCGCATCATCCGGGAGTCGCTCACGCAGAGCGAACTGGGCGAGCTTGCACCGCGCATCGACACCTACGCCGAGCTGGTCGCCGAGCACTACGCCACGAAGGTGGAGCCGAACGGGTGGAAGGGCATGGTCGTGGCCCCGAGCCGGAAGTCGGCGGCGATGTACGGGGAGCGCCTGCAAGAGCTACGGGGCGATCCGGAGGACGTGCGGGTGCTCTACACGTCCGGCGACGAGGACCCGGACCTCATTACCCAGTTCAGCACCGACGCCGACGAGCGAAGCGCGATCACCCGCAAGTTCGATGATGAGGAGCAGCCGAAGCTACTGGTGGTGTACGGGATGCTCCTTACCGGCTTCGACGCGCCGAACCTGAAAACCATGTACCTCGACCGGCGCCTAACGGACCACACGCTGCTACAGGCCATCGCCCGAACGAACCGCCCCGCCGAGGGAAAGACCAACGGCGAGATCGTCGACTTCCAGGGCACGTTTGCCAACCTCGACGACGCCCTCCACTACGACAGCGATGTAGTCGAGCACGCTGCCCAGAGCGAGGGGAAGCTGTTCGAGAAGTTCGAGCAGCGGCTCGACGCGGTCTTTTCCCTCTTCGAGGGGATCGAGAAAACCAACACCCAGGAAGCAATGCAGGAGGCCCTCGCCCGGGTGAGCAAGCACCCCGAGCGCCGAGAGTTCAAGCAGGGCTACAAGCGCCTTCAGGACCTCTACGAGAGCGTCTCCCCCGACAAGCGTCTCATGGAGCCGGAGGTCCAGGATCCCTACGGCTGGCTCAGTGGCATCTGGGTGGCGTTTAGCCGCACGGAGGGGCGAGAGGAGGACCCAGAGGAGAACGTGCGGGAGAAGACGCTTGGCATCGTCGAGGAGCACGTGGACGTGGGCAAGGTCAAAGAAGACTTCCCCATCTACAAGATCGGGGAGGAGCACTTGGGCGCGATTGAAAGCCAGGAGCCCGCCGCCAAGGCCAGCTCCATCGCGGCGACGACCAAAGCGCACCTGCGACCCAAGATCGGAGAGAACCCCCGCTACGAGCGCCTGAGCGAGCGCGTGGAGGAGGTGCTGAGCCAGTGGCAGAGTGGTGAAAGGGAGGATCCCAATGCAGTTGCGGTCCTCGAAGAACTTGAGCGGAAGGCAGTAAAGATCGAAAAGGAAGCCGAGGAGAAGGGCTTCAGCGGCGCCGAGTACGCCGCCTACGCTTACCTGCACGACGAGTGCGACCTTCCGGAGGATGAGGCCCAGCGTGTCGCCGAGGCCCTGTGTGAGGCGCTCGATGAGGAGGTGGATACCAGCTATCCGGGCTTCTGGAAAAACGAGAAGGTCCTTCGGGGTATCAAAGTGCAGATTTACCAGACGCTCAGCAGCGTGGAGACGCCGGACGACCTGGATCTCAGGACCGCAGGCAGTGAGCTTCGTGACTACCTGATTGCCAGCTATGTCGACGACCCGCACCGCTGACCTCCATGGGGAGGCGGTCACGTACCAAGTCCGCCGAAGCGAGAAGGCGAGCCAGACCCGCATCGACGCCGGACTCGACGGCATTACGCTCGTCATCCCGGCAGGGCTGGAGATCGACCCCGACGACATCATGGCGGAGAAAGCCGACTGGGTGCTCCGCCAACGGGATCGCTACGCCCGCTACCGCGACGAGATGCCCGAGCGTCGGTTCGAAGAGGGTGAGTGCTTTCCCGTTTTTGGAGAAGAGCGACCTGTTCGGGTTGAGCCCACGGACGAGTCGCAGGTAAAAGAGGACACGCTCCAGCTTTCAGCGTCCCGTGTCGAGTCGACCTGTCTCCGGGACGAACTGGAGCGTCTCTACCGGGAGACGGCCCGCGAACACTTCATCGCCCGCGCGGATCACTTCTGCGAGGTGATGGGCGCAACCTACGAGCAGATCCAGATTCGCAACCAGATGACGCGGTGGGGCAGCTACTCGCCTCGTACCGGCACACTCAGTCTTAACTTTCGCCTGCTGATGGCACCGCCGGACGTGATCGATTACGTGATCGTTCACGAACTCGCCCACGACGAGCATCCCAATCATGGACCCCGCTTCTGGCGGCTGGTGGCCCAGCACGTGCCGGACTACCAGGAGCGTGGGGAGTGGCTAAGTGAAAAAGGACATCTGCTGACATTTGACAGTGTGGTGAACCAGTAGGTATTTGAGTTAGAACGCGAATCGTAGAGCCAATAAATTACACAAAATTAATAAAACAATGAGTGAGCTAACAATAGGAGATGTAAAAAAAGCATTTTATCCAGCGAGGGAGATAAAAGATCCTGAAATGTTTGCAGGAAGAACGGAGAAGATCAGAGATGGTATAAAATCGTTACTAAACGAGGGAGGATTCATGGTGGTTCATGGTCTAAGAGGTGTGGGGAAAACGTCAATAGCAAACCAGCTCAAAATAATAGCTGAGGGGGACAACAAGCTTCCGAAAATGATGGGAATAGATAAGTTGGTACCCGAAGGAGGATTTAAGTATAGAGTACAGTATGTAAGCTGCGATTCTTTCGTCCGCGATATAGTAGACTTGATAGAAAAAATACTTTTCGCAGACGAAAGAAATGAATCACTGTTTTCATTGACAAAAACAGGAGAAAGAAAAATAAAAGAAATAAAGCAAACGATCGAAGGAAGAGGAGGGGTAAGAATACCAGGAGTAGGTGATATTTCAGGAGGAGAAACTAAGGAAAAAACAATAGAGTCTGAAAGCTCAGACAACATTGTTCAGAAGTTCAGAGAAGTACTTAACCTGATAAAAAAAGATATACATCATCATTACGATGGACTACTAATAATGATAGACGAGTTTGATGCTATAGAGAATAAAAAGGGTTTTTCGTCTATAGTCAAAACTTGCTCTTCGGAATTCGTAAAATTTGGAGTAATAGGAATAGCTAACAACATAAGTGAGCTCATAAGTGATCACAAGTCTATAGGTAGGCAGATAGATACAGTGAGGGCGCCGACTATGTCGAAAAGTGAGCTTATGCAGATAATAAATAACGCCGAACATAAGGTTAATAACGAAATATCCTTCTCAAGAAACTCCAAAATGTTGATAGCTGAGATGTCAGAAGAGTTTCCTTACTTCACCCACCTTATGGGCCAGAAGTGTATAATAGAAGCATTTGAGCTTGGCAAAAACAACATAGATAAAAAAGACGTAGAGTCAGTGAGCGAAAAAATATCTGGTGGAAAGCTAAGAACAAACTACGAAGATATATACCATGACGCTGTTAAGCAGTCGGAAGATAGGGAAATTCTTCTCAAGCTCTTTGCCGAGGAAGATAGTAACGAAATAAGCACAAGCGACGTGTATGGAGAGGCGAAAGAGATGGGAATGTCGAACCCCTCCCAGCTGATGAAGGAGCTCACGGGAGGAGAGGGAGAAGAGGGAGTGCTCAAGAAAGTGCGCCCCAGATATTATAGGTTTACTGACCCGGTATTTAAGGTTTATGCACGAAAGCGTGGCTGGAAATTCGACACCGGTGATAGATCCTGAAACTCAGTAGATAGGCTCGAACAGGATCTACTCTTGGACCTGTACTCATTCTAGTCCTCTCTGCGTGTCGGGCTCCTGTGCGCGGGCGCGTGCGTCTGAGATTTCCCTATCGATCAACTTACGGATCGGGGTGGCGTCCATGGTTGTTCACCGAAGGCGTGCGCTTCCGGTAGGAGACAGGTTGGGCGCCGGTATCTCCCCTTCGTCCTTGCAGGACTCAACGCCAGTATCTGGCAAGAGCGAAGAGCTTTCCGACAGGGGCTCAGGACTCAGCTTCAGTGTATCAGCTTTAGTGTAGGGGTCGCCGAGCATCTGTCGAGTACGTTCCTAAATTTGTCATTGCCATCCCTGTCGCCGCCCACCTGGGTTCCTTAGCGTTCCGAAAACCGGGAGGACCATGATATGGATGTACGGTGATCACTCGTGAGGGAGCTACTGGAGCTGCCGTGTAGCCTCTCACCATGATTGTCGCTCTTGGTTACCGATGGATTAACCACCGATAGCACACGAACCTGAACGCCCGTGGCTCATCCCTGGAAGAAGAGAGATGTGGATGTAGCCGACCAAATACTATACATATAGTATTTAGGAGTGTCCGCAGAAAATCAGTTGTCTCATGTACATTGGCGTTGGCACGAGATACCCAATGTCATCGGTTGATACGGGTCATCGGTGCTTCGTGTGGTACCGGGCGTGTCATATGGGGCAGCGGAGATGAACATTTCTGGGGTGCCGGGGCAGTGCACACTTCATTTCAGTGATACGAATATCCAATAGGGGAGGTCGAGACCCCATAGACTGAGTGTGCCTCCTGCGAGTACAAATCCGTCATTATCGGCTCTGTCACTCTGTAGTGAAGCTGCCCCTTGACGGTAGCAGGTTAAGCAAAATCGCACGGGAAAGTCGCCTCCCAATCGATCTTGTCAGGAAGAGAAAATATCTGGCTGTTGGTTCGGGTCGGGGCTCTGGGGCATCGGGGCTGAGACCACGCCTCGATTCAACAGTTCAAGGAAACAGCGTGCCCCTGCCTTCACGTCGGCCCCTGCGTCGTGTGCATCGTCAAACGTCTCGCCGAAGAGCGTGTCGTGAAGCTCTTGGAGTTTGGGCCACTTGTATCCGCGTCCACCACGGGGGAAGGGAATCTTGCAGAAGTCGGTGGACGCCTCCTTCGTGCAGATGGTCGGCACGTCTTGGAGTATATTTGTGCCCCTGACGCGCACCAGCTCCGCGCCAACGACGGGAAGGTCGAAGGACATGTTGTGGGCCACGAGCACATCGGAGACGCCTACAGCTCTACTGAATGCCTCCAGCACCTCACCTCGTGGGTAACCTTCCGCCTCGGCGCGTTCGGTGCTGATGCCGTGCACCTCCGCAGCATCTTTCGGTATGGTGAATCCATCGGGGCGGATGATGTAGCTGAGTGTCCTGTCGATGGCATGTGGATCGGTAGAGACATGTGCCCACGCGATCTGCACGACACGGGGCCACTTATCCGTGTCGGTTACGGGAGGCTTGGGCTTGGGCGGCAGTCCGGTCGTTTCGGTGTCGAAGAAGAGGTAGCGCATCTGGGCGTGGGGTTTCTGAAAGCGGGGAAAAAGACACACCTCGGGATACAACCCCTTTTTCGACCCCGCAACCGGTTTTCGTGGAGCTGGATATGAAGAATGGGGGTAGGGTCTTGTTGTCAAACTCCTGTTGTCAGACTCCTGTTGTCAGACCCCTGCTGTTTGAGGCCCCATCGTTGGAGGTGCCCATACCGTCGTTGTGCCGGGGGAGGGTTTCGGCCCCTGCCTGCCGCTCATTTTCCGTTTCGCTCCACAGCGGAATCATAGTACGCCATCGACTTCAGAGCGGATGTCCGAACGGGTGAGGTGCACGTAGCGCTGAGAGGTTTGGATGTCGCTGTGGCGGGCAGCCTCTTTGATCGTATGTGCGCTGCACCCCCTCCGGGCAAGTAGCGTGCAGAATCCGTGTCTTAGGGAGTGCTGTGAGAGGTCTTTCTCGGGCATGACTCTCTGCCTGTAGCGCCGGAAGGTCTGCCCCCGGTGAATGCACCATGCGTCTGTATTGCGATCCTTGGCACGGGTATGGGGCGCGCTGAACACATACTCCTCGTGTTCGACGGGCTCCCGCGCACATCTGTACGACTTGAGCACCCGCCTCGCTTTGTCCGTCAGTAGAGACGTGCCTGCTTCGCCGCTCTTCTGCTCGTGCAGGAGAATCAGGCCCTCTGAAAACTTCACGTCCTTCCACCGAAGCCGGGCTGCCTCGCGGATCCGAAGCCCGGTCCAGAGGAGAAAATGCCACAGGTCAACGTGCCACACCATACCGCCTTCGGGAGGCGGCGCGTTTGACTCCCGCTGAGCGATGTATTCCGCTACGAGAGCATGAGCTATGGAGCGCAGATCCTCCGGAAGACAAGGAGCCGGAAGGCTGCCGGTGCTGCGGGGAAGGGAGGAGCCCTTCATCGGGGTGGCTTCCGTCAGTCCCCGGGCACGCAACCACCGAAAAAACGTCTTGACCGTGGAGTGGCGCGTTCGCTGCGTTGAGGAGGCGGCAGCGGGGTCGCGAGTGTAGCGTTCCACCTCGTCCCTGCTTAGCGATGGGACGGTCTTTCGGGACCCAACCTCCGTGGCGAATTGCCCGAGGACAGAGCGGTAGCTCTTTAGCGTGAGGCGAGCTACGTCTTTGCCCTTCGCCTCCAGAAACCGACTGATTGCGTCGGAGAGCTTGAGGGGAGAGTTGGGGCGGTCGTAGAAATCGGCAACCGATTCGGTCCACGGGTCCCACTCGCCGAGCCTGTAGGCTTTCGAGAGGGTGCCGACCAGCTCTCGGGCAGTCTCCTTGTCCTTCGTGCGAAGTGAAAGGCGCCTTCGCGAAGGGTCGCGCTCGGAGTCCCGAATGTCGATGTAGTAGGTGCCGTTGCGTTCGGAAAGAGAGGCCATAGCACAGGGGGCTACGGCACACTTTGGTGTACACCTGGGCCTCGTGGCGATTGGAGAGGGTCTTGGAGAGTCCCTCAAAACCGCCTTTCGCGCCGCTCGGCCCTATTCCTCGTCCGAGAAGTCGCGGTGCCCGAAGTAGTGGAGGACGTACTTGATCTTCGACGCCTTCGCCGGGCCGAAGCCGGGCAGCTCCTGCAGGCGCTTCTCGATCGTGCCCAGGTCGGCGCCGTCGTTCCACAGGTTTGCCGCGTTGCCGTCGTACTCGTCCGCGATGTGGGCGGCCACCTTCTGGGTGTTCTCCGCCATCTTGTTGACGAAGCGGTGGACG
>Ga0207753_1000384_pt1 | contig 17508 bp, 15 predicted proteins | sample PonA233FremontCA_2_FD_187273 | JGI IMG/M metagenome (GOLD analysis project Ga0207753, IMG submission 187273) | Salt pond sediment microbial community from Fremont, CA, USA - Pond A23 Sediment 3 (SPAdes) | ecosystem: Environmental > Aquatic > Non-marine Saline and Alkaline > Saline | place: USA... | reverse complement strand
ACGTTCGCCCTGCTGTTCTTCAACGACCTCACGTTGAACCAGATGACGTTCGGGGGGCTGGCCCTGGGGGTGGGCCTCATCGTCGACAATGCGATCGTCGTCTTGGAGAATATTATCCGACAACGGGAGGAGAATGGGCGTTCGCTAAAAGAGGCGGCCTCGATCGGGACCCGCGAGGTGGCCGGCGCCATCGTCGCCTCCACGCTTACCACCTCGGTCATCTTCTTGCCCCTGGTGTTTGCCCGCACCACCACGGCGGCCCTCTTCCAGTCGCTGGCCCTGGTGGTGGTCTTCGCGCTGGTGTGCTCCCTGCTGGTGGCCCTCACGCTGGTGCCCATGATGGCGAGCCGCTTTCTGACGGTCGACGCCGGCGAGCAGACGAGTGACCAGGACGCGTCGAAGTCGTGGTTCCAGCGCGCATTCGCTCGGCTGGAGAACCGCTACTCCCGACTCATCGAAACGCTCCTCGGCCGGCGCTGGCTCGTGTTCGGCGCCACGGCGGTCTTGCTCGCCGGGGCCGTGGCGCTGTGGCCCATGGTCTCGATCGAGCTGGCGCCCCAGACGGATGCCAACGAGATTGACATCGATCTGGACATGGCGCAGGGGACCAACATCGCCGTCGTCATGGAGTATCTCGACGAGCTGGAACAGAATGTGAAGCCCCTTCTTCCCGAAGAGGACATGGACAACTTCGCCAAGCAAGTCCAGCCCTGGGGCGCAGAGGTCGAGATTCGTCTAAAGTCGGCCAGTGAGCGCTCCCTCAACACCTATGAGCTGGCCGATCGCATCCGATCCGAGGTAATCGGGTCCGTGCCGGGGGCCGACATCCGGGTGAGCGCTCAGTCGGGGCTCTGGATCCTGCGGCGCGTCTTCAGCACCGGCGGCGGAAATCAGGACCTGCAGGTCGAGCTCCGCGGCTACGACCTGGACCAGGCCCGCTCGATCGCCGAACGCGTTGAGGCCCGTCTCGAACGGGTCGACGGCGTCGGCACGGCCCGCACCGGGCGGCGGGAAGGGCGCCCCGAACAGAACATCCGGTTTCTCCGCGACAAGATCTCGTCCCTGGGCCTGTCGACCCAGGAGGTCGCCGCCGCCGTACAGACGAACGTAGGCGGGAGCCGCGCGGCGTCCTACCGGTCAGGAGGCGAGCAATTTCCCATCAACGTTCGCCTTCGCCCCGAAGACCGCCTCTCGGTGAAGGACCTCGATAACGTCTCGATCCAGACTCCCAACGGCGAATCGGTCCCCCTCTCCACGCTTGTCAACACCGACCGCGGACGGGGCCCGACCGAGATCGAGCGCATCAACGGCCAGCGGGTTACGTACATATCGGCCACCCTCAACAGCGACGCAGTGCTCGGAGAGGTCGTGGAGCGCGCGCGTACCGAGCTGGCCGATCTCAACCTTCCGGAGGGCTTTTCCATCACCTTCGGGGGCGAGTATCGCGAGCAGCAACGGGCCCAGACAGACTTTCTGATTGCTATTCTCATGGCCCTCGTCCTCATCTACATGGTGATGGCCGGCCAGTTTGAGCGGTTCCTCGATCCGCTGGTCGTCATGTTTAGTGTGCCACTCGTGCTCATCGGCGTCCTCCCTACCCTCGTGCTTACCGACACCACGGTGAATATCCAGAGCGTGATGGGGCTCGTGATGCTGATTGGGATCGTGGTCAACAATGCAATTGTGCTGGTCGACTACATCAACCTCATGCGGCGCGAGCACGACATGGACCTTCTGCCGGCGGTGGCGGAGGCGGGCCGGCTGCGCCTGCGCCCGATCCTCATGACCACGCTCACGACCGTGCTCGGCCTGGTGCCGCTCGCCCTGGGCATCGGGGCCGGGGCCGAAATTCAGGCCGCCCTCGCCCGCGTCGTTATCGGCGGGCTCCTGGCCTCGACGCTCGTTACGCTCGTTCTTATCCCAGCCGCCTATGTCAGCCTTGAACTGACGGCCCGCACCGTGCGATCGAAGCTTCCGGACTGGTCGTGGCTTCCTGACGCCCCGGTGCAGCCGCGGCGCGCGTAGCGCAGACCTCGTCGCCCTGTCTCCTCCTCGGCCTGTCTCGTTTCCCCTCCGGCCCGCGCCATGCCTCTCGTCCGCGCCCGCACCCTTCTCGTCCCGCTTCTCGCGTGCAGTCTCGTGGGGGCCGGACTGCTTCCCCTCTCCGGCTGCGCACAAGACCAGGACCAGTCCACGACCGGCGGGCCGGACACCACGACGGTCCCGACGCCGACATCTCCTTCCGCCCCGTCGATCGTAGACTCGACAGTCGAGGCGGACGTGCCCTTCGTGGTGAGCCCGGAGAAGACCGTCGAGGGGATGCTAGAGCTCGCCGGCGTCACGGAGTCCGACACGGTGTACGACCTCGGCAGCGGCGATGGACGGATCCCCATTGCGGCTGCCAAGCAGCATGGCGCCCGCGGGGTGGGGATTGAAATTAAACCCGACCTCGTCCAGCGGGCCCGCAAGCGGGCCAAGCTCGCTGGTGTTCAGGACCTCGTGGAGTTTCGGCGGCAGGACCTCTTCGAGGCGGATTTCAGCGACGCGACCGTCGTCACGATGTACCTCTTCCCGGAGGTGAACCTGAGACTCCGCCCCATGCTCTTCGAACAGTTGGACCCGGGCGCGCGCGTCATCTCTCACAGCTTCGACATGGACGGCTGGCAGCCCGACTCCACGGTCAACGTGGCCGGGGACGTGTTGTATCTCTGGACCATCCCGGAAGAGATTCCCGATCACCTACAGGAGTAGGCCCCCTCCCGTGCCAATACCAAACCCCCACTCTTGCCATCGGGCAGGAGTGGGGGTTTCGTGTCGCGGATCTAACCGGCCAAGAAAGTGGAGCCACTGGGATTCGAACCCAGGACCTCTGGAGTGCGATTCCAGCGCTCTACCAACTGAGCTATGGCCCCAGACGGAAAACTTGACCAGCGGGGATCAATGCTGGCTTTTTCATTATGACATGGTTGGCTACGGTCCGTTTTTCGAGTCTGTTCCTGACGCGGCTCGTTCAAGCACCTCGCACCGTCCAATTTGTCATGAGAACCGTGCGAAGTCGAGCGGACTTGACGAGCGTGTAAGAAGCCCAATCCCGCTGGCACGCCCCCCTCTCCAGGCCGTACCTGGAATTGCCGTTTTTCGACCACAAACGTCCAGGTGTCATGAGTCACCAGAACCTTCCCACAAAAACATGTCCCGTGTGCAATCGCGAGTTTGAGTGGCGCAAGAAGTGGGAGGACGACTGGGAAAACGTGAAGTACTGTAGCGAGCGCTGTCGCCGCAACAAGGACCGCGACCACATTCCCTGGGCGAAGGAGGAGTAGCGCCCAAACCGACCGGAGGGCCTCTGCCCCCAGCGCCCGAGCAATTAGGATTCACCATTCCACCACGTCCGCATCGTGCTTTCAACCGCCCTCGTCTGGATTCGGAACGACCTCCGCATCCGCGACCACGCCCCGCTCCGCTACGCGGCCGATCACTACGACCAGGTCATTCCGGTCTACTGCTTCGACCCACGCCACTTCGGCACGACCATGTTCGACCTGCCGAAGATGAGCGCCATCCGGGCCCGCTTCCTCCGCGAAGGCGTACAGGACCTCCGGGACTCGTTCCAAGAGCTCGGGGCGGACCTCGTGGTCCGACACGGACGCCCCGAAGACATCCTGCCGGAGCTCGTGGGACAGACAAACGCTGAGGAGGTCCTGCAATTCCAGGAAATTGGGGGCGAGGAAGAACAGGTAGAGAGGGCGGTGGAGGACGCCCTCAGGGAGACCGACGCCACGCCCGGCTTCTTCTGGGGGAAGACGCTCTACCACGTCGACGACGTCCCCTTCGACGGCCCCGACGACATTCCGAAGGTCTACACCAACTTCCGGAAGGCCGTCGAGAAGAAGAGCACGGTCCGGCCTACCCTGGACGCGCCGGACTCGCTACTGCCCCTCCCCGAAGACGTCGATCCAGGGGCGGTTCCTACGCTCGACGAACTCGGCTTCGAGGACGACGGGAGCGTCGATGAGCGGGGCGTGCTTCCCTTTCGGGGCGGGGAGACTCGAGGGCTCGACCGCATCGACGAGTACATCTGGCGCGGAGACTTCTTGAAGAAGTACAAGGCCACGCGCAACGGCCTGCTCGGCGCCAACTACTCCGCGAAGTTCAGCGCCTGGCTCGCCCACGGCTGCATCACCCCCCGGCAGATCCACGAGGAGGTGGAGCGCTACGAGAAGCAGCGGGTCGACAACAAGTCAACGTACTGGATGAAGTTTGAGCTCATCTGGCGCGACTTCTTCAGCTACGTGACCTGGAAGGCCGGCGACCGCCTCTTCCGCCCCGGCGGGATCATCGGCAACGACATTGACTGGAAATACCACGACGAGTCGTTCGAGCGCTGGGCCACCGGCACCACCGGCATCCCGTTCGTCGACGCCAACATGCGGGAGCTCAACCGGACCGGGTACATGTCGAACCGGGGGCGCCAGAACGTGGCCAGCATGCTCTCCCAGAGCCTCAAGCTGGACTGGCGGATGGGGGCGGCCTACTTCGAGTCGCGCCTCGTGGACTACGACGTGGCCTCCAACTGGGGCAACTGGGCCTACAACTCCCGCGTGGGCAATGACCCGCGGGCCCGCTACTTCAACATCGTAAAGCAAGCGAAGCGCTACGACGAGAACGGCGAGTACGTCCGCTACTGGCTCCCTGCGCTAGAGGACGTGCCCGACAAGTTCGTCCACGAGCCCCATCGCATGAGCCACGAGCAGCAGAAGCGCTACGGCTGCGTCCTTGGGGCCGACTACCCGAAGCCCGTCGTGGACCTCGACAAGACGTACGAGCGGATCCGAAACGAGCGTGACTAGAAACAGCCCGCGTTGACAGACACGGGGCGTGCACCCTGCTTTTCACCGCACCCCCGTTTCCCTTCTTCTCTCCAGGCTGCGGGGATCTTGGACGAACGATCGCCAACAGCATAGCCGGACGCGCGACGACGCAGCTCTTGGGCCCCCTGCACGGCCGACTCGGCGCAACGGATCTGTGGTCCGCCTCGTCCCCGCTCCGCCTCTTCCCCACAGCGCCCATTGCCGCAGCGCAGGCCGTGGCTCAGGGACTCTTCCGGCCGCCCGCCACAAAGAAGTCGTCCTGGCGCCACGCGCAGTCCACCTCGGTAAAGCCGGCGCGCTCCATGGCCTTGAGCTGCGGATAGAGCGGCAGGGTGCCGACGTGATCGCCGATGAGGCAGTGCCCGCCGGGGCGGAGCGGTTCGAGAACGCTGCGAAAGAGAAGCTCGTAGCGCGACTCTGCCTCCGCCGGATCCACGTCGTGCCCCACGATGGCGTGGAGGGCTAGCGAAGCCACCACCAGATCGTACGGCCCGCCCGGAAGCGGCGCTCCGTCGGACGGCACCGCCACCTGCAGCGGCTCGGCGTTGCGGGTGAGCTGCCCTACCTTCTCGTGCGCAATGGACAGCAGGTCCGGGTCCTCGTCGAGCAACACGAGTTCCACCTGCGGGTAGGCGTCGAGCACCGTGGCGGCGGCGTTGCCGGTGCCACATGCAAGGTCACAGACCGTCGCGCCCGGCGGCAGGGGCGGGAGGGCCATGGCCAGCTCTTCGAGCATAGGAACCGCTTGTGGGAGGCGGCGCTCCAGGTGAATGTCGTACCACCGACCATCGTCCCAGTGGCCGCCGTCACGGCGCAGGTTGTTTCTCCAATTTGGGAGTTCGCTCATAGAAATGGAAGTCGTAAAGCCAGAACCATCGGAAGTCTACAGGGGCCCCTAGTGGACCGCCGCGGGCCCGCGCCCCCCCTTCTTGTGAATGCCCTCGTCGTTGACGTGCCCGACGTATCGCCCGAGGATGGTGACCTCTTCAAACACGTCGGGCTGGATGTGGATGTCGTCGTATTCGGGATTGCAGGGCTCCAGCCGCAGCCCCCCGTCGTCGTGGTACACGCGCTTAAGGGAGGTCTCCCCATCGTACAATATCGCGCCGATTCCGCCTTCCGGAATGTCCTCATCCATGAGCAGCACGTAGTCGCCGTCGCGGATGTTGGCCCCGCGCATGGACTGCCCGGACACCCGGATCGCGAAGATCTGGTTGAGGTTGGGAAACAGCATGTCCAGCGTGATGGTCCCCAGGTCCGCCTCCACAGCCTCCTGTAGCGTGCCCGCCGAAATGATTCCTTTGACCGGGATGCCAGGTTCGTCCTGCTCCTGATAGCGCTCGGCGAGGTGATAGCCTTGGTCGTCTCGGGTGAGGTGCCCCTTCCGGTGAAGGGCCTTCAAATTCTGGGTGACACTGTTGGGAGAACTGTAACCGAAGTGATCAATGATCTCCCGGTACGTCGGCCAGACTCCCGTCTCTCGGGTGTGGTCAATGAGGAATTGCAGGAACTCATGCTGCTTGGCGGTGAGCTTTTTTCGTCCCATGGTGTAATGGCGATTACGCTCGGTGGACGAATGCGGTGCGCACAGCTCCGGGTGTCAGCGCGCGGAAATGGGGCACATGTTCCACACAGTAGGGTATTGAGAACATCGGAAAAGGTCAAGTCGCCCCGTCAGGAAGGGCAGTTGCATCAGCGGGGGTTCCTCGACGCCGCTGCCCGAGGCTGACGTTCCAGTCATAAACACACGTCCCTGGTCGCACCACCCTTGATTTATGGTATCCGTCGCCTCGCTCGTGGGGAGGCCACACCCCGACGGATACAGGTTTCTTCGTTCGGTGGCTGGGCCCTGCATCAAGCTCAAAGCGACGGCAGGAGGGGTTCGTAGTGGATGTGATTGTCCTGCATCACGGGGTCATGTCTCTTCGATCTGCGCAATCACCGAGTGGCTTTGGTCCGGATAGGCCTCGTCGAACTGGTACCGCAAGAAGTCTCGCACAAGGGTGTTCAGTTCCCGCCGTACCGCCGGCGCCATGTTTAGCCGCATCACCGTGTCGAGGTCGGCACGGGCGCAGACGGCATATGCCCGGAGGGCCGGCCGGGAGGCACGCCTCGGGCGCTCTGGGGTTGCGTCCGCCGGATACACGCCCCCGTCCGCCAGCGACAGAAGCCCCTCCTCGCCCGTTACGGCCTCTACGCGTGCCCGGTCGACAGCCGGCGCCACCCCCAGCACCTGCGCCAGTTGAAGCTGCACGAATGGCCAAAGGTTGCCCACCCGCACCTCCGCGTAGTTCAGTCGATGAAGGGCCCGGACGACCAACGCGAACGCAGCGGGCTGTGCGTCTTCCTCCTCCAGGAGGGCGTCGACGAGCTCCACGATGCGCAGCCCCACCGTGATGGTGGGCAGACGTTCGCGGAGACGATGGAAGGACTGAACATGGCTGCTCTCGCTGAGGGTCTGCAGAGTACGCGTTGGCTTGTAGTAAAATACCACCTGGGTGTACGACATGGGCTGCAGAGTGGCCCCAAAGGAGCTTTGGGGACGCCGCGCCCCCTTCGCCATCACACCGATTTTGCCCTTCTCCCGCGTAAAGAGGGTCACGATCTGGCTCGTTTCTCCATAGTCGATGCTTCGCAGGACGACTGCTTCCGTGCGTGTGATTGAACGCTGAGCCATGATCAACGGGCGGTGGTGAGTCCAGTCCCGAGGCTGCTACACCCAACAGTAACACCAGATCCGGCCGTCCGAGTGAGGCCGTCTGGACAAGTTGACCGGTTCCTGCAGGGACAGAACGTTAGATTTTGATTTCGGAGGTGTCTTGTTTCTGACTTCTGGGATGTTCGTTGTGATCGATGGACCCGCAGGGTTACCGTCATGATCTGGCTCTACCGACTGCAGCAGCGGCTGTCTATCACCCGCCAGGAGGGACTCGCGATTCTTACGCTCACCGTGCTGTTTTTGGTGGGTCTCACCGTGCGCCACTTTCAGGAGCAGCAGGCCCCTCCGGTCGCCGTCGACTCGCTCGTGGCCAAGGTGCCCCCCGACTCCACGCCCCCCTCATCCGGGCCCCCGCAGCACCCTCGTCCGTCCGCATCTGCTCCGATCAACGTGAATACGGCGCCGCCAAGCGCCCTGGAAGCCCTGCCGGGGATTGGCCCGGCCCTGTCCGAACGGATCGTGACGTACCGGACCACTCAGCGCCCCTTCCAGCAAGTCGACGAGCTGAAGCGCGTCAGTGGCATCGGTCCGAAGACCCTGGCGACCCTCCGCCCGATGGTTCGGGTGACAGTTCCCGATAGCAGCTCCAGGTAGCAATCGTGCTACGTCGCAGATGAGCTCCGCACTGCACTCCCCTGTTCAGTGGAGGAGCCCCCCTCGTCCGAGGCCTCAGCTTCGCCCGACGAGGGCTGTTTTTGTTGCAAAATCCGCTCCTCAACCGCCTCCGCCGTCCACTCTTCAGCGACCTCTTGCTCCCGGTCGAGAAACCGCCAGATCGGGACGAGGAGCAGAGCGGCCAGGAGCGCAAAGCCGATCAGGGTCCCGGCAATGATCGGAAGGTACTCGGGGTTGAAGAGCGGCGATGCGTCCATGCGTTGCGATACACTTCCGGAAAAGGCCGTGTGCGTTGATGTACGTGTGTCGGGCGAGCCCGTTCGCTTTTCCGTCTCCGATGCACATGCCCCGAATCTTGCAGTTCACGCACCAGTAGGGTAGTTTTTCCAGCACAAACGCTTCCTCTCCTGTTCTCACGAATGGCCCGCAGGCACGGTCATGTCTCTGCCCGGTGACGCGTCGATGGGGTCTCCTGAGGCCCGCCTCCTCATTGCCGAAGATGACCCGGACCTCGGAAGCAGCCTGGAATCGTTCTTCCGCCGAAACGGCTATGAGGTCCATCATGTCACCGAGGGCGAGCATGCCCTTCAAGAAATAACCACCCTGCCGCCCTACGACCTCGTGCTTCTGGACGTGCGGTTGCCCGAGAAGGACGGGTTCGAGGTCCTGCGCGAGGCCCGCCAGGCCGGGGTCGACTCGCCCGTCATCATGCTCACCGTAAAGGATGAGCACAAGCACAAGCTCCGGGGGTTTGACCTCGGCGCCGACGATTACGTGACCAAGCCGTTCGGCACGGAAGAGCTCGCCGCACGGGTGGAGGCGGTGCTTGCCCGAAGCAGGTCGTCCCTCCCCGACACGGGCGACGTGTATTCGTTCGGGAACCTGACCGTCCACTTCTCTGGAGACACCGTTGCCGAGGAGGGCGAGGCAATTGAGCTTACCGACCTGGAGTTTGACATCCTAGAGTACTTTATCAAACACCGGGGCCGCACGGTGAGCCGCGAACAGCTGCTCCGCGACGTGTGGGGCATCAGTGGCGACATCACCACCCGTACCATCGACCGCCACGTGGCGTCGCTGCGCAAAAAAATTGAGCCCGCACCGGACGACCCCACGTACCTCCAAACGGTCTACGGCATCGGGTACAAATTCGTAGAGAAGGAAGACGTCGAATCTCGTGGTTCCTCGGAAAACAGCGGATGACCTCTCGCTGAACGGATGATCACGGCGCCAAAATGTCCCCACTCACGCTCCACTGCGGCCGCGTCACCGCATCGGACAGCGTGCCGGGCGTGGCCGTGAAGCTGCCCTCAATTGTCATGAGCGGCTCCAGGGCCGTCACGGTGGGCTCCGGCGGCCGCGGGAATTCAGTGCTGTCGCTTGGCGGACCCTCCCGTAGCGAATCGCGGAAGGCTTCCATGTCAGCCCGGGACACGCTGGCCTCCATCGCCGCGTCGAGTGAAAAGGTGCCCTCGACGACCTCGTCGGTGGCCGTCTCAACGGCGACTGTTCCCTCCTTCAGCGGATAGAAGTGCAGCGAGTCGGCGGTCTGTCGCCCATAACTGACGGTAAAGAGCTCGTCCGGGAAGAAGCCCGGCCCGCAGGAGCTATCGCAGTGACCGTTCATTCCCACCTCGTAGGTGCCCGGCTCCAGGGGGCCGTCGGCCAGTCGCATGAACGAGAGATCGTGGGTCACCGACTCCTCGTATTCCCCGGAGAGCTGGACGATGGTAACGGTCTTGTCCAGCGGCTGGATGGGGTGCACAAAGACGTTCTGCTCGTCGAACGACAGGTTGTTGCCCAGCGTGGCCTGTCCTTGGACGGAGGCGTTGACCGGGGCTCCAGCCGTCAGTTCGAAGTGCGGCTCGGGCGTCGACTCGGGACCGGTGCTATCGCAGGCGGTGAGGAGTACACAGAGGGCGAGGAGGGAAAGGAAAAGTGTGCGGTTCATGCTGATCACCTCCAAACTACTGAGCGTTACTGCGGAGTGCCGATGCTGTAGTAAACTCCTTCTGGATCACGGTCGATCATCCGAAGGGTCAAATGAAGATGGCCGTCGTCGTCTGATGTGAGCCCGACGTGTTGGGCCGCCCCGCTGGTCCCAAAAAGGTTTCGAGGGGATGTCCAGTCCTCCCCAATGCCTCGGAGATGGTATGCCGGAAAGGAGGACGTGTTAAACCCGCCCATTTGGAAGGTCACGTTTGTGGCCCCTCGCTCATCAACAGCCACTTCCGGCGTGCTGGGAATGCCTTGACCGGCAATCGAGGGGGTAAGATTCTTCGCTTTGGCCCAGCGTTCGCCCCCGTCGGTCGAACAACTGCCGAAGAGAGCCTCCGGCTTGAGGTCACCCGTCAGGCTTTTCCGCCACACGATTTGAATGCGACCATTGGAGCTTGCGGCGATCGTGGGAGAGAAGCCCGGCTCGTCAAATCCCGAGCGGTGAACAAGTATTCTTTTCTCCCACGTCTCCCCTCCATCTTCCGACCAGGTGAAAAACACACTATTGCGATCCCGCTCCTGGCGTGAGGTATCGGCCGCGATATACGTAACCAAGAACCGGCCCTCTGGTCCTATCGCGATGTCGGGTTCCTTACCGCCCCCTCGATCCCCAATGGAAGTTCGACCGCCGGTCCACCCTGTGGACATTCGCTCAAAATGGCGGATCTGAGCGGGACGGTTGTCACTCTCCCGAGATGAAAACACGAGATGAAGATGGCCGTCAGCGTCGAAAGCGAGACTGTGGGGCATGCTAAAGAAGGCATCGCTGCGGGAGGCGAAAACCTCTTCGGGGGCCGACCAGGTTTGCCCATTGTCGGTGCTGCGGGCATAATAAACAGCATCGGGAGGCGCGCCGGGGCGCGGGGTGGCGTCTTGGAGGCGCTCGCCCCAGACGAGGTGCACGGTCCCGCCGGGTTCTGTTGCAATTACGGGCCGGGAAGACGGAGTGCCGCTCTGAGAGACGTTGATCGGTTCGCTCCAGCCCGCTTCCGTCCGGCGGAGAACATAGATCTCGCTGGGGGCTGCGAACTGTTGGGTCGTATCCACCTTGTGAATGGCAACAAATTTCTTCGAATCGTTGACAGCAATGTCCGGATGGCTCGCGATGCCCTGCACATCGATGGGAATATGTTGAGGAGTCTCCCACTCCACCGCCGCTGGAAGAGTGCCCTCGCAATTGATTTGTTTTGGATCCGGGGGACGGGGCTCATTGCTGTCACACCCAGTCAGAAGTCCACCGATAGATGGAAAGAGAAACAACAATAAAAGAGAACCTGTGGCGCGAGGAGACACGCACATGGCATACAGACAGGAGAACTATTCGTGGAATGAGTCACTAGGAGAGGGGAAGGGGGAGAACCGCCCCCCTACCCCAGTGATGAATATTTAGAAATTATACTCAAATGCACCAGTCCCGAATTGATCATAATAATAACCATCTGGGTACTGGTCCCCTTCGTCGTAGACGTAGTGATTCCCATCCTGATAGTACCAAGTATCCGACTCAGTATCTACAGAAGTCCATACCCCAGCAAAGCTCGCGTCAAATCCATAGTCGTATCCAGAAAACACGGGAAAGAAGTCGACGTATGAAGTTCCAATTACATCGATATACGAGATATTTTTTGTAGCCCCTGTGTAGGATCCCATTCCTGTGTAGTAGTAGCCTATATTTATGTAGGACCCTCCGTAGTACGACCACGACCCTGAGTTCGGGGCATTGGTGTATTCAACAACCGGAACAGGGCTGTCTTTCTCCACCGTTGAAGTGAAGCCAACGGTATCGGCGTCAGCGGCATTCTGTCGAGTATTCTGTGACGGCTTTGCATCGTCACCGATGTTCGACTCCTGAAGAGATACGTTCGGGCGGGTGTTCGGAATCTTGAATCCGCTGGGTGCGCGGCTCTGAACGCTGTTTTTTAAACTGTCTGGAACGGATACGTTCTTTGTGGAATACACGCCTCGACTGAGGTCAGTAGGCAACCCCAGGTCGCTCAGGCGATCCGTCTGGATGCTGTCTTGAACTTGACTCGAAAGAGTCGTTGGGACTGGACTCGGATCAGACGCCTTGGGAGCGTCCGATCCGACGGGTGCCTGCTGGTCGCACCCAATGAGCAGTACCCCGATCAGCAGTGTGAAAAGCCACGAAAGAACGGATACTCTACGCGGAGACATCATGCGTTATCACCTCCTGATGAGTGATAGATCACGACTATTCTCATCAGTATGGATATGGCAGATTCCCCCGTCGGTCATGTATCGACCGTCATAAATTGAGTGTGCCCATCGATACATTTTACTCTCGCCCAATTTCATCAGGGGGGGGGGCAACAGCCGTTTCAGGTCGTGCCGGTGGGCCCACACAATCAGCTTCAAGCGCGTAGGCAAGCCCAGCTTCTGAAGAATCTGGTGTACGTGGTTTTTCACCGTCCCCGTGCTGATGCAGAGCTTCTCGGCAATCTCCGGATTTTGCAGCCCTTCGGCCACGAGCCGGAGCACGTCGCGCTCGCGTGGTGTCAGTTGGCGTATGCTCCGGGCAACAGGCACTCCGTCGGGAACCAGCGACCTTGAAATGTGGGGACTGATCCAGCCGTCCTGTCCCTGCGCCACCCCGTTGAGTGCCTTTATCAACAAGTCTGGATCGTCCCGCTTCAGCACGTAGCCCGACGCTCCGGCTTCCAGCATCTGCTCGGCCAGCCAGGGCTGCTCGGAGCGGCTCACCACCAAAACAGGAGGTGCACCGTCGACCTCGGCAAGCCGTTCAACGGTGTCGAGGCCCGTCGGCTCGGACAGGAGCGCCTCCAGCAGCACTACGTCCGTAGTATCCGTGCAGCCATAGCGTACAGCCTCATTTCCATCGTCGGTGGTCGCCCCCACCTCGATTTCGGGCTGCGCGTCGAGGAACGCCTGCAACGACGCCCGGACCAGCGCATATGGATCGGCCAGAACGACCCGTACGGACATCGGATTGTGCGGGCGAAATACGATTCTTGCGAATGTTATTCGCAACTAAATAGAACGTACTTTTGCTGTCAAACGAGGCAAACTCATCGAGCACGGGATCGAGAAATATGCCAACAGAGTAAAGAATTTCACCCTTCGGGACGGGACATCAAGCGCACTCTCGTAAGGATTCCCGCCGTGCGTCGACGGATAGGTAACCCAAGTTGCGTGTCATTCCGCACTCCGATGCGGGATCTCCCTTGAACGGCCAGATTGGCCTACAGAGATTCTGAATCGAGTTCAAAATGACCATCTTTCGATTAGGGAGCAACTTGGGTTAGGTAGTCCATAAGTTCTCGATTTTCGACGTGGCAAAAGAAGTTGAATCCCAAGCAGAAGCCGTCCTTTGAAGACACCTCAGCCCACCACCCCGTAGCGTTGTGTCTTCCTTGCCCCACGACTCTTCATCCAAGCCTCCTCCTCCCTCCTTCTCCTCTCACCCCCGCTTCGACCCTCAACATTGCTACCTCCGTAACTAACTGATCCCTTCGTGGAAAGAGACAAAACTGCTTTCGTCACGGGCGGCACCGGCTTCGTCGGGAGTCATCTCGTCGAAGAACTCCTGCGCCGCGACATCGACGAGATCCGCTGTCTCGTCCGCACCGACCCGAAATGGTTGTCGGACCTGGACGTGACGACCGTGCGCGGCGATCTGTCGGACGTGGATGTGCTCTGGGACGCGCTCGATGGGGTCGACGAGGTCTACCACGTGGCTGGGCGGACACGGGCGCCGACCGAAGACGAATTCTACGAAGCCAACGTGCAGGCCACACTCAACCTGCTGGGCGCCGTGAAGCACGCCGCACCGGACCTGGATCGCGTGCTGGTGACGAGCAGTCTCGCCGCTGTGGGGCGCTGCGAGCAGGACTTGGCGACGGAGGATGCCCCCCTTCGGCCTGTGAGCATGTACGGCCGGAGCAAGGCGCAAATGGAACAGGCGCTCCGGGAGCGGCCCGAGACGACCGCCGAGTCGTACGCGGAGACCCTGCCCCTCACGGTCGTTCGCCCCCCCGCCGTGTACGGCCCGCGCGACCGGGACATCCTGGACTTCTTCCGGGCCGTGAAGCGACACGTATGCCCTGTGGTGGGCGGCGGCTCGTCCCGCACGCTGAGCCTCGTCCACGCCGAGGATCTTGCCGCCGGCATGGTCGACGCCGTCCGGCACCCAGGGGCAGTTGGGGAGACGTACTTTCTCGGCAGCGAGCAGCCTTACGCCTGGAACGACGTGAAGCGCGCCGCTACCGCAGCCCTTGATACCTGGGCGGTGACCCTTCCGGTGCCGGGCCCGCTCCTCGGGGCCGTGGGCACTGCGGCCGAGGCCTGGGGCTGGGTGACCGGCACCCATCCGCCGCTCAACCGCGACAAGACCCGCGAGATCCGCCACGCCTGTACCGCCTGTTCCAGCGAGAAGGCCCAGCAGGACTTCGGCTACGCGCCCAACACCTCCCTCGACGACGGAGTGGCCGACACCATCGCGTGGTACCGGGCGGAAGGATGGCTGTAGGAAACGCTCCCCGCTCACGGCGTCTCTCGCCCGTAGTGCACGAATGGGGCCCAGAAGCGGGGCGCGCGGAGCCGCTCTCCATGATCGCCGTCCAGAAACGCACGTTTGGTCTCCGTAAGCGCCCGGGTCCACGGCTGCCCGACGCGCCAGACCCGTCGATAGAGGGCTTCCATGAAGACCTTCGTGGAGGCATCGTAGACGGGCCAGAGCGAGACGGCCGTCGCGTCGGCCCCTGCCCGGAGGAAAGCTTGGGCGAGACTCACCACCCCTGTGCCCCGATAAATGCGCCCCAGTCCGGTCTGACAGGCCGACAGCCCCACAAAGTCGGCGTCGAGCCGGAGGGTGGCAATCTCCTCCATCGTCAGGTACCCGTCCAGACCGATCGTGTCGGGGCGCGGAGACACCGCTCCGGAGAGGACGAGGGCCGACCGGGAGGGGTCGTCGGGCTCCATAAGACCGTGGGCCGCAAAGTGAATGGCACGGTAGCGGCGAAGGGTGCCTCTTGCATTCAACCGCTGCAAGGTGTCTTCTCGTGCTCTGGGTCCCGTAAGAAGGCGGGACGGGGACGCAATTTGACCGATCTGCTCGACCTCCTGTAGGGATCCGGGGAGGCGGGGCCAGGGCCCCTCAGCTCTCTGCCGCCGCTCTTCGATTTTCGACTCTGTAATTTGTGACTCCGAGACGCCCCCGGTGTCCGTCGCACGAGAGGGCGTGTCGTAGACAGCGCCGCCCAGGGCAAGCAGTCCCTTGGATCGCGTCGGCGGAGCATCTGGACGCTGTTGCAGACGCCGGAGGACCCGGAGCGACTGCACGTACCGGACACTCCGCTCCTCGACAAGATACTCTCCCGCCCAGTTGACCAGCGTCTCGAACGGAAGGTATCCCAGCGCCCCGTCCGGCACCACAATGAGCTCTTCGGTGCCCATGAGGTCCTGTTCGAGCGGGGAGATGAGCAGTTCGTTCAAATACTGCCCCAGCCGGCGATGACGACCATCCGACAACACCTGGCTGGCAGACGCTACGCTAAGGTCATGGGTGTACAGACGAACGAGCTTTGCCAATCCGTCTTTCTCCGCCTCCCCTCCCACGAGTCCCTTCGCCTCCTGCAGCAGGGACAAGGACGAAGGCGCGGACGGCACGAGCTCCGCCCGCAGCTGGAGCCGCCCGAGGGCCTCTTGGTACTGGGCCACGACGGACTGGACCTGACGGGTGTCCGGGATCTCGTGGGCACGAATGGCATCGTGCGTCACGACGAGCGCCGTGAGAGGACGCTCCGTGTCGGTATTGGCGTAGAGAACCGCCGCCCGCCCCGGATCTACAGCGGCTCGTAACTGGCGCGTCGTCGGCATCTGGTCCTGATCGGGACGATCCTGCCCGGACAACCGCTCGGCCAGTAGTCGAGCCCGCCCTCGTTCAAATGCCCGGAGGGCCCCTTCAGGGGCTCCGGCCCGAATCCGTGCCGTAACAAGGGCCTGAAACGTGTGCGCCTCTCGGGCCAGGTAGTCGCGGCGGTCTGCTCCGGTGGCCGTCTTCAGCAGCTCATCCGTAATGCGAACCGCCCGCGTGAGCACCGAATCAGCGGTGGCAAAGCGCGACTCGGCGAGGTGCACTTGCCCCATTCCGTACAGGGTTTTCGCGAGTGATTCCTGACGCCCCAGTTCTCGATTCACACGGAGGGCTTTTCGGTAGAACGTCTCAGCCTGCTCGAACGACTCGGTCCGACGATGTATCTCCCCAATCGTGTAGAGGTTGGTGGCAACGCTCGCGCGGTTCCCAATCTGACGATTGATCCTAAGCGCCTTCCGCACAGCGTCGCGGGCATCCGCGGTGTGCCCCTGCTCCAACTGCACCTCTCCAACATTATTCAGGTTTGTCGCAATTTCTGAACGATTGCCGAGCGTGCGGTTAATTCGGAGGGATTCTCGGTAACGACGAAGTGCCTCGTCGTAGCGTCCCTCATCCTTTCGGACGATGCCCAAGTTATTGAGCGCGTCGGCCACCGAGGAGCTGTCGCCCAGCTGCCGATGGATCCGAAGGGCCTTCCGGTGCGCCTTCGAGGCCTCGCCGTACTGCCCTTGACTTCGCAGGACGAGCCCAATGTTGTTCAAATTCATGGCTATGTCCACCGAATCATTCAGGGCACGATTGACCCGGAGGGCCCATCGAAGATTTTCGAGGGCATTTTCGAATTGTCCCTGTTCCTCCTGAATATTCGCAATGTTATTGCGCCCCGAGGCCACCTGTTTTCGATTGCCGAGATCGCGGTGAACTGCAACGGCCTCTCGGATGTGTTCGAGGGCAACGTCGTACGCCCCAAGCTGCCATTCCACGAGGCCAGCGTTGTTCAAATTATTGGCCTCCTGCTCCCTCGCCCCTGCCGTTCGTGCCTGCTGTGCCGCCTGAAGAAAGACTTGACCTGCCTCCTGCAACGTCTCCTCGCGGTAGTGCACCATACCCATGTTTCCGGTCATGGCCGCCGCGCGCTTGGGAACGTCGGCCTCACGATACGCAGCTCGGGCCTGTCGGTATGCCGCCCGCGCCGCCGCAAAGTCCTGCTCCCCGCGAAGGGAGTCTCCAACGGCCGCGAGGGAGTCGGCCCGTGCCTGAAGGGCCGTGCTTCTCGACACCTGTCCCTGAGCCGGCCTGAGCCAGAGCACTCCAACCGCAATTCCTATCCAGCAGCAGAAGATGCTCTTCCAAACGCGACCTTGCATCGCAATCAGACCTGTGTCGATAACGGTGTCCATATGAACCTGTACCAATGTTGTGGTCTGAATGCTATCTTGCAACCGGCCTCG
>Ga0207753_1000383_pt1 | contig 17516 bp, 18 predicted proteins | sample PonA233FremontCA_2_FD_187273 | JGI IMG/M metagenome (GOLD analysis project Ga0207753, IMG submission 187273) | Salt pond sediment microbial community from Fremont, CA, USA - Pond A23 Sediment 3 (SPAdes) | ecosystem: Environmental > Aquatic > Non-marine Saline and Alkaline > Saline | place: USA... | reverse complement strand
CTTCCACGGGAGGGCACATGGCGCGTAATGCCCGCCGATCCGCCCGCCGCGTCCCCGACCGCAAGCAGGCGCCGAAGGGCAACAAAGCGCCGCGCCAGCGGGCGCGCGGGCGGCAACTCGGGCGACCATCCGCGTGGGTACAGGAACATGCGCGCGCGGCGCTCGGCAGTCTCGGGCGCATGTGGCGCAATCCCGTCGCCAACGGCATGACGGCGGCCGTGATCGCGATCGCCCTGGCGCTCCCGGCATCGCTGTGGATGCTCCTGCAGAATGTCGAGCGCGCGACCGCCGGCTGGGATGCCGGCGCCCGCATCTCTGTCTATCTGGAACCCGGACTCGACTCGTCCGCCGTTGAGCGCGCCAGCAACGAGATCGCCGCGCGGGAGTCGGTCCGGGTCCTGGAGCGGATCTCTCCCGACGAGGCGCTGGAGGAATTCCGTTCGTTGGCGGGATTCGAGGACGCCCTGTCCGCGCTCGACGGCAACCCGCTGCCGGCCGTGGTCGTGATCGAGCCGGCGGCCGACACGCCGCGTTCGGCCTCGGCGCTGGAGAGCCTGGCGAAGACCCTCGACGATATCGCCGGCGTCGACCGCGTCCAGGTGGACCTCGAGTGGGTGGAGCGCCTGTACGCGTTGCTCGATCTGATCGAGCGGGGCGTCGGGCTGTTCGCGGTCCTGCTGGCGGCCGGGGTCCTGCTGATCGTGGGCAATACGATCCGGCTCGACATACTCAACCGGCGCCAGGAGATCGAGGTGACGAAGCTGATCGGTGCCAGCGATGCGTTCATCCGCCGCCCGTTCCTGTATGGCGGACTATGGTTCGGGCTGTTCGGGGCCCTCGCCGCGTGGCTGCTGCTCGCGGTCACCGGGATGCTGCTCGCCGGGCCAACGGCGCGCCTTGCATCGGCCTACGGCAGCGGGTTCCGCCTGAGCGGGCTCGATGGGGCGGAGAGTCTGGGGCTGCTCGGTGCCGGGTTGGCACTGGGTCTGCTCGGCTCCTGGCTCGCCGTCGGCCGGCATCTTCGGGCCATCGAGCCGGGGTAAAGCCGCACAGTGTGTCAAATCAGTGATGCGGGGGTTGAAAACGGTCCGCGCCGCCCCAAGAGGAACGGGTTGGCGCCCTCGGCGCGCGTTGCGCCGGGAACTTTCGGGGCCTTTAGCAGTCTCACCGTGTGAGTGCTAAAATGATTCCGCAAACGCAGGAGTGGAACAGCACATGAGCACAGCGCTGCTGAAACCGTCACAACATCTGCCCGCAGTCACCGGGGACCTGAACGCGTATATCCACGCTGTCAACAACCTCCCCGTGCTCGACTTCGAAGAGGAACAGCGGCTCGCGCATGAACTGCGCGACCACGACGACCTGCAGGCGGCCCAGCGCCTGATCATGTCGCAGCTCCGCTTCGTGGTGCACATCGCGCGCGGCTATCAGGGGTACGGCCTGCCCATGGCGGACCTGATCCAGGAGGGCAATATCGGCCTGATGAAGGCCGTCAAGCGCTTCGACCCCGAGGTAGGCGTGCGCCTGATCTCCTTCGCCGTGCACTGGATCCGGGCCGAGATCCACGAATACGTGATCCGCAACTGGCGGATCGTGAAGGTGGCCTCGACCAAGGCGCAGCGCAAGCTGTTCTTCAAACTGCGCTCGTCGAAGAAGCGCCTTGGCTGGTTCACGCAGGAAGAGGTCGAGAACGTGGCCAATGACCTCGGCGTCGAGCCGAAGACGGTCATGGAGATGGAATCCCGGCTGGCCGGTCAGGATACGCCGTTCGACGCACCCGCGGATGCTGACGAGGAGGAACAGTTCTCGCCCTCCTCCTGGCTGGAACAGAACGATTCCGATCCGGCGGCCACGGCCGAGCACGCGGATATGGTCGAGCATGAACACGAGCAGCTTCAGGGCGCACTCGCAGAGCTGGACGAGCGCAGCCGCGACATCCTGCGCCAGCGCTGGCTGGACGAGAACCGCACGACCCTGCAGGAACTGGCGGATCACTACGGCGTGTCCGCCGAGCGCATCCGCCAGCTCGAATCGAACGCGATGAAGAAGATCCGTCGGTCGATCACCGTCGACGCGTAACCGTCGCGCTGATGCCCGCCGCCCGGCCCCTGCCGGGTGGCGCTGTACCTGCCCGATCCTCCAGCGGTTACTGCCGCAAACGCGGGTAAAAGAAGACCCGGCCGTGCCGGGCCGGGTCCAATCCGCTTCTGTCAGACACGATTGCGTCCTGCGCGCGGACACTCGCCTCCCGCGTCGCCAGCCGGAAGAGTCTGCGCCGTACACCCCAAGGGGCCGGGCGTGGTGGCGCAACCGACCGGCCGTGAGCATATCGCTGCGCCCCCCGCGTCGCCGTGAAACCGATCACAGGATTTTCGCGCACGGCGCCGATCAGTCGAACAGTTGCAGCACCAGCGGCAGGTAATGGTCGATCATCAAAGCGCCAAAGAGCCCCATGAGGTAAGTGATCGAGAAAAGGAACGTGCGGATCGCCTGACCGGACTCGTTGTGGCGCCACAGTCGCCAGGCGTGTTGCAGGAAGCGGGCGCCGAAACCGATCGCGCCGAGGAGATAGACGATCCCGGCCATGCCCACCAGATACGGCAACAGGGTCACGATGAACAACAGGACGGTGTAGAGCCAGATATGCAGGCGGGTGAGTTCGACCCCATGCGTGACGGGCAGCATCGGGATCTCCACGGAGGCGTATTCGTCGCGCTTGTGGAGCGCGAGCGCCCAGAAATGCGGCGGCGTCCAGATGAAGACGATCAGGAACAGCAGCAGCGCGTGGGCATGGACCTCGCCCGTGATCGCCGTCCAGCCTAGCACCGGCGGCATCGCGCCGGCCGCCCCGCCGATCACGATATTCTGGGGCGTCGCGCGCTTGAGCCAGAGCGTGTAGACCACGGCATAACCGATCATAGAGCCGAACGTCAGCACGGCGGTGAGGACGTTGACGCCGGCGGCCAGGATGAACATCGCGAGCGCGGCGAGGACCGCGGCGAACGCGACACTGCGGCGGATATCGAGCGCACCGGATGGCAGCGGCCGCCGGTCCGTACGCTTCATGCGGGCGTCGGCCTCACGATCGACGACATGATTGAGCGCCGCGGCGGCGGCCGACGCGAGCCCGATCCCAAGCGTACCGAGCACGAAGGGCTGGATCGGCACCATTCCCGGCACGGCCAGCAGCATCCCGACGATAGCCGTGAAGACCAGCAGCGCGACGACCTTCGGCTTGCAGAGTTCGTAGTACGGACGCCAGCTGCCGGGGATCATGCCGGTTTTCGGAAGCGCGTTCGCCATCGTGGAATCACCGCGCATCGGAAGACGATCTCGTAAATGCGTGCAGGAGCGCGACCAGCGCCAGCAGCAGAAGGGCAGCGCCGCCATTATGGGCGGTCGCCACGGACAGTGGAAGCAGCCACACGACATTGGCGAGGCCGAGGCCGATCTGCAGACTCAGGAGCAACGCCAGTACGCCGCCCGCGCGGCGCAGGGCGGCCGGGCGCGCCGGGTGCATGCAGGCGAACGCGAGCGCGCCGATCACCAGCGCGGCGACGATGGCACCGAGGCGATGCGTGAGGTGAATCGCCGTGCGTGCCGGGCCGTCGAGGATACCGCCCTCGTAGTCGATGCCGAGTCCGTGCCAGGGGACGAAGGCGCTGTCGAAGTCGGTCTCGGGCCACCACTCCCCCTGGCATGTTGGCAGATCCGTACAGGCGAGAGCGGCGTAATTGGTGCTGGTCCAGCCGCCGAGGGTGATCTGTACGCCGAGCACCACCAGCGCAAGCAAGGCGAATCGGGCCAGCCAGGGGGGATGGGGCATGGCCGGCACCCGTGGCGCGTGCGATAGCGTCAGCCACGCCAGTAGCGCGAGCACGGTCAGGCCGCCGAGCAGATGGGCCAGCACGATCAGCGGCTTGAGCAGGAGTGTCACTGTCCACATACCGAGCAGCGCCTGGAAAGCAACCAGACCGACGAGTGCCAGCGGGAGGCCGATCGGGACGCCACGATGCCGACGCCGGAGCGCAACGACGGCGATAGCCGCGATCAGCAGGCCGAGCGCACCCGCGACGTAGCGGTGCACCATCTCCTTCCACGCCTTGACCGTGTCGACCGGGCGCTCCGGCCAGACCTCGTTGGCGGCGTCCACTTCCGCCTCGACGCGCGGCACATCGAGATGACCGTAACATCCAGGCCAGTCCGGGCAGCCAAGCCCGGCATCGGAGAGACGCACCCAGGCGCCGAGCACGACCACGCAGAGGGTCAGCAGCGTCGCCGTACAGCCCAGGCGGAACATGAGGGTGTCGCGCGCCATTCAACCGATCCGTGAGAGCTTCAGGAGTTTTTCCATATCCTTGAGCATATCCGTGGGGGGCAGTCCGGGCTCAAAGCGCATCATCAGGTTACCGAGCGGGTCGACGACAAAGACCGCGCCATCGCCGCGATCGTGCGGAAACTGGCGCCCGAAATCCCCACGCCCGTCGCCCTGCAGAACCATCAGACGCGGATGCTCCTCGAGGAGATCGGCCAGGCCGGGCGTACTCCTGCCCGCTTCGGCCACGGCGATGCGCCGCACGCGCGAACGGTCCTCTCCGAGCGCATCGCGGACCTGACGGGTCTGGTACAGGCGCTCGCGACAGGCCTCGTTGCAGCGTTCGGGCACGAACTGCACCAGACTCCACTGCCCGCGCAGCCCTTCCAGCGTCAGCGGCTCACCCCCATCCGACGCGAGTCGGAACGACTCCAGCGGCTTCACCGGATCGAGCAATGTGCCCTCGGGCGTGGACGGCGGTGTGTAGCCCGGTGCGAACGCATACCACGCCATGGCGAACAGCAACGGCGCGAAGAACAGCGCGAACAGGCCGATCAGGGTCCTGCGGCCCTTGCGGCGGGTTTCCGGATCTACATTCATCATCTGTCCATTCGTCGTCGACGCCATTCCAGGATGCAGGCCACCGCGAACACGGTGAGTGCAAGAGCGAACCACTGGAAGGCGTAGCCATAATGCCGCATCGGGCCGAACCGCGGCTGCAGATCGCGCGGGCGGAAGAGCCACGGCGCATCGCCCTTCGCCCGGATGACCGCCGGCACAAGATCCCGCCCCAGCGCCTCTTCCAGCGCCGCAAAATCGACACGGGTAACCAGCCGCGGCCAGTCCCGGCTCGGCGCCACGGCGGCGCCCAGCGCGATACCCGGTTCGGGCAGCCACAGCCGCCCCTCGACGGTGACGCGTTCATCGATCGCGAGGCCGACGGCCTCCACCGGCTCCCGGCCCGGCCCCGCCGCCACCCAGCCCCGGTCCACCAGCACGCGGCGGCCATCTTCGAGCAACAGCGGTGTCAACACGTCGAAACCGGGCCGCCCCTTCAGGATGCGGTTATCCAGCAGAAACTGGCGCTCGCCCTCGTAGCGCCCCTCGAGCCGCAACTCGCGCCGTGCCGACCCGCGCAGTTCAGCCGGCATCTCCGGCACGCGTTCCAGCACCGGCTGCCCGTCCTCCTCCAGTGAGGCGATCACCGCCCGTTTCTCGGCCGCCCGCTGCAACTGCCAGACACCCAGGCCCGAAAACAGGGTGATGGCGAGCGCGGCGCCGACCCACGGCAACCAGTGCGGTCGACCGCTTAACACCGCGCGCCCAATCCGGGCGCGCCACCGCCGCGGCCGCCAAGGTACAATAAGCGGTTCATGCGTAACCCACGGGGGGAGTCCCTGTCATGACGATGAAAATCCTGCTGGTGATCCTGCTGCTGCTCATCGTCGGCAGCCTGGCCTCCGGCCTCGTATTCCTGATGCGCGATTCGTCCGATTCGGATCGAACCGCGCGGGCTCTCACCTGGCGAATCGGCCTGTCGATCACGGCCTTTCTGCTGCTGCTGCTTGCCGGCTGGACCGGACTGATCGAGCCCAACGCCGTGCACCGCGGCTGATCGCCCGTACGCCCGGCGCAGACGAAAAAGGCGCTGACCCGCGGCCAGCGCCTTTCGGTGGCCGCAAGCGTTCTCCGATTCAGAACCAGTACACGAAAAAGAAGAGCCCGAGCCAGACCACGTCGACAAAGTGCCAATACCATGCCACCGCCTCGAAGGCGAAGTGGTTCTTCGGCGTGAAATGCCCCTTCATGCAACGCAGGGTGATTACGATCAGCATGATCGCGCCCAGCGTCACGTGGAAGCCGTGGAAACCGGTCAGCATGTAGAAGGTCGATCCGTAAACCCCGCTGTTGAGCGTCAGGTTGAGATCGTTCCATGCGTGGCCGTACTCGTACGCCTGAAACCCGACGAAGATCACGCCCAGGACCCAGGTCGCCGTCATCCACAGCACGAGCGAGGCCCGCTTCTGTTGTTTCAGCGCCCAGTGAGCGAACGTGATCGTGACGCCGGAGGTCAGCAGGATCGCGGTATTGATCGCCGGGATACCCCAGGCACCCACGGTCTCGAATGCGCCGCCGACCCCGGCCGGCCCGTTGGTCGGCCAGGCCGCCGTGAAGGCCTCGTGAAGGATCGTATGCGTGGCCGCGCCGGTGCCCTCGCCGCCGAGCCAGGGGATCGAATACACCCGGGCATAAAACAATGCACCGAAAAAGGCGGCGAAGAACATCACCTCGGAGAAAATGAACCAGCCCATCCCCATCCGGAATGAGCGGTCTTCCCAGTCGTGGTACAGGCCCTTCTCGGACTCGCCGATCACCGTCCCGAACCAGCCGTACATCATGTACAGCGTCAGCAGCAGACCAATGATCGACACGGTCCCGCCGAAGGGCATGTTGCTTAGGTACATGGCGAGACCGCCGACGAGCGCGAACAGCCCGATCGAGCCGATTATCGGCCAGTGGGTCTCGTGCGGAACGTAGTAGTGACCGGGGCCGGAAGCCGCTTCTGTCATTGTCGTTGTCCCCTCATGACACCGATCGGGCGATCGGCCTCTCCGTCAGTTGCTGGCTGCGGTGACCAGAATGAACGCAATATAGAAACCAAGCGCGAGCAACGCCAGCAGCGTGGCGGTCCAAATGATACCGCGCCGGCGCGCCCTGGCTTCGGTCGGTCTTGTTCGCGTCATGCGTGGTGGCCCCCACCCGCCACGCGGGCCTCCTGGCCCACGTGGCGGGCGTTGATTATTTGACCTCGGGCTGCGTCTCGAACGAGTGATACGGCGCCGGCGACGGCAGCGTCCACTCCAGCCCCCGGGCGCCTTCCCATACATGCGAGGTCGCCTTCTCACCGCCACGGACGCACTTGACCACGATGTACAGGAACAGCAGCTGTGCGAAGCCGAAACCGAACGCCCCGATGGTCGAGATCTGGTTGAACTCGATGAACTGCAGCGAGTAGTCCGGGATGCGGCGCGGCATGCCCGCGAGGCCGACGAAATGCTGCGGGAAGAACAGCACGTTGACGAAGATCGTCGACAGCCAGAAATGCCACTTGCCGAGTTTCTCGTCGTACATGTGACCGGTCCACTTCGGCATCCAGTAGTAGGCGGCCGCGATAATCGCGAAGACGGCACCCGGGACGAGAACATAGTGGAAATGGGCGACCACGAAATAGGTATCGTGATACTGGATATCGGCCGGTGTGATCGCGAGCATCAGCCCCGAGAACCCACCGATGGTGAACAGGATCACGAAGGCGATGGCGAACAGCATTGGCGTCTCGAAGGTGAGCGATCCACGCCACATGGTCGCGATCCAGTTGAAGACCTTAACGCCCGTGGGAACGGCGATGAGCATGGTCGAGAACATAAAGAACAGCTGACCGGCCAGCGGCATGCCCACGGTGAACATGTGGTGCGCCCAGACGATGAACGACAGGAACGCGATCGAGGCGGTCGCGTAGACCATCGAGCTGTAGCCGAACAGCGGCTTGCGCGAGAAGGTCGGAATGATCTGCGAGATGATCCCGAACGCCGGCAGGATCATGATGTAGACCTCGGGATGCCCGAAGAACCAGAAGATGTGCTGGTACATGACCGGGTCACCGCCACCGGTCGCGCTGAAGAAGGTCGTGCCGAAGAACTTGTCCGTCAGCAGCATGGTGACCGCGCCGGCCAGTACCGGCATCACCGCGATCAGCAGATAGGCCGTGATCAGCCAGGTCCAGACGAACAGCGGCATCTTCATCAGCGTCATGCCGGGCGCGCGCAGATTGAAGATGGTGGCGATAATGTTGATCGCGCCCATCACCGACGAGATGCCCAGCATGTGAATCGCAAAGATCGCGAACGGGAACGCCGCCCCCGTTTGCAGCGACAGCGGCGGGTACAGCGTCCAGCCGGCGGCCGGCGCCCCCCCCGGGAGGAACAGCGTCAGCAGCAGCAGGGTGAACCCGAACGGCAGGATCCAGAAGGACCAGTTGTTCATGCGCGGCAGCGCCATATCCGGCGCACCCACCATCATCGGCACCAGCCAGTTCGCAAGGCCCACGAACGCGGGCATTACGGCGCCGAAGATCATCACCAGCGCGTGCATCGACGTCATCTGGTTGAAGAAATGCGGGTCGACGATCTGCAGGCCGGGCTGGAACAGCTCGGTCCGGATCACGAGAGCCATCAGCCCGCCCACAAAGAACATGGCCAGGGAGAAGAACAGGTACAGGGTACCGATGTCCTTGTGGTTGGTGGTGAACAGCCAGCGCTTCCAGCCGTAGGCCGGACCGTGGTCGTCGTGGTGATCGGTGTCGTGAATGACTGCGCTCATGATCGACTCCTGCTGGACCGGCTCACCCGGCCCGGGATGTTTACTGCCCGCTCAACCTGGCGACCCGGTCGGCGTCCCCGCCGGCGGCCGCCTGCTGTGCGGACCTCTTCTCTTCAAGCCATTGCTGGAATTCGTCTTCCGGCAGGGCCTCGACCACCACCGGCATGAAGCCGTGGCCGCGGCCGCAGAGTTCAGCACACTTGCCGCGATAGACGCCGGGTTCATCAATCCGGGCCCAGTTCGTGTTGACGTAGCCCGGGATCGCGTCCTTCTTCACCGACAGGTCCGGCACCCACCAGGAGTGGATGACGTCTTCGGAGGTGTGCTGGAACCGGATCTTCTTGCCCACCGGCACGACCAGCCGGTTGTCCACGGCCAGCAGATAATCCTCGTCTTTCGCGTCGATATTCGCGATCGCGGTGCGCGGCGTGGACAGCTTGCTGTAGAACTCGACGTCCTCGCCCACGTATTCGTAATGCCACATCCACTGGTAGCCGGTGACCGTGATCGTCAGGTCGGAGTCGGAACTGTCCTCCATCTCGACCAGCGTCTTCGCGGCCGGCACCGACATGCCGACCAGGATCAGGAACGGCACTATGGTCCAGGCGATCTCGGCGGTCGTGCTCTCGTGGAACTGGGAGGCGACTGCTCCCTTCGATTTGCGGTGGCGCAGGATCGACCAGAAGATCAGGCCGAACACGACCACGCCGATGATCACGCAGATCCAGAAGATCAGCATGTGCAGGTCGTACACATCGCGGCTGATGGGCGTGACGCCCCGGGGCATGTTTACGGCCCAGTCGGCGTGCGCCGTTCCGGTCGCGCCGAGCAGGATGCCGATGCAAGCGGCTGCCCTCGTGGTGAATGGCCGCATATCCAGGTTCTCCAGCAGATTCGTCAGGTCCGGCACTTCACCGGCCGGCGCGGCGGGATCCCAGCCCCCGCCGTATCGCACGCGCTCCGGATTCCGGTCACCCCGGAGCGCATCCGGGTGCCCGTGTTGCCGTCGCGATTGCGCGGTGGGCCACGCTCGTCCAGAGGAGAATGCTAGCGCATGCCCCTGTCGCGCTCAATCTCCCCGATTCGTACGGGCGCGCCCGATCGATTCGAGCGGGATGTGAAATTCCTGTGCAGTCCCCGAGCCGGGACGCGGTATCTGTGCCCCCCAGGCGTGACCATACACCAGTTCCCAGGAGGCGGTCGGTCGCCCATCGGCCGTCCGGGCCGCATAGGCCCGCTCGAGGCGGCGCAGAACGCCCGGAGCGGTCAGGCCGCGGGGGCGCCCGCGCGCGGCGTTCCGGGCGCCGATGGCCTTGATCGAGCGCATCAGCGCGGGCAGATCGTCGTAGGTCCTTTGCTGGCGATCGACGTCCATGACCGGATCGATCAGGCCAGCACCCAGCATGGCATCGCCGATATCGTGCATGTCGGGGAAACGGCTGACGTGCACGCGGTCATCGATCTGCGCCCAGGCATCACGCAGCTCGATCAGCGTATCCGGGCCGAAGCTGGCGAACATGAATGCACCGTCCGGGCGGAGCACACGGCGGGCCTCGCCGAACAGCGCGACCGGGTCATGGGCCCACTGGAACGCCAGGCTGGAGAACACGACGTCGACGCTCGCGTCCGCCAACGGCAACCGCTCCATATCCGCACAGATCGCCATCGGGCGCCGGCGCAGACGTGCCCCGCCACGCGGGCGGGAGCGGGCGCGCGCCGACATTGCATGAGAGAAATCGACCCCGATCACCTCGGCCCCGCGGTAGAGCTTTTGCAGCCCCTGCAGCGCATGACCGGTACCGCAGCCGAGATCGATGACGCGCGCCGGCTCAATCTTCACCGCGGCGAGGCGATCAAGCAGTTCGTCCGCGGTCTCGCGCTGCAGGTCCGCCGCGCCATCGTAGGTGGCGGCGGCGCGCTCGAAGGCGCGCCGCACGGCCCGGGAGTCGAGCGATTCGGCGTGCGATTCGGTCAAGACGTGACTCCAGTATCCCGGACGGCTTCGGTGACGACACCCGGGTGCGAGATGAATGGTGCATGCGCCGCCCCGGGGATGACGCGGGTGCGCACCGCCAGCGCCTCCAGGCGCGCGGCCACGGCGGCCGGGACGAGCGCGTCGCGATCCCCGAGCACGGCGTCCACCGGGCATGATAACGCGTTGAGATCGGTTCGCAGATCCGATTGCAGCAGATGGTCGAGACCGGACAGCAGGACGCCCATGGATGGCAGGCCATCGGCGGCCACCGCACTTCGCAGCGCGCGCAGTGCGGACCGCCCGCCCTCGCTCCCGCGGACCTGCAGCGTCAGGAAGCGATCGTGCGCCGCCATGGGTTCGACCTGGAGCCCGCGCCGGAACCGCTGCAGCTCGAGCGGATCGATCCCGGGCCAGTCTGGGGCGGCCACCATGCGCGGGCTCGCGGCGATGAGCGTGACGCGCGCGACGGCCCCGGGCCTGCACCGGGCGGCCGCGAGGGCGATCAGCCCCCCCAGTGACCAGCCGACCCAGTGCGCGGGCCGCTCGATACCGTCGGCGACACGCGCGGCCAGCGCGCCGAGGGCATCCCTTTCCCGTGGACTGCCACTGGACGCCGCGACGTGATCCGACCAGACCGGGCAATGGACCTGATGATCGGGCTCCAGCGCGGTGCGCCAATCAGCGAACACGCTCGGCCCCATCCCCCAGCCGTGCAGGAGCACGAGCGGTGCGCGCCGGCCGGCGCTCATCGACACGCCGACACCACCATGACGGGACGGCGCCGCCGGCCGACGCTAGAATGGCGCACCATCCGCCGCACCCCGGAGCACCCGCTTTGGTCATCGATGCCCTGTCGCTCGTGTTCCCGCTGATCTGTGGCTACCTCCTCGGGTCGGTATCCTCGGCGATCATCTGCTGCCGCGCACTCGGCCGTACCGACCCCCGCACCGGCGGCTCGGGCAATCCCGGGGCGACCAATGTCCTGCGCCTCGCGGGCCGCGACGCCGCGGCGCTTACGCTCGCCGGCGATGTCGCCAAGGGCGCGCTGGCGGTCGCCATCGCGTGGGCACTGGGCGCGGAGCCGCTGGTGCAGGCCCTCGCGGGGGCGGCGGCATTTCTCGGCCATCTGTATCCGGTCTTCTTCGGCTTCCGCGGCGGCAAGGGCGTGGCCACGGCACTGGGCGCCCTGCTCGTCGCGACCCCCGTGGCCGGCCTGCTGACCGTCACGACCTGGGGCATCGCCTGGGCCATAGTGCGCATATCGGCCGCCGCCGCGCTGACCGCCTTCCTGCTGGCGCCGGTCTATGTCGGATTGACCACGCACCAGCCAGCGCTGGTGATCGTCGCCGCGGCCGTCTCGATCCTGCTGTTCTGGCGCCATCGCGCCAACATCCGCGACCTGCTCGGCAAGCGCTGAAGCCATCATGACCCCGCCCCCGGCGGTTGCAGCTCCATCAGGGGCCAGCGCGCGCGGGCGCCCACCCGCTGCGACGTACGCTCGCCCGCCAGCAGGCGCATCGCCCCCGCCCAGGCGATCATTGCGCCATTATCGGTACAGAACTCCAGGCGCGGGAAAAATCGATCGACGTCCGCCAGGCGCTCGGCCAGGGTCTCCCGCAGGCGGCGGTTGGCGCCCACACCCCCCGCGATCACCAGGCGCCGAAGTCCGGTCGCATCGACCGCGCGCCGGCATTTGATCACCAGCGTATCGATCACGGCCTGCTCGAATGCGAGGGCGATATCCGCGCGCACGGCGTCATCCGCATCACCGCGCTCCACGGCGAGCCGGGCCGCGGTCTTGAGGCCGCTGAACGAGAAGTCGAGACCGGGGCGATCCGTCATCGGCCGCGGGAAGCGGAACGCTCCCGCCCGGCCGTTGCGGGCCGCCGCCGCGACGGCGGGCCCACCCGGATACCCGAGGCCCAGCAGCTGCGCCGTCTTGTCGAAGGCCTCACCGGCGGCATCGTCGACCGTATCGCCCAGCAGGCGATAGGCGCCGGGACCATCGACCGCGACCAGCTGCGTATGCCCGCCTGACACCAGCAGGGCCAGGAACGGCCAGTCCGGCGTCTCCGGCTCGAGCATCGGCGCCAGCAGATGCCCTTCCATGTGGTGGACGCCGATCGCCGGCAGGCCCCGCGCCCACGCATACCCCTGGCCGAAGGCGGCCCCGGTGAGCAGTGCGCCGACCAGGCCCGGGCCGGCCGTGTAGGCGACGCCATCAATGGCCGCCTCGTCCACCCCGGCCGACGCGAGCACACGGCGGGTCAGCGGCAGCAGGCGCCGTACGTGGTCGCGCGATGCGAGCTCGGGGACCACGCCGCCGAAGTCGGCATGGACCGACGCCTGACTGTGGAGCACATGCCCGAGCAGCCCGCGCTCGGTGTCATACAGCGCGATCCCGGTCTCGTCGCACGAGGTCTCTATGCCCAGCACGCGCACCGGATCAATCCCGTCCCCGGGGCGCCACCCCGGGGATCCCGCTCGCGCCGGTGTCCGTACCTCTTTCGCCATTCGCCTGCATTGTTTCCGCGCTCCAGCATGGTATGATTGACAGCTTACGCCCGGACGGGTCAGCCGTCCGATCCATGGGCAGCATTTTGGTTGAAGGGGTGATCCGGATCCATGCCATCGGTACGTGTACGCGACAACGAGCCTTTTGAGGTCGCACTGCGCCGTTTCAAGCGGTCCTGCGAGAAGGCGGGCATTCTGACAGAGACGCGCCGCCGCGAGTTCTACGAAAAGCCGACCGCCGAGCGCAAGCGCAAGCGCGCGGCCGCCGTCAAACGGCACCAGAAGAAGCTGGCGAAGGAAGCCCAGCGCCGTGTCCGCCTCTACTGAGGCCGCCTGGCGTGTCCGCCACTTCGCTCAAGGAACGGCTGACCGCCGACATCAAGGCGGCGATGAAGGGCGGCGACAAGGCCCGCCTCGGCACGCTGCGCATGATGCACGCGGCCATCCGCCAGCGCGAGATCGACGATCAGACCGAGCTCGGCAACGAGCAGGTCCTTGAGGTGCTCGACAGGATGGCCAAGCGCCATCGCGAATCGATCGCGCAATACTCGGAAGCCAACCGCACCGACCTCGTCGAGCAGGAAGAGTGGGAGCTGGCGGTGATTGCCGAGTACCTGCCGGAGCCGATCAGCGACGAGGAACTCGACCGCATGATCGGCGAGGCGGTCGCGGAGACCGGCGCCGCCTCGATGAAAGACATGGGCCGCGTCATGGCGGAGCTCAAGCCGCGCGTACAGGGGCGGGCCGACATGAGCGCCGTCAGTGCCCGCGTAAAAGCCCGCCTCGGCTGATCCGGCCGGGGCGCACCCGCCACCCCATCGCGACGACACCATGACCGAGCTGCGGAACGACCGCCTGCTGCGCGCCCTCGCGCGCGAACCCGTCGATCGGCCACCGGTCTGGATCATGCGCCAGGCCGGGCGCTACCTGCCCGAGTACCGCGCAGTGCGCGAGCGGGCGGGCGACTTCCTCACCCTGTGCCAGAACCCCGATATGGCCTGCGAGGTCACCCTCCAGCCAATCGACCGGTTCGACCTCGACGCGGCGATTATCTTCTCCGATATCCTGACGATCCCGCACGCCATGGGGCTCGGCCTGCATTTCGTCACCGGCGAAGGGCCGCGTCTCAGCAATCCCGTGCGCAGCGAGCGCGATGTCGAGCGCCTGACCGCCCCCGACCCGGAGACTGAACTCGGCTACGTGATGGCCGCACTGCGGCAGACACGCGCGGCGCTGGACGGTCGGGTCCCGTTGATCGGCTTCGCGGGGAGCCCCTGGACGCTGGCGACCTACATGGTCGAGGGCGGCAGCTCGAAGGACTTCGCCACCATCAAGGCGATGCTCTACGACCGGCCCGACCTGCTGCATCGCGTACTCGCTGTACTCGCCGATTCCACGACCGCGTATCTGAACGCCCAGATCGCCGCCGGCGCCCAGGCCGTGCAGATCTTCGACACCTGGGGCGGCGCGCTCTCTCCCGACGCGTACCGCGAGTTCTCATTGGCCTACATGCAGCGGATCGTCTCCGGCCTGACCCGCCAGGCCGACGGTCGGCCGGTACCGGTTATCCTGTTCACGAAGAACGGCGGGCAATGGCTCGAGGACATGGCCGCGACCGGCGCCGACGCCCTCGGCCTCGACTGGACCATCGACATCGGCGATGCGCGCCGGCGCGTGGGTGACCGGGTCGCCCTGCAGGGCAACCTCGACCCCTGCGTGCTCTATGCCTCCCCCGAGACGATCGCCCGCGAGACGCGTCAGGTCCTCGAGCGCGCCGGCGACGCCCCCGGCCACGTCTTCAACCTGGGCCACGGCGTACATCCCGCCATCGATCCCGAGCACGTCGCCGCGATGGTGGAGACGGTCAAGGGGTGGGGGGGTGGCTCCGGAACCACTGATGGACACAGATGAACACAGATTGGGTCGGTGCGAGTTTGCGTTGGTGGGGTCCGCCGTCCCGCTGGCGCATCACCGCAGCCTCGGACTGTTGAACCACAAAATGAACACAGGATAGACACAAAATGGCGCAGAGATTGCGCCCACCACGGAATGGGCCATAAGCCCTATTTTGTGTTCATCTTGTATCGATTTTGTGGTTCATCTACGGCACCTCACCACTCGAAGCAGGTGTCAGCGCAACTCCCTGGCGCTTTGGCGGCGACCACCCTGATCCGTGTTCATCTGTGTCCATCTGTGGTTCGACCCCGCGCCTGACGGAATCACGCGGAGTCCGGATCGTCGCCCGCGAGCAGTTCGGCCACGCGGGTGCGGTTGGCGCGGGCCATGGGTTTGCCGTCGACGGGGGAGCGCGGGGCCTCGCGGGGGCCTTCGGTCGGGAAGACGATCAGGCGCACGGGCTGGCCACCCAGCGCGATGCGATACATCGGCAGTTCGAATTCGCCCCGGCCGAAGCGCCCGACCCAGGCGTCGAGCTCCCAGGGGATACCCCGGTCGAGCAGGAAAGTGGCCACCCGCTCCGGCGGCTCCGTGAACAGGTGCAGCGTGACCTCGGCATCCTGCGGTGCCGTCCCGCGCAGGACCGAGCCCGCGAGCTGCGGGGCAAAGTCCGCCAACAGGTCCATCGCCTCGAGCGCCGTGCGGCGCATCCGCTCGAGCCACAGGGGCTGCTCCTCGGCCTGAAACAGCGCCTGCCAGGCCCGGATCTCCGCCTCGATCTCGTGATTGCGCGGCAGCGCCTGCCGCCCGTGGATGCCGAGCTGGCCGGCGGCCCGCGCCTTGGCCTCGGCGAAACCGTGGACCCCCTCCTCGGCCATCAGGCGGGCCGCCACGCGGGCGATCTCCGCACGCTGCTGTGCCACGGCCCCACGTGGTACACCCTGCGTGCCGCCCTGGCCACGCCGCCGCGCTCGTGTCATGCCGCACCTCCGGTCCTGACGGGCGTCAGAACAGCGGTTCCCCGTCATCGTCGCCGTTGTCGCCACCGCCGGTACCGTTGCCGCCGGAGCCTTCGGGCGGCGGCTCGGGGGCGTTGTCGCTGCGGAACACCTCGAAGACGGCCCCGTCCGAGCCGGAACCGGCATACTCACCCGTCTCGGGATCGATGCGCACCGTGACCATGTCCGAGGGCAGATCCGGCCACGTCTCCGGCGTCCCCTTCAGGGCCGTGCCCATGAAGTCGATCCACATCGGCAGCGCCGCCTGGGCGCCGGTTTCGCGCTGCCCCAGCGATTTCATCTCGTCGTACCCGACCCAGCCGGTCGCCACGAGTGAGCTGTTGAAGCCGGAGAACCACGCGTCCAGTTGGTCGTCGGTCGTCCCCGTCTTGCCGGCGATATCGTCGCGTCCGAGCACCCGCGTGCCGCGTGCTGTGCCCCGACGGGCAACATCGCGCATGAAACTGCGCACCATGTAGGCGTTCTGCTCGGGGATGACCCGTTCGGCGAAGCGCGGCCCGGGTTTGACCTTGCGGTCGGGCACGCCCACCGCGTCCAGCTCCTCTGGACGATCCTGCTCTTCAAGCGGTTTGCCCTGGGGATCGCCGGCCTCTTCGGCTTCGCGTTCGGCGAGCTCTCCCGCGTCCTCGCGCTCTTTGCAGGGCTCCAGGCACGCGCGGGCCGGATTCGCCCGATAAACGACCTCGCCGCGATTGTCCGCCATCCGGGTGACGAGATACGGCTCGACCCGGAAGCCCATGTTCGCGAACACGGAATAGCCGGTCGCCACCTGCAGCGGTGACAGAGCGGCGCTGCCAAGGGCGAGGGTCAGGTCCCTGGGCAATTGGTCTTCCGGAAACCCGAACCGCTGGACGTAATCGATAGCGTACGGGATGCCTATGGACAGGAGCACGCGGATCGAAACCAGGTTGCGCGAATAGACCAGCCCCTCACGCAGACGCGTCGGTCCGAACACCCGCCCGCTGTAGTTTTCGGGGCGCCAGGTATCCTCCAGCGCCGGGTCATCGAAGACGACCGGGGCGTCGTTCACGAGCGTGGCCGGCGTGAATCCATCGTTGAGCGCCGCGGAATAGATGAACGGTTTGAACGCCGATCCGGGCTGCCGCCGGCTCTGGGTCACCCGGTTGAATTTGCTCCGCTCGAACGCGAAGCCCCCGACCAGCGCCCGGATACCGCCGTCTTCCGGATCGAGCGAGACGAACGCCCCTTCCACATCCGGTTCCCCGGCCAGGCGCAACGCGCCATTGCGGTCCATCACGTACACGATATCGCCGAGCGCGAGCACATCCGCCGGATTCTCCGGCGATGGGCCGGTGCCGCCATTCTCTCGGCGGGGCGCGGCCCACTCGAGACCCTCCCACGGGATCCGTTCCAGTCCGCCCTCGCGACGGTAGACGGTCGCATCCTCGCCGGAGAC
>Ga0207753_1000381_pt1 | contig 17558 bp, 10 predicted proteins | sample PonA233FremontCA_2_FD_187273 | JGI IMG/M metagenome (GOLD analysis project Ga0207753, IMG submission 187273) | Salt pond sediment microbial community from Fremont, CA, USA - Pond A23 Sediment 3 (SPAdes) | ecosystem: Environmental > Aquatic > Non-marine Saline and Alkaline > Saline | place: USA... | reverse complement strand
GAAGGGGTATTGCGCTTCTGTCGACGTGTGTGGCATGTCAATCGAGTCGGTACTACTCACGTAGTACCACGCCGACCTGTACCACACCGGCTCCGCCTCGCGGCGATCAGTCGTCGGAGTTCGTCGACGCCAGATACGGTGAACACACCCGCCGAACCCCCGACTCGAAGCCGATCTGAGGTTCCCAGCCCGTGGCATCGCGGATCTTCGAACAGTCCGCGCAGGTGTGGCTCACGTACACGTCCTCGGGAATCGGGTTCTCGACGTACACCGGCTCGACGTCCGTTCCCAACACGTCGTTGAGCCGGTCGACGACCGTGTTGAACGAGTACGCCTCGCCGGTCCCGAGGTTGTACACGCCGTCGAGCCCGTGCGTGCCGGCGTCGATCAGTCCGCGGACGATATCGTCGACGTGAGTGAAATCGCGCGTTTGCGTTCCGTCCCCGTACAGGTCCGGCGACCGATCGTGGGCGACGTCGTCGGCGAACTGGGCGATCACGTTGGCGTACTCCCCTTTGTGCCCCTCGGCACCGCGATACCCCTGATACACGGAGAAGAAGCGCATCCCGGCCATCGACATCCCGTAATGGTTCGAGAAGTACTCCCCGTACCGCTCTCTGGACAGTTTCGAGGCCTCGTACGCGGTGTTGACGGTGACCGGCATCTCCTCGGGACACGGCTCCGTCTGACTGCCGTAGATGGACGACGTCGACGCGTAGACCACCGTGTCACAGCCGCTCTGACGCGCCTGTTCGGCGACGTTCACGAAGCCGTCGACGTTGACCGCCGCCCCGCCCACTGCGTCGTCCTCGTGCATCGCGTACGAGGAGCGAGCGGCGAGGTGGAACACGACGTCGACGTCGGTCGGCAGGTCGTCGTCGAGCACGTCGCGTTCCTCGTAGCGGACGTCGCTGTCGAGATTCGCCGGCGTGCCGAGGTAGCCGTTGTCGAGGGCGATGACTTCGTTGTCCGTCGCCAGAGCGTTCGCCAGGTTCGATCCGATGAACCCGGCACCACCGGTGACAAGCACGCGCTCGTTCTGCATGGCGAATCGTACCCCCCGTCTTCACAATACTATATCGCGCATAATCGCGGGAGCGGTACGCGGATCCGGACGAGAAGTGCGACGGTCCGGCTTTCGGCCGTACGCGCCCCTCGTCTCGTGGACGGAGCACCGCGGCTGCAGCCGGCCTCCCACCGTCGGGGGCAGCGATTCCGACGCGTGCAGCATCGTCGTCCCGAGTACCGCCGGAAAATCGCTTCGAGCGGTCGCCTTCGCACGGGTCCCGGCGTCTCCGCGCGGCCGTCGAACTCCCGTTAGATTGATAACCAGTGCGCGCTTCGGCTAAGATAGGGATCCCGGTCGCGAGTTAATAACCAGTTTGTGTGCCAACAAATCAGTGTTATGTGCCCGGGTCCCTGTTTAAACGGTGAGACACATCTCTGCCACCCCGACTCGTAGGTGAGCGAGCGGAGGCGCGCGGCCGACGGCTAGGTGGCGAGAAGCGCGTCCGCGGGCAGACGCTCGCGCGGAAGTCATTCCGACGAGAGCGGGAGCGCTCGACGCACGCGCTCCGTCGTCGACTCGTTCTCGTTAACGTCGCGCAGGTCGGGGTGACCGCCGACCGACCCGTTCGGCTCGGGGCCCGCACCGTGGACGAGAGTGCGGCGGGTCGTCATCCGCTTCGCGTGTCGCACGAGGAACGTCACGGGGATCTCGTCGAGTTCTAGCGCGCGCGATAGAGTCACCGGTACTTCCCGCTCGCGAGCAGGAGTTCACTGTCCCGCCCGATGTCGACGACAATCTCGTTTTGCATAAAACGGAGAAACCCTTCCTCACGCCGACTCGGCGGCGTCAGGTCCCGGTAACTGAGACAGCCGCGACGCCGCATACTCCGGTAGATTTCCTCGACTCGGCGGCACCGGGAGAAGACGTCTTCTCGCGACCGGCGCGACGGCCCAGTAAAGCGGTCGAGTGAGACGCTCGCCTGCGGCGGACGCCGTGGGAATCAGTCCCGCCGATACCAGACGTCAACGTGACAGTCGGGACTGTACGATTTCCCGACGATATCGAGCGAGCCGTCACCGGTGAGGTCGACCGCCTTCGCTTCGTGCGTCGCGACGCCGCGGTCGATCTCGACGCGCTCGAACCCCTCCGTCGTGTTCCGGTAGACGAACATCCGGGGGACTTCCCCGCCGTCCAGTCCCATCTCGGCGACGAGCAGGTCCGGTCGGCCGTCGCCGTCGAAGTCGGCGGCCTGGACCGTGTGCGGGTTGTACAGGTCGTCGTCGAGCGTCTGTACGGACCAGTCCGGCGGATCGAACACCCCGAGTCGGCCCCGTCGGTCGCCCTGATACGGGAGGTCCCCCTCGGTCAAGGCGATCTCGAGCTCGTCGTCGTCGTCGAGGTCCGCGACGGCGACCCGAGTCCACTGCCAGTCGTCGCCGAGGCGGTCGCGGTCCCAGTCGTCCGCGGAGCCGTTCCGCCGGAAGACGTTCGGTCCCGCGACGAGTTCGGTGACCCCGTCGCCGTCGAGATCGGTTACGGCGACGCCCTCGACGTGCAGGTTCTCGGCGATCACGTGTCGGTGGTCGTCGGGCCACGGAGAGACGCTCGGATCGTCCGGAACGTCGTAGTAGCAGACCGTCTCGCTCTGCTGCGAGAGGACGACGACCTCGGGGTCGCCGTCGTCGTCGACGTCGGCGATGGCCGTGTCGTGGTACTTCCGGAAGTCGTCGGTGATCAGGTGACGGCGCCAGGTCCGACGCGGGTCCGACGGGATGTCGAACCAGTAGAGGTTGCTCCCGGCGTTCTCCCCGATCACGAGCTCCGGATCCCCGTCGCCGTCGATGTCGCCGATCGATCCACCGATCGAGAGGTCGGGGGCGCGAGCGACGTCGTGGCGCTCCCACCCGGGATTCTCGTACCAGAACACGTTGGATTCCGAGCGTTTGATCGCCTCGCCGACGACCGGCAGGTACCGGGTTATGATCCGCTTGCCCAGCACGTTCACGGGCTTCTTGGCCCCCATTCCGCAGACGAGCACGTCGGGGCGTCCGTTACCCGTGAGATCTGGCGTGAGGCAGCACCCGAGCCGACCGCAGGGAGGGTCGTCATCGATGCGTTCGTGATGGAACTCCATACGGGACGTACGCCTTTGCACGTCAAGAGTAAATACAGGATAAACGACGACCGTCCCGCTCGATCCGTTCGGCCGGATCCCGACTGTTCTACCGCCGACACGTCGGTTTGTCCCACGTTCGCGAGCCGTCACGCCGAGTTGACACCGGACACACCGATCGGAGGCGGACGCCGAGTCCGACCGTTCAAAAGCCCATAACAATGTCCGTGGTCGGTCTCGTGGGGGCCATGACGTCACCGAAAACGACCGGGCGGTGTCGATGACCGCTCCCGACGACGCGATCACGGTGTTGATGTGTCCGGATTACAGGGAGTCGAACCCGTATCAGTCCGAACTGATCGCGGCGTTGGAGGACCGCGACGTCGACGTCGAGGCGACGAGCGTCGGCTGGCTGTTTCCGCTGCTCGCGGGCGTCCGTCGCCACGGGGTGCCGGACGTCGTTCACCTCCACTGGCTCCACCGATTCGTCATCACCAACCGTCGGTTCCCGTCCGTTCTCGTCGCGTTGCTCGGGTTACGGCTCGTTTTCGAACTCGTCGTACTGCGCGCGCTGGGAGTCCGACTCGTCTGGACAGTCCACAACCTCCTGGACCACGAACGGGCCGCTCCGCGCAGCGAACGCGCGGTCAGGCACGCGGTGGCGCGGCTCGTCGACAGGATCGTCGTCCACTGCGGGGCGGCGATCGAATCGGTCGCGGAGACCTACCGGCTTCCAGAACGGGTCGCGGACCGCGTCCGAGTCGTGCCCCACGGCACCTTCGAGGGCGTCTACGCGGACGACGTCTGCGACTCAGCGGCTCGCGACCGGCTCGATCTCTCCCCTGACGTTCCGGTTATCACCTTCTTCGGGCTGATACGCCCCTACAAGCGCGTCCCGGAGCTGATCGAGACGTTCAAACGCGTTTCCGGGGACGCGCGACTCCTCGTCGTCGGAAACCCGTGGAACGAAGAGCTAGAGAACCGCGTGCGCGCGGCCGGCGCAGACGACGACCGGGTACGCACCGTGCTCGAATACGTCCCCGAAGACGAGATACAGGTGTACATGCGCGCCTCGGACGCGGTGGCGCTCCCGTTCGACTCGGTGCTCACCTCCGGTAGCGCGGTCCTCGCGATGACGTTCGGCCGCGCCGTCGTGGTGCCGTCGATGGGGTGTCTCCCGGAGTTGGTCGGGCCCGAGGGCGGCCACCTCTACGACCCCGAGGACCCCGAGGGGCTCGAGGACGCGCTTCGGAGCGCGGTCGACGACCGCGAGCGACTGCGTGAGATGGGGCGGCGGAACCGAGAGGCTGCTCGGCGGCTGGAGTGGGGGCAGATCGCCGAACGGACGCGGGAGATATACGCGCTCGACGCGGAGCGAACGGTTCGCCGCTGAGACGAAGCCGGACGGCGAACTCGCCAGCGGGAGCCGCGATCCGAACGACCGGACTCGTGCCCGAGGGCGTCGGAACGAAATGCGAGAAGGAACCGCATAACAAAGTACGCGCCGCTCTGACAGGCGACTGGACTGAGTCGTGCGTCGACCGCACCGCGGTCATCGAAGCCGGACTCGGAACCGACGTCGAGTCTCGAACTCGGGGTCGCCTCGAACTTCGAGCGGGCCGGCCGAAAGGCGGCCGTCGGTGCGGGGCGGCGACGGCGACAGAGACAACACATGAACGGAACGCCATCCGGACGAGTCCTCTCGTGGGACGTTCTCGCGGTGCTCGGTTACGCCGCGGCGGTCGCCCCGCTCCAGTGGATCGGCATGCCGTCGCCGATCCGAATCGCTCTCCTGACACCGGTCTTGCTGTTCCTGCCCGGATTCACCCTCAGCACCGTGCTGTTCCCGAGGCAACCGACCGGGGGAGGGTCGAGGGCGAACGGGATGTATTCGCGGCTCAGCGGGAGCGGGTCGGCAGGGGACGGTGAAACGTCGCGGCTCGGTATCGTCGAGCGGACCGCGCTCGGCGTCGGCCTGAGCGTCGGAATACTCCCGCTGTTCGCGTTTGGGTTCGAGCTGGCCCTCGGTGAGATCGCCGGGCCGATCATCGCGGTCACCGCCGTATTTTCCGGCGTTATGGCTCTCATCGGGGGACTCCGCCGGTCTCGAGTGCCCGAGAAGGACCGCTTCGACATCCCGATCTGGCAGTGGACCGACGAGATCACAGCGTCAGTGAGCGAGGAGTCGCCCGGCGTCGCCGCGATCAACGTCGCGCTCGCGGTGAGCGTCGTGCTGGCCCTCGGGGCCGTCGGAGTCGCCTTCGCCGTCCCGCAGGAGGGAGCGACGTTCACCGAGTTCTCGGTCGGAACCGAGCAGGACGGCGAGTTCGTCACCGATGATTACCCCGACGAACTGGCGGTCGGGGAGACCGCCGAGCCGGCCCTCCTCATCGAAAACCGCGAACGGGAGGTGGTCGAGTACCACGTCGTCGCGCGCTTCGAACGGGTCCAAGACGGCACGGTGGTCGCCGCCGAGGAGGCGGGGGGATTCTCGGTGACGGTGGAGCCAGGTGAGACGGCCGTCGAGACCCACCGCGTGACCCCGCCGATGACGGGCGAGGACGTCCGACTTCGGTTCCTCCTGTACCGCAACGAGCCGGAGACCGGCCTGGGGACCGAACCGGCGTACCGCTCCGTGCACGTCTGGATCGACGTTGAGTGAAGCAGGTCTGGATCGGCGTCGAGTGAACGACGTCGCGGTCCGGCTCTCCGGTCCTCCCGGCTTACACCGAGAGGGACGGTCGAGCTCCCGACGGATCCCCGCGGCCCACCGAGAACCGATTGACAGGACGCCTCCGGCGGCGCCGACCGGGAGTGAAGTCGTCCATAACGAAGTGCGTTTCACCGTTCGGGCTAGGCGTGGTCGCGGATTCGGGGCGGCGGGACCGCGATCGAGACGAACAATGTATCGGAGCTACCCACGAGACGCGAGACGGCGACCCGAACCGATCCCCACTGGCGGCGAGGACGCCGTCGTTGCGAACGACCGACGCCGCGACGTGCGGGGTCGAAGATGACCGGGAACACCGTGTGGCTCGACCTGATCAGCCCGTCACACCCGTTCCTCTTCGAGGGGCTGTTCGACGGTCTGCCGGACACCGAGCTCCGCACGACCGTCCGGCGCAAGACGGAGACGGTCGACCTCGCCCGGGAGGCGGGGTTCGAGTTCGAGACGCTGGGCAGGGACTTCGAGAACGTCGCCCTGCGGACGGCGGCCGTTCCGATTCGGACCCTCCAGCTCGTCGCGCAGGCGCCGGCGGCGGACGTGTCGATCTCGGCTCGAAACGCGATGTGCGTACTGGCGTCTCGAGCCCGTGGCATTCCGTCGATCCACTTCACCGACAACGACATGACGGCGTTCATCGACGCGTCGCTCGCGGAGCGGGCGTTCTGTCGGTTCAGGTCGGCCGCGACCCACCACGTCGTGCCGTCGGCGTTCCGGACCTCGGAGCTGACGCGGTGGGGGGCCGATCCGGAGCGGATCCACACCTACGACGGGTATAAAGAGGACATCTACGTCGCGGCCTTCGAGCCCGACGAGACGTTCACCGAGACGCTGCCGTTCGACACCTTCGTCGTGCTCCGGCCGGAGGCGCTGGGTGCGGCGTACGTCGACGAGGAGGAGTCGCTCGTGCCCCGGTTACTGGACGCGCTGGTGGCGTCGGAGACCAACGTCGTGTACCTCCCGCGCAGACCGGGCGATCGACCGCACTCGGAACCCTATCCGGACGACCGCGTGTACGTCCCCGACGGGGCGCTCGACGGCCTCCAGCTCGCCTGGCACTCCGACGGGGTCCTGACCGGATCGGGAACGATGGCGCGGGAGGCGGCCTGCATGGGGAAACCCGCCGTCTCCTTCTTTCCGGGCCCGTTGCTCTCGGTCGATCGATCGATGGTCGAGGAGGGACGGCTGCTTCACTCGCGCGACCCCGACGCGATCGCCTCGTATCTGAACTCCGCCGGAACCGACGACCGCGCGCCCGACCGGGACCGGTGCTTCCGAGTCCGCGAGGAGGTGTCCTCGCTCGTGCGGACGCTCGTCGAGAACCCCCGGAACCCGACGTTCGACTCGCGGCGGGAACGGAGCGAAACCCACGGTTCGAGCCGGTTCGGACAGTGATCCGCTCCGGTCCGCCGCGGTGAATGCGTGGAAACGGCTCCATAACCTTACTCACGCCGATCCGAGAGAGCACAGAATGGGTCAGGACGCACGACGCACAGACGACGAGACCGGTGGCTCGCGAGCGCGGTCGGAGAGGGAAACGGACGGAGCGGTTACGGCGCCGGAGTGGAATCGTTCGGTGCCGGCGGACACGAAGGGGGAAGACTCCGATTTCCTCGCGGGAGACGCCGACAGAGACGGGGGATCGGAGAGCGACGACGCCGGTGAACCGAGCTCCGCGGTGGTCGCGGGCTACGACACCGAGGCCGTCCTCCGGAATTCCCTCGAATGGGCCCGCGAGCGCGACTACGCCGGATACGACCCCTACGACGGGCTGAACAGCCCCATTCTCTCGGCGGTCTCTCGACACTGGCTGCTCAGGCTGATGGCGATTCACGGCGTCCAGCGGTGTCCGCTGAACGTCAGGCCCTACCTCGGCGTCCCCGAACAGCGGAACCCGAAGGGGATCGGCCTGTTCACGAGCGCGTACCTGAACGAGTACGAGCGGACGGGGGAAGACGCCGCCCTCGGGGAGGCCGAGCGGCTCCTCGGCTGGCTCGCGGACAACAGGTCGCCGGCCTTCGACCGCTCGTCGTGGGGGTACAACTTCGACTGGCAGAACTCGACGAAGTTCTTCCTCCCGGCGGGACATCCCTGCGGGGTCGTGACCGTGTTCTGCACGCGGCCGTTCCTCCGACACCACGAGCTGACCGGCGACGACCGTTCGCTTGAGGTGGCCCGCGACGCGGCGGAGTTCCTCCTAGAGGACATCGGAACCGAATCCGCCAACGGTTACGAGGCCCTCACGTACACGCCGTACGACTCGTACGTCGCGATCAACGCGAACGCGCTCGCGGCGGACCTCCTCTGGCAGGTGGGACGGCGGACCGGCGAGGAGCGACTCCTCGATCGCGCGCGGGAGCTGTTCGCGTTCGTCGTCGACGCGCAGACCGACGTGGGCGGCTGGCACTACTCGGTCCCCGCGTCGGACTCGCACCTGGGATACGACAACTTCCACACGGGATTCGTGCTCGAGAGCCTCAGTCGGTACGTCGACGCACTCGACGCCGACCACCCCGCCCGAGAGGCGTACGAGCGGGGGATGCGGTTCCATCGAGAGAACCACTTCGAGTCCGACGGCGCACCGAAGTTCGAGGACGATCAGTCCCGGCCGTACGACGCTCACGCCGCGGCGCAGGCGCTCGTCACCTTCACTCGGCGCGACGACCCGGCGGACGCGGAGCTCGCTCGTCGCGTACTCGATTGGACGCTGAAGCGACTGTACGACCCGGAGGGATACTTCTATCGACGGGTCGGCCGCGTGCTGACCGACGCGACCCCGTACATCCGCTGGAGCCAGGCGTGGATGTGTCTGGGGATGTCCGAGTATCTCGAGTGAGCTACGCTCCGTTCGAACGTCTCCGGGAGTCAGAGGTGAAGTGAACCAGCGGACCACACGCGGGCCAGTCGCGTGGGGATCTGATTGCGATCTCTTAGGACGAGCGATAACTGAGAGCGCTAGCTCGCGTTCTCTCCCGCGAAGATTAACGACCTAGTGCTCGGCCCGCGATGATCAGACCTTGTGTCTCCGGCCGGTCGTGAGCGTTCGCACGACGTGCATCATCTGGAACTTGGGGTACGAGGGCGGAGGCGTGGTGCTCGCGTGGGACTCGATTGTGCTTAGTGCCGAGCGCGAAGCGCCAACTGACGGAATCGATGCGGAAGATTCCCCGACACACAGCCGATGACGCCAATACACCTGAAAGGAGGCGTCAATTGCCTCGGCACCGTCGCCGACGAATCTCAAAGACCTCATTGAACAAACGCGAACGATACTGTAAATCAGACGGATATCGGAAACGAATCGATATCAGCGCTCGGGCAGTCTCAACGCAATTATGACGCTGATAACGATGTTTGTTCGGCCATGAGCGATGGCCGATGAGCGCTCAGCGAGGGTCTGACTACATCTTATGAGTGTGTATCCGGGGTCCGAACACGGAGAATTAAACCAGGAGTGGCGGAAGTTCCTCCTCACCGTCGGATTCGTCGCTGTTGCCGTTGGTACGACCATCGCGTGGCGAACACCGGCGACGGGGTACGAGGTGTCGGTGTACACCGGGACGCCACCGCTCTTTTGGGTCGGCGCCTCGGTCGGCTTTGTTTCCGCGGCAGTGGTAACCCTCGCGTCGTGCCGCGATCGGGTGGCCGGGATGGCGATCGGACTCGGATTGCTAACGACTATCTCAATCGGAGCGCTACCGGTCGTCCGCAGTTATCGGTTCTACGGTCGCGCCGATTCGATGACTCATCTCGGCTGGGCCGCCGAGCTGTTGGCCGGACGGATGCGTTTCGGCGACCTGTTTTATCCGGGCGGACACAGCACGACTGCGCTTTTGACTGAGTCGATCGGGATCCCCATCGAACGCGGGATGATACTCTTTGCGGCGCTGTACTTCGCGCTCCACGTGGGATTCATTCCCCTCGTCGCCAAGGCGTTGTTCGAGGACCGCCGTCTGACTGCTATCGCGGCGTTTTCTGGATTTATGGTGTTACCGGTCAATCAGATCAGCAGCGGACTGTATTTTCACTCCTACTCCATGGCGATGCTGTTTTTTCCGGTGTTTTTGTACGCGCTGGTAAAACACCTCACGAGCAAAGACGAGAGCGGACCGCTCTTGGGACGCATCGACGGGTGGAACGTCGTGCTCGGAGTCCTCGGTGTCGTTTTGATTTTCGTTCATCCACAACTTGCGGTTAATGTCGTGATTCTCCTCGGAACGCTCGTGCTGTTACATCTCGTCCTCCGAAACCGCCAGGATCTGTTCGTATCGGACCTCCGTCCGGTTTACGGCGTGTTCGTTCTCCTCGCGGTCTGTTGGGTGGCATGGGTCCTTCAGTTCGAACAGACGCTCAACGTCGGCGAACGGGTTCTATTAGCCACGTACGATACGCTCTTCGGCGCGGCAGAGGCCGGCGGAGGGGACGTCAGCAGCGGAGCCGATTCGGCGGAATCGGTCGGGGCGACGCTACTCGAACTGTTCGTGAAGCTCTTTCTCGTACCGGCAGTGTACTCGCTGCTGGGACTCTTGGCGGTTGTGCTGTCGCTCCGTACCTCTCTGATTACTACCCCTCAGAGCGATCGACCCGAGGAAGACGAACCAACAGGACGATCTGTCGTCACGTACTTCGGATCGGCAGGCCTCGTTCTCGGCCCGTTCTTCCTCGCGCACCTCTCAGGTCCGGTATCTCACCTCTTTTTCAGACATTACGGATTCGCGATGGTTTTCGTCGTCATACTCGGTGCCGTGATGATTCATCGGATCGGGACGTTGATCCCGGATAGACAGTTGTTGGCTGCGGCCAAGTTGGTCGCACTCGGTCTTTTAGCCGCAGCACTGACACTATCGCTGCTGACTGCGTTCGCATCGCCCTACATTTACAACGCGTCACACCACGTGAGCGACCAGCGCATGAGTGGGTATGAGACGGCGATCGAGTACCGCGGCGAAGGCGTGCAGTGGAGCGGTATTCGGCGAGGCCCCGGTCGGGAGTTCGACGCGATTGTACCGGGAGTTGGAATGTACAGCCGGCCCGAGGTCACGGGGGCGTCGGTGACCAACGATACGGAACTCCGGTTGCTGCTCGATGGGGCGGTGAATGAGGTTAGATATCTTCCGATCACGAAGGGTGATATCGACCGAGAGGTGACCGCGTATCGGGAGATACGATACTCGGAGTCGACGCTTACGTCGGTCGACGATCATCCCGGGGTGCACCACATCCACGACAACGGCGAGTTCAATCTCCACTACGTGACGCCGCGAAACGCTACCACGGGAGCCAGCGGAGCCGGATGACGGGACAGAAGGTCGGTAGCTTCGCGGGCAGAGTCGTCCAAGTGATGCAGGGGCTGTCGATCAGGAGTTGAACTCAGTCCGCGGTTTCGATCGGTCGGTACGGAGAGCCAAACTTGGCGTGTCGTCGAATTGGGGTTCACGCGCGACTCGATACCGTGGGGAACGAGTACGCGTAGCCCCTAAATCCGCCAAACTCCGAGAGATGCTGGCTCCCGAGTTACTCAGCGGTCGTGTCGCCACAGGAGTCGTTGACGCTAATGTTGCGGCTGTCACCGTCTGTGTCACTCAAGCTAACGGCGTACCCTCCCACGTTGATATTCGAGTCCTCGACGAGGACGTCTGAACAGCCTGTAATGCTGACTCCGTCGAAGTCTCCGTTCGGCGCCTGAATGCAACAGTTCGAGACGGTTGACCCGTCGCGGTCGTCCATTACAGTACAGACGGATCCCGTCGCCTGCTCCTCGGCCGTGACCGTCACGTCAAGATTCTTCAGCTTCACCCCCGGCGGACCTTGCACACCGTCATTGACGTTCTGGATCCAGAACGTCTGCGCATTTGTGTCGTTACGTATCCGACAGTTTTCTACCGTGAATCCACCGGGATTGCTGGCGCCGGTGTTCGTACATCGAATAACGCCCCAAAGGGACCCCGCGTTCTGCGTCGCCAGCGACACGTCCTTGTACTCGATGTCGCAGTCGCGGATCACCAGGCCCGAGTGGCCCTCGTAGCTGTCGACGAGAATCCCCATGGCTTCGTGAGGCTCCGTTCCGCCGGTTCTGTTGAGCTTCGAATGATCCTGTACGAGGTGAACTCCCTCGATGAGTGACGTCTTCGTCGGATGACCGCCTCCTTGAAACCGGAGACTAGATACGTCGCAGTTCAGGAAGTAACCGCCTTTGACCGTCACGACGCCCGGGTTGTTCATCGACCGTATCGCGTTGTGGCCACACTGCTCGAAGTGGACGTCCTCGAGACGGAGCTCCCCGACGTGATCCGGTGTGTGACGCATGAACGTCGATCCGGGCGTCGTTCCGGTGTCCGCCGCGTGACCGCCCAAGTAGGAACCCTGCCGACCCATCGTAACTCGGCGGGCAACGTTCACGCCTTCCGTAGTCCCGCCGTTCTGCGAGGAGACGTTCATCCGAAGCAACGATCCCTTGGACTGGTTCTGCGCCGGAATGAACCCGAGCCACTCCAGGTCCTCCGCGATGCCGTTGTCGTTTGCGTCCAAACGGATCGAAACCGACGTGTTGAGATCGTCAGATAGTTGAATAGAGAAATTGGCAAGCAGGACGTCCTCCCCGCCAGCCTGATTGATGAACCAGAACCCATCTTCCCGTGGTGCCGCGGTCGGAAAATGAAACTGAACGTCACGCTGTGACTCTCCCAATCCGACCAAGCCGAACTGCGAGGGGCCCCGTGGCGGATCAGACGGAGGCTCCTCGGTGACAGTGTAATCCCCCGGGGGGAATTCAATACGCGTTCCGGTCTCGATAGCGTCGTCAAGGGCGTCGTCGATCGGCTCATCACCGGAGGGATCCATACCGAGGTCATCGACCGCGTTTACCACCCGGTCGAACTCAATACCATACTCATCGCCGTCGGACTCCGAGGCCGTGTCATCGGGCAGCTGGCCTTCGTTTCCGCTATCCTCCGTTCCCTCGTTGCTGTTACACCCGCTCAGGGCGACGAAGCCCGCCGAGAGTGCTCCGAGGGCCTTCCGACGGCTCAGTTTTCCCATTGATACCGCATTCGTTTCTGAGTTTATTGTAAGATGCTATTTTTCCAGTTAGTCGAGTACTAACTAAGAAATTGACCCGTCATGCCTCTAGCAGTGCTAGAGAGCGACGACCGACTCAGCGATGATCCGATCCGAGACGGTCCGCCTCTCGTTAGTGTCGTTCTCCCGACCTACGGCCGTCCGGCATATCTGAAACGCGCGGTACGCAGCGTCTGTCAGCAGACGTATCCCGCTATCGAGCTCCTCGTGATCGACGACCGATCCCCCGAGCCTGCGGACGATGTACTGAAAGAGACGGACACGAGCGCGATTGAGAAAGTGCGGTGCGTCCGTCACGACGAAAACCGCGGCGCGAACGCGGCTCGAAATACCGGACTCCGCCGGGCAGACGGGGAGTTCGTCGCGTTTCTCGACGACGACGACCGCTGGCTTCCTGAAAAGACCGAGCGACAGATCCGTCGATTTCGTGACGGAGCCGACGATTTAGGTGTCGTCACAGTCGGCAGCCGAATCGTCGACGAGAACGGGAGCCAGCTCGGGGTAAAGCGCTCTTCAGTTGAGGGTAACGCTGTCCAGTCGCTTCTATACGGGGGTATCGTGGGGTCATTCTCGCGAGTGATGGTCCGGGCGGACGTCATCTCTCGGGCGGGGTTACTCGACGAGTCGTTCCCGAGTTGGCAGGATCGCGAGTGGTACCTCCGACTCGCGAAACACAGCACCTTCGCCTCCGAACGGGAGGTTCTCGTAGAGCGGCGAATCGACTCGGGCGGTCGTATCAGTGACGATTTCGAACAGAAACGGGACGTCTCGTACCCGCGGTTCCTGGAGAAGCATCGATCGTTCGCAGCTCAACACGGCCCCCTCACCGAGCGGAAGTTCGTGGCCGGACTGTCACGAGCACTGGGTTTTTCGGGGCTTTCTAACGGGTACTATCGAGATGCGATCAAGTATCTGCTGATTGCGATAACGAGCTATCCGCTTGATCCGAAGGCGTACCTGTACCTGTGCCTGGCCCTCGGCGGACCGGTCACGTTCAACTCGGCGAGTCGCCTCAAGCGGATGCTAAGCGGGACTATGTCGGATATGCGCTGATAGGCCGGGACGGTCGGTTCGACCGAAAAAACGGACGAGTCGCAGGTAATCACGGTCACCGCTCCGATTCGGGCTGGCGGTTCAAATACCGGCCGGCCCTCCCGAAGAGGGTGGGGCTATTCGTTGAATTCGAGTTCGGCAGTCCCCTGAACGCGCATCATCGTCAGGTCCCCGTTGAACCGGTACCCGTCGACGTCGTCGATGACGGACCCGATAACCATTCCGTCGCTGATTTTGTCGTCTGCCTCCGTCGAGCCGAGGTCCGGTGACTTGTGAAGGCGCCCCGAGACGGAGAACTGGTAGGTCGTCTCGCTCTCGATGCCGTCGACGGTCAACCAGTTGTCGAGGGTCGGGTCCTCGTCGGTTCCGAGGAGGGCGGCGTCGACCTGCGCGCCGTCCACGTAAACGGCGGCGTCACCATCCAGCTCGAACTCCGTGACCGGCCCGTCAAACAGGAATCGGACGGTTTCGGACGACACCTCACCGGCGGCAGTTGTGCCAGAGACAGCGTCCGCGCATCGATCCTCGCACGACGGGTGCGCGACGAGTTCCTCGTCCACGGTGAACTCGTACGTGGACGTCGTTCCGACACCGACGACTCGGAGGTCGTGTTCGAACTCCCGGTCGACGACCTCGTCGCGGTCGATCGCCTCGCCGTCCCGCTCGAACAGCACGTCGGAGCCGGCGGTGAAACTCTGGATGGATCCGGCGTAGTCGAACGCGTCCACACCGGAGCGAACCGCACCGGCGACCCGAACTCTCCCTTCGTCAAGCGATTCGACCTCGCTAACCGAACCGTACTCACTCAGTTCCGTGTTCTTGCGCGCCTCACCCCTGACAATAAACTCGTACTCGGAGTACGTGTCGAAGTCGACCCCGTCAATTACGAATGAATGCCACTCCAGCTCCGTCGAGCCGCCGTCGTCGGTCGAATTATCGGTCGAGTCGCCGTCTTCCGCGGCATCATCGCCATCGCCTGTCGGATCGGGCTCACCGTCGACGACCTGTTCTCGGGTGAGTTCCTCACCGTCCCGTGTGAACACCACGTCTGGGCCGGCCGTGTAGCTCACGATGGCGCCGTCGTAGTCGAACGCGTCTACGCCAGCGAGGATCGAGCCCGTCACTCGGGACGTTCCGTCGCCGACGGATTCGACGTTGCCGACGGTGCCGTACTCGCTCAGCTCCGTGTTTGCGCGTGCCTCGCCGTCGATAGTGAACTCGTAGTCGGTCCACGTGTCCGAGTCCACGCCCTCGATGACGAACGACTGCCAGCCGTCGCCGGTGTCGTCGTCGGTCGAATCGTCGGAGTCGGGAGAGGAGTCGCTCGTGTCGTCACAGGTTCCGTCGTAGGTGATGTTCCGGACATTTCCGTCGGTGTCGGTCAGCTGAACGGCCTGGCCGGTCACGTTGATATTCGAGTCCTTGACGACGATGTTGTCGCAATCGACGAACTCGATCCCGTCGACATCACCGCTGGGCGCATGGAAACACGAGTTCGTGACCCGCGAACCGTCCCAGCCGGACCCGACGTACATCATTCGCGGTCCTCGGCTAGTCGTGTCGTTGTCGAACGTGAACTGAACGTTGTCAAACACGTTTTCGCTGTTAATCGCTCCCGACTGTCTGTCTTGGATCCAGATGTTGGGCGCAACGGTCTCGTTGTGGATGCGCGTGTCGGTGACCGTGATCGGACCGGGTTCGGAGATCCCGGTTTTCGTCACCCGTATCGCGCCCCAGAGGTAGTTTGTGTGCTTTTTCGTCTCGGAGAGATCGTAGTACTCGATGTCGCAGTTGCGGACGGTCGGGCCGTCGTATCCCTCGTAGCTGTCGACGAAGACACCCGCGCAGTGGTGCGGGTACGAAGTGGGGTCGCTTCCCAGTTCCTTCAGTCGGCTCTGGTCGTGGATGATCGAACAGCCGTCGAGCACCGACTCCTTGGTCGGATGGTCACCGTCGTGAATGCGAGCGCCACCCATGTCGCAGTTGAGGAACGTAGAGTCGAAGATCCTGACGACACCGTCGCCTCGGATCGACCGGATGGAGTTGTGGCCGCACTGCTCGAACCACACGTCTTCGAATCGCATCTCGCCGACGTGTCCGTCGTAAACCAGCACGTACGTGGTTCCGGGGTTGTCGTCGGTGTCCGCCGAGTGGCCACCCATATGGGCACCGTCGCGGCCAATCTTTACGCGCCGAGCGAGGTTCACACCGTCTCGGGTCTCCACATCCATCCGCAACAGCTGTCCGTACGAGTGAGCGTTAGACGGGACGAAGCCGAGCCACTCGACGTCGATGATCTTCCCGCCATCGTCTGGTTGCAAGGATACGGAAACCGAAGTCGTCGAGTCCATCGTTTGCTGGATTGAGAAATTCTCTAACAGAACGTCGGTTCCTCCGGTCTGTTTGAAGAACCACCAGCCCGTTCCCGATCCGTCGGCGTTCGGGAAAGTGAACTCGACGTCGGTGTGTGAATCGCCGAGGCCGCGCATGCCGAAGTTACTCTTGTCGTCCCGCCACAGGAGTTCCGACTCGACGCGGTACGTCCCCTCGGGGAACTCGATCAGTGTTCCGCTCTCGTACGCATCCGTCAACGCGTCGTCGACCGGGTCGTTCCCGTCGGGGTCCATCCCGAGGTCGTCAACCGCGTTCACCACCCGGTCGAACTGAATCCCGTGCCGTTCGGCCGCGGCCGCCCCCAGTCCGGACGAAGCGAAAACCGCACCCGTCGTTACCGCGCTCAGCTTCACGTAATCGCGCCTGTTCATCAGTCGTCCGGCGGCACCGTCACCGCCGTTTGTTCCGTCCGGTTCCTCGCCCTTGCCGGAGCTATCGCTATCGCCGTCTTCGCGTACCAGCTTGCGTGCCATTGCGAGAGTTATGTTGTACTTAACCCCCATAAGTATATCGTTTCTTATATATTCCGAATTATATGAAAATCACAGGAAAACATTAAAATTGTCGGTAGAGTCCGTCTGGTTCACATTTTTGCCATTCGACTCCAAATGATTGGCAACTAATCAATGCACGCGATGAGAGACGCTGTTAACACGTTCATATACGGGTAACAATTGCGTGGCGATCGACTCCCGAAAGGAGGTTACGACGGAATGCAAGCGGAACCGCTCACTGTCACCTCGGTCTGCGATCGTTCAGTCGGAACAGAGACAATATTTCTCGTGAGTAACAAGACTATAACAATATGTTATATCGAATTAATTTCGGATCATGCAGGATCGCGACGATGTCGTGCTCGTCACTGGCGCCGCCGGATTCGTTGGGTCGAGCCTCTCGTCGGAGCTGCTGGACAGGGGGTATGATGTTATCGGTGTCGACAGTTACGAGTCGGGGTCACCGGAACAAATTGCGGAGTTGACGGGACGTGACCGGTTTCGGTTCGTCGAGGGGGACATTCGGGACAGGTCTTTGACGGGTCGATTGCTCAGCCAAGTAGACACGGTGTTCCACCAAGCCGCACTCACCTCTGTCGTTCAGAGTTTCGACGAACCCGTCGAAACGGCAGAGGTCAACTGTACGGGGACCGCGATACTCCTCTCGGAGGCGGCCGGTCACGACCTCGACTC
>Ga0207753_1000380_pt1 | contig 17588 bp, 28 predicted proteins | sample PonA233FremontCA_2_FD_187273 | JGI IMG/M metagenome (GOLD analysis project Ga0207753, IMG submission 187273) | Salt pond sediment microbial community from Fremont, CA, USA - Pond A23 Sediment 3 (SPAdes) | ecosystem: Environmental > Aquatic > Non-marine Saline and Alkaline > Saline | place: USA... | reverse complement strand
CACGATGTGGGTATACGCCTCGGGATCCAAAACTTCGAAGCTGAGGTCTTCCAGCTCACTTTTGATCTTGAACAGCCCGAACCGGTGGGCGAGCGGGGCAAACAGCTCCTTCGTCTCACTGGCCTTCTGGAGCTGCTTCTTCTTCGGGAGCGCCTCGATCGTGCGCATGTTGTGGAGGCGATCCGCAAACTTCACCAGGATGACGCGGAGGTCCGACGCCATTGAGAGCATCAACTTCCGGACGTTTTCGGCCTGCCCAAGCTTCTGGCTGCTAAAAACCCCTTCGATCTTCGTAAGCCCGTCGATGATGGTGGCCATGGTGTCGCCGAACTCGTCCCGAATCAGGTCCAGGGAGAGCTCGGTGTCCTCCACCACGTCGTGAAGCAGGGCCGCCGCCACGCTCGTGTCGTCGAGCCCGATGTCGCGGGCCACGATGGTCGCCACATGGAGGGGATGACTGACGTACTTTTCCCCCGACTCACGCCAGTCGTTGCGGTGAGCCCAGTAGCTCAGCCGGAAGGCCCGGCGGATCATGTCCTCGTCGACGGTGGGGAGATGAGTCCGGCAGCATGCCAAAAGCGCTTCGAGACGCTCCTCGTACTTCGTGTCGATCTCGATCTCGCTTTTCTGCGGGACAGCCGACGCTTGAATCATGGACGGAGCGGTGGAGGCAACTCAAGAAGCATGCTCATGCTGCCTTTAAATTCCGGGGGGCCTACAGGTTTCCCAGCTCAATCTCAGTTTGGCCTTCCACTCCCAACACACATCCTGCGCCCAAACAGCAAAAGGCGCCGTGATCGACTCACGACGCCCTGCGGTGCCGAAAAAAGGGTGCCTCCAGATCCTAGCGATCGTCTTTCTCCGTCTCGTCCGGACCGTCCTCATTCTCGTCGGCGTCGTTCTGATCGGCGTCGGTGGACGCTTCCTCTTCGGGCGACTGCGGGTCCTCGCCAGACGCGTCGTCCGACGGGGAGTCTCCTCCCTGTACCTGCTGGGCCGGCTCCTCTTCGGACGATGTTCGTCGGCCCTTTCCACCGCCCCGACGCGTCCCGCCAGACCCCCCCTGGCCCGTATCGGTCGGCGGCACGTCGTTGTAATCCACAAGTTCGATCAGGGCGAGCTCGGCACCGTCCCCAGAGCGTTGCCCGAGCTTGATGATTCGGGTGTAGCCACCGGGACGATTCCCCACACGCTCGGCCACGTCCCCGAACAGCTCGTCGATCGCGTCATTGCTCTGGAGGTGCCGGAAGACCTCTCGGCGATTGTGCTGTGTGTCCTCCTTGGCGCGTGTGATCAGCGGCTCCACGAATGGACGCAGCGCCTTGGCCTTGGTCACCGTCGTGGTAATCTGCTTGTTCTCGATAAGCGCATTGGAGAGCGCCTGCAGCGTGCGCTTGCGGTGGGACGACGTGCGTCCAATCTTTTTTCCTTTCTTGCGGTGTCGCATTGGGGGTCTCAAACAGGGAACGATTCACGATGCGGTGCAGGCCCAGGGCCTACGGTGTGGGCCCAAAAGGGACCTCGGCGGACGCTAGGAGGTCTTCTTCTCTTCAAGGTATTCTTCCACGTCCATCCCAAATTGGAGGCCGCGCTCGTCGAGAACCTCCACGAGTTCCTGAAGGGACTTGCGTCCGAAGTTGCGGAATTTGAGCATCTCGTTCTCCTCGCGACGGACGAGGTCCCCAATCGTCTTGATGTTTGCCGCCTTGAGGCAGTTGTGAGAGCGCACCGAGAGGTCAAGCTCGTCGACCGGCTGCGCGAGCAGCTCGCGGATGCGCTTGACCTCCTCGTCGACCTCTTGCTCCTCCACCACCGGCTCGGGCTCCTCTTCGAGCTGGATAAAGAAGCTGACGTGATCCCGCAGGATGGAAGCCGCCTGCGTAATCGCCTCTTCCGGCGTAAGGGATCCATCAGTCTCTACGTCCAGGAGCAGCTCCTCGTAGTCGATTTTCTGCCCCACGCGGGTCGGCTTCACCTCGTAGTTGACGTTCTTGATCGGGGTAAAGATGGAGTCGACCGCGATTACACCGATCGGGTCGTCCTCCCGCTTGTTCTCATCGGAAGGCACGTACCCACGCCCGTGCCCGATTCGCAAGTCTACATTTACGACGGCGTCCTCGGCCAGCGTTGCAATATGCTGGTCCGGATTCAGGACCTCGTAGTCCGCCGTGCCCTCATTGATGTCCTCAGCCGTCCAGTTGCCAGGCCCTTCGAGGTTGAGATGGAGGTGCCCTTCTTGCATCTCCTCGGCCTTAAACCGAACCTCCTTGAGGTTCAAAATGAGGTCGGCCACGTCTTCTGTGACGCCCGGGATGGTCGAAAACTCATGCTGGACCCCGTCGATCTTGACGGCAGTAATGGCAAGGCCGCGAAGAGACGACAGCAGCACGCGACGAAGCGCATTTCCGATGGTCACCCCATAGCCGCGTTCGAGCGGTCCCATGGTGAAGTGTCCTTCGGAATCGGAGATCTCGTCGACGTGAACGCCTTCCGGCATCTGAAGCCCGTGGTTACTCATACGCTCGGATCAGCAAATTGTACGGAATAATATCGCGGGATTATCGAGCGCGCAACAATGCGCTCGGGGCCATGAACTCGGGGGGACGACCCAGTTCTACTTCGAGTAAAGCTCGACGATGAGCTGCTCGTCGATGTTTTCGGGAATCTCCTCCCGGTTCGGGTAATCAATAAACTTCCCCTTCATCTCTTGACGGTCCACCTCCAGCCACGAGAAGGTCCGCTTTCGGTGCTCCATGTTCGTCTGAATGACCTCCAGGTCCTGACTGCTCGGCTTCACGGACACGATGTCGTCCGGCGTCATTTCGTAAGAGGGAATGTCCACGACCTCACCGTTCACCATGATGTGCCGGTGGGCCACGAACTGACGGGCCTGACGACGCGTCCGCGCGATTCCCATCCGGAAGACCGTGTTGTCAAGGCGCGCCTCCAGGAGAATCAGAAGCTTTTCGCCCGTCACGCCCTGCATTCGGGACGCCTTGTCGAACAGGTTCTTGAATTGACGCTCAAGCAGTCCGTAGGTGTACTTCGTTTTCTGCTTTTCCTTCAACTGCACGGCGTACTCGCTCTCTCGACGCCGACGCGACTGGCCGTGCTGCCCGGGCGGGTACGGCTTGCGCTCCAGCGCCTTCGAAGGCCCAAAGATGGGCTCTTTGAAACGACGCGCGATTTTCTGTTTCGGACCTCTATATCGAGCCATTCTATTCGGTGTCGGGTGTCAGATATCAAGTGTCGGACGGGCGATGGGCAGCACGCAGGCCCCGGGCTGATCCCGTTGGTGCCTGCTCCCTCGTTCCCGAAGGAGTCAAACGCGGCGGCGCTTCGGCGGGCGACAGCCATTGTGAGGGAGCGGCGTCACGTCGCGGATGCTTGCCACCTCCAGCCCAGACTCGGACATGGCCCGGATCGCCCCTTCTCGCCCCGACCCCGGTCCTTTCACATACACATCCACGCGCCTGAGCCCAAGCTCGTACGCCTCATTCGCCGCCGACTCGCCCGCCTTCTGGGCCGCGTAGGGCGTGTTCTTCCGACTCCCCTTAAAGCCCATCTTGCCGGCACTCGCCCACGAGATGGTGTTGCCGTACTGGTCGGTCAAGGTCACAATGACGTTGTTGAACGTGGCCTTCACGTACGCCCGTCCATTCGACTCCACAACGACATTTTTCTTTCGGGGCGTGCGCTTCCCCCCTCGATCGTCTCCATCAGCCATAAAACTGTCCGTGTTTGTGTGAAAATAATGCCTGTCGGCCGAGGCTCATCCGAGCCACAATGGAAATGCGGGTACTGCCGAGGCCGGCTTACTTCTTCTGAGTCGATTGGCTGCGGCCCGCCACGGTCTTGCGCTTGCCCTTCCGGGTCCGGGCATTGGTCCGCGTGCGTTGCCCATTGACTGGCAGCCCCTCACGGTGCCGCTTGCCCCGGTAGCAGCCGATGTCTTTAAGGCGCTTGATGTTCATCTGCACCTCGGTCCGGAGCTGCCCCTCAACGGTGTAGTCCTCCTCAATGATGCGCCGCACGCGCTTGGTCTCACTCTCGGTCCACTCGCGCGGTCGCTTGTCTTCGCCGACCTCGGCCTTTTCCAGGACCTCGTTGGCCCGCGAGCGACCAACGCCATAAATTTCGGTGAGCGCGATCTCTCCGCGCTTGTCGTCCGGCACGTCAACTCCTTCAATTCTCGGCATGATTCGTCAAATTGGTTTCGTTCAAGGATCCATGCATCCACTACACGCCCCGCCTTCTTTCGATGTCCCGCGCCCCTTCACATGGTCAGTTCTTATACCGGTACACAATGCGGCCCTTCGAAAGGTCATACGGAGACATCTCGACCTTGACCCGATCCCCGGGCAAAATCTTGATATAGTTCATCCGCATTTTTCCGGAAAGGAGTCCGAGAATCTCGTGGCCGTTCTCCAGTCGAACTCGAAATTGTGCGTTGGGAAGTGCTTCGATGACTTCCCCATCTTTCTCGATGGCTTCTTCTTTTGCCATTAGCGAGTAGTGGTCTCTGAGAGAGCGTCGATCTTATAAGGAGGCTCAATCACGTCTTCGATGTATTGAAAGTCGGAGAGCACCTCGGGCTCTCCATCTCGCACCACGACCATGTGTTCGTAGTGAGCGGAGGGGAGACCGTCGGCGGCCCGCACGGTCCAACCGTCATCGTCGGTGACGACCCGCTGTGTGCCTCGATTGATCATCGGCTCAATGCAAATCGAAAGGCCGGGCTTCAGCGGGCGCCCCCGGCCGGGCTCCCCAAAGTTCGGAACCTGTGGGTCCTCGTGCAGGCTCTGGCCGATGCCGTGCCCTACAAGATCGCGGACCACGCTGAACCCTCGGGATTCGCAGTGGGCTTGGACGGCGTGGCTGATGTCCCCCACCCTCTGATCGGCCACCGCCTGATCGATCCCGTTCAACAACGCCTGGTACGTTGCCCGGCAGAGCGCCGCGTCTTCGTCGGCAATCGTGCCTACCGCAAACGTATAGCCCCAGTCGCCATAGTATCCGTCCAGCTTCGCGCCGCAGTCAAGGGACAACAGATCCCCGTCCTGCAACGCATAGTCGTCCGGAATGCCGTGTACGACCGCGTCGTTGACCGACGTACACAGCGTGTTGGGGAAAACGTGGTCGCCGACTTGATACCCCTTGAATGCAGGCTCGCCCCCGTGTGTTCGGATGTAGTCTTCGGCAATGGCGTCGAGCTCGCGGAGCGTGGTGCCCACCTCAATATGACGGGCCACCTCGGCGAGCGTCTGCCCGACCAGGTCTGCGCTTTCGCGCAGGCGCCCGATTTCGCGTTGGCTTTTCAGGTGTACCATAGGGACTCCAGAGATTCGATTCCAGAGGCGGGACAACCACCGCATGAACACACGAGGCTGGTCGGAAAACAGGCTATAAGCCTCCGCCCTGTCGGGGACTGCGCATCTTGCCACTCTTCATGAAGCCGTCGTAGTGGCGCATGAGCAAGTGGCTCTCGATTTGTTGGAGGGTATCGAGCGTCACCTGCACCAGGATGAGCAGGCTGGTTCCGCCAAAGAACATGGCAAACCCCTGCGACACGCCCGCCCGCATCGCGAAGGCCGGGAAAATGGCCACGAGGCCAAGGAATAGGGATCCTGGGAGCGTGATGCGCGTCAGGACCGTGTCAATGAACTCGCTGGTCTGCTTCCCCGGCCGGATGCCCGGGATAAAGCCGCCCTGCCGCTTCATCGTGTCCGCCATCTCCTGCGGATTCACGGTGATCGCCGTGTAGAAGTATGTGAAGAAGACGACCACCACGAAGAACAGGGCCGAGTAGCTCAGGCTGCTGATGTCGGAGAACCAGGCGCCAACCTGTTGCATCGTCGCGTTGTTCGGGAAGAACGATGCAATCGTGGACGGGATGAACATGATCGACTGCGCAAAAATAATCGGCATCACGCCCGCAGCGTTCACTCGCAGGGGCAGATACTGCGTGGTGCCCCCCTGCACCTTCTTGCCCACGACCCGCTTCGCGTATTGGACGGGAATCCGCCGCATCCCCTGCGATATCAGAACCACCGACCCGGTGACGAGCACCCAGACGCCGATCTCGACGAGCAAGATGAAGATGTTATCCCCCACCATCCCCACCTCATTAAAGAGGGCCTGCGGGAGGAACGCGATAATGCCGATCATGATAATCAGCGAGATGCCGTTCCCGATGCCATCCTCGCTGATCCGCTCCCCGAGCCACATCACGAACGCGGTGCCACTGGTCAACACCACGACGGTCGTCATCGTGAACAGGGTCGAGTTGATGACGATCGCCCGGCCCGTGGCGCCGGCCAGCAGATTGATCGAGTAGCCGATCGATTGGAGGGCCGTAATGCCAATCGTCCCGTACCGGGTGAGCTGCGTGATGCGGCGGCGCCCTTCCTCTCCCTCCCGCTGCAGCTTCTGAAAGTACGGCACGACGGCCCCCATCAGCTGAATGATGATGGAGGCCGTAATGTAGGGCATAATGCCCAACGCAAAGATTCCGGCCTGTTTGAACGCCCCCCCAACAAACATGTCGAGGAACCCAAAGAGCCCTCCCCCTCCTTCCTGGGCCCGCACCTGCGCAAGGGCTGCCGCATCCACTCCGGGCAGGGTCACGTGGGTGCCCAGGCGGTAGATGATTAGGATGCCGAGCGTGTACAGAATACGCTCACGGAGCTCCTGGACACTCCAGATGTTGCGGATGCTTTCGGCAAAGCCAGCCATGAGTCAGCCTCGTTGATGCGTGAGCCACGGGAAAAGGTCCCGACACCGACCAAACTATGAGTCGACAACCGTTACCGAGCCGCCCGCCTGCTTGATCTTTCGACGAGCCGATTCGCTGAAGGCATGTGCTCGCACCTCAAGCGCGTCGAACAAGTCGCCATCGCCCAGAATTTTAACCCGGTTGGCGGTTCGCACAACCCCAAGGTCTGCGAGCAACTCCGGGGTGACAGGCTCGCTGTCATCGAGCACCTCTTCGTCCAGGAGCCCCTGCAGGCGCTTCACGTTCGCGATGGCGTATTCGGTGCGGAAGGGCGCATTGTTGAAACCATGCTTCGGGACCCGCTGAAAAAGCGGCGTCTGTCCGCCCTCAAACCAGATTGGCCGATTGCCGGCCCCCGATCGGCTGCTCTGCCCTTTCGTCCCACGGGTCGAACTGTGTCCGCCCCGCCCCGAACCTTCGCCTCGACCGAGACGCTGTCCTGACTGGGTCGCCCCCTCTGCCGGCTTCAGGTTACTCAAATCCATGTCGTGCCGTCCGTCTTTGTGTTAGCTCAAGTGACGTGTGCGTGCTGTATCGCTCTGCTGCCCGTCCGTTCTGTACGCCTAAGATTCCCGTCCACACTCACGGGCGTGGGTCCTGGTGGCGCCTCAGCCGTCGCGGCACGAAGGCAAAGCATCTCTTCACGTCGGGCCGTGGCGAGGAGACAGTGACTCGGAGGCGCCATCGAGGCGCAGACCACATCCGTTCGCGCATCGAACCGGTCGCCCAGAGGTCACACTACCCGTTAAATACCTTTTCGAGCGGAATGTCGCGGCGGCGGGCAACCTCCAGGGCATCCTCGGTGTCCGCAAGGGCGTTGATCGTCGCCTTCACCTGGTTGTGCGGATTGGATGTGCCGAGCGACTTCGTAAGCACATTTCGGTACCCGGCGCATTCGAGCACGGCACGGACGCCGCCCCCGGCAATCACCCCGGTCCCCGGCGCGGCCGGCTTCAAGAGCACCTCACCGGCGTCCTGCTTGCCCACCACCTTGTGCGGAATCGTGCCGTCCCGCATCGGAACACGAATGACGTTCTTCTTCGCGTCATCGGCACCTTTCGAGATGGCACTCGAGACCTCATTGGCCTTGCCGAGGCCCGTACCAACGAGGCCGTCTTCGTTTCCGACGACCACGACGGTGTTGAAGGAAAATCGACGACCGCCCTTCACGACCTTCGAAACCCGGTTGACCGACACGAGTCGGTCGACCCAGTTCTCTTGTCGCTTCTCGGCGTTGACGCGCTTCTGCTCTTTACGATCCGCCATGTCTGTGCGTAGTGCTCCGTGCGTGGATAGTTGTTATGATCGTCGGGGGGATTAAAACTGGAGGCCACCGTCGCGGGCGCCTTCTGCCAATGCGCGAACACGTCCCTGATACTTGTATCCGCCCCGGTCGAACACTGCCTTCTCGATATCCTGGTCCTGCGCACGCTCGGCAAGCAGTTCGCCCACCGCTCGGCTTTCCTCTACCGGGGCCTCCCCCTCGACATCGTCGGCAAGGCTCGACGCAGACGTGAGCGTGTGCCCCTCCATGTCATCGACGAGCTGGGCGTAGATGTGCTGATTGGATCGATACACCGACAGGCGAGGGCGCACCGAAGTCCCAAACATGGACTCTCGGATGCTGTCGTGAATTCGCTGCCGGCGCTCAACTTTTTGCTCTTTACCCTTGGGCATAACCGCTGTGTCGTCGTGGTCGTTCGATCGAAACAAGCCGCCCCCATGACGTTCAGGCACGGCCGTAGAGAAGGGACTAGCGGGCCGCTGTCTTCCCGGCCTTGAGGGACACGTGTTCATCCACATACCGCACGCCCTTTCCTTTGTAAGGCTCCGGGGGGCGAAGGCTGCGAATTTTCGCTGCGACCTGGCCCACCAACTCCTTGTCGACCCCCTCCACAGTGATGATGTCGTCTTGCCCCCGGTCCGAGTCCACCGACACCGAGACGTCGCTCGGCGGGAGGAAGTAGATCGGATGCGAGTAGCCAAGTGCAATTTCGAGGGCGCCGTCCGACATCTGGGCCCGGTATCCGACCCCAATGATCTTCAGCTCCTTCTCGTAGCCCTCCGTCACCCCTTCAACCATATTCACGATCAGGGAACGACTCAGGCCATGCAGCGACCGGTGCCGCTTCTGGTCGGTGGGGCGCTGGACGACCGCGTGGTCGTCCGCAATCTCCACGATCATCTCCGGATCAATCTGCTCTGTGAGGGTGCCCTTCGGCCCCTCTACGGTGACCACATTCTGATCGTCAACCGATATTGTGACCTCGTCCCCAAGCGGGATGGGGTTGTCTCCTATTCGAGCCATGGGTTCAATCGTTCATCTCGTGCAACGGAGCCGGCGGACAAGTGCGCTCGTGAGCGCGACGGTCCTCCTAAAAGACTTTGGCCAATACTTCGCCCCCCACCCCAAAACGCCGCGCCTCCTTATCGCTCATCACGCCGCGGGAGGTCGACAGGATCACAATGCCGAGGCCGTTTTTCACCTCCGGCAGAGTGTCCGAATCCGCATACTCGCGGCGGCCCGGGCGTGAAACGCGCTCCATCATCCGGATGGCCGGCTGGTCGTACTCGTCATACTTCAGGTACACCCGGAGCAGGCCCTGCTTATCATCCTCGATGTTAACGAAGTTCTTGATGTACCCCTTTTCGAGGAGGATTTGGGTCATGGCCCGCTTCAGCTTCGAAGCCGGAATGTCCACGTAGGTCTGCTCCGCCTCTTGGGCATTGCGGATGTAGGCCATGTAGCTCGAGACGGGATCGGAGATACCACTCATTTCAGGCGTCGAGTCGTCGGTTCAGAAGTGGATTCGGGGCCAATAGGGCGTGCCGCGCTGGATGATTCGCGGCCTCAGGACCGGCAGAAAGAACTACCAGCTCGATTTTCGTATGCCCGGGATTTTGCCTTCAAGGGCGAGTTCACGGAAGCAAATCCGACAGACGCCAAACTTGCGGAGGTACCCGCGCTGGCGACCGCACAGCTTGCACCGGTTGTTCTGGCGCACAGGGCTCGAGTCACGCGGAAGCTTTTGCAGCTCCACCCATTTCTCTTCCTCCTTGAGCCGCCGCCGCTTCTCCTTGTATTTCTCGTAGAGCTTTTCCCGCTTCTCTTCTCGGGCAATCCAGCTTTTCTTGGCCATATCGTCGGTGTATTGAGTCTGTCCTGATAGATCTAGTACGCGCGGAGGGCGTCACTCAGGGACCGATCCGCCGCTACGCCTCGGACGGTTCCTCGTCGCCGCGTCGCACAAACGGCATGCCCAGCCCCTTGAGCAGGGCGTAGGCCTCTTCGTCGGTTTCCGCGTCGGTCACGAACGTGATGTCCATCCCGTCAATGCGGTCGACATTGTCCACGTCGATCTCGGGAAAAATGATCTGCTCATCGACCCCGAGTGTGTAATTGCCGTGGCCGTCAAAGCTCCGGTCGGGCACCCCTCGGAAGTCTCGGATGTTGGGCAGGGCGAGGGTGACGAGCCGATCAAAGAATTCGTACATCCGAGCCTCTCGGAGCGTGACCTTCACGCCCACCGGCATGCCTTTCCGCACATCGAAACTCGCAATGCTTCGCTTGGCCCGGCGAATGGTTGGGTGCTGCCCCGTGATCTTCCGCATCTCCTCCACAGCCCGGTCAAGGGCCTTCTGATTCTCGGACACCTCCCCAACCCCGCGGTTGATGCAAATTTTTTCCAGGGCGGGCACCTCCATCGGGTTTTCGTACCCGAACTGGTCGGTTAGGGAGGACCGGACCTCGTCTTGGTATTTTTCTTGGAATCGCGGAGCGTCGGCCATAGCGCAAAAGGTAAAAGCTCGGAAATCGTGCCGCGGCACTCAAAGCATCCTAACTGCCGCAGACGCTGAAAATCGATAGCTTGCAACTGGGGTTCCTGGTGCACGGACGATTCACGCCCGAGACCGCCCCGGCCTAGTCGTCAAGTTCCTCCCCGGTCGTCTTCGCGTAGCGGACCCACCGGGAGGCTCCGGTGTCCGGGTCCTCCACCTTTTTCCGCCCAATCCGCGTGGCGTCGCCGTTGCTGTCAATGGGGTTGACGTTGGACACGTGAATGGGCGCCTCCCGCTCGGTACGCCCTCCTTCCCGATTGGACCGGCTTGGCTTCTCGTGGAAGACGCGAACGTTGACGCCCTCCACGATCACGCGTTCCTCCTCGGGAAAGACCTTCAAGACCTTCCCTACGTAACCGGTCTCCCGGTCTTCACCGGCGGACTTGGCGGACGTGATGGTCTTGTTGAGCATGACCATGTCGCCCTGCTTTACGTGCAACTTTTTCTGAGCCATGGGCTTCGCGGTAAGTGTTGGTTCGCAAGTACAACCAGAGAACACAGGGAGGGCTATAGCACCTCCGGGGCCAGAGACACGATGCGCATAAACTGCTTTTCACGGACCTCTCGCGCCACCGGCCCAAAGACGCGCGTCCCGACCGGTTCCTCTTCCGTGTTGATAAGCACAGCGGCGTTCTCGTCGAAGCGGATGTACGTGCCGTCCTCCCGGCGCGTCTCCTTTGCGGTCCGCACCACGACAGCCCGGCTCACATCGCCCTTGTTGAGCTCTCCACTCGGGATGGCCGACTTGACGGAAACCACAATCTGGTCTCCGATGCCCGCGTAGCGGCGTCCGCTACTACCGAGCACGCGGATGCACTGGACCTCCTTGGCCCCGCTGTTGTCGGCCACGTTGAGTCGCGTCTCTTGTTGAATCATGGGTGTCGTCCGGGTTCAGGGTTCGAAGTTGAAAGGCCACGTAGGGGCAGCCCGCTCCGGGCCGTCCGTGCGAAGGGTCGGCTTACTTGGCGCGCTCAATAACCTCGACGAGGCGCCAGCGCTTGTTCTTACTGATGGGGCGTGTCTCCATGATCCGGACGGTGTCCCCCTCTTCCGCCGCCTCCTCCTCGTCGTGGGCCATGAAGGTAGAGGAGCGCTCCAGATACTTCCCGTACATCGGGTGCTTCATCTGGCGGCGGACGGACACGGTGATGCTCTTGTCCATCTTGGCCGACTCGACAACCCCAATGCGCTCCTTGCGGTCGTTGCGGTCAACGCTCTCGTCCTGCTCGTCGGTGTGTGTATCGGTCTGCTCTTCGGTCTGCTCCATAACGCCCTATCGGCAATTTGCTCGTCTGAATGGGTGCATCGGCGGGTGTGCCAGGCCGGGTTACGCCGGCTCCTCCTCGGCGGCTTGCTTCTCGTTGCGGATGGTCTTCAGGCGGGCGATGAGGCGACGCTTCGTGCGGAGGAGCATCGGGTTTTCTAAGCGTCCCCGGATGGCGTGCTGGAACTGTAGCTCCTCCAGCTCTTCCTCCTCCTCGTCGATCCGCGTTTCAATCTCCGCGATGTTAAGGTCTCGAATCTGGTCGGCGTCCATGGGTCTGAATGGCTTGGGTGAACGGTCCCGAACACGCACGCGATGGATTACTCCTCGGCGCGAGAGCCCGGGCGGACCACAAATTTCGTTTTGATCGGCAGTTTGTGCTTGCCCAGGCGGAGGGCCTCCCGCGCCGACTCTTCATCGGCACCGCCTCCAACCTCAAAGATGACATTGCCGGGCTGCACGGGCGCCACAAAGTGCTCAGGCTCCCCCTTTCCTTTCCCCATGCGGGTCTCGGCCGGCGTCTTGGTTTTGGGCTTGTCCGGAAAGACGCGGATCCACACCTTCCCGTCTCGCTTGAGATAGCGATTGATCGCCACGCGGGCCGCCTCCAGCTGGCGACTGGTGATCTCTCCCTTCTCAAGTGCCTTCAGGCCATAGTCGCCAAAACTGAGGCGGGTGCCTTTGACCGCGTACTTGTTTCGCTTCTGGCCCTGATTGCGCTGGACCTTCCGGTGTTTCGTCTGTTTCGGCTCGAGCATGGATCTTGCGAAGCGGGTGCGTGTGGGTCGAGAACGAGAGGATCAACGATTCGCGTCAGGAGCCTCCCCGACGCTGGCGGCGCTGCTGGGGCGACTCCTTCATCTTGCGCTGCTGCGCCTGCACGTTCGGACTCAGGTCCGGCTTACCGAGGATCTCGCCGCGGTGAATCCACACCTTGACGCCAATCGTGCCGTAAATTGTAAGGGCGGTCTCTTGGGCAAAGTCGATGTCCGCACGGATCGTGTGGAGCGGCACGCGGCCCTCCATATACTCCTCCGTGCGCCCCATTTCGGCCCCGCCGAGGCGCCCGGCCGCACGAATGCGGATGCCCTCGGCCCCCATGCGCATGGCGGCCTGCATGGCCTGCTTCATGGCCCGCCGGAAGGAAATGCGGCCCTCCAGCTGCTGCACGATGTTCTTGGCCACGAGCGTCGCGTCAAGCTCGGGCCGTTTGATCTCACTGATGTTAATCTGGATGTCCTTCCCCGTGAGGGTTTCGAGCTCGCCCTTGAGCTTCTCGACCTCGGAGCCCCCCCGCCCAATCACGACACCGGGACGGCTCGTGTGGAGGGTAAGGATCACCCGCTCCGGCGTGCGCTCAATGACGGCCCGGCTCAGGCCGGCCCGCTTCAGACGCGTGTGCAGGTAGCGGCGCAGCTCTTCGTCTTCGACGAGCTTCTCCTGGAAGTTGGTCTCGGAATACCAGTTGGAGTCCCAACCCCGGATGGCGCCGAGGCGAAAGCCGATGGGGTGTGTTTTCTGGCCCACGGGTGTGTACCTAGTGTTAGTTCGGAGAGCAACGTGTGATGTCGGAAACAACAGTCGGGTTACGCGGCCGCCTCTTCAGGCTCCTCCTCTTCAACCGCCACGACCACCTTCAAGTGGGTGGTGCGCTTGCGGATGGGCGCGGCCCGGCCCCGAGCGCGCGCCTGGTGGCGCTGGAAGGTAGGGCCTTCGTCGGCCCGGATTTCCTTCAACTGCAGGGCGCCTTCGTCGAAGCGCTCATCGTACTGGTCCATCAGATTGTACACGGCAGAGCGGATTGTCTTCTCCACGACGCCAGTCACCTTCTGTGGCATGTAGTCCAGAATCGCGACGGCCTCCGGCACGCTCCGGTCACGCACCAGGTTGATGACGCGACGCATCTTGAGGGGAGAGCTCCGGATGTGCTTGCGAACGGCTCGGGCTTGCATGTCTCGTCGTGCGGTTTGCGGGGAAAGTCGGAGTCGCGGAGCAGAGCGTGTGCCTGCACCGGCCTCTGGCCAGTGCGGCCGGCGCGGGCTACTGTCCCGGCTTGCGGATGCGCTGATCCACCTTCGCCTGCGAGTGCTCCTCGAAGGTGCGCGTCGGAGCGAACTCACCGAGCTTGTGGCCCACCATGTTCTCCGTTACGTACACCGGAATGAACTGGTGTCCGTTGTGAACGGCGAACGTGTGGCCGACGAAGTCCGGCGTAATAATGGAGTCTCGGCTCCAGGTCTTGATCACCTTCTTTTCGTCGGACTCGTTAAGCGCGTCGACCTTGCGCTGCAGCTTGTAATAAACGTACGGGCCTTTGCGTAGGGAGCGAGGCATGTCGTCAGGTGCTTTTGAATCCTAGAGTGTGGGCGGCTCGGAGGCGGGGCGTCCCTGGGCAAGAGACAGCGCGCGCTACTTCCTCCCCTTCTTCGATTCCGAGCGGCGCCGGATGATGTACTTGTTCGACTCCTTGTTGCGCTTGCGCGTCTTGTACCCTTTTGCTGGAACGCCCTTTCGGGAGCGGGGATGGCCTCCGGACTTCAGGCCCTCACCGCCACCCATGGGGTGGTCGATCGGGTTCATCGCCACACCGCGCGTTCGGGGGCGCCGGCCAAGCCAACGCTTGCGCCCGGCCTTCCCAAGCACCACGTTTTCGTGCTCGACGTTGCTCGTCGTTCCGACGGTCGCCCGGCACTTCGACGGGACCAGACGGGTTTCGCCACTGGGCAGCGACAGGGTGGCGTAGTCCCCTTCTCGGGCCGTCAATTGGGCGTGCGTGCCAGCGGCACGGGCCATCTGGGCCCCCTTTCCTGGCGTCATCTCAATGCAGTGCACCTCCGTCCCGAGCGGGATGTTGGTCAGCGACAGGCAATTGCCAACCTCGGCCTGGGCCTTCGGGCCGTTCATGACCGTGTCCCCCACCTCCAGGCCGTCGGGCGTCACGATGTATCGCTTCTCGCCGTCGGCGTAGGCAAGCAGTGAGATTCGGGCCGACCGGTTCGGATCGTACTCGATCGTCTTCACAGAGGCCGGAATGCCGTCCTTGTCGCGCCGCTTGAAGTCCACCTTCCGGTAGCGACGCTTGTGGCCGCCCCCCCGGTAGCGCATTGTCATGCGGCCCTGGTTGTTGCGCCCGCCGCTGCTGGAGAGCGGCTCCAGCAGGCTGCGCTCCGGCTCGGTGGTGGTGATGTCTTCCCCATCGTCCACCGAGTACTGGCGCTGACTGTTTATGGTCGGCTTTCTCTTCTTAATGGACATGACGCTCAAGTCTCAAGGTTGAAAGGTCGTACAAAGCTCAGGCGCGGACGGTCAAATGCCCTCAAAGAAGTCAATCTGTTCCCCTTCGGGATCCAGGGCGACGATGGCCTTCTTAAAGCCGGAGGTCCGCCCCTCAATCATGTTGCCGTCGCGGAATTGGCGGCGGCGCTTTCCCGGCACGACCTGGGTCCGCACATCCTCCACCTCAACCCCCGGGTAGCGATTCTCCACGGCCCTCCGGATTTCAATCTTTGTGGCGTCGAGCCCACACATGAAGGAGTACTTTCCCTCCTGCATCTGCTGCGTGGTCTTTTCGGTCACGTAGGGGCGAATCAGTACGCGTTTGCTCATGAATCAACGCTGCTCGTTGGGGAATGCACAAGGATGTCGGGAACGGGCGTGCCGCCACTAAGCCGGCACCGCCTCGTCGGTCGAGAGCACGTCTGTTAGCCACTCAAGCGCCCCTTCCTGGAGCAGCACGACGTCGGCGTCCAGAATGTCAACGGTGTTAACACTGTGCACCTCCTGCACATTTACGTCCGGGAGGTTCTGGGCACTGAGGTAAATTTCTCGCTCCACCTCGGTGGTCGCGAGCAAAATGTCTTGTCCCGCCACGTCCAGCAGATCGAAGAGGTCGCCCAGCTCGCGGGTGTTGGGGCGCTCCAGCGAGAAGTCTTCAACGACCCGCACGTTGTCGTTCGCAGCCTTGTAGGACAGGGCCGATCGCCGGGCCAATCGCTTCTCTTTCTTGTTTAGGTCGTGGGTATAGTCGCGAGGCCGCGCCCCGTGGGCCCGCCCCCCTCCACGGCGGATGGGCGACTGCGCATCCCCCACCCGAGCGTTCCCGGTCCCCTTCTGGCGGTAAAGCTTTCGCCCGGACCCCCGCACCTCGCTCCGCTCTTTGGTCTTGCTGGTCCCCTGACGCTGATGCGCCTGGATGCGCTTTACGTCCAGCCAAATGATGTGGTCATTCGGCTCAATGTCGAAGACCGTCGGGTCGAGGTCGGCAGTGTCCCCCGACTCCACCCCGTCTTCTTGGTAGATTTCAACGTTCATGGCTTCGTGGCCTCAAAAGTTCGCAGTACGTCGATGCAGGAGCAGGGGCCGCTCACAGCGTCTATTTCTTGTGCAGCTCCACATATTCACTTTTCGGGCCCGGCACGGAGCCGTGCACGAGAATGGCGTTCTGGTCCGGCAGAATCCGAACCACACGGAGGTTTTGAATCTTGGTGCGTTCTCCGCCGGTCTGGCCTGCCATCCGCATGCCCTTAAACACACGCGAGGGATCTGCCGACGCCCCGATCGACCCGGGGTGCCGCTGACGGTCCGACTGGCCGTGCGTCATCATGCCGACGCCACTAAACCCGTGCCGCTTCACGACGCCCTGAAAGCCTTTGCCCTTCGAGACCCCTACTGCATCGATCCGCTCGCCCTCCCGGAAGAGATCTTCGATGCGGACGGTGTCACCAAGCTCCACGTCCTCCCCAAAGTCGCGAAACTCAGAAAGCACGCGCTTCGGGGGACAGCCGGCCTTTTCGAAATGGCCCAGCATGGCCTGCGTCACATTTTTCTCTTTCACGTTTTCGAAAGCAAGCTGGACCGCGTTGTAGCCGTCGGGCTCCTCCGTCTTCACCTGGGTGACGACATTGGGCCCCGCCTCGACGACCGTGCAGGCAACATTGTTGCCGTCGTCGTCAAAGACGCTGGTCATCCCGACTTTCTTTCCGATCAATCCGCTACTCATAGGTCTGATCTCCGTGCAATGGTACGTCCATCGTTGGGAAGTCGCGCCCCGGAATTATTCGTCCACCGGGGCAAGTCTCATCTCTACATCCAGCCCTTCACTCCAGGCAGTTCCGGGGAAAAGGGTCCGGAGGAAAGGTCGCGAGCCTACCTGGAGGGTAAATACCGCCCGGCTGGCCTGAAAACTATAAGTCCAAACAACCGAGCCGAACCGCCCGAAGCCGGTCGCCATCTGAAGGTCATCTCCGCGAGAGAGGGTGACAGCCCCGGAAGCCAGAACGACCGTCGAATCTTCCGAACGCCGCTCCACCATTCGGTACGTTTGCCCGTCATCCTGCCGGAACGCAATCTGTATCTCCCGCTCTCCAATATCCTGCAAGGGTGCCTCTAACTGCTCAATGCGCCAAGGTCCATCCCCCTCGTTGGAAAGCCGCTGGTAAAGCGAGGCTTGCTGTGAGCCCGTTCCGTCACAGCCAAGGAGGAACAGCAGCCCTCCGAAAGCCAAAACCCCGACCAGGCGGAGGAAGACCGGAGGCACGAGGCTCATCGTCGTCACACTTTGATCTCCACGTCCACGCCGCTGGGCAGTTCGAGCTGCATGAGCGAGTCCACCGTGTCGCTGCTCGACGACAGAATGTCGATGAGGCGCTTGTGGTGACGCCGCTCAAACTGCTCTCGGCTCTTCTTGTCCACGTGGGGGCCTCGCAGAAC
>Ga0207753_1000379_pt1 | contig 17626 bp, 20 predicted proteins | sample PonA233FremontCA_2_FD_187273 | JGI IMG/M metagenome (GOLD analysis project Ga0207753, IMG submission 187273) | Salt pond sediment microbial community from Fremont, CA, USA - Pond A23 Sediment 3 (SPAdes) | ecosystem: Environmental > Aquatic > Non-marine Saline and Alkaline > Saline | place: USA... | reverse complement strand
TGAATGTTTATATTGACTGTAGTCAGCGGACTGACTGTTCAGTCGACGAGCAGGTGGGTCAGTCGACGAGCAGGTCGAGGGCGGCGTCGGTGTCGCCGTCGAACCGCCCGAGGAGCTGGCGTGCCTCGTCGGTCTGGGCCTCTATGACGGCGACGTGGACCATCCCGTCGCCGGGCTGGCCGTAGACGACGCTCGACCCGCGCGGGGCAGCGACGAGCGCCGGAAGCGTCGCCAGATCCTCCTCGCCGTCGACGACGATTCGCACCGGCTCGGGGGCCGCAATCGCCTCCCGAAGCGCGACCAACATCGCCTCGGAGAGTTCGGCTGGCGGGTTCACAACGCGGCGCGTCGACCCGTCGGGATCGGCGAGGGTGGCCGCGACCGCCTCGTCGACCGCCTCGCGTTCGGTCTTGCCGTCGATCACCGCCACGTCGGGCTGTCGACCCGCCGCTAAAAGGTGGTGGGTGACGACATCGCCGACCGCAATGAGTGGTGGGTCGGCGGCGCTGGTGGAAGCCGTTGCTGCTGGTACGGTTGCTGCTGTCCGGTCGACTGCCGCCAGTAGCTCGGCGGTATCGGTGTACACCGGCCCGAAGGGCTCTTTGAACGCATCGCGGAGCGAGTCGGGCAGCCGGAGCACGGTTAGCGGACCTTGAGCGCGTAGCTACCGGGTTCGGTGACGTTCATCTCGGTTGCGATCTCGCTCTGTTCGGGATGGGGGATGATCACGTAGCCCGCCCAGTCTTCGGTCAGGCTCGATGAGCCACAGTTCGTGCAGTTCTGGATGTCGGCGTCGTTGACGAAGTGGCACTCCCGGCAGGCGAGCCGCGATTTGGCCATCTAGGTTCCCTCCGAGGTGGCTTCCTGCTGGCGTCGCTTCCGGCCGCTTTCGAGCCAGTCGTGTTTGCCGAGCCCCGGCTGTTTGGCCGTCAGACCGATCTTCGAATCCCTGGGGTTCCGTTCGTCGATGCTCTTGGTGACGATCCGTACGCGAACGGGGTCGTCGACCGTGAGCGTCTGGCTCGACTCCGTCGACGCGAGCTGTTGGTTCTCGCCGTCGTAGGCGAGATATTCGTCAGAGATCTGCGAGACGTGGAGCAGGCCGTCGACGGGGCCGATCCCGACGAAGGCACCGAACTCGACGACCTCGACGACGGTCCCGTCGACGACCTCCTGCATATCGGGGTCGAACGTGATCGCGTCGAACTCCGCCTCGTAGTAGACGCCGGGCCGATTCGGGAGGACCGTCCCCTCCCCGATGTCGTGTACCTCAGTGATACTGACGACACTGCCGACGTCCTCGTCCATCCGTCCTTCGAGCTTGTCCTGCAGCAGGTGTTTGACCCGCTGTGGACTCACATCCGCCAACTGCCGTGGCGGCACTTCAACCGTATCTTTGAGTCGTACCCGTTTGTACATATTATGGTTCTGTTATCCCGAGTCTGTTTTGCCCCCGGACACCGATGACGCGCACGCCGCGGGACAGCAGGCGGTCGCGCAAGGGGCGATCGTTCGTGACGACGTAGTCGACCCCGCCCTCCGTGGCGAGTTCGACCACCGCATCGTCAGCGTACGAGACGTTCGTTTCGACTACACGACACCGATTGGCAAGATCTTTTCCCACGCTGGCAGCTTTCGCCGCCTCGCCGCTGCCGTCGGCCAACGCCGTCAGCTCGTCGACGACGGGCTGGGGAACGCAATACTCGGCCATGCCGGGGCCGAACAGCCGGTTGAGCTCGTCGAACACGCGCACGCCGACTTCGACCGGCATCATCAGCGCGTTCGTATCCAAGCCAACCGTCGGCATTTTACTCCGTGAGCGTGCCGACGCCGATCAGCCGCCACCGCGCGCCGACACGGCGGTTGATGGCGATCTTCGCGCCTTCGGGCGCACAGACCGGCCGTTTGAGGGTGACCTCACACTCGCCGGTCCGCGCGCTGGTGACCGCGCCAACGGTGGTCGCAGTGCCGACGGTCAACATGAGCGGCTCGCCGGTCGAGATCTCTTCTACTTCATCGTTTTCGCCCACGACGCGGTCGAGCAGTTCGACATCCATCTCGAAGGCGTTTCGCGTTGGCGGGAGGCTGCCGGGGGTTCCGGCGACCTGCCCGCCGAGGGCGTCACCCTTAGCCAAACTGGGGTCGAGACCGGTCCCAACACCGATGAGCCCGCCGGGAGTGACGGAGTCGACGTTCTCGCTGCCAGCCTGCAGCGACCGGATCGAGGTCTCGATCGACTGCCATTCGGTTTTGCCGCCCTCGTCTACTTCACGGCCGGGGCGGAGTTGGATCTCGTCGCCGTTGTCGAACTCACCGGCGACGAGGCTGCCGCCGATCACACCGCCGGAGAGACTCTCCCACGTCGTGCCGGGGCGATTGATATCGAAACTCCGGGCGACGTACATCCGGGCGTCCTCGCCTTCGGTTCGGTCGGGCGTTGGAATCTCGTCTTCGATCGCACCGATGAGGAGATCCATGTTGACCTCCTGTTGGGCGCTGATCGGGACGATCGGGGCGTCTTCGGCGACCGTTCCCTCGACGAACTCCTGGATCTGTTGATAATTGTCGACCGCCCGGTCGCGGTCGACGAGGTCGACCTTGTTCTGGGCGATGACGATGTTCTCGATGCCGATAATATCGAGCGCCATCAGGTGCTCTTCGGTTTGGGACTGGGGGACGTCCTCGGTCGCACTCACGACGAGCACCGCGCCGTCCATCAGCGACGCGCCAGCGAGCATCGTCGCCATCAGCGTCTCGTGGCCGGGCGCGTCGACGAACGACACCGTCCGCAGGGGGTCGCTTGTGGTTCCATCCGCGCGTTCCTCCTCGACGGTGTAACATTCGGGCTCGTCCGTGTCGGGGTATTTGCGGAACGTGGCGTCCGCATACCCCAGTCGGATCGAGATGCCGCGTTTCATCTCTTCGCTGTGTTGGTCGGTCCACGATCCACTCAGCGCTTGGACCAGCGTCGTCTTGCCGTGGTCGACGTGGCCGACGAGTCCGATGTTCACCTCCGGTTGTGTTGTCTCTTGTGTCACCATTGACCTCCTAGGAGTAATCTTATGGAAAATTCGCCCCGAACGCGTGATAAAGTTGCTGTTCTCCCGGCGTCTCGTCACGGTGTGACGTAGGCACGTCGGCGGCGCGCGTTCTCACGGCCGACTGGGTAGCTGGCGCACACAGCCGCGGTTCACTGATAGGTCAGTAATCCGATGGAGAGAGCGGCATGGCGCGATGGATTCAGACAGCAGCCGATGGGGAGATAACGGAAATCGTCGACGAAGAGCCCGAAGAGGGCGACGAATGGATCGAGATAGCCGAGTTAGCGTATATGAGCGACGCTGCCCCCGACGGGATGGTGTCGACGCGCTACTACAAGTCGGAGGCCGACGAGCCAGCGGGTGGGTGGGATATCGAATCCGAGACGATCGGTAAAGAATTCTACGACTAACCCCGAAGGACGGCTGTTAGGCGTCGGCTACTGCCGGACGATAGTGTCGACCGAACGCTCGACGCCGGACAGTTGCGGCGGCCGCGTCGGGCTCGTTCTGGTAGCTGGCGGCGACGACCGTCTCGTCGACGGCGACCGGGTGCCAGACGACCGACTCGACGTCGTCGCTCCCCGCGAGGTCGACGCTATACTGCCACTCTTCACACCAGTCTTCGAACTCCTCACGAGAGCCGTGATAGACTGTTAGAAGCGAGGCGAACAGCGCGTCCCGGGCGGTTTCGATCACGTCGCTCGTGACGCGCTCGTCGTACTCCGCGTTGTCGAAGGCCATCGCCTTGGTGGCCTCTTTGACGACGATCTGTGCAGCCGGTCCGGCGGTTTTGTAGGCTTCGCGTGCGGCTTCGACCGACTCGGGTTCGTAGACGCCCTCGGTGTCCATAGCGTCGACAACGCGTCGACCCGTTAGGACCCTTTGGCTTCGTCGTCGCCATCCGGCCCGCGGTCCTGCATCTTCCGGGTCAGCTCGCGGGCCTCATCGAGAATCGACTGGGCTTCGGCGTCCAGCTGTGCGGTCTCCGCGGTTGATTCGGTGATCGCTGGCTGTCCCTGTGTGGCCGCCCCATGGCCGTCGCCGACAGAACGACCCTCACCGACCGGATGCGTGTGGTCGCCGGGATGGTCGTGGTCGGTGGTCTCCTCGGCGCGATTGGCGACGAGTTCAGCCAGTTCGGACCGCGGCACCGCCTCCCAGTCGCTGGTGTCGTCGACCGACTCATCGGCGGCGGCCGTAGATCCGTCGACCGGCTCACGGTCCGCGACCGCCTCGGTGAGCCACGTCTCGTGTGGGCCGCCGTGGAGGATCGCCGTTACCGCGAGATGGTTGGCACACTGCCCCTCGTCGCCGAACGGCTCCTCACAGACCGGACAGAGATAGCCCATGAATCTCGGGTAGGCCGTAGAGGTGTAAAACGGCGGTGGTCCGTGGGACTCACTCCACGACGTACACCAACACGAGGGCGGTCTCGCCGTCGCTGTAGTAGCGTGGAATTCGCCGGACCGTCTCGAAGCCCTCGTCGGTGTAGAGCCGTTTGGCCGCCGTGTTCGACGCGCGGACTTCGAGTTTGATGCTGGCGACACCCTCGACGATGAGTCGGGAGACGGCGTGGCCCAACAACAGCCGTCCCAGTCCGTTGCGTCGGGCCTCGGGGGCGACTGCGAGATCCTTGATATGGCCGAGCCCGCCGCCAGCGTTCGGCATCCAGTCGGCGACGACATACCCCAGTAGCTCGTCGTCCCGTTCGGCCAGTAGGAACGCCGGCTCACCAACAAATCCCTCGAAGGCCGAGTAGGCCCACGGCTGGTCGAACACCCGCTTTTCGAGCCGGGAGATCGCCAGCAGATCTGCCCGCCTCACGCGGCGGATTTCCACGTCGCCGGTGTCGACAACCGAATGGGGAGACACAGCAGTAGTACGCAACGGGATCAAAAAAGCCCGTGGGGTTGGCGGCGACGGCAGCCCCCCCAACCGTCGCAACCGCCCGGGAGGGACGTTGGCTTGATCTCGGAGTGTGGAACACTCCCGAATCACGTCCGAACGGGCGGCGGCCGCCGAGAACACCAAGCCGTTCTGCCCGACAAACGCTCTTCGAGAGTATCAACAAGGAGGATATAGAGACAAAAATGAACTATACCCGACCAGTCTGGTATCGTGGTCGACTGAGCGGATCGACACGAGATCCAGACGCCGACCGCCGCGGGAAACGTACAGGAAGCCTTCAGGAGGCCTCAACGTAGGCTTCGACGAGTTTGCCTTCAGCCGCCCGGAGGTGTTGGTGGAACGTCTGGCGTGTAATGTCCATGCTGGCGGCGATCTCCCGCCCGTCGACCGGCCGGGGGAACTCGAAGTAGCCGTTGAGGTGTGCGGCCTCGATGGCGGCCTGTTGGCGATCGGTGAGCCGATCTTCGACCGCGGCGGTGAACTCGTCGTGGGGGTGGGTCCGTTGCTCCTTGCGGGTTCGCGCCCGCAGGTCGACGCTGTCGTAGGCCGATCGTAGCGCCTCCAGCAGCGTCCGCACGTCCTGCTGGGGCGGGAGTTCGATCGTCAGCGTCGCCCCGCCGGGGGTGGCGGTGGTCTCGGTGACGATCGCGCCGAACGCCGCGAGCCGGTCGGCGGGCGGTACCGTCGAGAGCCGCACCGACAACGTCCGCCTCGAGTCGGCCGACGAAACCACGCGCGCGGCCTCGACAAAGGGGAGCGAGTCGACCGCCTCGGCATCCACCGTGGCCTCGGTTGTCAGATACAGCACACAGTCGCCGTCGGCGGTTCTGGTCGTCCCACAGCGGTCGACCGGGTCACCAACCACGGCCGCGATCCGGGAGAGTCGAAACGACGCGTCGCTGAGTTCGATGCGGAGTTCGGTGACGTGGTCGGTCGTCAGCAGCCGGGTCGTCTCGACGGCGTGGAGCCCGTTTGCGATCATCCCGCTGAGCGCGCCGAAGACCTCCTGTTCCCGCGAATCGAGGGCGGTCTCATCGGTGCCGTACACCCCGAGCAGCCCGTAGCGACGCTCGCCGTAACACAGCGGGACGACCAACAGCCGCCGTGCGCCGATAGTTGACGGATCGAGGACACCGCCGTCCCCATCGGCGGCCGAGCAGCACTGGGGCCGATCGGTGTCGACGGCTGCGCCGACCGCCGAGGGCAGCGCCGCGAGCGGCGTCAGCTCGGAGGGTGTCCGCTGGAGTCCGCTGCTGGCCGAGACCTCGAACTCGCTGTCATCGGCGCTGACGGTCCCGACCCACGCGGCTGCGTACCCGGTCTCCTCGGCGATCGTCGAGGGGACTCGGCGTTCGATCTCGTCGCGATCAGTCGACTCGACGAGCACGCCGGAGACCGCACGCAGCAGTCCGTCGACGCGGTCGAGCACCCGCCGGAGCGTGCGGCGTTCATCGGCGAGGGTGTCGCCCCGCTCGGCGGCCAGCGCCTCGGCCTCGTGGCGATCGGTTACGTCGGTCTGGAAGCCGACGCAGTGGGCGAGCCCGCCGTCTTCGTAGATCGGCGCGACTGTGAGTTCGTTCCAGAACGGCGTCCCGTCCCGACCGTAGTTGCGGATCTCGACGCTCACCGGCTCCTCTACTGCGTTCGCTGTCGCAAGTCGGTCGACTGTTTCGGGATCGGTGTCCGGGCCCTGCAGCAGCCGGGGGGTCCGGCCGAGCAGTTCGCCGGCCTCGTAGCCGGTCAGCTCCTCCCACGCCCTGTTGACGTAGACAGGCGGGTAGTCGGCAAGCGAGGGATCGCTGAGGCAGGTCCCGATCGGGGCCGCCTCCACGGCCCTGACGAGCTCCTCGGTGGCGGGTTCGGCGTCGGAAACGTCCCGCCGGGGGTCGGTGGGTTCGGGTTCCGATTCGCCCCCCATTGTCCGGACTTCGTCGACGAGCCGGTCGACCGACTCCGCACCGGTTTTCGGCACGTAGCTGTCGGCGGCGTCGGTGGCGACCGAGCCGTCGACGGTCTCGCTGCCGGTAAACAGGACGAACGGGAGGTCGGGCTCCAGTTGCCGGACGGCCGACCGCAGTGTGAGCCCGTCGTCGCCCGGCAGCTCGAACTCGCTGACCAGACAGTCAGGGTCCTCGGTCGACAGCCTCGCAACGGCGTTCGAGGCCGTCTCGACGGACAGGACTCGACAACCCGCCGTCTCGAAGGCGGCTCGCAGCCGATCGCGCCCGTCGGAGGGGTGAACCAAGAGAACGCGGAGGGCTGGCATAGGGGGTAGTTGACACGCGACGGGATTAAATATTTGCCACAAGCAAAAGCAGATATAAATTTCCGAGTGGTAGGCGGGCGTTCCAGACACGAACCTGACTAGTCAGGGTATGCCCTTTACCGGGGGACTGTCGACTTTCCAGTCAGATCATGATCTCAGCTACAGCCGAACTGCTGACGGTCGCACAAACGGTCGACCTGACCCAGCCGGAGATCTATCAACGCGTCGTGGAAAACGGGTCGCTGAACCTCTCGTTTTGGGCCAACATCGCGTTGGCGGGGCTCTCGATCCTGTTGTTCGTCTACATGGGGCGCAACGTGACCGACTCGCGGGCACAGTTGATTTTCGTCTCCACGCTGATGGTGCCGCTGGTCTCGATTTCGAGCTATCTGGGGTTGGCCTCCGGACTCACGATCAGTTTCCTCGAGATGCCATCCGGCCATGCACTCGCCGGTGAACCCGTGTTGACCATGTGGGGGCGGTATCTCACGTGGGCGCTGTCGACGCCGATGATCCTGCTGGCCCTTGGGCTGCTTGCGGGATCGAACCTCACTAAACTCTTTACGGTCATTGTGATGGACATCGGAATGTGCATCACGGGACTCGCAGCCGCGTTGACCACCTCCTCGTACGCCCTGCGGTGGTTCTGGTACCTGATTAGCTGTGCGTTCTTCGTGGTCGTCCTCTACGTCCTGCTGGTGGAGTGGCCCGAGGACGCCGACCGCGCCGGAACAACCGAGATCTTCAGCACACTGAAAGCCCTGACTGTCGTGTTGTGGTTCGGCTACCCGATCTTCTGGGCGCTCGGTGCCGAGGGGTTCGCCGTTATCGGTGTGGCGACCACTTCGTGGGCCTACAGCCTGCTTGATATCGGCGCGAAGTACGCCTTCGCGTTCCTCCTGCTGCGGTGGGTCGCCGCCCACGAGGGGACGATCGGCGAGGTCACGACCAGCCGGACTGGTTCGGCGGCCGCCGTCGACGACTAAGCGGGTTGGGTGATACCGAGTTCGGCTTCGAGATGGGCTGCTCGCTGCCGACAGAGCGCCGGGAGATCGCTCGCCGATACGCTGTCGACGGCCGGCGGCGAGGCTGCCCGATACCAGCCCGTCTCGATACCGAACCGCTCCAGATACGCACCCACGAGTATGGATGACAGCCCGCGACGAATCGCTTCGCTGGTGTAAATCGCTCGCCACTCCGGGCTGGGCAACACCAGCCGATCAGCATGAAAACCGTTGCCGAACGATTCGACACTGAGCCGCCGCGTTGCGGCCTGCTGGAGGATTGTTTTGATATCGGCGATCAGGTCGACCAGCAGCGTCGGCGTCGTCGCATCCAGCGACCGCCACTCGATCCGCGAGCCGCCGTCGAGCCACGCGACCGGCTGCCGGTCGGGCGAGGTCCCCGCCGGCGTATCGTGGCTCGACCCAACCGCCTCGTCCGGTGTGCGATACCGGCTCGTGGCACCGCCATGGGTCAGCGACGGCCGCCCACAGGCGTACCGCTGGCCACCGTCGACGCGGCCCGTCGTATTTATACAGGCGAAGGCGGGGTCGAGCGCCAACAGGGTGTTGTAGCAGTCGGCGGCCGCAGCCGTTTCGGGCTCGAAGACGACACGTGTACCAGCGGTGGCCGTCGGTGGCGGCTGCCCGGCCGGGGTAGGGGAGTCGTCGACCAGCAGATCCGGTCGAATCCCGAGTGCGAGCAGCCGGCAGCCCCGGTCGTGGGCGGCCCCGACGGTCGACGAGAGCCGATCAGTGAGGGTCCGGCGGAGCTCGGCACAGCTCTCACAGGCTGGGGTCTCGACCGCGAGGCTGTACGGCGAGTCGGTCCCGTCTGCACCCGGCAAGTCGGCCACGCGGCTCGGATCGGCAAGCCGACCCGTCTCGTCGACGACCCAGTACTCGGTAGTGAGTGTCGTCGACAGCGGACCCAGTGCGGCAGCCGCCGACCGCTCGCGGCGGCGCTGCTGGCGGCCAGCCGATCGGTGTGTCATCACATCGTTCATTATAAATCGTAGTAGAAGGACGGTCGATGGCCTCTAATCTCTGGTTACCAGCGACGGGCCAGCTACTGGCCAGTCTGTCGTTGGATACTCAAAAAACGGGAGATCGATCCGGTGTGTGAACAGGCATTGGGATCGATGGTCGACAGCGGTGCGGGCGTCGGTCAGCAGTGGGTCGGTGAGATGTAAGTGGTCTGTGGCCGAGCTTACATTGCGCCGCCCATGCCACCCATACCGCCCATGCCGCCCATGCCGCCGCCCATTCCGCCGGCAGGCATGTCGCCATCGTCATCGTCGTCGCCGACCTGACCGCCTGCCAGATCGCCGGCGGCGATCACGTCGTCGATCCGGAGGATCATGACCGCGGCCTCGGTGGCCGACTCGATCGCTTGGGTCTTGACCTGCAGCGGTTCGACGACACCCTCGGCCTCCATGTCGATCACGTCGCCGGTGTAGGCGTCGAGACCGGCTGCGAACTCGCCGCTGTCGTGCTGCGAGCGGAGTTCGACCAGCGAGTCGATGGTGTCGAGACCCGCGTTCTCGGCCAGCGTGCGCGGGATGACTTCGAGTGCCTCAGCGAAGGCTTCGACCGCCAGCTGCTCGCGGCCCCCGACGGAGTCGGCGAAATCTCGCAACTGGAGTGCGAGTTCGGTCTCGGGTGCGCCGCCGCCGGGCAGGACCTGCCCTTCGAGCAGCGTCGACCGGACGACGCCCAGCGAGTCTTCGAGGGCGCGCTCGATCTCGTCGACGACGTGCTCGGTGCCGCCGCGGACGATCAGGCTGACGCTCTTGGCGTCCTCGACGTCCTCGACGAAGAGGCGCTGGTCGCCGCCGATGTCCTTCTGGGCGACGCTGCCGGCGTGACCGAGGTCCTCGCTGGAGAGGTCATCGAGGTTCGAGACGACACTCGCGCCGGTCGCGCGGGCGACCGCCGTCAGCTCGGAGCTTTTGACGCGTCGGGCCGCGATAATGCCCTCCTCGGCGAGGTAGTGTTTGGCCATGTCGTCGATCCCTTCGCCGACGAAGACGACGTCGACATCGGCTGCGACGAGCTGGTCGACGAGCTTCTTGAGCTGTTTTTCTTCCTCGTCGATGAACTCTTGGAGCTGCGAGGGGTCAGTGACGTTGACCTCGGCGTCGATCTCGGTCTCGGCGATCTCGAAGGCCCCATCGAAGACGGCGATGTTGGCGTCCTCGGCGATAAAGGGCATGTTCTCGTCGACGCGCTCCTTGCCGACGATGACACCCTCGACGAGCTCGGACTGGTCGATCGAACCGCCGACGACCTTCTCAACGGCGACGTTGTCGAGGTCGATGCCGTCGTCGTCCTGCACTGCGAGGACGGCGTCGACGACGAGCTCGGCGAGTAGGTCTTTCGAGCCCTCTGCGCCCTTGCCGGTCATCGCGGTCTCGGCGATCTGGATGAGGGTCTCGCGGTCGTCGGCCGAAACGTCGATCGCCTCGCCTTCGAGGACCTCTTTGGCCTTCTCGGCGGCCTGTCGGTATCCCTGAGCGACGGTGGTCGCGTGGATATCCTGATCGATGAGCTCCTCGGCCTGATCGAGGAGTTCACCGGCGACAACAACGGCGGAGGTGGTGCCGTCGCCGACCTCGGTCTCCTGGGTCTCGCTTACTTCGACGATCATATTCGCGGCGGGGTGGTCGATGTCCATCTCCTTGAGGATGGTGACGCCGTCGTTGGTGACGACGACCGACCCACCACTGTCGACGAGCATCTTGTCCATCCCCTTCGGACCGAGCGTGGTCCGCACGGACTCGGCGACGGCCTTGCCGGCTGTGATATTCATCGATTGTGCATCCTTTCCGGAGGTCCGCTGGCTGTCCTCGGAAAGTACGATCATCGGCTGGTTACCCATGCGCTGTCGCTGAGACATAATCACCTCGTGATTGTTTGTGATTCTATATAAACCTTTTGTGTATGGTCGACTGATCCCGCCCCCGTCGGAGGAATTTGTCCATGGTAGTGTGACTCAATGACGTAGTTTATAAGTCGGTTCGGCGGAACAGGCGGTGTGCTCATTACCGCAGAGAGTCAGAAATGGTGATAGAGGGTCGGCAAACGATGACGATCCAGATAGAGAGGTCGACGAACCAATGATGCTCCCTACACACGCGATAGTCGGGCTGGCGGCGGTGGTGCTGCTGTCGGTGGCGCTGTTGCCGATCTGGGTGCGGGCGCTGTTCGGCGGCGAACTCGGCACGTTCGGGTACTATCTCTCCGTCGCCGGGCTTGCACTGATCGTCACCGTGGAACTCCACATGTTCACTTCAGTCCGGCTCACCCGCTGGTTTGCGGTGCTGTTGGTCGTGTTGACGACGCTGGCCTCGGGGGCAGCGTGGGCGGTCCTCCGGTGGAGCGCCGACCAGCGGTTCGGAACCAGTTTCGTCCTGGAGTCGGAAGTCACACAGGACACAGCCACCGAGGCGCTGATAATCGAGTTCCTGTGGATCACACAGGCGGGGCTCTTCGCTGGCGTGCTGTTCGAGGCTTACTTCAGGAGGCGCGGTCGACAGCTCCGCCGTCGAATCGGGCGGGTGGTACGGCGATGACGCTGCTGCCGCGCCCCTCGGTTCGAACCCAGCGCCGACTCACCCGCGGGATGCAGCCGATTCTGGCCGGGATCGTCAGCTACGGCGTCGTCTGGGAACTGTTCGAGTTCGGTCTCGACATCGTCGCCGACACGACCGGGCTCTCGATGCCGCTGGCCCAACACGGACTCGACGACACGGTTCGGGAGATGGTGGTCAACACCTTCGGGGCGATCGTCGTCGCCACCTTCGGGCAGGCCCATCTGCTCGATGTCGCCGAATCCATCACCGAACGGCTGTCGACTGCAAACTAAGACCGAAAAGAGAGGAGCGTCAGGCCAGATCCGGACCGCCGGTCAGCTCGCGGTGTTTCCGTTCGAGAAAGGAGTAGACCGCGCCGTGTGGCGCGCCGTCGAGGATCATCCCCGTCGCCCGGCGGACGGCTTCGACTTCTTCGGGATCGCCGATCATCCCGATCGTCGACCCGTAAATAACGACATCCGCACCGGACAGCTCCTCCATCAACTCGCGGGTTCGGCCGTTCTCGCCGATCAGCCTGCCCTTCTGCCGCCGGAGGTCGTTGTCGTTCCGAGTCTTGTCGCTGATGTCGATCAGATCGAACATTCGCATCTCGTCGTCCAGAAGGGAAAGTGCGGCATCAGGTTTAAATCCGCGACCGATCGCCCGGACGATGTCAGGTGCCACGAGCGCCGTGACCGGATCACCGACCGACTCGATGGCGACCGAGCCGGATTCGGAGTCGATGTCGAGCCGCACCTCCGAGCGGGACTCGATCGCCCGCATCGTCTCGCCACCCTCGCCGATCAGGACCCCGATCCGGTCCTGTGGAACCTTTACGTGTTGCATACCACTGCTACCCGGCGGATCCGTTTAAGAGTGTTCCTGTCGGTCCAGCCGTCGACTGTGAGAAGGCTTACCGACTGGGATCGGCTTCGACATCCGTCACGAACTCATAAAGGTCGTCGTCGGTGACTTCGAGGCCCTGTCGACGGAAGAACGACGCTACGTTCGTGCAGTCCCGAGCGAGGAAATCATCCGAGTTCGGGTGGTGGACCGTGACCGCTTGGCCGAGGTCGATGATCACGAGTTCGCCGTCGTGAATGATCATGTTGTACTCCGAGAGGTCGCCGTGGATCAGCCCCGCGCTGTACAGTCGACGCATATACTCGCGGACGACCTCGTAAGCCGTCTGGGGGTTTTCGACTTCGACCTCGGCGAGTCGACGGGCTCGATCCTCGACGAGCCCGACGAGTTCCATCACGAGTACGTTGCGTTCGACGGCGATGGGGTTCGGGACCCGAACCCCGGCCCGCTGGGCGCGTTCGAGGTTGGCGTACTCCTTGCGCACCCATGCCAGCACGACCTGCCCCTTGTCGTTGCTGATCCCCTCGAAGCGGGGGTCGCCCTCGAGATAGTCCCGCATCTGTTTGAACGCCGAGGCGTTGATCCGGTAGACCTTGACCGCGACCTCCTCGCCCTCCCCGCCCAGCGCCTCGTAGACGTTGGCCTCTTTCCCAGTTGAGATCGGCCCGCCGAAGGCTTCGATGTAGCCGTCGCCGACGAGTTTGTACAGCGCTCCGAACGTCGCATCGTCGAACACTGACTGTTCGACTTTGAACTGGTCGGCGTCCTTGATGCGTTTCTGGAACTCCTCGAACTCCCGGTCCCGGCGGCGGGCGATGCGGTCTGCCTCGGTATCGCTGACGTCGATCTGCTCCCACTCGTCGCCGGGTGGGGCTGTTACATCGGTGTCGACCAGGCCGAACTCGTCGGTCATTGGCGACAGTATGCCGTGAAGCCAGAAAAGTCTCGTCGGTCACGCCGGGGTCAAGGCGCGTCGGTCGTCTCCGCCAGCCGCCCACCGCTCGCGTTGATAGACCGGTCGTCGACTTCGACACTGGAGTAGGCCTCGGCGACGTACACCGTCGAGGGGTCGAGTCCGTCGAGGTCAGCGGTGTAGTTGGTTGGGGCGGTCACGTCACGTTCGATCCGTTCGGACTGTGGCTCACCGAGCGTGGGTGCAGTAATCATCCGCAGGCGGTATTCGGGATCGATGAACTGGGCGATGTCCTGATAGCTCGAGAAGTACAGCTCGTCGTATGCTTCGAGTCCGCTCACGCTGTCGGTCAGCGTCCCTTGGACGTAGATGTTCATCGTCGACCCGTCGTCGGTGTACTCAACGCGAACCTCGAACGATTCGTTATTCGGGAAGTTGTCGCCGAGATAGAACCGGCTATACGGCACCTCTTCGATGGCATCGTCACCAGATCTGAACGTCCCGACCTCGGTCCACTCTCGGTCCCGGAAGGTCACATACAGGTTGTTGTCGTTGTACTGTGGACGATCGTCGCCGATGAACTCGTAGGTGCGGTTCGTCCCGGGTGCCAGTGGCGTGTTGTCGTGGACGTAGCCGGTCGTACTGTGGGTATAGCCGTCCGGCCCCGTGAGGAACTGGCCATCGGCGATGATGTCGTCGCTGTTGTCGGCTGGATCGCCGTTGAACGTCACTGGCTGCTGTTTCCGGTACCGGAAGTAGAGGTCTGCCTCGTCGAGCGCGCCCAACTCGGTCAGTTCTCCCGTGGCCTCGAAGGTTTCCGAATCCGTCGAGACGAGGCTGTGGGTCCTCACCGACAGTTGGTCCGGTTCGATCACCTGTACGTCGACCGTCTTGAGGTTCGTGTAATCGTTTGCCTCAACCGTCGCTGAGCCGCCAGTCACCAACCCTGTCACGTTCGTGTTCGGTTCGTCGACGGTGAGGACCGAGTCTTCGGACTCGTCGATGACAGTCACCGCGGCATCCTCCGGCGCGGAGTAGCCGACTGGCGTGTTCGGAATCATGAACACGGAGCCGGATTTCCCGCCGATCAAAAACTGGAAGCCGAGGTCGTGACGTTCGTCATGGAGCACCGTCTGGGACGGTTTGTGGATCACACGGAGTCTGACACCGCCAGCCCGCGTTTCGAGACCGTTCTTTTCGATACGCATCCCGCCAGTAAACGTCTCGTCGAGGCCGTCGAACTCCGCCAGCGAGTAGGTCGCATCCCCGTTGTCGGTCTGCACGACGACGTTCGAGGCGTTGAGTTCGCTCCCGCCAGTGTGTTCGAGCGTGACCGTGTTGTCGGTCATCGTGCTCTCGATATCCGCCAGCGGCTCGTCGCCGATATCGCTCTGCCATTCGGTCAGGGCGATCCCACCCGAGGCAGTCACGGTCACGGTTACGATCAAGGTTAAAAGAACGACGCCGATGGCATCAGACTGGCTGCGGCTGCTCATTCCGAGGTCGCCTCCGTCCCCACAGCGACTCGACTGCCGTCGACCGGTGACGGTTGGCGGCCATCCCACTGCCAACAGGGAGAATCACCGCCGCCGGTCAGCCGAGAGCTACCGAGACCCGGCTGTCGTCTCACACCACCCACCAAGGCCGATTCGTGCCGGTTGGGGTGGTTCATGGTCAACAACGTATATATTGATTATTATAAATGTACCGAATACAATACAGTCACACAAAAACACGTGTTCTGCGGCCGATTAGCAACGTCGGCGGTAAACCCCGATCAGCGACCCCCGAGCGGTGTCGATCCGGCTCGGGCGTCGGTGCGAGCCGGCGTCGACTACTGGAGATGCCCTTCGTCGCGGAGCTGTTCGGCTTCCGAGTTCTCGTAGCGCCACGTGATGTCGGCCTTCTCGTCCTGCCAGTCCCACGGCTCGACCAGCACGATGTCGTTTTCGCGGATCCAGATCCGTTTCTGCATGCGACCGGGAATCCGGGCAGTGCGCTCGACGCCGTCGGCACAGCGGACGGTAACGCGGTTCGCCCCGAGCATGTTCGTTACTTCGGCGAAGACCTCGTCGTCGTCTGGCATTCGGAGGTCACGTCGCCCCTCGTTTTCGCTCATACCTGTCAGTTGGGAATCGTCCAATGTAAAAACGCGGGTTGTCCATAGCCCCGTCGACACTCCCACCAGCGGGGTATCCGCAAGCGGACGACGACCGAGACGCGAACCGATCACGCCGGGCAGCCATCGTTGATATCGATCGTCTCGGAGGCCGTCGCGTTCACCACGTCCTCCTCGATGGTGAAGCAGAGCGAGCTGTTGAGCTCCGTCATATTGTGGGTTCGCTTGCCGTCGACGACCTCGAAATCGTCAGCGGCGGTCTCGTTGGTACTGCTGTTGTACACCCAGCCGTCGACCGGTCTGTCGACGCGGTCGTTGAACTCGTCTCGAACCTCGAAGGTGGCGTGAGTGCCGTTGTACGAGACCTTCCGTAGGTACCGCGGCGTGGGTGCGGTCGCGTTGATACCGATGTCGACCTTGTGGAGTGTGAGATCGTACTCACTGCCCCCGTCGAGTTGAATCTCGGCGACACCCCCGTTCACGGTGACGTTCTCGACGCTCGGTCGGTTGTACAGGATGCCGTCGGGGTTGCTCGTGTCCCACGTGGCGTTCGAGAGCCCGGTCGGCAACGCGAGTGTGAGCGAACTCGTATTAGTGGCGTTGGTCACCCTGACCGTCGTCGACTCGGTCACGCGTTCGGGGATGACCGTCTCCGTGTTCGGGCTGATCTTCTGGAGGTCGCCGTCGACGACGACGAGATTGATCTCGGTTCTCGCATCGTCATCCGTGTTGCCGATGATCGGCTGGTGGCTGTCGGCCAGTCGAAGCTGCGTGGTTTCGGGATACTGGGCGGCGAGGACGCCGTACTCCAGCCGGTAGTCGGCGGTCCCATGCAGTTCCCGGTAGTTCGGACTGTAGGTGATCGCCCGCGTCGTGTAGTTCCGCGTCTCGTTGCGCCAGTAGTTGTCGAACGACTGGTTGGTATCGAGGTCCTCGATGGCGGTCACGTTGTGGAACTGAAGCTGTCGGGACTCGGTCGTCCGGAGCGTTCCGGCCGACGGCGGCGGATAGACGAAGAACAGCCGGTCGTTGTAGTCGGTCCCCAGCGTGATCGAGACCGTCCGTGGCTCCCCGTCGACGACGGTGTCGAACGTCGCTCCGTACAGCCCCACCAGATCGTCGGCGACCTCCTTGCTGTGGTCGAACTCGACCTGCTTGTTCTCCTCAGGAACGGCCTCCGCCTGAAAAAGGGTCAGTGCGAGCACGAGGAATCCGAACAGCAACACTGCTCCGACCTGTAGCGACTGGCCCCGGTTGTCGGAACAGAATGTCATTAGAACAAGAATGAATCATACGTGATTAAAAATGCATTGGAAACCGGCTGGAGAGCCGTCACGAAGCCTCGGGAGTTGCTACGCTGGGCGCAACACTACGCGTCGAGTTGCTGTCGACCCGGTGCGATCAGCGCGTCGAGTTCCGCGGCCAGCGCGCCTTTGGCATCCATCGGGTGGAGTTCGCCCGACTCCATGTCGGCCTCAAGTGCCTCGTAGCTCTCGTATTCGAGATCGCCGCCGTACTCGTCGGGGCGCTCGACGACCACGGTGTCGACCCGCGGGAAGACGTGGTATTTGAACAGCTGGAAGACGGGGTTCTCCCGGTCGTTGCCGTCGTCGTCGGGATCTGGATCGGCCGTCGGCGGGCAGTAGGCGTCGTTGACCTTCTCGGCGATTTCCTCGCTGGAGTCGTCCATCGAGATCGTCACCCCGTCGCTGGAGGACATCTTGCCGACGCCGGTCGACAGATCGGCGATGATCGGCGTGTGCAGGGCGGGTCGGACGTCGTAGCCGAGTTCGGGCAGCGTCTCCCGAGCCAGCATGTGGACCTTCCGCTGGTCGAGGCCGCCAACCGCGAGGTCGACGTCGAGGTACTCGATGTCGAGGGCCTGCATGAGGGGGTAGACCATCTGGGAGACTTTGGCGTGGTCGCCGCGCTGGATCTC
>Ga0207753_1000377_pt1 | contig 17752 bp, 19 predicted proteins | sample PonA233FremontCA_2_FD_187273 | JGI IMG/M metagenome (GOLD analysis project Ga0207753, IMG submission 187273) | Salt pond sediment microbial community from Fremont, CA, USA - Pond A23 Sediment 3 (SPAdes) | ecosystem: Environmental > Aquatic > Non-marine Saline and Alkaline > Saline | place: USA... | reverse complement strand
GGAGGGCTGGCTCCGGTCCCACAGTATCGACACCCTGTTGCTCTGTGGGACGCTCGCCAACGTCTGTGTGTTCCACACCGCGGGCAGCGCGGGGCTCCGGGATTTCAAACCCGTCCTCGTCGAGGACGCGCTGGGCTATATCGAGCAAGACCACCGTGAGTACGCGGTCGACCACTCGGAGTTCCTGTACGGCGAGGCGACGACCCGCGAGGAGATCGCCTTCGACTGATTCGTTCGCCTCCCGACTGACGCGTTACCGGTTTCTGAGAAACCGCTGCAGGTGTTTTTCCCGTCGGTGCGTATTCAACGGTGATGCGAGAGACATACAGCAGACGGGCAGTCGTCGGCACGACGGGTATCGCGGCGGTCACGCTGCTGTCTGGCTGTTCGGGCGGGGGGTCCAGCGACGACCGAACCGCCGACCGGGGGTATCTCGACGAGGAGCCGGCCTACGAAAACTGGTTCGAGGGCGTCGACAACTACAACGGCACCGTCGACTGGACCGGCCAAGACGAGGTGATCGTCGACGTCGGCTCCGAGCAGTACCGTTTCGATCCGGCAGCCATCGCCGTCTCGCCGGGGACGACCGTCATCTGGGAGTGGACCGGCATGGGTGGCGGCCACAACGTCGTCTCAGAGGGCGATGACGGACCCCTAGAGAGCGATCTAGTCAACAGCGAGGGCCACACCTACAGCCACACCTTCGAGGCGTCGGGACTCTACCGCTACAGATGCACGCCCCACGAATCCCTTGGGATGCGGGGAGCAGTGTACGTCGAGTAGCCGACACACCGTGACCGGCCGCAGCCGAACCACTGGCAGAGAGGGACCGAACGATTAACCCCGCCCCGCGAGGGCTATTCGGTATGGCTCCCGGCGATCTCACAGCAGCCGACGCCCACCCCGACCTCTACTGTGTCGACACCGGAATGTACGACGTCGAAGGCTACGGCTCGGTTTACATTCTTGATGGCGACCAGCCTGCCCTCGTCGACACCGGTATCGGCACGAACCGCCAGTACATCGTCGATGCGCTCGACGAACTCGACATCGACGACCTCGCCTACATCATCCCGACCCACGCCCACCTCGATCACGCTGGTGGGGCGGGCTTCCTCGCCGAGCGGTACCCCGAGGCCGAGGTACTCACACACGAGCGAGGGGTCCGACACCTCGTCGACCCCGACCGACTGGTCGAGGGCACGAAAGCCGCCGTCGGCGAGATGTGGGCCTACTACACCGAACCGAAACCGGTCCCCGAAGACCGGATTCGCGGACTGGCCGACGGGGACGGTGTAGACCTCGGTAGCTACCACCTCACGGCCCACGAGGCCCCCGGTCACGCCCCCCACCAGCACGTCCTCGAAACGGACACCGGCGTCGTCTTCACTGCCGACGCTGCAGGGTTATACGTCCCTGGCCGCGACGAAATTCGGGTCACCTCGCCGCCACCACAGTTCGACGTCCACCAGTGTCTCGACGACGTCTCGATGATCCAGTCGCTCGACCCAGAGCGGCTCTGTTTCGGTCACTTCGGACCCCGAACTTACGACGAGCAACTGCTCAACGGCTACAAGCGGTCGCTGGTTGAGTGGGTCGAGGCGGTCCGCCAGCGGCGCGACGAACTGGCCGACGACGAGGCCGTCATCCAGCATTTCGCCGCCCACACCGAACTCACCGAGATCTGGGGCAGCGAGAAAGGACGGGAGGAGGCCAAACTCAACGCTCGCGGTGCCCTCACCTTCCTGGACCATCAACCCTGATCCACATTTTTATACTAGCCGCCCCGCTCCTGCGAGTATGGATCGCCGAGACGCCGAAGTAACGTTCGATCACCCCTCACTGGGATCGTCGACGATCCCCGAGCTGTTCGTCGGGACCGCATCCCGCCACCCCTCGGCGGCCGCCCAGTCGTACAAGGGCGGTGTCTCCGCCCGGTCGCTGGTCGAGGCCGACGCCATCCCGGCAGCCCCCGACGGCGAGTATGCCGATCTCTCCTACAGCGACCTCGAAACGGTCGTCCAGTGGCTTGCTGCCGGATTCGGCGACCTCGGCCTCGACGCGGACGACCGGCTGGCGATCGTCTCCCACACCCGGATGGAGTGGACGCAGGTCGACCTCGCGGCGCTTTCGGCAGGCGGCGTCGTCACTGCCGCCTACCCCTCAGCTACCGACGATCGACTCGAATCACTTCTCACCGATGCGGCACCCACTGGCATTGTCGTCGAGAACGCGGCGCTCCTCAAACGACTCCTCGCAGTCGAACCGGCAGTCGACCCCGCGTTCATCGTCGTGATCGACAGCCTCCCGGACGGCAGCGGGATGGCCGCGGCGGCCCGTGACAGAGACGACATTTATACGTTAGGCACCGTCTACCAGCGCGGTGCGACTGTTTTCGATCCCGACTCGTGGGACGAATGGCTCGATGCCCGCCGAGCGGACGACCTCGCGTCGATCATCTACACTTCGGGGACCACCGGCGAGCCGAAGGGCGTCCGGCTCACCCATGGCAACTTCTGTGCCAACGCCGACGGGATGCTCCGTCGGCTCGGCCCGCGGCCGGATCGCCCCGCCGCAGTCCCGCATCTCGACCACACCAGTCGACAGCTCTCGGTGCTGCCGCTGGCCCACGTCTTCGAGCGACTCGTCGGCGGCTACCTCCCGATCGCTGCGGGGGGGACAATTGCTTACGCCGAATCACCGGAAACGCTGGCCGAGGACTTCCGGCTGGTCTCGCCAACCTGTAGCACCGCTGTTCCGCGGCTCTACGAGCGACTCTTCGAGCGCTTCGAGCGCGAGGCGAGCGGCTCGCCCGTTAGCGACCGACTATTTAATTGGGCCGTCGACGTAGCCGAGCGGTTTCATCGGGCCGAGTCGCCCGGTCGACGGCTTCGCGTCGCCCGCGCCATCGCGGATCGACTCGTCTATTCGTCGATCCGGTCGGCTCTTGGCGGCGAAATCGAGCTGTTCATCAGCGGCGGCGACAGCCTCTCGGCGGAACTCTGTGCGGTCTTTCACGGGATGGGACTCCCGATCTTCGAGGGGTACGGCCTGACCGAAACCGCACCGGTCGTCAGCGTCAATCCGCCGGAGGCACCGCGTGTGGGGACTATCGGCCTCCCGCTTGCGAACGTCGACACACGATTGGAGACGACGGTCGGCCTCGACAACGGCGACCTGCAGTCGGTCGATGAGGATTTCGACGCGGTCGACGGTGCGATCGAAGTCGGCGAACTACTGGTCCGCGGGGCGAACGTGACCGAAGGCTACTGGAACCGCCCGGAGGCGACCGAGGCGGCGTTCGCCTCGCTGTCGGGCGATGACGACCGCGAGTGGTTCCGCACCGGTGACCTGATCGAGCGGGGGCCCGACGGCTATCTTTCGTTCCGCGGCCGACGCAAGCAACTGGTAGTGCTGTCGACCGGCCACAACGTCGTTCCCGGCCCTATCGAGGAGACGGTCTCTGAGAGCCCGCTCGTCGAGCAGTGTTTGCTTGTCGGCGACGGTCGGCCTGCGGTCGGTGCGCTCGTCGTTCCCGACTTCGAGGCCGTACGGCAGTGGGCCGACCGCGAGGGAGTCGACCTTCCGAGCGACCCTGTCCGGATCGTCGACGACGAGCGCGTCCGGAACCACGTCGCGACCGCCGTCGACGCGGCAACCGACGGGCTCGAACCACACGAGCGGATCGAACGGGTCGCCCTCCTCGCAGAGCCGTTTTCGGTCGACAACGGACTGTTGACACCGACATTGAAAAAGAAACGCCGGGCGATCGCCGAACAGTACGCCGATCGGATCGACCTCCTCGACGAGTAGGAGACAACCGACTTCACCGCGGCTAGTAGAGTCGACCTATGGCCAGCTACGACCTCTCACACCCGATCGAATCGGGGATGTGCGTCTACCCGGACACCCCGCCGGTTCGGATCGAGCCAACAGCTACCGTCGACCCCGACGGCTTCCGAACGACGGCAATCGAGATCGACTCACACACCGGAACGCATCTCGACGTCCCGGCACATATGCTCGCCGACGGGATGGCGGTCGACGAACTGCCGGTTGAAACCTTCCGATTTACCGCCCACCGGGTCGACTGTCGACCGCTCGAGCCACGAGCCGAAATCGGTGTCGAAACGATCACAGGGCCCCTCGACAGTGGCCTCGGTGATGCGGTCGACCTCCTCGTGATTCAAACGGGATGGGACGACCACTGGGGAACCGGCCGCTACTTCGACCACCCGTATCTCACCCGCGAGGCCGCCGACTGGCTCGCCGACCGCGGACTCCATCTCGGAATCGACGCGCTCAACGCCGACCCGACGCCGACCGACAACGCTCCCCCGGATGAACCGACGGGGTATCCGGTCCACCATGCCCTCTTTAGTAGTAGCCGACTACTGATCGAGAATCTCCGGGAGCTGGGTCAGCTGCCACCGCGATTCGAGCTTCACGCCTACCCGCTTGCGGTTCGCGGCGGCGATGCCGCGCCGGTTCGAGCAGTGGCCGTGGTCGACGACTGACAAACGGATGATTGGTACCATACAACATGTCTTGTCACCCGCCGTCGACGCCGTATGGCTCGCGTTCCGTACGTCGGCGAGAGTGCATTGCCGACCGAACAGCAGGATCTGCTTGTTTCGGCACTCCAAGGGAAAGAACGCAACATCTATCGTGCGATCGGCAACAACCCCGACGCCTTGTACGGACTCCGGACGTTTCTCGGAGCGCTCTGGTGTGACTCCGGGCTCGATCCCGAACAGCGGGAGCTCGTGATACTGGCGGTTACCTGCGAGATCGAGTCGGCCGAGGCGATCGAATCAGTCATCGGCGTGAACGATACCCTGTGTCGACTGCGAGTCGTCGTCCTCAGCGAAGGGGTACCACGACTGTTTGGCGTCGTGGAGACACGGGTCCTCGTAGCTGGTCTCTTCGGGTTCGCTGAGTTCGATCAGCATCTCGTCGCCGGTGGCGTCGACCCCACACGGCCGCTCCGATCGGCTGTCCGAACGGGGAACCGACCCCGCTGCCGACGACCCGACCCGCCTATATGGTTCTGGCATTCGAATGCATTTCGAGCCACTTACACCGAGATTTCACAATTTCATCCGTGTTAGCAAACCGTTTATGATGCTACGCTCGGGATAGGTGTACAAACACCTCCAGAGACAATGTTCACACGGCCACTACACATAGACAGGCGAGTCGACGGATCGACACTGGTGATCGGCCGATGAGTCCGTGGCAACCGACAACCTACGACACTTACTGCTACAACTAGTGACTGAGGGGCCTGTTTCGATTGTCAACCAATCTATTCAAACCCACGGACTCAAACCATAGATGGATACTTTCTGACTCAGTAGAATCACATATGTCACGCGTTTATCTTATTGGTTTTTCATATGTATGGGTCAAACGTGCTTGAACCAATGATAAACACATCATTTATAAGAATCGTACGGGAATCACGTATTGATTCGGCCGTACCGTTGTCGATCTCGAACCGTCCGTCCGATGGCTCAGTAGGCTCAAAACCGAGTTGAGAGGGTGAGTTGGCATGAAAGACAAACACAAGACGCTGATCATGGCGACGATCATGTTCAACCTCGGCTTCGTGATCTGGTTTTCGTTCGCCCCGTTCACCGATGCGATCGCCGAGGAGTTCAGCCTGAGTGTCGCCGATCTCGGCATCGTTGCGAGCACTGCGATCATCGCCGTTCCGCTGGGACGGATCATCATCGGTCCACTGACCGACAAAGTCGGGGCCCACGTCACCGCGTCGGCCACAATGCTACTGGTCGGCTTGTTTGCGATCCTCAGTGCCTTTTCACAGACCTACGAGGTGTTTACGGCCTCCCGGATCGTCGCCTCGCTGGCCGGAATCACCTTCGTGATCGGTATTCAGCACGTCTCCGAGTGGTTCGAAGAGGAAGAACTCGGCACCGCAGAAGGGATCTACGCCGGAATCGGCAACGCGGGTGCGGGCCTCGGCGCGTACCTCACCCTGCCCCGGATTTTCGGCGAGAACTACGTCGACCCGATCTTCGGGTCGGGCTTCCTCGCCGTTTCAAGCAACTGGCGGGCGGCGTTCTTTTATACGGGTGTACTGGCACTGATTGTCGGCGTCGGCTACTACCGGTTTACCGAACCCGCCAAAAGCCAGGCCAAGCGCGAGGCGACCCAGGCCGGTGTGAGCTGGGCCCAATGGAAGTTCATCGTCACCCGCTACGGCGCGGTCGTGCTGTCGGCGGCCTATATTATGAGCTTCGGGCTGGAAGTCGCGATGAACGGCTGGCTCGGCACCTACTACCGGGAGGCCTTCGGTCAGGGTGATATCGTGATCGCCGCGACGTTCGCGGCGACGTTCTCGATCGCCGCAGGGCTGCTGCGACCGATCGGCGGCTACGTCAGTGACCTCGTCGACCGCAAGGAGCTGAACATCCTGCCGTGGTTCGACGGCGAGTACCGCAATCAGTGGACGTTCGCCACACTGGTGTTCATCGTGGTGATGATGGTTGCGATGACCTTCGCGGGGCTCTCGGGATTCCTCTATGCGGCAGTCGTCACCGGCTTCTTCGTCGGCATGGCGTGTGCGTTCGCCGAGGGAGCGATCTTCGCCCAGGTGCCCGCGATGTTCCCCGATAACTCGGGGACGGTCGCCGGGATCGTCGGTGGGATCGGCGTCAGCGGTGGGGTGATCTACCCGATAGTCTTCTCACACGCGCTGCTGCCGAACCTCCACGTCGGCTACGTCATCGTCGCCGCCTCGATGCTCCCGATCGTCGCGCTCAGCGCGTGGGTCTTCCAGCCCCACGTCGCCGCCCGCGCGAACGACGACGGCTGGATCGTCTCCGGCAAACGACCCTCGAACACGGGTGCCCCGAGCGACGACTAAGCGGACCGTTATGTGGTGACTAATTGTGTATTAAACGTCGACTAACTGGTGACGATGGTGCCGCAGCCGGCCTTCGTGATGCACGTCGGTCGACTGTCAAGGCTGTGGCTGAGACAAGCAGGTCGACTGTCAAGGCTGTGGCTGAGACAAGCAGGCCGACTGTCGAGGCTGCGGCTGAGAAACAACGTCACACAGAGGGAGCCGAGCCGCGCTGTTTCGAGCGATTCAAGTAGCTGCTGGTGCTGCATTCGGAGTATGAAAGATCAGGGACACTCCGCGCGGAAGCGAACCGGCGGTCGACTCAAGCATTTCAGCAAAAAGAAACGCTACCAACTGGGCCGTGAGCCCGCCGAAACGACCGTCGAAGAGCCGCGACTCCAGATCATCGACTCCCGCGGCACCGAGGACAAGCTCCGGGCGCTGTCGACCAACGTCGCCCAGCTCGCCGACGGCGGCGAGACCCGGGAAGTAGAAATCGAGGACGTCGTCGAGAACCCCGCGAACGTCAACTACGTCCGCCGAAACATCATCACGAAGGGTGCGATCATCCAGACCAGCGAAGGCAAGGCCCGCGTCACCTCCCGCCCCGGTCAGGTCGGACAGGTCAACGCCGTCTCCGTCGAATAACTCCCCCTTTTAGACGGATCTTCATCCGTCCTCGCAGCCACGCCACTCCGTGGCTTACAAGCCGATTGCCCCGTAGCGATCCGTATGGATCTCTCAACGTTTACGACCCGGTTGGACGATGAGCTAGAGACAGCGGCCTACAGCGATGTCGACGCCAGCGCCAACGGCCTGCAGGTCGGCCCGGCGGCCGCCGCCATCGAGCATGCGGCCTTCGCGGTCGACGCAGCCGAAGCCACCATCGAGGCGGCTGCCGAGGCGGGGGCCGACGTACTGGTTACCCACCACGGCCTCTCGTGGGGCGGCATCGAGCGCGTCACCGACCGCCAGTACGGTCGGATCGCCCCACTAATAAAAAACGACCTCGCGCTCTACGTCTCGCACCTCCCACTCGACGGCCACCAAGAGGTGGGCAACGCCGCCGGGATCGCCGACCTGTTGGGACTCCACGAGACGGCCCCGTTCGGCTCGATGGGACCGGTGACGATCGGCCAGCAGGGGCGGTTCGTCGACTCGCGCCCGGTCGACGAGATCGCCACCCAGCTCGAAGCCGACCTCGAAGGGACCGACGACGTGCAGTGCTTCGATTTCGGCCCCGAGACGGCCGAGACCGTCGGGATCGTCACCGGCAGCGGTGTAGACTGGCTCGACGAGGCTGTCGACGCCGGGGTCGATCTCCTGATTACCGGCGAGGGCAAACAGCACGTGTACCACCAAGCTCGTGAGTCCGAGATCAACGTCATCTTAGCGGGTCACTACGCCACCGAAACGTTCGGCGTGCGGAGCCTGCAGGCGCTGGCCGACGAGTGGGGGCTGTCGACGAGCTACCACGCCCACCCGACTGGTCTCTGATCGGCACGTAGATTGTTCTTCCCCGATCAGCCTCTAATCCGCGCGAAAACGACCCTCAGTGGTGATAACTGGGTAGCGTACTTTTATCAGTCGGGATTTCTTACCAATTAGTATCACTATGAGTACGGAGCAGTCATCACCCACCATTCGCAGCAGTTATGGGGCAAAACTGGCAGTGTCGTTGCTCGGGGTCATCGCCATTGTCGTTGCCGCTGGGCTGTTCGTTCATATCGAGGCCGTCGACGCCCTCGGTGGACAGAGCGCAGCGCTCGGATCGAACATTCTCGGACTCATTCTCCTGACAGTCATCAGCCTCGCGCTGCTCGGCGTCACGATCGGGAGCCAGACGGTCATTTCGTTGCGCCATCTCTCCGGGAAGGCCGACCGGATGGCCGACGGCGATCTGGATGTCGACCTCGAAACCACCCGGAGCGACGAGATCGGCCGGCTCTACCGCTCGTTCGACGCGATGCGGCGCTCGCTGCGTCAGGAGATCGACGCCGCCGAGGAGGCACAGCGGCAGGCCGAAGAAGCGACCGAAGACGCCCAAGACGCCCGCGAGGAGATCGAGCGGCGGGCCTCTAGAGTAGAGAGACAGGCCGAGAGCTACGAGCGAACGATGCGACAGGTCGCCAACGGCGATCTGACCCAACGGGTCGACGCCAACGGTGAAAGCGAGTCGATGAACCGGGTCGGTGTCGCGTTCAACGAGATGCTTGACGAACTCGAAGGCACCGTCGGCGAGGTCGCGACGTTCGCCGACACCGTGGGCGACGCCGCGAGCGGCGTCGACGACCGTGCCGAGGAACTCCAGCGCACCAGCGGCGGGGTCTCGGATGCGGTCGAAGAGATCTCCGACGGAGCCCACCAGCAGACCGAGAACCTCCGAGAGGTCGCCAACGAGATGGACGGGCTCTCGTCGGGTGCCGAGGAAGTCGCCGCGACCGTCGAGACGGTCGCCAACACGACCGAGAACGCCACCGAGGCCGGAAACGAGGGCGAGGCCGCTGCCGCCGATGCGCTCGAACAGATGGCCGCCGTCGAGGAGACGACCGACGAGACGATGGAGGACATCGAGATGCTCGACGAGGAGATGACCGAGATCGGCGAGATCGCCGACATGATCAGCGAGATCGCCGAGCAGACCAACCTGCTGGCGCTCAACGCCTCGATCGAGGCCGCCCGCGCTGGCGAGGAGGGCGCTGGCTTCGCGGTCGTCGCCGAGGAGGTCAAATCGCTCGCCGAGGAGACCAAAGACGCCGCCAACGAGATCGACGGGAAGATCCAGAGCGTCCAGGAGAAAACCGGCAACGCGGTGGCCGGGATGGACGAAACCACGATTCGGATCAGCCAGGGCGTCGACACCGTCGAGGGCGCGATCGACCAGCTCAACAACGTTATCGACTACGTCGAGGAGATCGACAGCTCTATGAGCGAGATCAACCAGACGACCGAGGACCAGGCCCGCGCAGCAGGCGCGGTCGTCGACATGATCGACGAGGTCGCCGAAATCAGCGAGGAGACCTCCAGTGCGGCCGACAACGTCAGCGACACCACCGAACAGCAGCTCGACAGCCTCCGGACGGTCGAACGCGAGGCCGCCGAACTCGGCTCGCAGGCCGAGAAGCTGATGGAAGTCCTCGACCAGTTCCGCGTCGAGGCCTCTAACGGTTCTGCTGGCTCCGGCTCAACGGCTGGCAACGGAATCACGGTCGACAGCTCGCCGACGGGTGCCTCGTTGGCAGCCACCGACGGCGGCAAACACACCGACGACGATGACGGTGGCTTCCAGTTCGGTGGGGATCGATGATACTGACGGTCCAACAGTGGGCGGCGGTGGGTGCGGTCGCACTGGCTGGGGGGACGCTCCCGTCGGTCTACTACGCGCTCAACGACCCCGACAACCGGAGCTACTACGGGATCCTCGCCGCGATCACGGGGATCGCCGCCGTCTCCTACACGCTGACTTCGCTGGGGATCGGAACGCTCCCACTCGATGGCGCGAGCTTCTATGCGCCGCGGTACGTCGACTGGCTGTTGACGACGCCGCTGTTGTTGCTGTATATGGCGCTGCTCTGTAAGCCGGGCAAACGGCTCTACGCGATGCTGATCGGCCTCGATGTCGCGTTGATCGTCCTCGGAACCGCGGCGATCTTCACCAGCGGCGTGATCTCGCTGGCGCTGTTCGGCGCTGGCTGTGCGGCCTACCTCGGACTCGCCTACCTGCTCGTAGTCGCACTTCCCAAGGAGGCGGCCTTCGAGACCGACCGCGTGGCGATCGTCTTCACCAAACTCCGCAACGTGACAGTCGTCCTCTGGACGATGTACCCCGTCGTCTGGCTGTTGGCCCCGGTGGGCTTCGGCTTTCTACAGGCCAACACCGAGATGCTGGTGATCGTCTATCTCGACATCATCACGAAGGTCGGCTTCGCCGTCTTTGCACTGTTGGGTCGCGATGCACTCAGCCCGCTGCAAAACGATGCGCTGGCGATGGATTCGGGCGGCGAGGGGTCGACGGCCAACTCGAACCTCGCTGACTAACCGTAGCAACCCCCTCTCGCTCCGTACTCGGTTTTCGTTTCGCTACTCCGTTTCCATGCCGCCATCAGTTGCCACGTCCGACAGCAGCGGCCCAAAGGAGTCGACCCGATAATCGCCGAGGACACACCGCCCCCGCCGTTGGGGGTCGTGGCGTTCGATGTGAATCCCGTCGAGCCCGGCGTTCCACGCCGCACCGATGTCGCTCTCGCCGTCGCCAGCGAGGACGCCGCGGTGGTCGCCGTCGACGCCCAACTGAGCCATCGCGTGACTCACCGGCGCAGGGTCGGGTTTCCAGCCCAACTCCTCGGTACAGCAGACGACCGTATCGAACCAGTCGCCGATGTCGAGGTGGTCCAACACCGGTTGTGTGAGGAACTCCTGACAGTGGGTCACGAGGCCGACCGGGACGCCCTGTCGGTCGATTTCGGCCATGAACTCGACGGCATCGTCGTGGAGGTAGGTCGATTCCGCGCGCACGAGGGGCTGTTCCTCGTCGTGGAAGACGGGCCAGAACTCCGCGGGGTCGATCCCCCACTGGTGGAGCTGTGGGTTCCGCGCGCCGCCCAACCCGTGCCAGAGGATTTTGGCCTCCCGGTCGCTGAACTGCCGTTCGAGTCGGTCACCAACGCGGTCGAACACCTCGCGGGTGTAGGCCCACTCGGCGTCGATCAGCGTCCCGTCGAGATCGAACAGCCAGAAATCGTACTCCTCTGTGACCATTGGACGGGAAGATAGGTCGGCATCGTATAAGGGTGTTGTGGCGTCACAACCGGCTCAGCGCCGACGGCGCGGGCGCTGCCACCTGTTCAGTCGGATCGGACGTGGATCGAACTCCCGAGATGCTTGTGGAGCACCTCATCGACCGACTCGGCGTTGAACAGAGCGAGGTTTTGACCGATCTCGTCTTTCAGCTCATCGAGATACGACTGGTCGGTTTCGAGTTCGCTGAACGAGACCGACGCCACCGGCACGCCGAGGTGGTCCTCGGCAACTGATCGGAGGTGCCCCTCGTCGCCGATGTTCCCGCGCCAGAGGTTCCGCTGGAAGAACAGCCACCCCTCGTCGCCGGGCTCCGCGGCCGGCATCCGGAGGACGGTTTCGAACTCGTTGGGGTCGACTCGCACCTCGTCGGGATCGAGCCGGAACCGGACGCGAAACACGTAGGCGGCCATCGCTCGCTCAGTATTCGTCGTCGAACAGCTCGGCGAGCCGGATGTCGTCGTCGGTGATCCCACCGGCCTCGTGGCTCGTCAGCCGCACCTCGACTGAGCGGAAGCCGATGATCAGTTCGGGGTGGTGGAACTCCTCGTCGGCGATCTCGGCGAGGTCGGCCGCGAAGTCGACGCCGGTCAGATAGTCGTCGAACTCGTAGGTGCGGACGATCTCGTCGCCCTCGCGGTCCCAGTCGTCCGGTAGCTGTGTCTCGACCTCATCGTCGCTTAGGGTCATACCGGAGTGTCGACGCCCGGCTCAATAACAGTTGGTGATGGCCGTTGCGTTGTAATCAGTCGTCCGACAGCCGTTCGAGCACGTGAGGCGGAATCTCATCCTGTGGGACGCCCTCGGGAATCCCATCGGGACCCTCGGCGGGCGGCTCGGTCGACTCCCCGGTCGACTCGTCGCCGAGCGCCGAGCCGCCCGACGGCATCTCCCCGTCGAACTCGGGATTGAACAGTCGCATCGCCGTCTGGATCGTCGTCCAGTCGTCCTCGGCGGCCGCATCCCGCAGGCTCTTGGTCGGCGCGGACAGCAGCTGGCCGACCAGCGAGTCGGCCAGCGACTCGATTACCTCCCGTTGGTGGTCGGTAAGCTCGCCATGGGCGTCGAGTTTGGCGAAGGCGGTGCCGACCTCTCGGCTTTTGATGCACTCGGCGCTCTCGTACATCGCGCTAATGGCCTCGTCGGCACGTTTCCGCTTGAAAAGGGCCAGCAGGCGGTCGAACTCCTCGTCGATCATCGCCTCGACCTCGCGGGCGGCTTCGGCCCGCCTACGGTGGGTCGACGCCGTCACGGATTCGAGGGCATCGATATCGAACAGTGCGACCCCGTCGAGAGCGTCGGCCTCGGGGTCGACGTCCCGCGGCTGGGCGAGGTCGATACAGACCGTCTCGCCGGCGTCGGCGAGCCCCTCGCTGTCGAGGACGTACTCGGGACTCCCGGTCGCGGTGATGACGACTGTCGCGGTCTCGGCGGCGGCGGCCGCTGCATCGAGGCCGATCGCCGACGCCTCGACGTCGACGCTGTCGGCGATGTGGGTGGCGTGGGGGATCGTCCGGTTGGCGACCAGCAGGCGGTCGACGCCCGCCGCATCGAGGGCGGTCGCCGCCAGCGACCCCATCTCTCCGGCTCCGACGACCAGCGCGGTCGCGTCAGTGAGGTCGGTCTCTCGGGTGGCGAGTTTGACCGCCGCCGAGCCGAGCGAGACGACGCCCTCGTTGATCGCGGTCTCGGTGCGGGCGCGCTCGCCGACGTGGATCGCCTTCGTGATCGCGTCGTCCAGCAGCGGGCCGATCCCGTCGGCCGATCGGGAGGCCTCGAAGGCGGTTTTGAGTTGACCGATAATTTGGTCCTCGCCCAACACGAGCGAGTCCAGCCCGGCGGCCACGCGCATGAGATGCCGGAGGCTGGCCTCGTGGTCCATGTGGTCGACCGCGCCCTCGCGGACCTCGGCTGTCAGCTCGGCCAGTGCCTCACGGCCCTGTTCGGCCCGGTCGGTGACGACGTAGGCCTCGGCGCGATTGCAGGTTCCGATGGCGAAGGCTTCCGAGACACCCGGTTTGCTGCGGAGCGACGAGACGCGGCTCCCGACATCCGCACAGCTCGCGGTTTCGACCTCGTCGACGCTCGCGTTCGTATGCGAGACGCTCACACCCGTGATGACGCCGGTCCGAATCATCGGCTTGCCCCCTCGTTGTCGTCGTGTTCGACTGCCATTACGCGTGCTGCCTCTTTTTCTGGGTTGGGAGTACCCGTATGTAAAGCCTTCCAAACCGACGAGGATCGGACGACCGACCGGACCGCTTCCCGGCGATCTGTCGCCGCGTAGCCCGCCGTTTTGAGATCGGTCCGGAGCGCACTGGTGAGTTCGGCCATCGCCCCCGCGTGTTCGATCTCGTGTTCGATCTGCTGGCGGAGATACCGCGCAAGCGCGGGGCTTTTGCCGCCGGTCGAGATGGCGACCGACACGGTGTCGTCGCGCACCGTTGCCGGAACGACGACGCTGTCGACGTCCCGCCCGCCGGACTGGTCGGTGCGGTTTATCAGTGCCCCGTGATCACGGGCCGCCGCGTCGACTGCCCTGTTGAGATCGCCATCGTCGGTCGCCGCGACGACGAGGGCTGGATCGAAGCGGTCGACCCAGTCGGCGGCGTCGGCTGGCTCCGGGGCGGCGCGAACCCGGTCGACGCTGGCTAGCTCGGGGTCGTCGAAGCGGTCGTCGAACGCCGGGCTGACGACGACGACCCCGGCCTCGCGGGCGAAGCGGCGGGCCTTTCGGGCACCGACGCTCCCGCCGCCGAAGACGAGGACTCTCGCGTCGCTGAAGTCGTGGTAGAGTGGAATCACAGATGGAGTCTCCGCTGGTGTCGACCCGATCGCGTCGGCGTCACTCGCCGGTCGCCTCCGCGGGTTCCGCGTCGACCTGCTGCATAGCCGTACAATGGGGTCGCTGGTGAATAAACGTCTCGGAGTACCGCCTCTATCCGGTCGGCTGGGCGGTGTCGCTAACCGAAATTCCTCACTGTCGACCGGGGGAGATGCGACCCGCAATGCGAACGCTTAGGGCTATTGACCCACCCCGAGCAGACAAACCGTCGTGGCGGACGACCGACGCGACTGAACGGCGACCGCTCGTCATGACACCACGACAGCTCCTCACACGGCTCGAACCGATCCTGCTGATCGCCATCGGCGGCTTCGCCGGGGCCAACCTCCGGCATTTCGTCGACCTCGCGGTCCCGGGAACGCTTTCGGGGACGTTCCTCGTCAACGTCGCCGGGAGCTTCGCCCTCGGCGTACTGGTCTACGATTCCCTCGGCGATCCGGCGGTCGGCGACAACGCCCGGCTCGTCTTCGGGACCGGCTTTCTCTCGTCGTTTACGACCTACAGCACGTTCGTCGTCGACAGTCTACTGGTCGCGCCAGCGACCGCCCTCGGCTATGTCGGCGCGAGCTATCTGGTCGGCTTCCTCGCAGTGCTCGCCGCACGCCGGGTCGTCGGAGGGGGTCGACAGTGATGCTGTCGACCGGTCCTGTGGTGACGCTGCCGACCGATCCCGCCTATCTCGTCGGTACCGGCGCGGCCATCGGTGCGGTCGCCCGGTATCTGGTCGCGAACCTCGTCGTCAGATGGCGGGGATCGGGACCGTTCCCCACGTCGACGCTGGTCGTCAACATCATCGGGAGCTTCGTCCTCGGACTCGTCGTCCTTGGCGGGGCTGGCGATGGGGCGGCACTCCTGATCGGTACCGGAGCCTGCGGGGCGTTCACGACCTACTCCTCGTTTAGCGTCCAGACGGTGCGGCTCTGGGAGGACGGCAGGGCTGGCCTTGCGGCCGTCAACGCGGTCGGGAACTTCGCGCTCTCTGCGGCCGCTGTCGGGGTTGCATGGCTGTTGGTCGGTTGAGAACCGTCTGTGGCTCGCGCGCGTCGACGGTCAGGAGTCGCCGAACGACACCTGGCCGAGGTCGACTTCGAGTTCGTCGACGAACTCGTTGAACGCGTCGACGAACCCGGCGACGTCATCGGCGAGCGCCCGAACATCCGGCGCGGACGGTGGGCTGTACTGGGAGAGCAGATAGACCCCGCCCTCGCCGCCGACCCGGAGATACGAGACCTGTCCCTCTTCCCATTTGAGTTCCCAGCGCGTGCCGTCGACGGTCGTCGCAAACGTGCCGTAGTCGGTGCCCTCGTAGCGATAACACTGCTGGGCGATCTCGGTGGCGACCTCGCCGATGGCCGCGACGAGCCGGTCGCGGTCGGCGACGACCGTCTCGGTCGACCGGACTTCCGGAAATTCCGGGTCAACATCGTCGAGCACGTCCTCGCGGGCGTCGACGAACTCGTTGTAGGCCGCGACGAAGGCGTCGTAGTCGACCATCGCGTCGCGGAGTGCGGTGACTTCGGGCGGTCGTTTGGTCGAAATGACGTAGGTTTCGGCCCCCGACCGGCTCTCGAACAGCAGGAATTCGAGCCGCCCGGCCTCGTATTTGACTGTCCACTCGCCGCGATCGGTCGAGAACGTCCGTCGACCGTAGTCGCCGCCCTCCAACAGCGCGAGTTCCCGAGCGATCTCACCGGCGTGGTCGCCGACGGCCGCGAGCACCTCTTGGCGCCGTGCTCGGAGCCGCTCGGTGGATGCGGTCTCTTCGTCGAGCCCGTCGATCATATACCGGTGTTCGGTCGACTACGCGCATATGTCTGTCTCCACACGCTAGCTGCATCTGATAGACATATGTTGGTTTATATAGCGTTATATTGTATGTTTGTATCTCATTAAACGAAGCAATTATAACGTTTGTACGTTTTTAAACCGCTGAAGACCACGAGCTCCTAATGAGTGATTCCCATACTGCTGCCGACGCGCCGACAGTGCTCATCGTCGACGACGACCGCGAACTCGCGGAGATGTATGCCTATCAGCTCGACGACAGCTATACGGTGCGGACCGCATACAGCGGTTGGCAGGCCGTCGACGCGCTCGACGAGTCGGTCGACGTGATGCTGTTGGATCGGCAGATGCCCCGGTTTTCGGGGCGGCGTGTCCTCGAAGCGGTTCGGGACGGTGCGCACGACTGCCGGGTGATCATGGTGACCGCGATCGACCCGGAGTTCGACCTGATCGACCTCCCGTGTGACGACTACCTCTGCAAACCGGTGAGCAAGTCGACGCTCGAAGCGACCATCGAACAGCAGGTCGCTGCCCGGGCCTACGACGAGTCCGTCCGAAAGCTGTTTCAGGGACTCTCGAAGCTCACCGTGTTGGAGGCCGCAAAAACCGACAGCGAACTCGCGGCCTCGACCCCGTATCAACAGCTCAGACGCCGGGTGACGACGACTCGGCACGAGGCCGAATCCTCGCTTGCCGAGCTGGCCGCCGTCGAGTCGGCGTTCAGTTCGATCGATCGGTCGACCACGTGGAACCGACGGTAGGCGGAGCTGTAGCTGAGTGTCGACGGCGGTCTCTGGTTTTTTGTGGGGCTTGACGGCGAACGGATACGGTGGGACTCCCGTGAGCAGAGCGAACGGGAGTCAGCCGTGATCGTGAGGGAACGAACTGACTGAACGGACACGGCGCGATTCGAACTACGGTCGCTCACTGCGTTCGCTCCCTGATTCAAATCCCTGTGCCGCTTCGCTCCTCACGTTCTGCTCACGGGTGCTTCGCACCCGTTCGCATGAATCGAGGGACTTCGTCCCTCGCTATTCGTCGCAGAAGCGGACACGGCGGGATTTGAACCCGCGATCGAGCGGTTAGGAACCACTCGCCCTGTCCACTAGGCCACGTGTCCGCGAGCAGTCGCTACTACCCACTGAAGAATAAAAAACGTCCGGCCCGGACGGGCTTAGCTTGCGTTCTCGGTTTCGGTCTCGGTTTTTGTCTCGGTTTCCTCGTCCTCGACGACCGGCTCGGTGTCCGTCGACGACGTGCCGACATCCGGGTTACTGATCTCCTGGAGTTCGTCTTCGATCTCTTCGCGGCCCTTCTTGAACTCGCCCATCGCCTGTCCCGTCGAGCGGGCGAGTTTCGGGATCTTGTTCGCGCCGAACAAGAGCACTAACACGAGCAGGATGATGAGCATCTCCGGGCCGACTGGGCCGAACAGCGGAAGCGCATTGACCATG
>Ga0207753_1000376_pt1 | contig 17770 bp, 12 predicted proteins | sample PonA233FremontCA_2_FD_187273 | JGI IMG/M metagenome (GOLD analysis project Ga0207753, IMG submission 187273) | Salt pond sediment microbial community from Fremont, CA, USA - Pond A23 Sediment 3 (SPAdes) | ecosystem: Environmental > Aquatic > Non-marine Saline and Alkaline > Saline | place: USA... | reverse complement strand
GCGGGTTCTTCTTCTCCTCCACCACGTCGCTCTCGGGATTTTTGAGGTCCCCGAACGTGATGGCGTCCGTCGGGCACGCCTCCTGGCAGGCCGTCTCGACCTCGTTGGGCCGCAGGTCGCGATCCTCGTTGTCCGCCTCCTGCTGGTGCTTCCGGATGCGCTGGACGCACCACGTGCACTTCTCCATGACGCCCCGGTTGCGCACGGTCACGTCGGGGTTCTGCGCCATCTGCACCTCCGTCGGCAGCGTCTTGGTCCAGTCGTAAAAGTTGAAGCGCCGGACCTTGTAGGGGCAGTTGTTTTGGCAGTAGCGCGTGCCGATGCAGCGGTTGTACACCATCTGGTTGGTGCCGTCCGGCGAGTGGACCGTCGCCGCCACCGGACAGACGGACTCGCACGGGGCGTTCTCGCAGTGCTGGCACATGACCGGCTGCGTGAGCATCTCGGGGCTGTCGTCCCCCTCCTCTTCGCTTACATAGTAGCGGTCGTTTCGAATCCAGTACATGTGCCGCCCATTGCTCACCTCCTCCTTGCCCACCACCTGGACGTTGTTTTCGCTCGTGCAGGCCACCACACAGGCGTTGCAGCCCGTGCAGGTGTTGAGGTCCACGGTCATCCCCCACTGGTTCTGGTAGTAGGGGTTGTTCTTCATCGCCTCCTGGTCCTTGGGGTGGTCCTCCTCCCACATCATGGGGTATTCTCGCTGCCGCTCGCCTGCCGGCCCCGTGTCGCCGCCTCCGTGCTGCCCGCCGTCCTCTCCCGTCGCGCCGTCGCCCCCGTGAGGCGCCTGCTTGGGCATGTCGTCCGCGGCATGGGCATCGGCCCCCGGCCCCGCTTCTAGCCCCTCCCCCGACACGTCCTGGGCCGCCCCGTCGCCGCCATGGCCGAGCTCCGGGACGGGCGGTTGCGACTCGTTGACAAACTCCGGGTTCTCTTTAAACTCGTCCAGGGTGGCCCACCGCACGATCGGACGCCCCTGCATGCTTCCCTCCTCCTGCGTCGTGGCGAGGAGGTACCCACTGCCGACCTGCGTAACGTTGGCCCCGGTGGCGACCCGCCCCCCGTTCGGACGCATCGGCGCCACGTTCCCCCCCACCACGTCTATCGACCCTCCGGACGCATCGACCCCGCCCGCGACGGGACTCCCGTTGTAGATGTTGGTCTGGTCGCTGGTGTCCCAGAACGGGGTGCTCTCGGACTCGCGGGTGGAGGCGATGGTGCGCCCGTAGCCCATCGACACCCCGATGGAGCCGTCCGGATACCCGGGCTGCACCCACACGGGCAGCTCGACGGACTCGCCCTCGAGGGTCAGCTCCACCCGGTCGGCGTAAAAATTGCCCTCGCGGCGCTGCACCTCGACCCCCAGCTCGTCCGCCGTGGCTCGGCTCATGACGGCCACATTGTCCCACACGATTTTCGTGATGGGGTCCGGCAGCTCCTGCATCCAGGGGTTGTTGGAGAAGCGCCCGGCCAGCAGCTTCGAGTCTGTGCGGAAGACGACTTCGATCTCATCCGGGTCGGACGCAGGGGCGTCGATGGACGGCACGGTCGCCGGGCCCACCGAAGCGACGTCGTAGCCGGACGCGTCCAGGTATCCGTCGTGCAGCGCTTGGCGCCACTGCTCGCGGAACGGCTCCGAGAGCTGCGCCCGCCACTGCTCGCGGACGAGATCGTGGCCGCTGGCGTCCACACCGGTCGCGGCCACGTTGAGCACCTCGATGAGCGAATGCGCGTCGTCGTAGAGCGGCCGGATAAGCGGCTGGACGATCGAGGGGGTGCCGTCGTAGGCCCGCCCGTCGCCCCACTGCTCCAGGTAGTGGGTGCGGGGCAGGTGCCAGCGCGCCGCCTGGGCCGTCTCGTTGCGGAGGCGGCCCAGGTGCACTGTGTCGCGCACGCTAGAGAGGGCCTCCTCGAAGCCCAGTTCGGCCGGGGCGTCGTAGACGGGATTGACCCCCAGCATGAACAAGGTGTCCACCTCGCCCGCCTGCATCGAGGCGGTCAGGTCGGCCAGGGCCTCGTCCTGTGGCTGAATCTCGGCCGCGCCCGTGTCAAAGAGCGTGACGGTGGTGCCGAGGGCCCCGAGGGTCTGGTTCACCGCCATGGCCAGGGCGTGCACCTCGGGCGGCTGGGCCTCCCCCGCCATCACCACGCCGTGCTCGCCCGCCGCTCGCAGGTCGCGGGCCATTTCCTGAACGTGCAGGCGCTCCCTCTCGCTCCACGACACGTCCGGGGCCTCGCCCACCCCCAGCTCCGCCGCGAGGGCCGCGGCGAGCGCGGGAATGCGCCCGGCCCGCATTCCGAGCCGGTGGTCCGAACTGCCGCCCGTGGTGGAGTAGCGGCTCTCCACCGTGTAAAGCCGGCTCATGGTATCCTCCGCGTCGTCCAGGCGCCGCCCCTCCGCAAAGCCCTGCGTGTGGTAGCCGAAGTCGGGGGCCCGCCCGTCGAGGAAGTTGGCGTCGAGGCTCACGATCACCTCCGCCGCCCCGAGCTCGTAGCGCGGCCGCAGGGGACGACCGAAGGCCTGCTGCATGCCGAGGCGCCGCGGATCGGTGCCCGTCGGGGCGTACGACACCCACTGCAGGTTCGGAAAGCGATCCGCCATGCGCTGCCGCATCGCCTGCACGGTTGGGGAGGAGGTCTCCTCCGCCAGGACGGCCACCTGACGCTGATCCGCCTCGTTGCCCAACGTGCGGCAGAACGATACGAAATCGCTCCACGAAGCGGTGCGCCCCTCTTGCCGGACAGACCGGGAGCGGTCGGGGTCGTACAAATTGAGCACCGAGGCCTGCTCGTACGGGCTGGTGCCGCTTTGCCCCGCCGGATGGTCACTGTTGCCCTTGATTTTGGTCGGGCGTCCTTCGTTGCTCTGGGCCACGACCGGGCGCAGCACCCCGCGGAACGGCATGCCCGTGGCGTAGTGGTCCGCAATGCCGGGCGTCACCGTCTCCGGCTCGCGGGCATACGGCAGAATTTTCTCTTCCGGCCGCCGGCACCCGGCCAGCCCCGCCATGGCCATGGCCGCCCCCATCAGCTGCAGAAACTGCCGACGCGACGCGCCGCTCGGCGGCTCGCTGTCGCCCGGCGCAAACTCCATGAGGTCGTCGCCGTCCTCATCGGCGTCCGATTCGGGCCAGTGGCGCCAGAAGGTGGGCCCCGACGACTCCTCCTCCCCCTCATGGGCGGCCGCCTCTGCATCGATAACATCTAGCTCGATCATACTGGGCTGTAACGTTGCGGGTTGAGGGTGCCAAGTGGTGAGCGTCGCACGTCAGGCCCCACAAACTCTTCGCCACGGCACCAGACGCAAGACGATCCCCCAAGCAGTCAATAGTGGCAGGCCGAGCAGTTGGTGGGGGGCTGGATGCCCTGCTCTTCGATGCGCTCCAGGTTGCGCTCCACGAAGCTGGCCGGCTGGGTGTACCCCATCGTCGTAATTTGGTCGTTGGGCCGGAGGTACTTCTCCGGCTGGCGGTGACAGTCCAGACACCAGCCCATCGACAAGGGCTCGGCCTGATACACGCCGTCCGCCCCCATCTGGTCGATGCGTCCGTGGCACGTTTCACACCCCACCCCCTTGTTCACGTGCGACGCATGGCTGAAGTGCGCATAGTCCGGGAGGTGGTGCACCTTCGTCCATTCGATGGGCTCATTGTTCGCCCAGCTTTCGCGCACCGGCAACAGCTTCGGCGAGTTGCTCCGAACCTGGTTGTGACACGTCATGCAGGTCTGGGTGGACGGCACGTTGGCGTGCTTCGAGTTCGCCACGTTGGTGTGGCAGTACTGGCAGTCCATGCCCAGCTTGTCGACGTGGGTCTCGTGGCTGTACGGCACGGGTTGATCCGGCTGATAGCCCACCACTTTAAACTCGGGGGAGAAATAGTACCAGACCAAAAACACCAGAAGGACCCCTCCGAGGACCGAGGCCCCCAAGGAAAGAAGGGGCAGCGTGTTGGCCTTCTTGGGAAAGAATTGCGGCATACTAACGAGCCATTCGACAGTGAGCAATCGGGCACCGCTGTCTTCTCATCCGAGCGCGCAGCTCCATCGAAATTTCCGTCTCTGGATTCAGCTCCAACGCAGTCAGAACATACGATATAGCGACCGGCAAGCCAAGAGTCCGGGCCTCCTTCTGTTGAAAGCCGCAGGATTTACGCCAAACCTTAACGTCCCCAGTGAAGATTCTTAGACAGCCTTTGGGGGAATTTTTCCCCGGACGCAGAGACAGAACGTGACAAAGGGAGAACGGATTCACTTCGCTCTTCACTCTCTGCCGAACCGGCCCACGGGAGGCCCTTCTCTCGAGCCACTCCGATGCGCCATCCGTCAGCCCCCCATCCGTTCAGTGTCTCCTGGTTGCCAGACTCGCCTATTGCCGGACTAAACGTCCCGCATTCCCTTCACTCGTCGCCCTCCGGGTTGTTCTCGGCGTGGGGCCTGCCGCGCACCCGTGAGGAGCGGCGACGGGGGCCGGCGGATCGGCTCCGCCTGCGGGGCTTCACTCCCAAATCGCACGCCAGACGCCAAGCACGTCACCACGACTTGCCCGCCCCCAAGCCGCCGTCAAGCACAACCTGTGTCTGTATGCCCAGAAACAGCCGATCGTCCGACACCGGGGGCTCACGGAGGGGCTTCGTGTCGACACAAAATCGGTCGTACAAGGTCGCCCTACCCGGCCTCGGCCGCTCGGCCCGCACCTCCATCGACGCCAGTTAGAACTGCACGCGCAGCGTCGTGGAGACGACGCGGCCCGGCTCCGGCAGCGAGTCGCCGGAGAACGGGTTCTTGGCGTTCAGGTGGTTGACGTACGCTGCATCGAACAGGTTTTCGACGCTCACGTCGAGCCGCACGCGCTCCAGCAGGGTCGCGCCGGCTCGCAGGTCGACCGTGGTGAAGCCGTCGGTGCCCGTCTCGCCGCGGGTGGCGGCCACGCGGTCCTGCTCCGCCACGAGCTCCACGCCCCCGTCCACAAAGACCTCGGCCACGACCGGCGTGGTGGGCCGATGCGTCCACCGGAGGCCAACGGCGGCCGACGCGGGCGACACCCCGAAGGCCGGCTCGTCCGCCGTCTCGTCCTCCCCCCACAGATAACTTCCGGAGGCCCGGGCCGTGAGCGGCCCCGCGAGGGACACGGTCGCGTCCACCTCTGTCCCGTAGAAGGTGGCCGCCCCGTTGACGTACCGAAACACCGTCTCCGGGCTCAGCGGCAGAATCGGTTCGATGTCCGTGGGGGCGAGCGTAATGTAGTCGTCGACCCGACGGGCAAAGGCGTTGACGCTGAGCGACCAGGCCTGCCCGCCGCCCTCAAGCCAGAGGTCGCCCTGCGTGCTACGCTCCGGATCGAGCGACGGAACGCCCTGAAATTCGGCGCTCGTCTGCGACTTGCTGGCGGGAAACCGGTCCGCGTAGCGCTCCAGGGCACTGGGCGGCCGCGCGACCGTCCCGCCCCCCAGCGAGAGGGTCCACCGCTCCGTAAGGGCCACCGACGCCGTCACCGCCCCGCTCGGCATCACGTCGCTCCGGTCGAGCCCAGATTCGGAGATGCCGGCGGTCTCCAGAAACGACGAGGTCGGATCGTTGGCGTCGGACTGGGCCAGGTCGAGGCGCGTGCTGCCGGTGAGGGTCCAGCGGTCGCCGAGGGCACGGCTCGCCTCCACGAACGCGCCCTCCTGCGTGATCGTCACCCCGGGCCAGGCCCGGTCGAGGATTTCGCCTCCTCTCTTGTAGAACCCCGGCACGACGCGGCTGCCGTCCGGCATCACGGCCTCCAGGGGCCGGGTGGCATCCCGGAAGGTGTGCACCACGTCGCCCCCCACCGTAAGGTCCCAGGCCCCGAGCGCGAGGTCCGCCGCTACCCGCCCACTCACGTTTTGAATTTCCGAGTCGACGCCGATGCGCAGGGGCGGCCGGTTGGCCCCGGCCTCGAAGGTCGGCTTGCCCCGGTTCGTCATGCCGTGGAGCGTCTGCTGGGCGCTGGCCCGCACCGTCAGGCCCCGGAGCGTGTTCTCGTCCTGGGCAAACTCGTACGTGAGCTGCCCCATGCCGGTCTCGAAGACGTCGGCGTTGAGGAGGCGGCCCGGATAGTCGATGTCCTCCTGGTCCTGGTAGCTGCCGCTGAGCGAGAGGGTCGACCGGTCGCTCAGTTCCACCCCGACGCGGGCTCGCCCCTCGGCGGACTCGTAGTCGGCCGGAATCGATTGCCCGTCGCCGGCGTCGAAGTCGCTGCCGCCCCGCCAGGCGCCGTTGACGCTGTAGAACCAGTCGCCCTGCCGCCCCATTCCGAAGACGGTCGCCTCCCGCGCGTCCCGATTCGTGTCGTACCCGGCGCGAACGGCGCCGGTCAGCGGGGTGCGGGGCGGGTCCTCGCCGCGCTGCGTCACCTGCACGGCACTCATGTTGCCGGGCCCCCAGGTGAGGGCGTACGGCCCCTTTACCACATCGATGCTTTTGATGGTGCTGGGGTCGATGTGGCTCATGGGCGAGTCCATGCGCGCCGGCCCCGCGGGAAAGGTGCGCATGCCACCGATGTAAACGCCCACCTCCGTCTCAGAGAGGCCGCGCACGTTGGGGTCGAGCCCCACGGGCCCCCGCCGCACGGAGCTAATGCCCGGCAGGTCGCGGAGCAGCGCGCCGGGGTCGGCCACCTCGGCCGTCCGGATCTGCTCCGCGTCGAGCGAGCCGGTAGGGTCCCGATCCGGCGACAGGGCCGTAACCTGGATGCCCCTCATCTCGACGGACGAGCGGGACAGGCGAATGCGGAGCTGTGCCGTGCGGCCGGCCCTGACCTGCACGGTGCGCGTGGTGGGGGCGTAGCCTACGAAGCGGGCCTGCAGCTGGTACGTCCCGGGCGGCACGCCTCGCAGCACGAAGCGCCCCTCCCCGTCCGTCACGGCTCCGCGGTCCAGGTTGGGCACCACGATGTTGACCCCCGGCAGGGACGTGTCCGTCTGCCGCTCGAAGACCCGTCCTTCGACGGTGCCGGTTGACTGAGCCGCGGCGGGCGGGATGATGAACAGAACGAAGAGGGCGACGAGTGTTGAAACGGTGTAGCGGTCCATAGACATCCTCCTGAGTTTGCTCGGGTGCGGATGACCCAACCGCACAGAGACTCGAACGACGGAACCCGGAGCACACCCGACGGGTCAAGTCAGGCGTGGGTCGGCGTCGTTCGGGGAGGACGAAAGACCTCGTCGCCCACGCGCTGCGGCGACAACGAGGCTGGCGCAGATGTGAGGGAGGCCTCGGACACGCGAGGCGCCGGCATCGTAGGAACGTCAGGGACGTGCCACCGAGGGACCGACCCCGGACTCACGGCCTTCGATTCGCCGTTGCACGCCCGCAGGACCGGCCCCTCGGAGCCGGGCTCGTCAGGACTACTGTGGGCGCACGTGCAGGGGCCGTCCGGATTTCTCGGACAGACGTCCTGGTGGGCGTGGGCACACTGGTGGGTCCCCAGGGTCTCGTGGGCGACCTGGACAAGCCCTTGTACAAATCCCCCGTGCAGAAATAGAGCCCCCACGAGCAACCCTGTTAGCAGGCGTCCCCACCAAGGCCTCCGAAATGAGCGCAGGGCCGCGCGCATGGCGAGTGGCTGTGATCAAGAGGGACCGTAATGATTATGCCCATTTGGCTCTTCGGACCAACTTATGCCGCCTTGCCTCGTTTCATTGAGGTGACCCTTCTATGATCTGCAGGGCAAACTGAAACATTCTGTCCGCGAATCCCCCGTAACGCTACATCTCCCTCTCCCACAACCGTCCTTGGCCTTATGGACCGCAAAACCTTTTTGAAGCATCTGGCCTGGGTCTCCGTGGCCCCCGCCGCGCTGGCCGCGTGCAGCCCGAGCCAGTCGACCCCCTCCTCCTCACCTGCGACTTCCGACACCCTCGCGGTGCATTCGTTGCCCGAAGACCCGCCCCCCTTGGACCAGTCGCGGGCGGAGTGGCAGTCCCTTCTGTCGGACGATGCGTTTCACATTCTCTTCGAAGAAGGGACTGAGCCCCGGCGATCAAGCCCGCTGCTAAACGAGAAGCGGGAGGGCACGTACATCTGTGCCGCGTGTCGGCTGCCCCTCTTCCCGTCGACGACCAAGTACGAGAGCGGAACGGGCTGGCCGAGCTTCTGGGCCCCGCTCGACGGCCAGCTGGACACGAAGGAGGACACGAAGCTGGGCTACACCCGAACCGAGTACCACTGCGCCCGCTGCGGCGGCCACCAGGGGCACATCTTTGAAGACGGTCCCGAACCGACGGGCCTCCGCTACTGCAACAACGGCCTCGCGCTCTCTTTCGTCCCGGCCGGTGAGCCCCTGCCCGCACTGCGGACCTGACTCGGCGGCCTTACTGCCCGTCGGCCCCTCCCTCGTCCGGAGACGGCGCGTCGAGGGCATGGGCCTTCAGCATCTCCAGGTCCACCGCCTTCAGGGCCGCCTCGTTGGTGGCCGCCAGCACAACGGGCGGGGCCACGCCGGCCTCCACCGCCTCGCTCCAGCGCGCGGCACAGAGGCACCACCGATCGCCCGGCTCCAGCCCTGGGAAGTCCATCTCCGGCCGCGGCGTCATCAGGTCGTTGCCCTGGCGCTTCGTGTACTCCAGAAACGCCTCCGTCATCTCGGCGCACACCACGTGACTGCCCGTGTCGCGCGGCCCGGTTCGGCAGTGGCCGTCGCGGTAGAAGCCGGTCTCGGGCTCTGTCGAACACGCGCGGAGCACCCCGCCGAGGACGTTTCTCGATTGCTGGACCTTCATGGGATGGTTGTTGATTTGCGAGCACGTCAGTGAGCCTTGAATGCTGGGACAGCCTTCAACGTGCGATGAGGGCCGGGGTTTTTGTTGATCGCAGCGGTTCCAGCTCGCGCCCCTTCTGTGGCGTGCCTCCACGCAGCAGACGCACCTGCCGTTGTTCAACGAACCGTTTTTTCGCAGGCCCCCTGTACATTCCGGAGGGCCTCCGCATAGGACCTTCGCCGGGGGCGCCCAGGTTGGTTCTGCCCTCCACCGCGCCCGCCTCGCATTTCCCCCATACCGCCCATGCCCAATCACTCCCTTCGCGTCGGCGTTCTCACCGGCGGGGGCGACTGCCCCGGCCTTAACGCCGCGCTCCGCGCCGTCACGAAAAGCCTCACCCTCCAGCACGACGCGGAGGTGCTCGGCTTCCGCGACGGCTTTCGGGGCCTCGTCAACCGCACCGTCGAGCCGCTCCGCTACCGCGACGTGAGCGGCATCCTGACCCGGGGCGGCACCATCCTCGGGGCGAGCAACAAGGCCGACCCCTTCAACTACATGCCTCGTGGGGGCGCCGACGTCTCCGCCCAGGTGGTCAAGACCTACCGCAATCTCGACCTGGACGCCCTCGTGGCGATTGGCGGGGACGGCACGATGTCCATCGCCCACCGCCTGACCGACCTCGGCGTCGACATTGTGGGCGTGCCCAAGACGATCGACAACGACCTTGTGGGCACCGACCACACGGTCGGGTTCGACACCGCCGTCAGCATCGCGACCGACGCCCTCGATCGCATCCACACGACGGCCCAGAGCCACCACCGCGTCATGATCGTCGAGACGATGGGGCGGTACGCGGGCTGGATTGCGCTTCACGCAGGGGTGGCCAGCGGGGCGGACGTGATTCTCCTGCCCGAGATTGAATACGAGGTCGACGAGGTCGCGCAGGTGTGCCGGGACCGGGAGCGGAGCGGGCAGCGCTTCACGATCGTCGCGGTGGCCGAGGGGGCCCGGCGCAAGGGAGAGGACTACGTAGTGCAGGAGCGGGGGCAGGAGTACACCGACTCCATCCGCCTTGGCGGCATCAGTCGGGTCCTTGCCGACCAGCTCCGCGAGCCCCTCGACACCAGCATCCGGACCACCGTCCTGGGGCACATGCAACGGGGCGGGTCCCCCACGGCGTACGACCGCAACCTCGCCACCGCCCTCGGCACCCGCGCGGCCGCCCTGGCCGCCGCGGGGACCACCGGCGTCATGGTCGCCGTCCAGGACGACGCGTTTACGCAGGTCCCGCTCCGCGAGATTGCCGACAAAACCCGAACCGTTCCAGGCGACCACCCCCTCCTCGCGTCGGGGCTCGACGTGGGCACCTCGTTCGGCGTTGACGACCTGGAGATCCGAGACGGAGCAACAGCCGCTTCTCTTTCACAGGAAGGGTGACAAGCCTGGGTGTAAGAGACACCGGGAGGCTCTCAGGCTCCTCTCCCTAGGGTAGGGGTCCGCCCAGAGCGGCCAAATCGATCTCCATCGCGCGGGTGGGCGCGAGGAGTGGGCGCGAGGCCTTGGGGCGTCTTTCACGAATCCGCCCTCCCGCTCGGTCATGTAAAGGGCGTGCGTTCTCCCGTCACGCTCTTGCGCCTGCCATGGACAACCTGCCCACGATCGCCGACATCACGAACGCCCTGGAAGCGTGGGCCCCGCCTGGCTCCGCTCAGGACTACGACAACGTGGGCCTGCAGGTGGGCGACGCGTCCCGGGCCGTGACGTCCGCCGTGCTGGCCCTCGACGCCACGCCGGACGTGCTGGCGGAGGCGCAGGGCCACGGCGCGGAGCTCGTCGTGACCCACCATCCCCTCCTCTTCCGGCCGCTCGACGGCGTGACGGCCGACGGGTACGTGTCCAACCTGGCCCTCCGGTTCGCGGAGGCGGGCGTCGGGCTCTACAGCATCCACACCAACCTCGACGCCGCGCCGGAGGGGGTCTCGTTCGCCCTCGCCGAGCGCCTGGGCCTCACCGACGTGGGCTTTCTCGACGGCTTCGAGGACACGCTCTACAAGCTGGCCGTCTTCGTGCCGGAGGACGCGTTTGAGGACGTGCGGCAGGCCCTGGCCGACGCGGGCGCCGGCCGGATCGGCGACTACGAGGCCTGCGCGTTCGCGACCGAGGGCACCGGTTTCTTCAGACCCGGCACCGACACCAATCCCCACATCGGCACCGCCGGGGGCGACGTGGAGTCCGCCGACGAGCGCAAGCTGGAGGTGGAGGTCGCCCGCTGGAACCTGGGCCCCGTAAGGGCCGCCCTGCAGGACGCCCACCCGTACGAGGAGGTGGCCTACGACCTGTACCCCGTGAAACAGAAAAACTCGCGGGCCGGCCTCGGCGCGCTGGGACACCTGGCAGAGCCGATGCCGCTGTCCGCGTTCCTCGACCGCGTGGCGACGCGCCTCGACGCCGGCAGCCTGCGCTACGCCGGCGCCCCCGACGCGACGGTCGAGCGCGTGGCCGTCTGTGGCGGCGCCGGCAGCGACTTCATCGGCACGGCCCGCAGCGCCGGGGCCGACGCCTACGTGACCGCCGACGTGAAATACCACGAGTTCTTCGACGTGCTCGGCACGGACGGCGCCCCCGAGATGGCCCTCGTCGACCCCGGCCACTACGAAACCGAAGCCCTCACCGAGGCCCTGCTCCGCGACCGGCTCCGCAAGCGCTTCCCCGCGGTTGATTGGCACCGCACCGGCACCACGACCAGCCCCATGCGCACGTTCGTTCCGTCCGGGACCGACGGGAGCGCACATTCCTGAGCAATCATGCCAGCATTCAGCACAAGTACCGTCACAGAAGTGGCTGTATTGCGTGATGCGTATTGCGTGACTGCTCTTCTCCACCCGAAGCTGCCCATCCCTCCCGCAATACGAAATACGCAATGCGAAATACTCGGGAGCGCCAGTGCCCCCTTCCCACCACCCGTTTCGTAGTCGTTTGGCAACCTCCCCCCTGTGTTTTTGCACGAAATGGAAGAAGTCTCATATGAAGGTACGAACCTCCATCCGGTCTGAATGTACTTATTGAATGGTGTTCATCCGCGCTCAACTGATCAAAAACAGCTAGTCTATGCCGACTGCTCGAAAGAAGAAGACGGATGTGAAAGATCAACTCCGTGCCCTGGTCCGGCTCCAACATATTGACAACCGGATCGACCAAATCCAGAAGCTCCGCGGCGACCTCCCCGCCGAGATCCGCGACCTGGAGGACGAGAAGGCAGGCCTCGAGACGCGCCTCGACAACTACGAGGAGGAGGTACAGGAGCAGAAGGTGGCCAAGCGGCAGGCCGAGCTCGACATCAAGGAGGCGGAAGGCCTCATTGACAAGTACGAAGAGCAGCAGCTCGAAGTCCGCAACAACCGCGAGTTCGACGCGCTCACCAAGGAGATTGAAAGCCAGGAGGAGCGCATCGCCGAGGCCGAGGAGACGATCGAGGAGGCCGAGGAGACAATCGAGTCGAATGAGGGGGCCATCGACGACACGCAGGAACGCCTCGACGAGCTCGAAGAGCTTCTCGACGAGAAGCAGGACGAGCTTGAGGAAGTCGTCGAAGATACGGAAGACGAGGAGAAGACCCTCGAGGAACTCCGAGAAGAGGCCGCCGAGAAGGTGGATAGCCGCTACATCAAGGCCTACTCGAAGCTCCGCGACCGCCTCCGCGACGGCCGGGCCGTCGTGCCCCTCAAGCGAGGCGCCGCCGCCGGCTTCGCCGTCCCGCCGCAGCGACAGGTCGAGATTCGGAAGCGAAAGACCGTCGTCGCCTGCGAGCACACCGGACGCATCATCGTCGACCAGGATCTCTACAACGAGACGGTCGACGAAATGAAGGAAACGCTCGACCTTTAAAGCGCAGCTGCCCGCCGAGGCCGCTGCGCTTTTTTGCGTGGCCCCGGGGTGCCAGCGCGAGCGGGACCTTCCCCCGCCAGCACGGATATACATTAAAGGATGTGCGAATCGGGCCATCGCTCCGTCGCGTCCCGGCTGTACGCTGCTGGGCCGGCGGTGAGGAAAGTCCGAACACCACAGGGCGCCGCACTTCCTAACGGGAAGGCGTGCCGACGGTCCTCGGCACGACGGCCTGTGCAACAGAGAGCAGTCCCGCCCCGACAGCCGTTGGGGTCAGGGGTGCAAGGGTGCGGTAAGAGCGCACCGGCGCTTCGGGCGACCGGAGCGGCCCGGCAAACCCTGCGGGGTGTAAGGCCAAGCAGCACCGGCCCCGGCCGTCGGGGCAGAGGTTGCCCGCCTCGTTGGTGCAGGTAGGCCGCTTGAGGCGACCGGCGACGGTCGTCCCAGATAGATGATGGCCTCGTCGTCCTCCGGCCACGGTGCCGGAAACGAGCAGACCAAATTCGGCTTACAGATTTGCACGATCCGCCGGAATACGAGCGGCAGTCCCGGCCTGGGACTGCCGCTTTTTGTTTTGACGAGCCGCCCGCGGCCATACAAAAACGGCGAGGGGAGCGATGTCCCTCGCCGTTCTGTCACATCGGTCTTGGTCGCAGGGTGCCGGGCGGTCAGTTTCCGCCGCCCCCACCGCCGCCTTGGCCACTACCGCCCTGGCCTCCACCCTGACCGGGAAGAGGGGCGGCCCCGTCTCCCTGGCTTGGAGGCGTCTGCTCTTGCTGGGCCGGATTGTCCTGGGCCCGCTGCTGGATGACGCTCTCCTGCTCACCGGTGTCGATAAAGAAGTTGGTGATGACACACAGGGAGATGAAGACCGCCGCGAGGGTCCACGTCGCCTTCTCAAGCATGTCGGGGGCCTGACGCGTGCCGAGCACCTGCCGCGTGGCGCCGCCGGAGGCGATGCCCGAGAGGCCCTGGCCCTGGCCGCTCTGCATGAGGATGATGAGAATGAGAACGGCCGCGATCAGCGCGATGAGGACGACCATGAAGGAAAACATGTGAACCCGTCCGCTTTGTCAAAAGGGCGTCGATGGCGTGGGGATTTGAGGACTACAGCAACGCCATACGCTACGAGGCCGCGGATGATTCGTTCTGGTGCGCCGCGGCGTATACGAGCGCCGTCACTGTTTTCATGTCTTTTAGGTCTCCGCGGCGGGCCCGGGCGAGCGCCTCTTCGAAGTCCATCGCGACGGCCTCCACGAACTCGCCGTCCGCGAGGGCCTGGGTGCCCCGTTCCAGGTCGTGCGCCGTAAAGACGTGAATGCGCTCGTTGCTGTACCCGATGCACGGGTAGGCGGCCCCCACGTGCTCGAATCGACCGGCGCGCCACCCCGTCTCTTCCTCCAGTTCCCGCGCGGCCACCTCCTCGGGCGGCTCGCCCGGCACGTCCAGCTTGCCGGCCGGCACCTCCAGAAAGGTGCGCCGGGGCGGGTACCGGAACTGTCGGACGAGGAGCGTGCGGCCGTCCTCAAAGATCGGCACGATGGCGGACGCGCCCGGATGATCGATCCATTCGCGGACCGAGCTCTCGCCGTCGGGCAGCCGCACCTCATCGCGGAAGGCCTTCAGCAACACGCCATCGACGAGTCGTTCGGAGGAAAGTTGGGTTTCGGTCAGGTCGCACATGGGCGATGTGTAGCTTTCGTGGTCCAGAGGTGTTGCTGGTCCTTGGGAGACGTGATGAGTGATCCGTGATGTGCGAGAAAAATTGCCCGCAATCACACCTCAGGGTTTCCGCTTCACGAATCACATTCCAGGCTACGGGCCGTCGGGGACTATGCTCCCTTCCGTTCTGGCCATCACGAATTTTCCCCCACAAATCGGGCTCTCCGCCTCCACGCGGTCACGGCTCTTCAGCCATTCTGGTGCGCGTCCACGACAGCATGAAGCGCCGCGAGCCCGGCCGTTTCGGCCCGCAGCCGACGCGGCCCAAGCGACACGGGCGTACATCCGTTTGCCCGAGCCGCCTCGACCTCCGATGGCGCGAAGCCTCCCTCGGGCCCCACGAGCACGAGGGCCGATGCGGCCGGCCCCGCTTGGCCCATCGCCCGCTGGATCGGCACGGACGCATCCCCCGCGTGGCACACGAGCCGCACGTCGCCCCCCGACTCAGCGAGCAGATCCGCCGTCGACTGCGGGGCCGCCAGGGCTGGCAGCCGGCTGCGACGACACTGCTTCATCGCGGCCACCATCACGTTGCGGAGCCGCTCTTCTCGGATCGACGCGCGCTCGGCTCGGCTCGTCCGCAGTGGCACGATGCGCCGTACGCCGAGCTCGACCGCCTTCTCCACGAACGTCTCGAAGCGGGTGCGCTTCTTGAGAAGTCCGAGGGCCACGGTTGCGTCGATCGCAGGCTCGCCGACGTTGCGCCGGCGCTCCACGATCGTCCCCACCACCTGCTCGTCTCCCACGTGGTCGATCCGTGCACGGTACCACCCCCCGTGTCCGTCGACCACCGTCATCTCGTCGCCCTGCTCGCCCCGGAGGACCGTTCGCAGGTGCCGCGCCTCGTCCTCCGGCAGCACGACGCGGCCGGCCCGAATGGCGGAGGGCGGAGCGTAGAAGTTTGTGGTCATCACGTGTGTGACGTCTGTGGGGGTCATGTTCCGCCGTTTCACCAAATGCGACACGGCAAGCGACGGTTCTATGCGGGGAGGAACGCCCTTCAAAGCCCGACCGAGAGCCCCAGGTGCACCCGCCCGTCGGCCGGACTCTGCACCTCCGGATTAAGGGCATAGGTGGCCGAAATGCGCCCGAGGGCCGTCTGCAGCTTCACCCCCAGGCCGTACCCCGGATGCCAGCCCTCCGTGCCCGTCGCAGCGTCCAGCGCCGGACGCGCGGCATACCCGAGGTCGAAGAACGCATGGACGTACGAGGCGCGGTCGAGTTGCAGCCGGTACTCGACGAGCCCGCGCGCCACGACATTTCCGAGGAATCGGTCTTCGTCGTAGCCCCGGAGCGAGGTCGCCCCCCCGAGCCGAAACAGGTCGCTCCGGTCGTAGTCGCGGCTGAGCAGCACCGAGCCCTCACCGCCCACGGCCAGCACCTGCCGATCAAAGAGCGGAAGATACCCCCGCACGTGCCCCTGGAGACGCTCCTGTCGGAACGCATCGGCAGTTTGCGTCGTGTCTCCGCTGGCCTTGATGCGCTGACGCCGGCGCTCCTTGCGGCCCTGGGCAACCTGCACGTCGACCGAGAGGCCCCGCCGCGGGTTCTGGGAGCGGTCAAGCTGGTCGTAGCGCACGCCCGCCCCGTAGAACAGGGTGGTAGACCGAGGAATCTGCTGGCGGGTGTCGACGAACTGCGTGCCTGCCGGGCCGGGGCGCACCACCTCACGGCTCAGGGCGGCCGTCACCTCCAGTCCATTGCCCAACCGGTACCCGGCGTCGAGCTCGTAGACCCGTTCGCCGTATGTCGAGTCGCGTTGCTCGCCCCGAAAGTGCCCGCCGATCCGCAGCGGGAGGCCGAACAGGTACGGGTCCGAGAGAGACACGTCGAAAATGCTCGTGCGTCCGGGGCGGCGGTCGAGCGTGAACTCGGCCGTGCGCCCGCCCCCAAACAGATGCTTCAGGAGCAGGTGGCCGCTGCCGACGAGCTGCCCGGTGTCGCGGGCCCGGGACGGGGGCAGGTAGCCCAGGACCGCATCGAAGGCCCCCGGCGCAGCCTCCTCGACGGGAATGTGGAGGACCGCCCCGCCGTCGTCCGCGACGCGAAGCTGAGGCGCCTCCACCCGCTCGAAGAGGTCGTCGTGCTCTTGGAGCCGGCGCTGAATGGCGTCGGGGTCGTAGCCGCGCAGGGACTGCCCCCCCTCCAGGCCGGCCAGGTGTGCCAGGAGCTCCGCGGTGGTGCGGGCGTCGTCCGGGGCTTGCACCCGTTGGAGCCACAGGGCAGGCCCCTCCTCCACCTGGAGGGTGACCCGGAGGGCGGCGGGCTGGCCCGGCGAGAGCCGCGTCTCTGTCACGCGAATTTGAGCGAGCGGACGGCCGATCTCTTCGTACCGATCGAGGAGCCGCTGGATGTCTGCCTCCAACCGGGGGGGGCGAAGAGGGGCGCCCTCTTCGGTCTTCATGAGTGCCCGCAGTTCGGTCGCCGCCACGGCACTGTCTCCTTCGATGCGGAGCTTGCTGACTTGCACCCGCGGCCCGCGGCGGGCGTAGAACCGAACACCGCCCCCGATGCCGCTCGTGTCGACGGAGACCGAATCGAGTGTCGCGTAGTAGTATCCGTTGCGGCGAACGTGCCGCAACAAGGATCGACCCACTGCTCGTACGCGGTCAGGGGGCCCCATGGCTACCGTATCGGGCCACGCCACGCGCGTCCCGTCCAGGACAAGCCGCCACTGTTCCGCCGTCGGGGCAGGGCTGGACGCCGACGTCTGCGCCCGGGCGGACCGCTGCGGCCCGACGCAGAGCAGCCCCCACAGGACGAGCAACACCGTCCCGGCCATTGGGTATATGATGTGTCGCCGGTGACTGCTCATTGTGAGGCGCTGTGCCATGACGCTCCTTCATCGCGTCCTCCTCCCTGCCCTTGCGGCCGGATTGCTCGGCGGGGCAGGACACGAGGGTGCTTCCTCATCAGCGTTTCTCCAACCCGAAAGCGCTCCATGGGTTGCGCCGGGGCCCCGTTCCGTGCCCGACACCGTGCGCACCGCCACCCGTACCGGCACGCCCCTCACCCTCTCTCTCCCGGACGCCTTGGATGGACGCTCGGTGGCCCGCTACTCGCTCCTCCGCGGCCCGGCCCTGAGCGGCGTCGCCGGCCGCTCCTTCACCTGGATCCCCGAGGGCACCGCCCCCGGCGTACACCACGCACTGCTTCGTGCCGAGTCCACAAACACATCTCCCGACACCCTCGTCGTCCAGATTCGTCTTCGGCCGTAGCGCCCGGCCCGAACCCCCGCCCGTACTCTCGCATTCCCCCGCTTCTACACTCCCATTCCGACGCTTCCCCTGTCCCCCACCGACCCCCAGCGCCACGCCTTCCGCGACGAGCTTCTTGACTGGTACAGCGAGCACAAGCGGTCGATGCCCTGGCGCGAGACGGACGATCCGTACCGCATCTGGGTCTCGGAGATCATGCTCCAGCAAACGCGGGTCGACACG
>Ga0207753_1000375_pt1 | contig 17832 bp, 17 predicted proteins | sample PonA233FremontCA_2_FD_187273 | JGI IMG/M metagenome (GOLD analysis project Ga0207753, IMG submission 187273) | Salt pond sediment microbial community from Fremont, CA, USA - Pond A23 Sediment 3 (SPAdes) | ecosystem: Environmental > Aquatic > Non-marine Saline and Alkaline > Saline | place: USA... | reverse complement strand
GCTTGCGGACACCTACGCCGTCCAGCCGGTCCTCGACGCGATCGAACGCCCTGACGAGACTGGAGAGGGGGTAGATGTGTGATCAGCATACTTCGCTCGGGATGTATCTCCGAAACTTCGAGACTTCAATCGTAGTTGTCAGAAGCCCTATGCAAACAGTCTAGCAACCGTTTCACGTCGCTCCCAAGGAATATGAATATCCGCCGGAATTTCTTGTCCGATAACCACGTACTCTCTGTCATTCAATTTTGATTTTGCTGCCTCGGCTTTCTCTTTTTCATTTGTGTAGATCGCTCCTTTCACTTCGATGATGTACTGGTCGGTCACAAAATCTGGTGTATAGATCCGACCTCGCCCATATTCGATTTCTAACGACTCGTATTCGTAGCTAACATCTAGGTCCAATAGCAGGTCAGCGACCTCCAACTCCCACGTTGATCGAACGATGTGGTCCAAGTGAGCAGGGTCAATTATTTTGTTGGGATCAAGACCGGCCTCAATCAGCGCATCATTCCACGATCCGAACCGATGCGTATACACTGAATGGCTAAACTCCCCTTGAGATTCCATTTCGTCCCGAATAGGGGTCCTGTCTAAAACGTCGGCAAGTCGTCGAAGTTCCGCCAATAGATCTGACTTCGGTATATCCCGGCGCTCGTTGGGAGTAAGATCGGCTTCTCGGAGCGCATCGTTCCACGTTCCAAACGTAGCCATATATGTCGTTGAGTCGAAGCTGCCCTCGTCATCCATTTCACGCCGCCCGGGTACGTGGCCGAGCTCGTCTTTGAGTCGCTGAAGCTCTCCTCTCAGCTCTGTCTCCGGAACATCACCGCGGACGTTTGGCTCGAACCCGGCCTCCCGGAGCGCAGTGTTCCAGGATCCAAATGCCGTTTCGTACGTTGCCCACCCGAACTGTCCCTCTTGTTCCATATCTGCTGCAGTTGGCGTCCGGCCGATTTCATCACCGAGACGTTGGAGTGCGTTCAATAACTCTAACTCCGGGATGTTTGATCGGTTATTCACCTCAAATCCGGCCTCCCTGAGGGCGTTATTCCACGAACCGAACACCCGTCCGTAGGTAGATACAGCAAAATCACCATCGCTATTCATTATATCGACAGATGGTGGTCTGCCGAACTCGTTATGTAATCGACTGATCTCCCCCAATAACTCGGATTCGTCCACGTCTTGTCGTCTATTTATTTCGAGATTGGCCTCTCGGAGTGTGTCGTTCCACGACCCGAACTCCTTCGAGTAGGTACGAACACCGAATTTCCCACGCTGTCTCATCTCCCCCACTGTCGGTGTATGGCCTAATTCGTCAGCCAACCGTTTGAGCTCAGCCAGAAGGTCGTCTTTTGAGATGTCCCTTTGCCGTGTGATTTCGAGACCGGCTTCTCGGACGGCACAGTTCCACGACTCGAACTTTTTAGTGTAGTTAGACGGGGCATACTGACCCTTCTCCGCTACATCCCGACTGGTCGGTGTCCGTTCGAGTTCAGCTGAGAGGCGTGTTAGCTCGTCAAGTAGTTCCGACTTAGCTATGCTTTGTTCCTTGTTGACCTCGAGATCTGCCTTCTCAAGTGCCCCATTCCACGATCCGAACTTTTTTTGATACGTTTTCACGCTGTAGGGGCCCTGTCGAGTCATATCTCTCTGACTCGGCGTCTCGCCCAACTCGTTTGCGAGGTTCTGTAGTTCTTCGATTAGCACCTCCTTGATCTCCTCCTCACTGTGGGAGTGGGCTCTGTGAACTCCTCGTCCTTTGGATGAGTCGAAGCTATCGCCACAGATTTCGCATTCGTATAACTCAGATTGTGAATTTGAGCTGCTTACAAAGTCAGCAAGTATTGATTGATCATCCACGGAGGACGCCTCAGTTCGTATAATTGGACGGGGGATTCATTTATATTAATCTCCACGAACGCTGTCGAACTGTGGTACTACAGGCAGTTTCTCTATCTTCCGATGGCACTCAACGCAGAGTGTGACCAGATTATTGAGGGCATTCACCTCGGTGAAATCTGGCTCTTCGCTGTCAGCCTCTCGATAAAATTCCCGGACCGGTGTTAGATGATGAACGCTCAATTTCCGTCCATACTCCTCGAAATGTTCCGTCTCAGTACAGCCACACCGCCTACACTGTTGATCATCCCGGTTTACTGCGCGTTCGCGCTGCTTCTGCCAGTTTGGCCCTCGGTACAGTTCTCCTCCACCTTCCCACGCTGGTGCGTCCTTCCCCGCTCTACACTCTGATCGCCATTCTCCCATACAATCGTAACTGCAGAAATGAAACGTTCGTCTCTCAACCACTGACGGCTTCCGGTCCATTGTATCACCACACCATTCACATTCGACTTCAATTCGTTCCGTCAGCGGATGATCCTCACCAGTGAATTCTTCACTTCGCCACGTATGTAGGCAGTCGGGCGAACAGAACACGTTCTGCTCCCCCGCAAGGTCACTCTGTAGCCGCTGTTCAGTTTCACCGCAAACTGTACACTCGACACTCACACGCCTGGCGACGTGCGTACCTGGACGATTGAGTTCGGCATAGGAGTATCCGGCAGCCAGCAGCGCCTCCGACCAACTTCCGAACTCACGGCGGTATGGACCTTCAGCATAGGCACCATATTCTGCCATCTCTTCCCGTGTAGGCGTCTTTTCGAGCTTTTCACCGAGACTCTGTAGTTCGTCGAGAAGATCCTTACGTGAGATTTGGTTGTTTCCTCCGCGCATATCGGGATTAGGAATATCAGCTACTGCTCTGCCCTCAGTGAATTTGCCGAATCGGTTCCGTACCGCGGACGCAGAATACTGGCCGTGTTCGTCGTACTGTGACTCGGATGGTGGAGAGTCTATTTTTTGATAGACGCGACAGAGGTCAGCGAGGAGATCCTCTTTTTGAATCTTCTTAACCATTCGCGTCCCACACTCTCAAAACAATGGCCTATATCTAAAAATATGCTGTGGGAGTAGATTCGTTGACTCTACCGATTAGATCCTCTCGACGCCGTTGTCGGTGATCAGCTGGTCGACGAGTTCGACGGGCGTCGCGTCGTAGGCGGGGTTCTCGATCGCGACGTTCTCGATCGGTTCCAGACTGACCTCGCCCGGCGGCCGAAGCTCGTTCTCGAAGACGAACCCCTCCTCGACCACCTTCGCCGCCGACCCGATCACCGTCACCGGCACGTCCAGCCTGGCGGCGGTCGCGACGATCGGAAACGTCCCGACGCGGTTGTAGAGGACGTCGTCGACGATGCAGTCCATCCCGACCACCACCCGGTCGCACTCGTCGAGGAACGAGCCGGCCGCGCCGTCCACCAGCAGGTGCGGCTCGATCCCGTCGAGTTCGGCGAGGCGCCGCGCGGCCTTGCGGCCGAGGAAGCGCGGCCGCGCCTCCGTCACGTACGCCGTCAGGTCGGCGCCGCCGTCGAGGGCGCCCTCCACCGCCTCCAGGACGGTCGAGGAGAAGTCGTGCGTCAGGAACGTCTCGCCGTCATCGAAGGTGGGCGCGGCCCGCCTGGCGGCCCTGGATTTACCCTGCCGGACGTCCTCGACGACCCGGTCGATCATCGCCTCTAGGAGCGACTTCGACGCCGGGACGGTGTCCTTCCGGTCGACGACGTTCACCAGCACGGTCTGCATCGCGTTGAACAGCGACGCGTGGGAGGGGTTCGCCCGCTTCAGCGCGCCCGCGTTACGCTCGAGGTCGCGCTCGAACTCCTCGACGGTGGCGTACTCCCGATCGAGCAGCTCAGAGAGCGCCCGCGTGGCCTTGACCGCGACGACCGAGGAACTGTGCGTCTGCATGTCCCGGATCTCCGCGATCGTCTCGTCGATCATACCGGAGCGTCGGCGACTCGGGTGAAAGACCTTCCGACGGCCGAGCGGTCGCGGGGCTCCCGTCGCCTGCTGCTCACTCGGTCCGGTCGGCCGACGCATCCTCCGGATCGGTCTCCGGGACCGCGTCCGGATCCACGCCCCCGTCGCCGGCGTCGGCCCGTCGTGCGTAGAGATACACGCCGACCGCGACCGCGAACCAGACGACTGCGCCGACCCGAATCGCGAACTCGACGCGGGCGCCCCACGTCGGCAGGGTCACTCGAGTCGAAAGCACCGCGACCACCGGCGCGCCCACGAGGATGGTGAGCACGAACGTGGTCTGCATCACCCACCCGTAGTCGACCCCGTCGGGGTCGGAGGTCTCGACCGGTTGCACGCTCGACCGTTCGGCGGACGCGACAAATCGGTGCCGGTTCGGGATCGGAGCGGGGGGTGACCCCGGACCCCGGGTACGTGTACACGCCGGCGACGCGCGAACGCGCCACCGAACACCTCGGGTGGTGCCGTCCCGCCCCCCGTACCCGGTTCGTCGCTCGATCACGCCGCCGGGAGCGACCGGAGGCGAGCGGCCGCGCCGCGTGAGCCAAACTACGCGTCGGGCCGCCACCGGCCGCCGATCTCCGACCGCGGGTAGTCCTGGTAGGTTCCGTTGAGGAACGTCGAGACGCGCCCGTCCTCCTCGCTGAGCGTGATCGCCCACAGAACGTTGTTGCGGAGCGACGTCTCCAGCGCGCTCATGTGCTTGGTGCCCATCCAGTCGGGGTAGGTCAGCCCCTCGACGCCCGTGATCTCCCCGTAGGCCGGGCTCCGCACCCGAACCATCTGTTCTTGGATCGTCCCGTCGCCGGTCACCACCACCGCCCCATCGCGGCTAAATGCGACGTCCTCGGCGGCTCGTCGAAACGCCTCGGACGACCGCGACACGACCTTGCACCGATCGGTCGGCCACGTGTTTCCCCCGAGCGGGTCGGTGTACGACGCGAAGTCGGTCTCGGCAACGATCAAGAAGTAGAGGCTGGGACCGCTGACGTAGGGCTCGTCCCACTGGTCGAAGCCGATGCTCATCGACTCCGCGACGTACCGTATCTGATCCATGAGGTCTTGGCTGGTCGCGTACTTGCTCAGAACCTCATCGATCTCTTCCATGCGTGTTCACCGTAGTTACGCGGTCGACGCGAGTAAATGTTACTTCCGCGTGACCCGCTACGCGGTGGGAACGCGGTCGAGGAACGACCCCACGACGTCGTTGAACGCGTCGGGGGCGTCGAGCATCGCGAGGTGGGCGGCGTCGTCGACGACCGTCACGCCGCAGTCGGGGAGTTCCTCACCGAGCCGCTCGTGGTAGTGCAGCGGCGTGAAACGGTCGTACTCGCCGACGACCGCGAGCGCGGGCGCCCCGACGCCGGAGAGCCGCCCGCGGAGATCGATTGCGTGGGCGGTCCGGAGGTCGCGTTCGAGGACCGCCCGCCCGGCCTCCCGAAGCGCCGCTCGCGACACGTCGAGCGTCTCCTCGTCGGGGTCGTGGAAGAGGTGGTCGGGTCGGTGAAGATACTCGACGGCGCGGTCGAAGTCGGTCGACGCCCACGTCAGGAGGTCCTCGGGGACCGGGAGCCGAACCCCGGTGCCGCCCAACACGACGCCCGACACCTCTGGGGATCGTTCCACCAGCGCCGTGAGGACGACCGCGCCGCCTAGAGAGCTCCCGAGGAGGGCGTCGGCGTCGGTGGCGTCCGCCACCGCGAGCACGTCGTCGACGTACGCCGACAGCGTCTCGTAGCCGGGCGCTGCGGCGACGTCGTCGCTCTCACCGTGGCCGCTCAGATCGAGCGCGACGACCGAGTGGTCCCCGGCCAGCCGGGACTGGGGCGTCCACACGCGGTGTGAGCCGCCGCTGCCGTGGACCGCGAGCACCGTGTGGCCGTCACCGCCGCGGTCGAACGTCCGGTAGGCCGTCGCCCGGCCGTGGTGTGAGACGCTGTGCACACCGTCACTTGTGCGGGCGGGCGCATAAATCCCGACCCGAGGGCGTGGGTCGTGTTCAGTTACGTGTATGCCGGCCAGGAACCCGACAGGGTGGGAGTGGAAGGCGCTACGCTCTCGACGAACCCGGGCGTTCACGGCGGCTTTGTCGCCGTGAGCCCGGGAGAGCTCTGCCCTCCCGGTGACGGACGCACTGTGGAGTGAGCGAAGCAAACGCCGGAGCGCGCAACGGGCTCATCGAGTCGAGAGCGCAGGGGCTTGCGAGGTCTTCCCGTGTCCTCTCGCGGCAGATCCAGTCGTAACGAAACGGTACCGCGGCGTGACCGGATTCCGGTGCGAACCGCAATTCAACCGTGTGTACCCCCGTGCCGTCGCAGTCTTGCGATTAGCTGGCGATACGTTTATATACTATGGTAACTAACTTGGAGTTAGGAAAACCAATGAACACTGCACAACAGGCCGGCAGCGACGAACGGATCGTCCGCCGGTACGAGTACGACGACAGCTGGGTTCTCGTGGCGGACGTCGGCGCGGCCGCGGGCGACGTCGACGTCGACGTGGTCGGCACGACCGCGATCGTCGTGGCCGAGCACGACTCGGAGCTCACCGAAGCCGAGTTCGAGCTTCCCGGATCCGACGCGACCGCCCGGACGAACAACGGCGTGGTGACCATCGAGGTGGCGCAATGAAGCTCACCGTCAAGCCCCTCAAGCAGAAGGACGCGGGCCGCGGGCTCGCGGCGCTCGACCGGGAGGCGATCTCGGAGCTCGGGTTGGAGGGCGGCGACTACATCCGGATCGACGGCAGCGGCGGCACCGCAATCGCGCGGGTGTGGCCCGGCTACCCCGAGGACACCGGCACGGGCGTCGTCCGGATCGACGGCCGGCTCCGCCAGCAGGCCAACGTCGGCATCGACGACACCGTCGACGTCGAAGCCGCGGACATCAAGCCCGCGAAGTCGGTATCGGTCGCGCTCCCGCAGAACCTCCGGATCAGCGGGAACATCGGCGGCCACCTCCGCGACAAGCTCGCGGGCCAGCCCGTCACCGCGGGGCAGAACATCCGCGTCCCGTTCGGGTTCGGGTTCATGAGCTCGTCGAACCAGCCGCTCCCGCTGAAGATCGCCGCCACGGACCCCGACGGTACTGTGGTGGTCACCGACTCCACGGAGGTGTCGATCAGCCAGACGCCCGCCGAGGAGATCGAGTCCACGGCCGACGCCGACGACGACACCCCCTCGGTGACGTACGAGGACATCGGCGGGCTCGACCGGGAGCTCGAACAGGTCCGGGAGATGATCGAACTCCCCATGCGACACCCCGAACTGTTCCAGCGGCTCGGGATCGAGCCGCCCAAGGGGGTGCTCCTCCACGGCCCGCCGGGGACCGGGAAGACCCTGATCGCGAAGGCGGTCGCAAACGAGATCGACGCCTCGTTCCACACCATCTCCGGCCCGGAGATCATGTCGAAATACTACGGCGAGAGCGAGGAGCAGCTCCGCGAGATCTTCGAGGAGGCCGAAGAGGAGGCCCCCGCGATCGTGTTCGTCGACGAGATCGACTCCATCGCCCCGAAGCGCGGCGAGGCCGGCGGCGACGTCGAGCGCCGCGTGGTCGCCCAGCTGCTGTCGCTCATGGACGGGCTCGACGAGCGCGGCGAGGTGGTCGTGATCGGCGCGACCAACCGCGTCGACGCCATCGACCCCGCGCTCCGGCGCGGCGGCCGGTTCGACCGCGAGATCGAGATCGGCGTCCCGGACAGGGAGGGCCGGAAGGAGATCCTCCAGGTCCACACGCGGAACATGCCGCTGACCGACGACATCGACCTCGACGCCTACGCCGACAACACCCACGGGTTCGTCGGCGCCGACATCGCGAGCCTCGCGAAGGAGGCCGCCATGAACGCGCTCCGGCGCATCCGCCCCGAACTCGACCTCGAGGCCGACGAGATCGACGCCGAGGTGCTCGACTCGCTGACGGTGACCGAGACGGACTTCAAGGAGGCCATCAAGGGCATCGAACCCTCCGCGCTCCGCGAGGTCTTCGTCGAGGTGCCCGACGTGACCTGGGAGAACGTCGGCGGTCTCGAGGACACCAAAGAGCGGCTCCGGGAGACCATCCAGTGGCCGCTCGAATACCCCGAGGTCTTCGAGACGCTGGACATGCAGTCCGCGAAGGGCGTCCTCATGTACGGTCCGCCGGGGACCGGCAAGACGCTGCTCGCGAAGGCGGTCGCCAACGAGGCGGAGTCGAACTTCATCTCCGTGAAGGGGCCGGAGCTGCTCAACAAGTTCGTCGGCGAGTCCGAGAAGGGCGTCCGCGAGATCTTCAAGAAGGCTCGCGAGAACGCTCCCACGGTGGTGTTCTTCGACGAGATCGACTCCATCGCGACCGAGCGCGGGAGCAACACGGGCGATTCGGGCGTCTCCGAGCGCGTGGTCTCCCAGCTCCTGACCGAGCTCGACGGGCTCGAAACCCTGGAGGACGTCGTGGTCATCGCCACCACCAACCGCCCGGACCTGATCGACTCCGCGCTGCTTCGGCCGGGCCGGCTGGACCGCCACGTCCACGTGCCCGTGCCCGACGAGGAGAGTCGCCGGGCGATCTTCACGGTTCACACCGAGCACAAGCCGCTGGCCGACGGCGTCGACCTCGACGACCTCGCGGCGAGAACCGAGGGCTACGTCGGCGCCGACATCGAGGCGGTCTGCCGCGAGGCGTCCATGGCCGCGAGCCGGGAGTTCATCAACAGCGTCTCCCGCGAGGAGGTCACCGAATCGGTCGGCAACGTCCGCGTGACCATGGCCCACTTCGAGCACGCCCTGGAGGAGGTCAACCCCAGCGTCACCGACGAGACCAGAGAACAGTACGAGAAGATCGAAGAGCGGTTCGACACCAGCGAGCCCGACAGCCCCGCGGAGGGCGCCGTGAGCCGGACCTTCCAGTAGGGCGCTCCGGCCGCGGAACCGCGCCAACGCTTTGATTTTCGCGTCCGCACGTTGCGAGTATGTCCACGACCGTCACGACACCCGACCCGACCGGGGCGTGTGCGTACTGCGACGCTCGGATCTTCGATCACGACCCGATCTGCGTCCGCGACTGCGACGACGACTGCGGGTCGCCCGCGTACTTCTGCAACTACGCCTGCCTGTCGGTGTATATCGACGAGAACGACCTCGCCGCGGGCGACGCCTGTGAGTGGACGCCCGGGGCGGACGACTGCTGTTAGGTGGGCGAACAGCCGTCGGAGCGGACGCGTTAGTGCGCGTGCGGTCGCCGGGCGGACCGTCTCTCAGGGAGCGTCCGTCGCGCCCGCGGGATCGTCGGGAACGGGCTTCGGCGGGAAGTAGAGCCGGACGACGTTCCCGCCCGACGCCCGGCGTTCGACCCCGATCTCCCCGCCGAGCGACTCGACGCACCACCGCATCACGAACAGGCCGACCCCCGAACCGTGGCGGGTGCTGGTCCGGGCTTCCGGCCGGAACAGCACGTCGAGTTCGGCGTCGTCGATCGGGGGATTCCGGTCGCGCACACTCACCTCCGCGCGCCCGGTGTTCGGTGATCGGCCGACCCGGACCTCGACCGTCGGCGCTGCCGCGTCGCCGTGCACGACCGCGTTCTCGACCGCGTGCCGCAGCGCGTGCGAGAAGGCCCGATCGACGGCGATGCCGACGGCCTCGCGTTCGGTGACGGTGATCTCCGCGTCGGGGTAGTCCGCGCGGCACTCCGCGACGACCTCCCCGACCGCCCGGGCGGCGCTCCTGATCTCGCGGTCGCCCGCCGCAGCCGTGACCGCCCGTTGGATCTGCCTGACCGACGTGGCGGCGCTGGCAAGGTCGGCCGCGGCGTCGGCGATCGTCGCCGCGGCCGCACGCATCCGGTCCGGATCGTCGCCGTCGACGATCTCCTCGGCGTACCCCGAAGCGATCGCCGACTTGTTCCTGATGTCGTGGCGGAGGACCCGCCAAAACAGCTCCGCGCGGCGTTTCGCGTCGTAGTGGTCGGTCACGTCCCGGATCTCCGCCCGAACCCACCCCCCGTCGGCTGCCGACCGCGACAGCCGGATCCGGACCCACACGAGTTCCCCGTCGCCGCGTTTCACCCGCCAGGTGAACGCCTGCGGATCGCCCGCCGAGGCCGCGCGGAGCCGCTCGCGGAAGTCCGCCGCGGAGACGGAGTAGGTGTTCGCGGTGTAGCGATCGACGTCGAGCGTCCGGAGCGTCGCGCGGTCGTACCCGAGTATCGACACCGCGCGGTCGTTGGCGTCCTCGATCGACCCGTCCGCCGGGTCGTACAGCGCGATTCCGATGTGCAGCGCGTCGTACGCCGGGGACAGTCGGGGCCCGCGTCGCGAGTCCATGTGCGTGGCCGTCGCGGCCGCTGTGAATTAGTGCTCGCTATGAGGGATATATACCGGTTCCCACCGGTGCGGATCGCTCGGGACGGGCCCGATCGGTCGACGCGCCGCCGACCGGGCACGGCTCCCGGCTCCGGCAACGCCGCTGCGCGTGCGGAGCGACGTCACGTCCCCCGCGGCGGAACCGGACCCCGGTCACACCACGTCCTCGGGAGATAGCTCGCCGCGCGCCACCTGTCGCAGCTGCTCGTCACTGAGCATCTCCACGACGAACTCCGGCATCCCGTCGGGGAGGTCCTCGGGGATCGTCACGTCCGCGTCCAGCCCGGACCCTTCGGCGGGCACCACGCCGCCATCGGCCATCGACTCCGCTCCGGACAGTCGGGAGACGGCCCGTTCGACCTCGTTCGCCATCGCGGCCTGCTGTTCGTTCGCCGCTGCGAGGTCCTCGACCTCGCCGGCGACCCGGGTCGTCTGGGTGACTACCTGATCGACCATCGCCGCGATCTCCTCGCTCGCCGCCGCTTGGTCGTCGGTCACGTCGGCGACCTCGCTGATCCCGTTGGCCGTCTCCTGGACCGCCTCGACGATGTTGTTCAGGTTCTCCATCGCGTCTTGAACCCGGTCGATCCCCTGGTCGACCTGCGTTGTCGCGTCCGCGAGGCTGTCGACGGTCTCGTCGGTGTCGGTCTTGATCCGGGAGACCATCTCCTCGATGTCGCTGGCGTACGCCCGGGACTCCTGTGCGAGCGACTTGATCTCGTCGGCGACGACCCCGAACCCTTCACCAGCTTTGCCGGCTCTCGCAGCCTCTATCGATGCGTTGAGCGCGAGGATGTTGGTCTGGTCGGCGATCCCGTTGATCTCGTCGACGAACGTATCGATCTCGTCGACGCGGTCCTGCAGTTCGGTCAGATCACCCGCCACACCGTCGACAGCGGTCCCGATGTCACCCATCGTTTCGACCGCGTCGGTGGCGGCGTCCTCTCCGCTCTCGGCCAGCGACTCCGCGCGGACGCTGGCGGTTTCCACCTGCCCGGCGGTCGCCGCCACCTCCTCGATGGTCGCCGAGAGGTCCGATACCTCCGAGGCGATCTCGTCGATCTGATCGGACTGTTGATCCGCGGCGTCGCTGATCTCGGTTGCGCTCTCCGAGACCCCGTGTGCGGTCGACTCCAGTTCGCTGATCGGCTGTTGGAGGTCGTTTTCGACGCTCTGAATGAGCTGCTCGTTCCGGTCGACCTCCGCCTCCAGCTGCTGGCTGTAGGAGTGGATGTAGGTGTCGGTAACGATCTGCATGTCCAAGTTGATGATCCGGAGAATCGAGAGGATGTCCTCGACGTGATCGGAGACCTCGGACTCGACGATCCGCCTGAGCTCCGCCGTGGCCGTCGACTCACCCCCTGTTGCCCCCTCGTCTCCGTCTCGGGTCTGGATGTTCTCGGTGAGGCGTTCGGTGAGTGCGTCGGTGAGTCGATCGCCCACGATCGGGAGGATCAGATCGTAGTAGACGCCGTACTGCCCGAGATACTGCTTCATGGGCATGTCCAGCAGATCGTGGATCTTGCCGATCCGAGCCCTATCTCTGAAATACTCCTGCCCGTAGCGCCCCTCGGCCAGCGTCGTCAGGTAGGCCGACTGCGTCCGCTTCAGCGCCTGGACGTTCTTGTCTGACCGGCTGATGACGTCGACCGTCTGTTCGTAGTCGGTGAGGTTATCGTAGAAGTCGTCTGCGACCCGTTCAGCGTTGGCTTCGAAGGCGTCTCGATACTCCTGGAGCCGGCGTTCGTCGTCCCGGTCGAACCCGATGAACTCCTTGCGCCACTCGATCTCCTGGCCGTCTACCCCGATCTGTTCGACGAGCGCGTCGGTGTCGACCTGTTCGCTGAGTCTGCCCTGCCCGAAGTCCTCCCGGCCGTACTCCTGCGAGGTGGCCATACCCGGACCACTTCGGAGTACGATGTTAACTCCTCGCCCTCGATTCTTCAGGGTGATAACCGGGAGCAGCGTGGCATCGCCGGGGTCAACACGTCGTATCAGGCCTCTACGCCCAGCGACGCCAGGTCCGCGAGGATCTCCGTGGCGTGATCCTCGGGCGAGACCCCCTCGTACGCCAGCGCGATCTCGCCGTCGGGATCGATCACGTAGGTGTTTCTGAACACGCCGTCGAAGGTGTTGCCGAACATCTGCTTCTCGCCGTAGGAGTCATACGCCGCCGAGACGCTGCCGTCCTCGTCGGAGAGCAGCCGGAACGGGAGGTTGTAGTCGGCCGCGAAGCCGGCGATGTCGTCGACGGGGTCGTCGCTGATCCCGAGGACGGTCACGCCGCGATCCTCGAACTCGCCGTAGGCGTCGCGGAAGCCGCACGCCTCGGAGGTGCATCCGGGCGTGTCCGCCCGCGGGTAGAAGTAGACCACGACGTACTCGCCGCGGTGCGACGACAGCGACACGGTTCGGTTCTGGTGATCCGACAGCTCGAAGTCGGGCGCGGGTTCGCCGGGAGCAAGCATCGGACACGTGTTTCGGCGTCGGCGGTTTCACTGTACCGCTCGGCGCCGGACGGGAGCCCGCACGGCACGTCCGGCGGGACGGACCCGCTCGGGTGTTCCCCCGCCGACACGTCGGTGGCTGCCGTCCGACAGTATGAATATTCCCCCCCGAGACCGGGCGGACGTGATCGAACGAATCGAAAACGAGGTCGAGATGCTGGATCGACACCTGCGGGTGCTTCGGCTCGTCATCCGGAACGAACCGATCGGAATCGTCCAGATGGCGAACGAACTCTCGATCCCGGATCACAAGGTCCGGTACTCCCTGCGGGTACTCGAGGAGGAGGGCCTCGTCGAACCCACCGACCAGGGAGCGACGACGACCGAAGACCTCGACGGCTACGTCGACCGCGCGAACGACCGGATCGACGACCTCCAGGAGCGGATCGCGGGGGCGGCGATCGGCGACGACGGGGAGGAAGCGGGAACCGACGCGCCCGTTTCCGGGACGTAGTCCCCCACGGTCGGGCCGGGGGCCGATCCCCGGTTCGTCCCGGCGGGTATGACCGCTACGACTCCGTGCCGCCCGGGTCGACGCGCAGTTCGAGTCTGAGGTCCGCGCCGGCGGCCAGGGCGTCGACCAGCGCCGGATCCACGTCGGCCGCGGCCGCGTCCGCGCCGACGAGGACCGTCCGGTCGTCGACGTACTCGCTGGTCCGTCCCACGTGGCTGCGCTCGTTCTCGAAGGACAGGTCGGGGTCGCCACGGCCCGTCACGGTCTGTGTGATGGTCTCCCCGTCGTCGGTGGTCGCGGTCAGCGTCGCCCGGATGGCGGCGTCCCGGTCGCGGCAGGCCGCCACGAACGCGTCGTCGAAGTCCGCGGGCACCCTGTCGGCGCCGACGGCCAGGATACAGTCACCCGCGGGAGTGAGCCACTCGTCGCTCGTCACCTCGAAGGTGCTCGTGTGTTCGGCGGAGACGTGCTCGTGTCCGGTGGCGGAGACGACCTCGCGCATACGCTCCCGTGGACGGCGCCCGCGTAAGTCTCGCACGGTTGGGCGACATCCGCGTACGCTTCACGCGGTTTGGCGACATCCGCGTACGCCCCACACGGTTGCCCGCGGGCACCGGGCGTGTCTCACCCCGTTTTATATACTGCCCGTGCACCACTGATAACAACCCACACGCCGCCGTCTACGGGTGTGTGAGGGGTGTACACCCGATCCGGTCTCCGGCAAGTTTATATATGGGTGCGACGAATGAACAGGTACCAGAACGCCTCCGGCGTTCCGGCGGCACAGCACGCAGAATGATCGGGAACTCTTATCCACGGTTGGTAGTACTCGGCAAGCGGCCGCCACGGTCCGGAGCGGTGATGGTATCGAGGATTGATCACGCATGGTGACACGACAGGACGTCCTTCAGAAACACGACGTAGAAGCGCTAGACGAATCGAACAACATCGAGCTCACCGACGACAAGCTCGAGAACGACTCCAAAGGGCAGCTCATCAAGATCGCCGGCCAGCTTCGCGACCGGCGAAACGACCTGAACCAGATGGCTTCCGAGCGGGCCTCCGCCCGCGACGACCTGAACGCGAAGACCCGCGAGAAGGTCGACGAGGCCCAGGAGCACCGCGAGAAGCGCGACGAGCTCAACGAGCAGGTCCAGGAGCACAAGGAGAAGCGAAACGAGCTCAACGCGGATGCCAACGAGCTGTTCGACGAGGTCGAGCAGATGAAGGAGGACCTGGAGCTCGACGACGGCAAGAACATCGAGGAGCTCGAAGACGAGATCGAGCAGCTCGAGTTCCGCCAGCAGACCGAGGTCCTCTCCACGGAGGACGAGCGCGAACTCATCGAAAAGATCGAGGACAAGCGCGACGAGCTCCGGGAGAAGAAGGAGAAAGTCGAGGACAGCGGCGAACTCGAAGCCCTCATCGAGGAGGCCGAGGAGGTCCGCTCGGAGGCTTCACAGCACCACCAGAAGGTGACCGAGCTCGCCGACGAGGCCCAGGAGCACCACAACCGGATGATCGAGTCCTACCGCGAGGCCGACGACGTCCGGGACGAGGCCGACGAGATGCACGACCTGTTCGTCGAGGCCCAGGAGGCCGCCGACCGCCACCACGAGGACTTCGTCCGCGTCCAGAAGCGGCTCCGCGAACTCGACAAAGAGGAGGAAGAAGAGCGGAAGGACGAGCGTGCCGAGGAGCGCGAGGCCGCAAAGGAGGAGGCCGAGGAGATCTACCAGAAATTCAAGGAGGGCGAGACCCTCGACACCGAGGACCTGATGAAGCTCCAGAAGACGGGGCTGCTGTAGTCGCGCACGCGAACGGAACCCACGGAACGCCGGCTTTTCGACGTGGTATCGACGCGGCTCTCCCGGCGCGCAACCGGAGGTTCGCCCACCGGGAGGTCTTTAACGGTGTGAGCCGTTGCCACAGGCGTGACCACGCTGGTCCTCTGTGTGGATCGGTCCGACGACATCAGGCGGACGGCGGGGCTTGCGGGCCCCATCGTCGGGTGGGAAGCCGTCCAGTCGCTCGTCACGGACGTCGGGCTCGACGACCCGGAGGACTCCCGCGTCAACTGCCTGCTGGAGGCGCTTCGGATCGCCCGGGACCTCCGTGACGGCGAGGAGGAGTCGGTGCTGGCGGTGGTCTCCGGCGGCGGCGACTCGCTGGTGGGAGCCGACCGGGCGCTGTCGGCTCAGGTCGACGACCTGATCGCGGAGTACGACCCCGACTCGGCGGTGGTAGTCATCGACTCCGCGAACGACGAACAGATCGTGCCGGTCATCGAGAGCCGTGTGCGGATCGACTCCGTCGACCGGGTGGTGGTCCGGCAGGCCCACGACATCGAGTCGACGTACTACCTGCTCAAGCAGTTCCTGGGCGACGAGGAACTCAGGACGACGGTGTTGGTCCCGCTGGGGGCGGCGCTGCTCTTCCTCCCGATCCTGCTCACACAGTTCGCGCCCGCGGTGGCGTTGGCGGGGCTCGCGGCGCTTCTGGGCGCGGTCCTGCTGTACAAGGGGCTCGCGGTCGACGAGTTCCTCTCGGAGGTTCCAGAGCGGGTCCGGTCGGCGCTGTACTCCGGGCGCGTGTCGGTCGTCACCTACGCGGTCAGCTTCGGCCTCGCGCTGGTGGGGGCGTTCCTAGGTGCGCTCGCGGTCACGCCGCAGGTCGGGCCCGAGTCGGTGATCGTGCGCACGATGCAGTTCGTCTACAGCGCGGTCCCGTGGCTCGCGCTCGCCGCCCTGACCGCGAGCGCCGGCCGGCTGCTCGACGAACTCATCGGCAGCGAGAGCGTGAGCACCCCGTACCTGAACCTCCCGTTCGGCGTGGTCGCGTTGGGGCTCGTGATCCGGGGATTCGCCGGGTGGTTCCTCCAACGGGAGTCGCTCCTGGCCGATCCGCAGCTCTTCGGATACACCGTTGTGGCCCAACAGCGCCTCGCGGCGTTCATCGTCGCAGGAATCGTGGTCAGTCTGGTCGGCGTCAGGGTGGCCGCGAGCGTGAGCGGCGAGGAGCTCGACGACTCGGTCCAGAAACAGTAGCGGATCGGCCGGCCGCGTCGACGCTACCGCGCGGTCGCCCGGTACTCGCCGTGCTTGACGCCGATCACGGCGCAGACCGCCGCGAAGGCGAGCATCGACGGGGTCACCATCATCAAGACGACGTTCGTCGGCATAACGCTCGAGGCGATTAGTCCGGCCGTCCCCGCGGCGACCAACGCGACGAGGACGCCGACGGTCGTGGGCAGGCTGAAGTCCATACCGGACGGTGACACCGCGGGGACAAATGGGTTGCTCTTGGGGCGCGAGGTACGGTCGGAACGCGACCGTGGGTCGGGGACCCCCCGGTCCGCCCGCGGCGGCCGGGACCGCACCCGTCGCATCGAAATCCGGGGAAAGCTTATCCGTGTGGGTCACCCACACACTTCCAGTCTCGGTCGATCGGATCGAGCGACCGTCCGCGCACGCGCTCGTCGGACTGTGACGTTCTGTTGGGTACCGCCGTCCCGCCGCCGTCGTCCCGTGCCGCCGCGGACCGCCCGTCGGTCCGCGTTCCGGTGGATCGCAACGCCGCCCACGCGGGGTCGCACCCCGAGACCCACAAACAATGAACGGTGACAGAGCAACCCTCGAAACCCTCAGTCGACAGTACAAGCAGTCGGTGCCCGAAGACCTCCGGGAAGCCAAATCCTTCGAGTGGTACCTCGACGCGGTGCACGACGACCCTCGAATCGCCCGGAACGCCCACCAGCGGGTGGCGGACATGTTCGACCACTACGGGACCGACTACGACGAGGACGCCGGCGTGGTGGAGTACCGGATGGCGTCGGAGGACCCGCTCCACGACGGCGAGAACACCTTCTACGGCCGGGAGGTCCACGAGTCGATCCACGAGTTCGTGAACAAGGTGAAATCCGGCGCCCGCGGGCTCGGCCCGCAGAAGCGGATCAAACTCCTGCTCGGCCCGGTGGGGTCGGGGAAGTCCCACTTCGATTGGATGGTGCGGCGGTACTTCGAGGATTACACCGCCACCGACGCCGGGCGGATGTACACGTTCCGGTGGGTCGACCTCGGCGACGTGATCCGCGACCAGGATCCCGAAGACGACGTCGTCGTGTCGCCCATGAACCAGGATCCGCTGGTGTTGCTGCCGCAGGAGCAGCGCGACGGCGTCATCCAACGGCTCAACGAGCACCTGGATGCCCCCTACACCATCCGGAACGACCAGACGCTCGACCCCGCCTCGGAGTTCTACCTCGACAAACTCCTGGCGCGCTACGGCGACGACCTCCAGGCCGTCCTGGAGAACCACGTCGAGATCATCCGGCTGGTCGCCTCCGAGAACAAGCGGCAGTGCGTGGAGACCTTCGAGCCGAAGGACAAGAAGAACCAAGACGAGACCGAACTCACCGGCGACGTCAACTACTCGAAGCTGGCGATCTACGGCGAGTCCGACCCCCGAGCGTTCGACTACGCCGGCGCGTTCTGTAACGCCAACCGCGGGCTGTTCTCGGGCGAGGAACTGCTGAAGCTCCAGCGGGAGTTCCTGTACGACTTCCTCCACGCCTCCCAGGAGCAGACCATCAAGCCCAAGAACAACCCCCGGATCGACATCGACCAGGTGATCGTCGGGCGGACGAAC
>Ga0207753_1000374_pt1 | contig 17884 bp, 13 predicted proteins | sample PonA233FremontCA_2_FD_187273 | JGI IMG/M metagenome (GOLD analysis project Ga0207753, IMG submission 187273) | Salt pond sediment microbial community from Fremont, CA, USA - Pond A23 Sediment 3 (SPAdes) | ecosystem: Environmental > Aquatic > Non-marine Saline and Alkaline > Saline | place: USA... | reverse complement strand
CCACCCGTCGAGCGTGCTCGGGGCCACCAAGCAGCTGGCCGAGTGGTACGTGCGCACCGGCTCGGGCCCGACGCACTGTACAACGGTGCGTTTCGGGAACGTCTTCGGGACGGAAGGGGGCGTCGTGCCGCGATTTCAGGCAAAGCTTGCTGCGGGCGAGCCACTGCCCGTGACGCACCCGGACATGGAGCGCTACTTTATGAGTCTTGAGGAGGCCTGTGGGCTGGTCCTTCACACCCTCCCCTTCGATGCCCGTCCCACCTATATCTTCCGAATGGGCGATCCCCTTCGCATCGCGTGGCTGGCCAAGCGCCTCATCCGGCGCGCGCATCCCCACATCGACCCGGAGACGATGATCGAGTACGTGGGCCGACGGCCCGGCGAGAAGCTCAGCGAGCGACTCGTGTGGGACGACGAGACCGTACACCCCACCGAGCACCCGAACATTCTCGGACTGGAGGGCCCTGTGCCGCACACCCGTGCTGTCCTGAACGCCTACCTCCAGCGGTTGCGGTCGGTCGCGGGCCCGTCGCACGAGTCGCGAGTCCGCCTGCGACGCCTGCTCTTGGAAACCGGCCCTGGCGACCGGCCCCGGACAAACGGCTCTGCGCACGCCTACCTCAAGCCGTAGGCGTCGCGCGCACCAGTGCCCGACGTTTCCAGTGCCCGACGTTTCCGGAAACATCGCTTCTTGGGCCGGACCGGCTTCTGTTCACAAGCGGAACCGGCCCCTTCCTGCCCGGGCCCGGTTCAGAGCACCCCGGTCGAGGAGGGCACGGGACGACCGATTATTCCGTTTTCGTTGAGGTATAGCAGGGCAATGGCGAGTTGATTACGATCTACGAGAACCACGTCTTCGCGGCGGCGGGTTTTCGGGGTGTCCACGCCATCTCTACAATCTGTCCGTTTCGCTGTGGTCCCCGACTTTTTGCTGCCCGAGTGGGTCCCCAACGCCCACCCGCTCATCGTTCACTTTCCCATCGCCCTGATCTTTGTTGCCGTTGCCGCCGACGCGTTGGCCCTGTGGCTGGGAGAGCGCTGGGAAACAGGGCAGGAGGTCGCGACGGGGCTGTACGCGGCGACGGGGCTGAGCGCAGCCGCGAGCTACTACAGCGGCACCTGGGCCATCGACACGGTACCGATCGTGACGCCCGGGGCCGCCTCAACCCTGTCGACACACTCGTTCTGGGCGTGGTACACCATGGTGTCCACGAGCGGGTACGCCCTGCTCCGAACCGCCGGGCTGTTTGTCTCCTGGGTCCGGGCCCGACCCTCCGCCCATGTCGTCCTGTTCGTGCTCGGACTGGCAACCCTGTATCCGATGTACGAGACGGGAGAAAACGGCGGGGCCATGGTGTACAAGCGCGGCGTGGGCGTCACCCGCGTCCAGGAGGTGCCGTCTACCGCCTCCCCGGCCCCGGACTCCGCGCAGCCGGACACCATGCAGGCCTCCGAGTCCACGCCGCGGGCCGAGGCGCCGTAGCACCTCCAAGGGGGTCTAAAACGCGACCAGGTCGCGGGCCCCCTCCAAGATGCCCTCGTCGCTCGGCAGCACGGCGCGCTCCAGGTCGTGGGCAAACGGAATCGGCGTAAACTCGCCGGCCACCCGGCGGATGGGGGCGTCGAGATAGGTAAATGCATCGTCGGCGATTTGGGCGCAGAGCTCGGCCCCAAAGCCGATGAACTCGTGGTCCTCGTAGACGACGAGCGCGCGGTTCGTCTTCTGCACCGACTCCAGAATTGTCTCGGAGTCGAGCGGCACGATGGTGCGAAGGTCCACCACCTCTGCGTCCACGCCCTCCTGCTCCAGCTCCTTCGCCACGTTGAGCGACTTCTGCGTCATCATGCCGTAGGTGACGATCGTCAGGTCGGTCCCCTCCCGGGCAACGCGGGCCTGCCCGAACGGCAGCGTGTAGTCCTCGGGCGGCGTGGGCGTGCGGGCCGACGCCGCGCGGTAGAGCGCCTTGTGCTCCAGGAAAAGCACCGGGTCCTCCGAGCGGATGGCGGTGGCCAGGAGGCCCTTCGCGTCGGCGGCGGTGGAGGGGAGGGCCACCTTCAGGCCGGGCGTGTGGCCGAAGATGGACTCCACGTTCTGCGAGTGGCAGAGGCCGCCGTGGATATAGCCGCCACAGGGGACGCGGATCACCATCGGGCAGCTCCACTCCCCGTTCGAGCGGTAGCGGAAGGGGGCCACCTGGTTGCGCAGCTGCTGCATCGCCGGCCAGATGTAGTCGGCAAACTGGATTTCGACGACCGGTGTGAAGCCACTCGCGGCGTACCCCACCGCAGTGCCGATGATCGAGCCCTCCGCCAGGGGCGAGTTGAAGCAGCGATCCCCGCCAAACTCGTCGGTGAGGTCCTTCGTCGCGGTAAAGACGCCGCCCTTGTCGCCCGCCACGTCCTCACCGTAGACGACGACCGACTCGTCGCGCGCCATCTCCTCCTTGAGCGTACGGTTGATGGCGTCGACCATCACCATCGGCTCGGCGTCTTCGTCGAGGTCGTCCTCCGAGTTGTAGTCGATGTTGAGCTCGCCCTCAAAGAAGACGTGGTCGGTGGCCGTTTCGGGATCGGGGTCGTCCTGTTGCTTGGCCCACTCGGCCGCCGCGTCCACCGTCTCGTGAACCTCTTCCTGCAGGGCCTCCGCCTCGTCCTTGGTCAAGACGCCCTCGTCGATCAGGGCCGCCTCCATCCGAGCAATGGGGTCAATCTTCCGATCGGCCTCCAGCTCGTCGGGGGTGCGGTACTTGGTATGGTCGTCCGAGGAAGAGTGGGGCAGCAGGCGCACCACGTCGGCCACGAGGCAGACCGGCCCCCGACCGTCGCGGATGTGCTGGATGGCGGCCTGCGCGGCGGAGGCGCTTGCGAAGAAGTCGGTGCCGTCCACCCGCATCCGGCTGAGCCCTTCGTAGCCCGCGGCCAGCTTGTAGGGGGTGCCGCCCGCGGTCTGCTCCTCGATGGGGACGCTGATGGCGTACTTGTTGTCTTGAACCAAGAAGAGGGCGGGCGCCTGCTCGCGGGCCGCCCAGTTGAGGGCCTCGTGGAAGTCGCCCTGCGAGGTGGCCCCGTCGCCGCACGAGATGTACACGTAGTTGTCGTCCCCGCGCTGCTGGATCCCAAACCCGAACCCAAGCCCGGGATTAAACTGTGCCCCGACCGAGGAGGCGGTCGTCATCACATTGAGGTGCTCCAGGCCGAAGTGCTCCGGCATCTGCCGCCCGCCGGAGTTTGGGTCGTCGGCCTTTGCCAGGTGGGCGAGCAGGGTTTCTCGGGGCGTCATCCCCAGCGAGAGCGCCATGCACAGGTCTCGGTAGTAAAAGCAAAACCAGTCGTGGCCCGGGCCTTGGCCGGGATTGGAGTAGCGGCTGAGGGCCGACTGCACGGCCTCGTGCCCGGCACACCCGATATGAAAGTGCCCCTTCCCCTGCTTCAGCAACGTCATCATTTTCTCGTCGAGCCGCCGCGAGAGCATCATCGTGCGGAGCCGCTGCCGCAGATCATCGGGCTCAAAGTCCGCGGGGGAGAGCTCTTCGACCTCGATCGACTCGTCCGACGTGATGGAGGGGATCTGGGGGATGGCGGCGTGGCCGTCCCCATGCATAAGATTCTCGGCCGGGATCTCCTCCGCAGCGGCCTCCACGGCCGTCTCCGCGTCGGGCGGGGAGGGCGGTTCGCCATCCGGCCGTTTTGGCTCCGGCGAGTCGGCCTTCGGGGCGCCCGACGAGGCATTCGCCTGAGCATCAAGGTCCGAGTCGTTCGTGTCTTGCATCTCGGGTGTAGCCATTGATCGAAGCCAATTTGGTGAGTCGACACGACATTGAGGGCCAAAGGATCCCCGGCCCCCTGCGCGCCCCTACACACGAGACGCGCCCCGCACACAAAACCCCACGAAAGCACGAGGCAACGGGGCCCGGGGCCGAGGGATGCCACCCTGCCCAGCCTTGAAAGCGCTTCCGAAATTCGGGGGTGCCCAGTTGCGGGCACACAAAACGTACGCTGAGCACAGTATATGGAATTTCTCGATCTCCGAAAAGGTCCTTCCGGAAAGACTCCGGAAGAATGCGGAGGCGATTGGGCGGAGGCCGCCGGGAACTGCGTGGCGGGTTACGCCTCAACGGCTTCCGGCTCCGGCTCCGATTCGTAGGGAAGCTCAAACCAGAACCGAGTGCCCCGTCCTTTCGTGCTCTCGACGTGGATGTCTTCGCCGTGGGCCTGCAGGATTTGCTTCACGATGCTAAGCCCGAGCCCGGTGCCGCCGCTCTCGCGGGAGCGATCGGGGTCGACCCGATAGAAGCGCTCGAAGATGCGGTCGAGATGATCCTCGTCGATTCCCTGCCCCGTGTCTACGATCTCTACCCGGATCTTGTCGAGGCGCCGCTGCACCCGGCAGCGCACCGATCCGCTGTTCGTGTAGGCGATGCCGTTCTCGATCAGGTTGGTCAGCACCTGGCGGATGCGGGACCGATCGGCGCGAACGAAGAACCGGGGCACGTCGGCCTCAAGGTCGAGGGCCTTCTCTTCGGCCTTGGGCCGCAGCATCTCGGTCACCTCGTCGACCAGGTTCTTGAGGTCGAACGCCGATCGGTTAATGAGGTCTTCTCGGTATTCGAGCCGGGCGATGTCGATCAGGTCGTTGAACAGGTTCTGGAGGCGATTCAGGTTGGTCAGCGCCTTTTCGGCGTACATTTTCCGCTGCTCATCGTCGAGCCCGGGGGTGCCGAGGGCCTCCAGGTATCCGCTGATGGAGAAGATGGGATTGCGGACCTCGTGGGAGACGTTGCCAATAAACTCGCTTTGCAGGCGGGTCATGCGCTCCAGCTCTTCGATCTTCTCCCGGAACGTGTCGGAGGCGCGATTGAGGCTCTCGGCGAGGTCCTGAAACTCGGCCGCGCGAGACTCGACCCGGATTTTGCCGGTCAACTCTCCCTCCGCCACCCGGCGGGCCGTCTTGCTGATGCGCGTGAGGGGGGTGGTGACCTGGTAGGCCGCAATGAAGCTGCCGATGAGGGCCAGCACGAGGGCCAGGATCAGGCCCAGGACGAGCACGACTTGGGAGCGCTGGGCGAGGCGGTACAGGGGCGGCGGCGGCTGGCCCACCTGCACGATCAGGTTCGACGACGGGCGGTAGAGGGCCGCGAGGAAAAACTGCGTTCCGTCGTCGGACGTGTGGCGTGCAAACCGCACCGTCTCGTCCGTCATCCCCTCGAGGGCCGACACGTCGACCAGCGTATCGGCCGGCACAGACGGGACGGCCCGAGACGAGGGGCGGTAGGTCGTGTCGGGGGTAACGAGGGCAATGTGCAGGTCGCGCAGCTCCGTCAGGTTGTCCACGATGCGCCCCCGCCGCACCGGATTCGGCTCCTGCTCCACCTGCACCGCAATCCGGTCGGCCTGGTTGCGAAGCGTCTCCTGCATGGCCGTCCGCATCTCCCCCCGCAGCACCAGCACGACGTAGAGCCCCGTGCCCACGACGGCCGTGCCCACGAACAGGGCAAACGTCAGAACCATCCAGGTCTGCGTCGAGGCCCGGCGGGGCAGCAACGCGTCACGAATCGACGAAGCAACAGACATACGACGCAGGCGAGAACCAACTCCCGCAAATCAGTGCGAGGCGGGGCCGGGGGTCACGCTTCGGCCGACTCCTCCTCCTGCACAAACCGGTACCCAACGCCTCGAACCGTCTGGATGTGCTTGGCGAAGTCGCCCAGCTTTTCGCGCAGGTTCTTGATGTGCGCGTCCACAGTCCGCTCGGTCACCATCATTGCGTCCTTCCAGATGGTCTCCAGCAGCTGCTGGCGGGTGAACGCCTTGCGAGGATGGCGCACCAGGTAGCGAAGGAGCTCGAACTCCGTCAGCGTCAGACCAAGGTCCTCTCCGTTCAGCTCCGCGCGGTACTCGTCCTCGTAGATCTTAAGGCCGTCGACCTCGAGGATGCTGCTCTCCTCCACGCCGGAGCGACGCAGTACGGCCTTCACGTGCGCCACGAGCACCTGGGGCGAGACAGGCTTGGTGAGGTAGTCGTCGCCCCCAAGCATTAGGCCCTCAATCTGATCTTCTTCCTCGGTCTTCGCGCTCAGAAAGACGATCGGGATCTCTTCAGTCTCGACGCGAGAGCGCAGCTCTTTGCACACCTCGTAGCCGTCCACGCCCGGGAGCATGATGTCGAGAACAATCAGATCGATCTTCCCCGAGGCGGTTTCGAGGGCTTCCTCTCCGTCGAAGGCTGTATGAACGGTGTACCCTTCCTCTTCCAGAAAGTGACCGACGACTTCGACAACATCTTTCTCATCGTCGACGACGAGAACATCGATGTCACTAGGGTCAGCAGTGATAGGCATTGCTTATAGGAGATTGATGAGTGGAAAATAAAAACTTTGTACGTCTCTTTGATCGAGGATCGGGGAAGAACGTTTCCCTTACCGCCTACATCCTATGCGATAGCCGTAGGATGGGATGCAGCATTCGCATCGTGGGCGCCGACCCAAGTGTGAAAATGATGTGTTCCGATCAGGCGTCCGACGCGGCGGGCTGGACCGGACGGGCCTGAACGGAAGCGTCGTCGGCCCGGTCCGTGTACCGTCGGGGCACCCGGGGGGACACGCCACAGAAGATTTCGTAGGGGATGGTGTCGCTCCACTGCGCCACCTCGTGCGCGGTGGGCCCGGCGGGCCCGAACAGAACGGCCTCGTCGCCCCGCTCGACACGGGTGGCCGGGGCCTGGTCCGGGGGGCCAAGGTCGATCATACACATGTCCATGCAGATGGTGCCCACGACGGGGCAGGAGGCGCCCCCAATCCGGACCGAGGCGCGGCCGGATCCCCGGCGGGGGTAGCCGTCGCCGTAGCCCGCGCCCAGCGTCGCGATGCGGGTTCGGCGCGGGGCCTGCCAACGCGCGCCGTACGAGATCGGGGTCCCGGCCGGGACCGTCTTAAGCTGGGTGACGCGGGCCGTGAGCCGCATGGCCGGGCGCAGGTCGAGGCGGGCGCTCAGCTCTGGGGTGGCCGCCAGGCCGTACAGCGCGATCCCACTCCGCACGAGAGACGCGCCAAAGTCGTAGGCGGGCTCCCCAACGGTGAGGAGGGCTCCGGTATTGGCCGCGTGCACGTGCTCCACGTCCACGTCGACGGCCTCTACCACCGCCCGGAACCGGTCGAGCTGCGTCTGCGCGAACGCGCTTCCGGACGCATCGGCCGTTGCGAAGTGAGTCCACAGCCCCGCCAGACGAACGCCGGGCGCATCGGACAGGCGGGCCAGGATCGCCGGCACGTCGTCGGGGGGGAGCCCCAGGCGTCCCATGCCCGTATCGACCTTCACGTGCACCCGGAGCGGGGCCGTCGGGGACGCGCGCCGCAGGACCGCCGCCGCGACATCGGCCGAGGAGACGGTCAGGTCGAGGTCGTGATCGGCATACCGGGGCAGCTGCTCCGGGGACGGGGCCCCGAGGACGAGAATTCGACCCGTGTGTCCGTCCTCCCGCAGGTGAATGCCCTCGGGCAACCGGGCCACCCCGTAGTGCCGAACCCCCGCTTCGTGCGCCGCTCGGGCCACCGGACGCGCCCCGTGCCCGTACGCATCGGCCTTGATGACGGCCATGAGCTCCGCCTCGCCGGCCCGCTCCTGCAGAATGCGTGCATTGTGCCGAATGGCCGCCAGGTCCACGGTGGCGGTCACCGGAGCGCCTTCGACGATGTCGGCCGACCGATTGATGGCAAGCGAAGTGGGGTTGCGCACGAAAATGAATAAGCAAGCGCTTCATAGGCGTCCGGCTGGACGATGGTTCCCCGACACATGCTCGAACGCGTGCTCGGGGCCCGACAAGAAGAACGCCACCCATTTGGGGCGAGACGACCGGTTCTGCCAGCCGCGCGGCTCCGGGCCGGTAGAGGCATCGTGCATTGCAAAAGCCCCGCAAGAAGGATATGTTCTCGGCAGTCGGCCCGCCCGTTCTCTTCGCACCGATCCGTTCCCCGTAGATGATTCGCCGCGCTGTTCTTTCGCTCGTCGTTCTTCTGGTCCTCCCCTTCCCCTCAGAGCCCGTTCGGGCCCAAGACGACCCCGAATTGACCCTCGAGAGCATCCATGCCTCGACCACGTTTCGCCCCAGCTCCTTCCAGGGCGGAAAGTGGACGGATCAGGGCCCCGTCATCACGTACATCGAGCCCGCCGACACGGCCGACGCGACGCATCTCCTGCGGTACAACCTGCGGACGGACGAGCAGACACGGGTGATCGATGGCACGAACCTGCACGCGGACGACGTGGATCGCCTCGTGCCGATTGAGGACTACACGTTCAGCGAATCGGGCGACAAGGTGCTCATCTACACGGACTCGGAGGAGGTGTGGCGCGCCAACACGAAGGGCTACTACTACGTCTACGACCTCGACACGCAGACGCTCACGCCGGTCTCCGATCGCGACGAGGGCTACCAGATGTTCGCGAAGTTCAACCCGTCGGCCACGAAGGTGGCCTTCGTCCGACATCGGAACCTGCACGTCGTCGACCTCAGGACGGGGACGGAGACGGCCCTCACCACAGACGGAGAGGACGGGACGATTATCAACGGCACGTTCGACTGGGTCTACGAGGAGGAGTTCGGCCTGCGCGACGGGTGGAAATGGAGCCCCGACGGCGAGCGCATCGCGTTCTTCAAGCTCGACGAGTCCGGCACCCGGTCGTTCCCGCTGATGAACAACACCACCCGCTACCCAGACATTACGCGCTTTCGCTATCCGAAGGCGGGCGAGCAGAACAGCGAGATCAAGATTGGGGTGATCGACCTCGCGGCCGTCGACACGACCGCGCAGGGCCAGCCGCAGGCGACCCGGTATTTCGACACCAATACGTGGAACGCCGGGGGCCGGACGCACGAGTACCTGGCCCGCATGGGATGGACCCCCGAGGTTGACGGCACGCACCGGGTCTGGATGTACCGCCTCAATCGGAATCAAAACGTGCTGGACCTCTTGTACTGCCACCCCGAGACCGGGGAGACGGAGCAGGTGCTTCAACACACGCAGGACACGTACATCGACGTGACGGACGACAAGCTCACCTACCTCGACGGCGGGGAGCACTTTGTCTTCCTGTCCGAGCGAAGCGGCTACAACCACGCCTCTTTGTACCGCGTCGACGGCACGGAGGTGGGGCCCCTCACCGGAGGGGCGTGGGAGGTGACGCAGTTCCACGGCGTGAACGAGGACGCCTCGACGGCCTACGTCACGGGCACCCGCGATACGTCACTGGAGCGGCACCTCTACGCGGCAGACGTGTCGTTCACCCCGCATGAGACGGCCCCGTCCGTCCGCAAAGTGACATCGCGTCCGGGCTGGCACGCCCTCAACCTGTCGGCGGACCACGCCTACTACATCGACCGGCACTCGACGACGGACACGCCCCCCACCTGGACCCTTCACGACGTGTCGGGCGAGCGTCTCACCACCCTCCAGGCCAACGACGCCCTCGAGGAGCGCCTCGACAGCCTTGATCTCCCGCGGAAGCAGTTTACGAGCCTCCCCGGGGCCGACGACACCTCCCTCAACGCGTACGTCATCAAACCCCAAGACTTCGACCCGTCGCGGTCGTACCCGGTGCTGATGTACGTCTACGGCGGGCCCGGCGTGCAGACGGTGACCAACCAGTGGGGAGGCCCCCGACAGCTTTGGCACCAGTACCTTGCCCGGGCGCACGACATGGTCGTCGTCAGCGTCGACAACCGGGGCACCGGGGGGCGGGGCAAGGCCTTCCAGGACGTGCCGTATCAGCGCCTCGGCCAGCCGGAGTCGGCCGACCAGATCCACGCGGCGCAGGCCCTGGCCGACTCTGCGTGGGTGGACGCGGACAACATCGGCATCTGGGGCTGGAGCTATGGCGGCTACATGACCCTCCTGTCCATGCTGAGGGAGGAGGGCCCCTCCACGTTCGATACGGGCGTCTCCGTGGCGCCCGTGACCGACTGGCGGCTCTACGACACCATTTACACCGAACGCTACATGTCCACTCCCGACCAGAACGCGGACGGCTACGAGAACGGCGCCCCGCAGGCCTACGCCGATCGCCTGCGCGACGACCAGAACCTGCTCATCGTGCACGGCGACGACGACGACAACGTGCACTTCCAGAACAGCGTGCAGATGGTAAACCAACTGCAGTCGGCCAACAAGCAGTTTCGGTTCATGATGTACCCGACCCACGAGCACGGCATCGCCGGGGGCCAAACGCGGCTACACCTGTTCACCATGATCACGAACCACGTCACCGAGCACTTGTCTCCCGACGGTGCTTCGCAGCACACGGAATAGGCGCCCTCCACAATGACCTCCGCCGTATTTCTCTCCCTCCTCGCCACAGTCGGGATCGGGATGCCCGCCACGACGCCCGCCCCTGCCCCCGCCGGTCCGCCGACGGAGTTTGACCTTCAGGGCCACCGGGGGGCCCGCGGCCTCGCCCCGGAAAATACGATTCCGGCGTTCCGGCGGGCCCTGGCGATCGGCGTGACGACGCTGGAGATGGATGTCGTCATCAGCGCCGACGGGCAGGTTGTCGTGTCGCACGAGCCGTGGATGAATCCGGCCCTCTGCACACTCCCGTCCGGCGCGCCGGTCGCCGAGGCGAACGCCCGCGAGCACAACCTTCACCACATGCTGTACGCCGAGATTGAGCGGTACGACTGTGGGCGGCGCCCGCACCCGGAGTTCCCGCGGCAGGAGCCCCAGCCCGCGTCCAAGCCCCTCCTCCGCGACGTCATTGAAATGGCGGAGGCCTACGCGGCCGACCACGGCCGACCGCCCGCACGGTACAACATTGAGATCAAGTCGCGGCCCGAGTGGGACGGGACGTTTCACCCCGCCCCCGAGGCCTTCGCGAAACGCGTGCTCGCCGCGGTGCACGAAGGGGAGGTCGCGGCGCGGACCACGGTCCAGTCGTTCGACGCGCGGGCCCTCCGAGCGACCCGGCGCCTGCGCGAAAAGAATAGGGCCCCGGAACCGACCGTGCAGCTTGCCCTTCTCGTGACGCAAGACGCGGCCGCGCCCCTCGCCGATCAATTGGAAGCCCTCGGCTTCTCCCCGGCCGTCTACAGCCCGGCCCACTCCGCCGTCGATGAGGCACTGCTCCGGGCCGCCCACGACCGCGGCCTCCGTGTGGTGCCCTGGACCGTGAACGAGCGCGACGCCATGCGCCGCCTCATCCGCCTTGGGGTCGACGGACTGATCACCGACTACCCGGACGTCGGCGCGAACGTCGTGGAGGAACTGGCCGCTTCGGATTGACAGCTGCCGGTCGTCCGGGCCCCTTTCTCCGTCGCTCCCATTTTCTTGTCCATCGTTCCCATTTTTCGCCCCCCTCTCTTATGACGCACGCCCCCCCAAGCACAGACGACGCTGCGGACCAGCACTATCGGACCTGGAAAACCCTCGCCCCGCTCGGCCTCCTGGCCACGGGCCTCGGCGCCAGCGGCGTCGGGCAGTCGACCCTCCTGAAAGGGCGCGACGCCCCGACCTGGAAGTGGGTGGCCGCCGGGACGGCCAGCCTCGTGGCCCTCAACGCCGGGCTGTGCCTCTTCGGCGACGCCGTAAAGCACCGCGCCCTCTACGAGTGGTCTCGGAAGTCGGAAGGCACCGACTCGTCCGATGGCCTAAACGCTTCCCGGCGATGAGGACGTCGGGCGCGAGCGCCTGCCGGCGGAGGCGAGACGAGAGCCCCCGACGTTGCTCTTGCCTTCGTTCGTCCGCACCGGTATGCTAGTAACATCCTCCCCGCATGCCCGGGGACGAGTCGACGGACGCCCGGAAGGGCGCCGGTGTCCCCTCACTGCCTCTCTGACCACGCAACGCCCATCGCCTTGAGTCTGACCGTAGTTGCGAACCGTGTCCCCATTCGACAGACCGACGACGGCTGGGAAACGTCGGTGGGCGGCCTCACCACCGCGCTGCTTCCTGTGCTCGAAGAGGAGGGCGGGATGTGGGTCGGGATGGGCGAGGACCCGGAGCTGCCCGAGCGCCAGGAGTACCCGGCCGACGATCCCGACTTCCTCGTGCGGCGCGTGCCCCTCAGCTCCCAAGAGCTCGACGGGTACTACTACGGCATGGCGAACCAGATCCTCTGGCCCCTCTCGCACTACCTCATCCAGCACCTCAACCTGGACGACGCGTTCATCGAGACGTACCGCGAGGTGAACAAGCGCTTCGCCGAGGCCGTCCTCTCGGAAACGGAGAAGGGCGACGGGGACGTCATCTGGATCCAGGACTACCACCAGATGCTGTCGCCGAACCTCATCCGGCAGGAGCGGCCGGAGGCCACGATCGGGCACTTCTGGCACATTCCGTGGCCGGCCATGGAGATCTTCCGCATCCTGCCGTGGTCGCGCGAGCTGCTGCGTGGCATGCTGGGGTGCGACCTAATCGGGTTCCACGTGCAGGAGTACGTCGACAACTTCATCGAGAGCGCCGACGTGCTGCTCGACGCCGAGGTGGACGGCCCCCGCATCAAGTACGACGGGCAGGTGACCCGGGTGGAGGCACACCCGATTGGGATCGACGTCAACCGGTTCAAGGAAATGTCTCGGGACGCCTCCATCGAGCAGGACGCCCGGAAATTTCGGGAACGACTCGGCTCCGACCACATCGTCATTGGCATCGACCGGCTCGACTACACAAAGGGCATTCGGTCCCGCATGCTGGCGTTCGAGAAGTTTCTGGAGGAGAACCCCGAGTATCACGGCAACGTGAGCTTCTTCCAGATTGCCACGCCGAGCCGCACGGAGCTGGAGTCGTACCAGCAAATCCGGCGCGAGGTGGACGAGGTCGTGGGCCGGATCAACGGCCGCTTCGCGCAGGAGAGCTGGGTGCCGGTGAACTATCGCTACCGGACCTACACCCAGTACGAGCTGTGCGCCTTTTACCGGGCGGCCGACGCCGCACTCATCACGCCCCTCCGCGACGGGATGAACGTGGTCACCCAGGAGTTCGTCACTGCCTCTCAGGACGGCGTGCTCGTCCTCTCGGAGTTGACCGGTGCGGCCTACCTCCTCCCCGAAGCCGTGCAAGTCAACCCCTACGACCACGCCGGGGTTGCCGACGCCATCCGCACCGCCCTTGAGATGCCGCAGGCGGAGCGTGAGCAGCGCCTCGCCGGGCTGAAGGAGACCATCGAGACCCTCGATGTCCACAACTGGGCCGGCAACTTCCTGGGGTCGATTCAGGAGTAGAAGCTCCGCCGTCTCTGGTCTGCATTTCGGGACGCAGACGTTCTCCGGCACAGACGCACGTATTGCGCAGTGCGTATTGCGTAGTGCGTCTCAGCCTGTGGGGACGAAGCATGCAATACGAAATACGAACGAACCTCCTATGCCCCCCGTCGTCGAAAATCCCCTCTTTTTTCTGGACTACGACGGCACGCTCGCCCCCATCGTGAACGACCCGGGGGCGGCCGTGCCCCACCCCGAGGCCCCTGCCCTGCTCCGCACGCTCGACGCCCGGCATCCCCTCTGGATCGTGACGGGACGCGACCTGCAGGCCCTCTCCTCGTTTCTCGATCGCCCCTATTCGGCAATTGGACTGCACGGGGCGCAGGAAGGCACCGTGGGCCGCGACGCTCACACCCTCATGTCGGACGCCGCCGCCGAGGCCCTCCACCGCCTCCGCGAATCCGTGCCGGCAGTCGAGGGGCTTCAGGTGGAAGAGAAAGACCAGTCCTTCGCGGTGCACTACCGCGAGGCGGCGGACGAAGAGACGGCCCGGCGCCAACTCAGGAACTGGCTCGCCGACCTGCCGGACGTGCTCGACGCCATTTGGGGCAAGAAGGTGGTGGAGCTTCGCCCGGATGGGCTCACGAAGGGCACCGCCGTGCGTCGCATCGCGGACCAGCACCCCCGTCGCGTGCCCGTCTACCTCGGGGACGATGTGACGGACGAGGACGCCTTTGCGGCCCTGCAGAACATGGATCGCGAGGCGGTCACCATCAAGGTGGGCGAGGGCGAGACGCAGGCCGACGCCCGCCTTCTCGGCCCCGACGCCGTGATGGACTACCTGCACCGGTACGTTTGATTGTCGTCGTCGGCCGTCCGCGGACCGCGGCCTTCCTCAGACGTACTCCTCGAACTGATGGGCGTGCAGGTACTCCACCACCTGCTTCACCTGCTGGGCGCTCTCCCGATCGCACACCAGCACCGCGTCGCCGGTGTCGACGACCACCTTGTCGTGGAGGCCCACGAGCACCACGAGTCGATCCTCAGTCTGGACGTAGCAGCGGCTGGAGTCCTGCATGATGACCTCCCCCTCAATCACGTTGCCGTGCTCGTCTTTCTCGCTGAGGTCATAGACAGCCCGCCAGTCGCCGACGTCGTTCCAGTCGAACGTCCCCGGCACCACGTAGACCGTGTCGGCCTGCTCCATCACCCCGTAGTCGATGGAAATGTGCGGGCTGTCCCGGAAGGCGTCCGTGAGGGTATCGGCATCGACCGCCCCGTCGGCCGCCCGGACCGGCGCAAACGCCTCGTGGGCGTCGGGAAGATGGGTCTCGATCTGGTCGAGGATCGTGTCCGCCCGCCAGATGAACATGCCGCTGTTCCACAGGAAGTCGCCGGAGTCGATGAACCGTTCGGCCGTGGACTGGTCCGGCTTCTCGGCGAAGGTGCGCACGGGATGGGCGGTGAGGTCCGGGGCCGCGGCGCCGGGGCCGTCGTACTGGATGTAGCCGTAGCCGGTGGCCGGGTAGGTGGGGTCGATGCCAATGGTCACGAGGGCGTCGTCCTCCTGGGCGGCGTCGAACGCCACGTCGAGCGTGTCGTGGAACTGCGCCACGTCCCCGATCACATGGTCGGCCGGGAGAACCGCCATCGTCGCGTCCGGGTCCCGCTTGGCCAGCGTCGTGGCCGCGTAGGCAATGCACGGGGCCGTGTTGCGGCTGATGGGCTCCGCGAGGATGTTCTCCTCCGGCACGGCGGGGAGTTGCTTCTTCGTCTTTTCCGTGTACCGCTCGTGGGTGACGATGAGGCAGCGCTCCGGGGGCACAAGGCCCTGCAGCCGCGCGATGGTGTTCTGGATGAGCGTCCCGTCCCCGAAGATGTCCAGGAACTGCTTGGGGTGCTCCTTGCGGCTGACGGGCCAGAAGCGCGTGCCAATGCCTCCGGCCATGATGACGGCGTACTTCATCGATGTGCAGTCGGATTTTGAGAGAAACGTGTTCGGTTCAGTCGGCAACGCCAGGCGCAAGACAGCGAGCCGAGCGTCGTGGAACGCGTCTTAAACATAGGCCCTACCGCTGGAAGTTGCACACCTCGATTAGGCACCGGTCGACTCCTCATAGAGCAGGGAGTGCGCCCGGGTCCAGACCTGCCAGACCCCCTGCAGGTAGCCCCAGAGGGCCGCGTTGCGGTCCGGATGCGAAGACACTACGTGCGCAGCGAGTTGGCCCAGGGCGCTCCACCAGAACGCGAGACGGTTCAGCGGGTGGTCCATGTTCTTCCGGACGAACCAGTACCGCCGGACGATGCGCTCGCGCGCAGTGGCCGCTGTGCCGCGACGGTTGCGGGACGACACGCGGTGGACACACCGGGCGCCGGGCACCACGGCGAGCGGTCCGTCCTCGGCTACGCGAGCCGAAAAGTCGAGGTCCTCAAGACGGGGCGACGGCCCCTCGACCGCAGGGTCGAAGCGATGCGTGTCGAACACACGCGCCCGATAGCTGGATGCACAGGTGCTGAGCCACTCGGCCGGCTGTAAGTCTTCGGTCCCGATTGGCCACGCGGGCGTCGTCTGGCCAGAGGAAAGCACGCGGCTCGGCCGATCGACCCGAAGCAGGAAGAGGCGGTGCCCCCAGTGCACCGACGGACGAGGAGAAGTCCCGCCGGATGCTGTGATGATGCCCCCGACCCCCAGAAGGTGCGGGTGATGCTCAAGGGCCGCGCGAAGCGCATCGAAGTAGCCAGCCCGCAGTGTTGCGTCGTCGTCGATGAAGTGGACGATCTCGACCGAGTCCGGCAACAGGGCTACGCCCGCGTTGCGCTGCCGCGTGGCGGCCGGCGCCCCGGAATAGCGATGGTAGTGGACGGGCGCCTCTTCGTCGGACCAATCCTGGACGACACGGGCCGTGCGTTCGGCCTCCTCGCGGTCGCTCCCGTCGACGACGAGAACGGGACGCTCCGCCGCACCAGACTGTGACGCCACACTTCGAAGGGTCTCTCTCAATACATCCGGACGGTTCCGGGTGCAAATTACGACTGCCTCAGACGCGGGGGCAATGTCCTCAGGCATTGTGGTTCGAGAGGATCTGTGACGCAATGCGCGGGGCATCGCTTACCAGTCGACGGTCTCCCATCGGTTCGGGACCACGTCTAACCTCTCAACACGGTTTCGAATCCAGTAGGCCGGGGTGAGGACCGTCTTGTTCTCGTTCTGATTCAGCCAGGCGCCCCACCAGCTCAGGGTACTGTTGGCGATGATGTTGTGGTCGCACGCCTTCATCAGTCGAAGATCCTCGCAGGGCTCGCGGGGACCGTTGCAGTCCACGAACCTCACATTCTCCAGCGATGTCCCTTGGGGAACTATGCGGCCTATGTTCTCCCTCACCCACCCGATGTCGTCCGAAAAGAAAAACAAACACGGATCTTTCTCCCCCTGCAGTCTGCGCACCGAACGTCGATAGTACGCCGTCGGGAGGGCCCACCCCTGGTCCACGTAGTCGCCGCGTCGGACGTGTACCGCCACCGAGGTTGTCTCCGTAATCTGCTCTTTCCAGCGCCGGGTGGGGCCGCTTGCCTCGCTGTGTAGCGTAAGCTCTTCTCGTAGCACCCCTCGGACCGAACGAAAGTACTTCTCGGACTGGTAGTAGCCGTACAGGCGCGTGCCTCCGGGGGCGCGAAGCACCGTCGGGTCGAAGCGATGGGGGTCCTGGAGGTTCTTGTGAACCCTGCAGATCCGGACCCCGAGCCCGCGGGCCACCCGTCGGAGTCGACTGAACAGCTTGAATCGTCCCTTTAGGAGAGGTGCGTCCTCAATCGGTCGTCGAACCACCGTTCCCTGAACGGCAAACTCGGGCAGATGCAACTCTCGGGAGGGCAGCCCGGCCGTCGACGCCCCCGCAAGAACGGAGACATCCAGAAAAAGCGTAGCCCCGGTCTTGTGCGCGAGGGCCCTGCCGACTGCGTACTGGAAGAGCTGATTCCCCAGCCCTCCGTGCAGTGTTACCGTGGGCATGCGGCGCAAGAGAGGTGGAGAACAGGACGGTTCGGGAGGACCCGAGGCCTCAGCGGGGCCCTCCTGTCCGGTAGAAACAAGAACCCGTCGTGCGAACCGTCCCTCAGGGCTCTGGTTCGAACGACTCTACTCGCCCGGCCTGTTGAGTCGACGACGGCCCCTCCCATGAACCAGCGGGATGTCCGTTCTTGGTGCCGGGTCGCGCACCTCACCACGGTGCACCATCCATTCGACCCGCGCATCTTTCACAAGCAGCTCGCGTCGCTCCGGGACGCCGGCTTCGACGCCCACCTCGTGGCCCCCCATGAACGCACCGAGCGCGTCCGCGGCATTTCCATTCATGGGCTGCCGCGACCCCAGAATCGGGCCCACCGGCTCGCCCTTCAGCCTCGGGTGTTCCGGACGGCCCGCGCGCTCGACGCCGCGCTGTATCACATCCACGACCCCGAACTGCTCCCCCTCGCCGGTCTTTTGAAAACGAGAACCGGGGCCCAGGTCGTTTACGACATGCACGAGAACTACCGGTCGAAGGGGGCGATGCTGGGCCGGTTTCTTCGAGCACTGGAGCGCTGGGCCTTCCGATGGGTCGATCACGTGCTGATCGCCGAGCAGAGTTATCGGGCGATCGTGGAGGACCACGCGGTGCCCCACACCTACATTCCCAACTACGTCCGCCCGATCGGGGAGAA
>Ga0207753_1000373_pt1 | contig 17901 bp, 19 predicted proteins | sample PonA233FremontCA_2_FD_187273 | JGI IMG/M metagenome (GOLD analysis project Ga0207753, IMG submission 187273) | Salt pond sediment microbial community from Fremont, CA, USA - Pond A23 Sediment 3 (SPAdes) | ecosystem: Environmental > Aquatic > Non-marine Saline and Alkaline > Saline | place: USA... | reverse complement strand
CCAGCGGTGACGCGCCGGCGCGCCGCCATCACCGACGATGGTGCAGGGGCGTAGGGCCCCGGAGCCGGCGTCTACGTCCCGAGGTCGGCGTCGACCAGCCCGGTCGTCAGCAGCGTGCCGACCCCGACGAGCCCCGCGCCGACGGCGAGCAGCGGCGTCGCCGGGAGTCCGACGGCGTCCCCGTTGACGGCCGCGATCCCCACCGACAGTCCGAACCACCCGACGCCCGACAGCGACAACCCCACCCCGCGCTGCCGCTGTCCCTGGATCACGGCGGCGGCCGCAAGCAGGGTGTGCGCCGCGAGAAACGCCACGCCCGCGACCACCAGCCGGCCGCCGAGCGCGAGCACCGCACCGCCGACGAAACACCCCGCGACGGCGACGCGGGCGAGCCACCCGACCGCGCCCGACCCGAGGGAGTCGACGCCGCTCATCCGATCAGCCGGTAGACGCCGTTCGATTCCGAGACCTCGCCCCGCCGGACGAGCTTCTCCAGGAGTTCGGCGGCCTTCCCGCCGGGCACGCCGTGGGACTCGGCGTGCGCCTCGACGTCCTCGACCGTCGGCGAGTCGTGGTTCCGGATCGCGTCGCGGACGATCCGGTCACGGCTCCGCGAGCCCGTTGCCGCGGTTGCGCGGTCGCCGGCAGCCGCGACCGCGTCGGGGTCCAGCCCCGACTCCGCGAGGTACTCCCGGTCGTCGACCCCGCTATCGTCGAGTTCGCGTTCCATCTCCGCGACGTGGGCGGTCCCGGCGAACGCCTCGCTGTCGCCGTTGCGCTTCGCGAGCAGCGCCGACCGCGCCTGACGTGCGGCTTCGCGGTCCTCGTCTTCCGCGAGTCGCCGGAGCTGCTTCGTCCGGTGGGTCCGACCGCACCGCGGACACGTGGCGGTCTCCGCAGTGTGGGGATCCGAGAGGAGCCACAGGTGGGTACACTCCGAACAGCCGACGACGGCGTACATACGATACCGTTCCGCGGCATCCGGTTTGAACTTTCGGACGGGGCAGGGACTCGCCATAGATCCGCGCGTAAACGAGTGGGGTTCCGCTCGATTAAGCCTCATCGTGTTTACTTCCGTCTCTTACCGGTGAGCGCCCGCACCGATGTCGACGATCACCGATAAATAGTGAGAGTAAACACTATCACTCCACCCCGCCGACCGGGACGAACGCCGCCTCACCGTGGTCGAAGCGCAGCCGTTCGCGCCGCTCGACGGTCACCGCGTCGCCGACGTCGTCGACGAGCGCCTCGGAGACGCGGAACGACGACAGGTGGCCGGTGTCGCGGAGCCACGCGATCCGCGCCGCTTCGGGGTCGTACTGACCGATGGTGCCGATAGCGGCCCGAAGTGCGTGGCGCTCGGTGGGCAGGGCGACCGGGATCGCCGAGCGGGATAGCGATCCGCTGGTCAGCGCGTTGGTGTACATCCGGCCCAGGTCCAATTCGGCTGCGACCTCCGTGGTCGTGAGATCCGCCAGCCCGATCCCGTGACCGTTGCCGTGGGTCGCCTCGGTCAGCCCCAGCGCGACGATCCGATCGACCGCGGGCGTCACGGGATCCGACGCGTTCACCACCCCGTACCGCCCGATCACGTTCGTGTCCATCCCGGATCCCGACACGTCCTTCCCGATCTCCTCGACCACGAGGACGTCGAGGGCGTCGACGGGCAGCGTGGGGAGGTGTGCGCGCGCCCGCTCCAGCAGCCGCGTTTCGGCGCCCGGCAGGTCCGCGGCGGCGACTCCCTCGACGCGCGCGGTCCGATCGCGGAAGTTCTCGACGACCGCAACGCCGCCGATCACCGGCGCGTGTTCCCGAACGACGTCGAACGTCCGCTCGATCGTGTCGACGTAGCCGTGGGTCAGCGCGGCCTCGTGGAACGCCCGCGCGCCGGCCTGTTTGCCCAGTCCGACGGTGAGCAGCTTCGAGAGTCCGCTCTCGACCCGTCCGGAGAAGTTCGTGTGCGGCTTCACGCGGTTGATCGCGACGACGCCGTCCGATTCGAGAGCAGCGGTCGCGACCGGCACGTCCTGCCCCCGGTCGGTCGTCCCCACGATGTCGGTCTCCAGTCGGGCGTCGACCGGACGTCCGAGTGACTCCTCGGTGATCCCCAGTCCCGCGAGCGTGCGGCGCTGCCCGTCGGCGGTCGCGCCGCCGTGGCTCCCCATCGCTGGCACGACGACGGGAGAGTACCCCGCGGCTGACAGCGTCGCCACCACCGTCTCGACGATCGCCCGGACGGCATAGATCCCACGGCTCCCCACGGCGACGGCGACGGTGCCACCCGCGGGGACCGCCGCGAGCGGAAGCGACGACACGGCGTCGCGAGCCGCGCCGCGGACGTCGTCGAGCTCCGGAGTCTCGGGGTCGTACGAGACCCGCGCGAACGTCGGGAACGACCGCTCCGGGAGCGCGGCGTCGACGGTCTCTGCGTCGGGAAACTCCATACCCGCCACTCGGCACCACGCCGAAAAAGCGGCGCGGTCGTTGGCGTCGATCCGGCGTCGGCACCGACTTACGCCAGGTCGTGGATCCGGTCGACGACGGAGTCCGCGAACTCCGAGGTCGACAGCTTCGTGCCGCCCTCGATCTGGCGGTGGAGGTCGTAGGTGACCTCGCCCGAGGAGATGGCGTCCTCGACGGCGTCGCGGATGAGCACCTCTGCGTCGTCCCACCCGAGGTACTCGAAGAGCAGCCGGCCCGAGAGGATCATCGCGGTGGGGTTCACCTTGTCCTCGCCGGCGTACTTCGGCGCGGAGCCGTGGACCGGCTCCGCCAGACACAGCCCGTCTCCGAAGTTGGCGCCGGGCGCGATCCCGAGCCCGCCGATCTGGGCGCCGGCGGCGTCGGACATGTAGTCGCCGTTGAGGTTCATGGTCGCGATGACCTCGTACTCTCCGGTGCGAGTCAGGAGCTGCTGGAGCATGTTGTCCGCGATCCGGTCGTTCACGACCAGCATGTCGTCGGGGGCGTCGCCGTCGTACTCCTCCCAGAGCTCGTCTTCGGTGATCGCGACGTCGTCGTACTCCTCCTCGACCAGCTCGTAGCCCCAGTCGCGGAACGCGCCCTCGGTGAATTTCATGATGTTCCCCTTGTGGACCAGGGTGACCGAGTCGCGGTCGTTCGCGAGGGCGTACTCGATCGCCTGCCGGACCAGCCGCTTGGTGCCGAACTCCGTGATCGGCTTGATGCCGATCCCGATGGGGCCGTCGTGGAGCATCTCGTCGTACCCCATCTCGTCTTCCACGAACGACTTCACCTGCTCGACGCCGTCGGTGCCGGCCTCCCACTCGATGCCGGCGTAGACGTCCTCGGTGTTCTCCCGGAACGTGATCATGTCCATCTCCTCGGGGCGCTTCACCGGCGAGGGGACGCCGTCGAGGTAGTAGGTGGGCCGAACGTTGGCGTAGAGGTCGAGCTTCTGGCGGAGCGCCACGTTCAACGAACGGAATCCCGACCCGACCGGCGTCGTGAGCGGTCCCTTGATCGCGGCGCGGTGTTCCCTGATGGCGTCGACCGTGTCTTCGGGAAGGTTCTCGCCGTACTTCTCGCGGGCGGAACTTCCGGCGTAGACCCGCATCCACGCCACCGAGCGACCGGTGGCCTCCGCGGCGGCGTCGAGCACCTGCTGTGCGGCGGGACCGACGTCGGTTCCGATGCCGTCGCCGTGGATGATCGGAACGATCGGGGTGTCGGGAACGTCCAACTCACCGGTCTCGGGGTCGGCGAGCGTGATCTTCGACCCCTCCTCGGGGACCGTGACCTGATCGTAGCTCATAAACACCCTCTCCTTTCCGCACCGGCCCTAAATCAGTGCCGTTACCGTAGCGCCCGGCAAATGTTTCCGATACGTGGCGGCGCGAGGTCACGCAGATACGAAGCGGAGGCTCACGACCGCTAGCGCCGTCAGCGCGACGACCAGCCACGGACCCTCGGTCGGCGCGGGGACGGGCGTCTCGACGTGGTGCTCCGGGGGCTCCGCCCCGCCGAACGCGTCCTCGTGGTCCGCGGTGACGGCCACGGTGCCGTCGAGTCGGGCGGCGAGGTCGGCGACGGCGTCGAGGGCGATCCGGCGGTTCTCCTCGTGGCGATCGAGGACGGCGTCCCGGGTATCGCGTTGGACCACGTCGGCGGGGTCGAGTTCGGGCCATGGCCCGACCTTCCGGGCGAGTTCGCTCCCATCGTGGGCGTGTTCGACCTGCGGGCGGACCACCTTCCCGACTGACGCGACTGCCCCGCCGTCGGCCGCCCGACCGTCGTCGGTACCCTGCTCTGTGAGCCCTTCCCGGGTCTGCGTGTGTTTGCCGCCGGCGACACTGAAGCGGCACGGCGCGTGCGGTTGTACACCTCGGCGGGACGTTGTGGATCCAAGGCGCGTCGTTGAAGCAGGAGGCTTCGGGACTTGACCCCGGGGCGGGTTCACTGATCTCCGGAGTCGCGAGGGCGGGCCCCCTCGGGGGTTCGAGGATGTGAGCCCGCTGTTCACGAACGACCGGGGTTCTTGTGCGCCCGCGGTCAAGGGGCAGTCGATGAGCGACACATCCGATTCATCAGCGGACGCGACGCCCGACGCCACGGGGACGATCACGGTCTACTCCGACTACGTCTGTCCGTTCTGCTACCTCGGCCGACAGTCACTCGACACCTACCAGTCCGGCCGGGAGGAGCCGCTCCGGATCGAGTGGCGCCCCTTCGACCTCCGGGCGGGCAAGCGGAACCCCGACGGCTCGATCGACCACGACGCCGACGACGGCAAGAGCGACGCCTACTACGAGCAGGCCAAGCAGAACGTCCGCCGGCTCCAGGAGGAGTACGGCGCCGACGAGATGGAGCTGGATCTGGCGACCGAGGTCGACTCGCTGCCGGCACAACTGGTCTCGGTGGCGGTCCGGGAGCGCTACGACTACGACACGTGGCTGGCGTTCGACGAGGGCGTCTTCGAGGCGCTGTGGCACGACGGCCGCGACATCGGCGACGCGGACGTGCTCGTCGACGTCGCGGCGGACGCGGGCGTCGACCCCGGGGACGTTCGGGCGGCGCTCGACGACGACGGCCGGCGGGACGCGCTCCGCGACCAGTTCGAGCAGGCGCGGTCGCAGGGGGTCACGGGCGTGCCGACGTTCGTCGCCGACGGCCACGCCGCTCGCGGCGCGGTCCCGCCGGCACAGCTCGAACGGCTGATCGAGGGCGCGTAGCGGAGCAGCCCCGACCCGCCGCCGGGGGCGGTCCTACTCGGCCGGTTCGGACCCCGCCCCGTCGTCGGTCTCGCCGCCGTCCGCCGCGACCGCCGCCGGATCCTCCCCGGTCGGCGTGGCGTGGAGCCACTCCTCGGCCCACGCCTCGATCTCGTCGAACACGGGGCATAGCGACCGCCCCTTCGGGGTCAGCGAGTAGAACGTCGCGACCGGGGCGTCCTCCTCGAGCCGACGGTTCACGAACCCCAGGTCCTGGAGGTCGTCTACGACCCGCGAGAGCGTCCGTGAGCTGGCGTCGGTGGAGCGTTTCAGCTCGTTGAACCGCTTCTCGCCGTCCTGGAGGTCGTTGAGCACGATGAGTCGCCACTTCGATCCGATCTGTTCCAGCGAGTCGATGACCGAACACGGCTCGTCGGCGTCGGAAGGTTCGGGAGGCACGAATGTCACCTGGTGTCGGCTTCGTCCGGGAAGGTACAAACCCTTTCGGTGCTATACTAGGTAACAGCGCGATACCGGATCGGCCGGCACGACGCGCGGAAACCTCACGATGCACACGGTACACCACGTCATGGCCGTCGCGGGCGACCCCGGGAGGAACCACCGGGTCTACGCCGGGGTCCTCGGACCCCGGCCGGTCGAGCGCACGGTCGACGTCGACGACACGGCGACGTATCGCCTCTCCCACGCCAGCGAAGCCGGCGAACCGGGAACCGGGATCACGGTCCCCCGCTCCGAAGGGGGTGACGCGGAGTGAGCGCCGAGGACCCCCACGCCGGGCAGCCGATCCGGACTGCCGGCGCTCCACCCGAAGAAGCCGCCGCCGCGGTCGTGTTGGTCCACGGCCGGGGGGCGCGCGCCGACGGAATGCTCCAGTTCGCTCAGGAGTTCGGCCGGGAGGGGCTCCACTACGCCGCGCCGCAGGCCCGGCGCGGCACCTGGTACCCCAACTCCTTTCTCGCGCCGGTCGAGCGGAACCAACCACACCTCGGCTCGGCGCTTGCCCACGTCGGCCGCGCGGTCGAAGCGGCGCAATCCGGCGGCATTCCGCCGGAGAAGGTGCTCCTCGTGGGGTTCTCCCAGGGGGCGTGTCTGGTCTCGGAGTTCGTCGCCCGCGACCCGAAGCGGTACGCCGGGCTGGTGTTGCTGTCGGGCGGCCTGATCGGCGCGGCGGGAACCGAGTTCGGCTACGACGGCGACGTCGACGGGATGCCGTTCTTCCTCGGCGTCAGCGACGACGACCCCCACATCCCGGTGTCGCGCGCGGCGGAGACGGTCGACGTCTTCGAGGGGTTCGACGCCGACGTCCGGTTCGACGAGTACCACGGCCGCGGCCACGGCATCTTCCCGGAGGAAGTCGAGTACCTCGAGGAACTGATCGCGACGCTCGTCGGCTGAGACGGGTGACGGGTCGGCGCAAGCAGGTCGCGACGGGCGACGACGGTCCGACGGGAGTGTCGGGAGCGAGGGCGACGAGCGCGGCCGGACGCGTCGAGACGGGAACCGCCGCGGCGCGGGGGGCGGCGGTGAGCGTTGGGGGCACGCGACGGCGGTACCCCGCCGGGCCGTGGGTGACTGTGGCTGACGCGGCGCGCCCGGCTGCCGGGTGATCGCGTGCGAGGGTCGGCTTCGGAACCTCTTTGGGTCGTTCGGCCGTTGTGGCGCGTATGAGTCACCCGCTCGACGACGACACGCTGGAGAAATACAGGCACGCCGGGACCGTGCTCCGGGAGGTCTTAGACGAGGCGGCGGAACTGGTCGAACCCGGGGCCACCCACCTCGAAGTCGCGGAGTTCGCCGAGGAACGGATCTACGAGCGGGCAGACGGGTGTGCGTTCCCCGTGAACATCAGCATCGACGAGGAGGCCTCCCACGCCACGCCCGGCGCCGACGACGACGTCGAGTTCGGCGAGGACCTCGTCTGTTTGGACTGCGGCGTCCACGTCGACGGCTACATCGCCGACGCCGCGGTGACGGTGGATCTCTCGGGGACCCCCGAACTCGTCGAGGCCGCCGAGGAGGCGCTCTCGGCCGCGCTCGACGTGGTCGGCCCGGGCGTCGAGACCGGCGAGGTGGGCGCCGCGGTCGAGGACACCATCCGCGGCTACGGCTACACGCCCATCCTGAACCTCTCGGGCCACGGCGTGGCCCAGTGGGACGCCCACACCGGGCCGACCATCCCGAACCGCGGGACCGACCGCGGGGTGGAACTGGAGGTCGGCGACGTGGTCGCGATCGAGCCGTTCGCGACCACCGGCCGCGGGAAGGTCTCGGAGGGGTCGAAAGAGGAGATCTACAGCCTCGAATCCGACCGGTCGGTCCGGAACCGAACCGCGAGACAGGTGCTCGATCACGTGCGCGAGGAGTACCGGACGCTCCCCTTTGCCGCCCGGTGGCTGGAATCGCCACGGGCGGGAATGGCGGTCCGGCGGCTGGAGCAGCAGGGCGTCCTCCACGGCTACCCCGTGTTGAAGGAGGACGACGGCGAGCTCGTGAGCCAGGCCGAGCACACCGTCGTGATCACGCCGGACGGGTGTGAGATCCTCACCGCGTGACGATGGACCGGATCTTCGCGCCCTGGCGGATCGAGTGGGTCGAGCGCGACCCCGCGGAAGACGACATCGACGGGTGTCCGTTCTGCGTGCTGCCCGACCGCGACGCGGATCGCAGGAGTCGGATCGTCGCGCGCACCGACCACTCCTTCGTCATCCTGAACAACTACCCCTACGCCCCGGGCCACGTGATGGTGATCCCCCGGCAACACACCCGGGAGTGGGGGACGCTATCGGACGCCGAACTCCTGGATCACGCCCGGCTGAAGGTTGCGGCCATCGACGCGCTCGAGGAGGGGCTCGGCCCCGACGGCATCAATACCGGCGAGAACCTCGGCGGCGACGCCGCCGGCGGGTCGATCGACGACCACGTCCACACCCACCTCGTGCCGCGGTGGCGCGGCGACACCAACTTCATGCCCGTGATCGCCGACACCGCCGTCCTCGTGGAGGCGCTCGACGCCACCTACGACCGCCTCCACGGCGCGTTCGCGTCGCATCCGGCGGCGACGGCTCCGGACGAGGCGGACACCCCGGAGACCCCGGCAGACGACGGCCCGACCCGCGCGGTCACGCTGTCGTTCGACGGCCGACGCTGATCACGGCACCAGCACGACCGGCACCGCACACTCGTCGAGGATTCGCGCGGGCGTGCTCCCGGAGAAGACCACGTCGTCGAAGGAGTTGGGCTCGTAGCCGATCACCACGGCGTCGACGTCCGAGGATTCGACGAACTCGATCACCGCCGACTGGAGGGCTTCGAGGGAGTCGAGGTCGCGAACCGAGTGGATCGAGACGTCCACCGACACCCCCAGTTCGTCGGCGATCGACCGTACGTCCGCGGCGCCGAGATTCTCCTCGAGGTCGATCGTGTCGGTCCGCAGGTGGACGGTGGTGACCTCCAACCCCGCGGCGTCGCCGTAGGTCTCGAACGCGTAACGGATCGCGCGCTCGCTGGCCGGCGCCACGTCGAAGGCGTCCTGTGGGACCCGGCTGTCGGTCGGGACGAGGTCGAACGGGATCAGCAGATGCATACGAGTGAGTGGGGGTACACCCGGGGTAAACAGTTCCGGCCGCGGGCGGACCGAAGCGCCTTAGCCGTCGAACGGATATCTCCACCCGATGAGCGACGAGCGGCGACGCGTCGTCCGGCGCGTGGGCGCGGTCGTGCTGGCTGCCAACCTCGTCTTGGTGGTCGCGAAGGGCGGGGTCTGGTGGGTCACCGGCAGCCTCGCGGTCGGGTCGGAGGCGGTCAACAGCCTCGCCGACACCGCCTACAGCCTGATCGTCCTCGCGGGGCTCTACCTGACCACCCGGCCGCCGGACTTCGAGCACCCACACGGCCACGAGCGGATCGAGCCGTTCGTCTCGCTGTTCGTCGCGCTCGGCGTGTTCGTCGCTGGCGGGGCGGTGGTGTGGAACGCCGTCGCCTCGGTTGTGGCCGGGACGTACGGCGTCGAGGCCGGCGCGGCGGGCGTCGCCGTGCTGGTCGGGACGGCGGTGGTGAAGTTCGGGCTCTACCGGTACTGCCGCCGGGTCGGCGAGGAGCACCACTCCCCCGCGGTGGTCGCCACGGGGCTTGACAGCCGCAACGACATCCTGACCGCCGGGGCAGCGCTCGTCGGGGTTCTGGGCGCCTCGTTCGGCGCGCCGATCCTCGACCCGGTCGCGGCCGGCGTGGTCTCGGTCGGGATCTTCTACACTGGCTACGAGATCGTCCGCGACAACGTGAGCTACCTCGTCGGCGCCGCGCCCCCCGAGGAACTCCGGCGGGAGATCATCGAGCGCGCGCTGGGACACCCGGAGGTCCGCGGCGCCCACGACGCCGTGGCTCACTACGTCGGTCCCGAGATCGACGTGAGCCTCCACATCGAGGTCGAGGGCCACATGTCGCTGTTCGAGGCCCACGACATCGAGTCCGAGGTCGTCGATTCGATCCGTTCGATGCCCGAGGTCGACGACGTGTTCGTCCACGTCGACCCGAAGGAACTCGGCGAGTGGAAGCGCGAGGGTGACGCCGACCGGCTCGTCGGGACCGCCGTCGCGGGCGAGGGCGACGCTCCGCCGCGCCGAGGGGCCGGAGGGGAGTCGCCGGAGCCGACACGGGAATCCGAAGACGGCGCCGACGGGGCTGTCGACGCCGGAACCTGAGGAGAGAGCCGACGCGGCTTGCACGCCCGACTCCGCCGTCGCCCGACTCAGAGCCGCGAGCGGAGGTCGGCGGCGACGGCGTCGGTGCCCGCACTCCCGCCGATGTCGGGCGTCCGCGGCGCGGCGTCGTCGGCGAGTTGGTCGACGACGGCCGTCCACAGCGCCTCGGCGGCCGACCCCTCGCCGAGATCCGCGAACAGCATCGACCACGACAGCACCGTCGCGAGCGGGTTGGCGACGCCGTCGCCGACGATGTCGGGCGCGCTCCCGTGGACCGGCTCGAACATGGAGGGATACTCGTCGCCGGGGTGGACGTTCCCCGACGGCGCGAGCCCCACGCTCCCGGTGATCTGCGCCCCGATGTCGGTCAGGATGTCGCCGAAGAGGTTCGAGGCGACCACCACGTCGAACTCGTGGGGCCGGCGGATCAGGTCCATCGCGGCGGCGTCCACGAGGAGCCGTTCGACCTCGACCGCGGGGAACTCCTCGCTCACCTCCGCGACGACGTCGTCCCAGAACACCATGCTGTGGGCCTGGGCGTTCGATTTCGTGATGCTCGTAACGTGACCCTCCCGGTCGGCCGCGGCCGCGAACGCCGCGCGGACGATCCGCTCGGTCCCGCGGCGAGTGAAGACCGCCGACTGGATCGCGGTCTCGTGATCGAACCCGCGGTGCTCCCGGCCACCGACGCTTGCGTACTCGCCCTCGGTGTTCTCCCGGTAGACCACGAAGTCGATGTCGCCGGGAGCGTACCCCCGGAGCGGGCTCTCGATCCCCTCGAAGAGAACGTTCGGGCGCTTGCACACGTACTGGTCGAACCCTTTCCGGATCGGTAGCAAGAGCCCGTGGAGGGTGACGTGGTCGGGGACTTCGGGATGCCCGACCGCGCCCAAGAAGATGGAATCGAACCCCTCCAACCGATCCAGTCCGTCGTCGGGCATCATCTCGCCGCGTTCGAGATAATACTCGGTCCCCCACCCGAATCGGGTGGTCTCGACCTCGAAGCCCGCGTTCTCGGCCGCGGTCTCGACCACCGGCAGCGCCGCGTCGACCACCTCGCTTCCGATGCCGTCGCCCGGAATCAGCGCGATCTCGTAGGAGTTCATACTCACGGAGTTCTCCGAGGGTGTTCTTGAAGCTTGGGAGAGCGTCGCAGAACGGCACACGCCTGCTCTTCGCACCCCGTCGGTTCGACGAACGAACGGAACAACGCGCCGAACGTACCTCGAACGATCAAAACGGTCGATGTTCGTACTTTGATGATCGTCGAGCCACTACCCCCATCCTATGGTTGGCGCTCCCGCCCTGGACGAAAGCGAACTGGATCAGTTGGTGTCCTACCCCGTCGGAGACGACGAGGCGGTGAGCAGGGCGGTGGTGGCCGCCTTTCGGTCCCTCGGCGTCGATCCGTCGGAGAAGGAGACGCGGCTGGCGAACTGGGTCGACACCGACGTACTCGAAGACGTTCGGTGGGACTCCGCTTGGCCGGTGTACCTGAGTGGACGGGTCTGGGGACGGAGAGTGGTCGTGACTGCCGACGAGATCCGGATCTACGAGTCGATGGACGTCGAGCGACGCACGTGACCGGTGGACGCTCGCCCCTCCACGACCCCGACGACACTTCCTCGAACGGGAGGTCCGGAGTACAGCCGAACGGAGGCCCCGTGAACGGTGTGACACCCTCGCTCGGCACTGCGTCGTCGTTCACCCCTCGGGGTGCCGGTAGTACATCGCGCCGTCCACGAGCAACCTGGCGGTGCGGCCGACCCGCACGCGCTCGATCCGCAGGTCGCCCCCGCGGGTCGCCGTCTCCACGCCGATGGTGATCGTCCCCTTGGGGTGGCCGATCGTCACGTCGGTCGGTTCGGAGCCGGAGCCGACGTCGCGAACGAACGCGGCCGGGATCGTCCCGTCGATCCGGGTGGCCGCGGCGAGGCACATCGCACCCGTCGTCGCGTACGAGTGGTGGGGAGTCTGCGTGGTGACGATCCGGGCCGTGATGTCCATGTCGGCCGCGTCGACGCGGTCGCCGGAGACGCACTCGGCGGGCCGGGGGGGCCGTCCCCGACAGCGACGTGGATCCCGAATCCGCGTCGGCCGCGTCACGCCGGTCCTCGACCAGCCCGAGGCGTTCGCACGCCGCGCCGCGGATCGCTTCGAGGTGTTCGAGCAGGTCGGGATCGGCCAGTTCGTCGGGGAGTTCCCGCCCGTCGAGCCCCAGATCGCGCGCCCGGAGGAACACGTTCGGGTTGGCGGCGTCGACCAGCGACACGGTGTAGCCGTCGCCGTCGACCCGGAGGGTATCGGTCGGGTTCCCGGTCGGGAGCAGCCGGCCGGTGACCGCGCCGCCGGGATCCCGGAAGTACGAGTCGATCCGCGCGCCCGTCCCCGGGATGCCGTCGACGTGGTATTCGCCGTCGACCGCGGGCTCGCCGTCGACGGTCGGGATCGACTGGTCGACGTACGTGTCGGTGTTCGTATTGTAGAGCACCACCTCCGTGACCGGCTCGTCGGCGTCGACCAGCCCGGCGAGTAGGCGAAGGGACCGACCCCGCTCGTCGGGTTCCCGCAGTTGCCCGGCCAGTCCACGGTGGCAGCGTCGACCCCGATCTGCCCGGACGTGTACGCGACGTCGGCGTCCGGCCGGTCGGCGGCCTCGACGAGCATCACCTTGCTGGTGTGGGAGTTACCCCCGCCGATGCCGTCGATCTGCAGCGGGTCGGGCGTGCCGAACAGGTCGATCAGGAGGTCGTCCCGCCGGTCGCCCGCCGGCGGTAGCTGCTCCGGCGTCACGTAGAGCCCGCGGCTGGTGCCGCCGCGGAGCAGCGTCCCGTCGACCGAGCCCTGCAGCGTGGAGTCGACCATCGCCCGCAGTTCACCCCGACCCGAGGTAGGTGTTTCGTCGGCGTCCGGTCTCCGGTGTCACTCCCCGTCGGTCGCGAAGCGGTCCTCCAGGGCGTCGACGGCGGGTTTTCCCACGAGATCCGTGTACTCCACCCACGACACGACCGTGTCGGGGGCTTCGTGTCCCTCGGCGGTCCCCACGGCCGTCCACAACTCGTCTAACGCCCGCTGCATCCCCGCGACCGCCGCGGCGGTGATGAGCCGCGGGTAGATCACGACGTCGACGCCCATGGCTTCGAGTTCCGGCGCCGGAATCAGCGGCGTCGTGGGGCGGCTCCGGACGCCGAACCCCATGTTGACCGACAGCGCCGCGCCGTCGACCGCGCCGGCGACGCGCCGGATGTCGGGTTCGGAGGTCAGCGCGTCGGCGAACACCACGTCCGCACCGGCCTCGGCGAGCGCCTGCAACCGGTCGATCGCCTCGTCGAGCCCCCGTGTCGTCGCGGCGTCGGTCCGCGCCTTCACCAGGAGCTCCGGGGCGTGCTCGTCCCGGGCGGCGGCGGCCGCCTCGACCTTCGCGACGGCCTCCTCGAACGGAATGACCGACTTGCCCGCCATGTGTCCGCACCGCTTCGGCCACGCCTGATCCTCGATCATCACGGCCGCCGCGCCCGCGGCCGCCAGCCGTCGGACCGTCCAGTAGACGCTCACCGCGTTCCCGTAACCCGTGTCGGCGTCGACCCAGATCGGGATGTCGACCGCGTCGGCCAGATCTCGGGTCGTCGCCTCGATCTCGGGGAGCGAGAGGAAGCCCACGTCGGGCTGTGCCAGCCGGCTGTTGGAGACGCCCGCGCCCGACAGGAACCCGGTCTCGAACCCCTGCCGTTCGACGAGTCGGGCGGTGATTCCGTCGTAGACGCCCGGGGCGACGGTGATCTCCGGCCCCGCCACCGACGGTGATCCGGCCTACTCCGTTCTCGACACACCGTTTAACGATGTGTTTCGCGAGACTATGGAAGAAGTGCGTGCGACGCTCCGACCATTTGTGGTGGAGACGGATTGCCTGATCTCCGCCCGAATCATCACACTTGGCGATCTCTTTCGGGAAGTAGTAGCCATCCTGTTTCAAGCGGTTGCCGGGGTACAGGTCGGCCTCCTCGGTACTGTACGCCACCGCAGCGAAGTTACAAATCCCGAGGTCGACACCAGCTGTTTCCTCGCCGGGTGCGTCGGGCGTCTCAACCTCTTCGATGTAGACGAGGTGGAGTTCCCACCGGCCCTTCTGCCGGTCGTAGACGGCACGAACCTGTTGCAGGTTCTCGATGGTGACGCCGGGGCGGGTTTCGTACTCGACAAGGATGTACTCCTACGCTTTCGGGTGTTCCTTGTGATTGGCACCTTTTGAGAGGCGAACACGGTTGTCTTTGATGTCGTGTTTGATGCCGTTTTGTTTCCACGTCACCGTACTGCGCGGGTGTTCTTCGTGGACACGGCGACCCTGCGAGTCGTAGTAGTTTTCCTTGCGGTAGCCGGGGGGATTGTCTCGATCGTCGTCAGACTCGTACCACGAGGTGAAGGCTTCAGCGAGCTCCTCCAGAACGCGCTGACTGGACTGTGAGTGGAGTCCGTTGTAGTTGGTGTGTGTCTTCAATTCGTCTTTGAGTCTGCCGTGGTCGGGTATCTCTCCCGTTTCATCCCACACGGTGCGGGCGTAGTAGTTCGCGACGTTCCAGAGTTTGCTGGCCGACCACCCATGTCGATCGAGCGACTCCGCCACCTGTGAGTGGTTGCGGATTGTCGCCCGGTGGGTTCTGTGGACGTCCAACATCTGAAACGCTGTATAATATCTTATATTCGTATCTGTTGTAAAAATACGGGTCTAGAGGGAGAGAATATCCGGCTCAGCGATAGATGGTGGACTGTGGCGTCTATTGTCGGATTCATCTGGTGGCTAAAGCCACCGGTATTCTCCTCGAATCTGTATAAGACCCGAACGGCGCCTCGGGTCGGGGGCTACTCGAACGCCCAGAGCCCGACCGAAAGCACGGTCGCGACCACGAGCGCCGCGGTGAGTAGCCAGAACGCCGGCCGGAACCCGGCGGTCTCGGAGACGATCCCGACCACCGCCGGCGACGACGCCCCCGCGATCATGAGCAGCGTCCGCACCGCGCCCAGGCTCCCCCCGGCGACCGACGCCGGGATGGCCGACATCAGGTACGCGCCCCGGACCGGACGGTAGCCGTGGGATCCGAGCCCGAGACACACCACCGCCGCGCCCAGCGCCACGGGACCGCCGACGCCGGAGAGCACGATGATCGACCCCAACCCCACCGACGCGAGCCCCAGAGTGAGCGCGATGACGGGGAGGGTCCCCACCCGGTCGCTCACCTCGCCGGTGAGCAACTGCACCAGGCTCACCGCGAACAGCGCGCTGAAGAGCAGGCTGGCGGTGTTCGACGCGACCCCCGCCTCCCGGACGAGATACAGCGGGAGAAACGCCGTCACGGCGTTGTACGCGAACGAGAACAGGATGGTCACGACCACGAACGTCGCGAACCGCGGATTACGGAACATCGCCGCGTACTCCCGAAACCGGGGACTCACGCCGCCGTCACCCCCATCGTCGCCCGACTCGGAGAGCCGCGACGGGACCCGGGTGGCGAACGTGGCGGCCACGGCGATCCCCACGACCCCGGCGAGCAGGAACGGAGTCCGCCACGGAGCCCCGAACACGCCCGGGAGGCCGAGGAAGACGACCACCGCCGCGGGGGCGGCGACGCCGCCGAAGGCGCCGAAGGTGTCGAAGACGCCGAGCGCCCGCCCGGTCTGGCGGGGATACGTCCGCGAGAGCAACCGGACCCCGACCGTCTTGAGGGTCCCCGTCCCCGCGCCGATGACCACCATCCCGGCCACGAGGAGCCCGAACGGGCCGTCGACGGCCAACGCGAGCGCGCCGAGCGCCGCGAGTACGGCCCCGCCGCCCATGACGGTGACGGAGCTGAACCGATCGGCCAGCAGCCCGGATGGAAACTGGAGGAGGGCGTACACCAACAACAGCCCGCTGAACGCGGTGCCGAGGACCGCAGTCGAGATCTCGTAGACCCCGGCGATCCGCTCGAACAGCGGCGGGAGCGCGAACCGAACGAACTTCCCCAGGAACCACAGCGCGGAGGTGAGGATGATGACGTCGAACCGGCGGAGCCGGCGGAGCCGACGGAGGAACGACTGCCCCACGCGGGTCACCGCCACCCCGCTGGACCGCTCGTCCCGGTGGCCGACCCGCGGCTCGTCCCGTGAGACGCCACGGCGGTCCGACGGGGGTCACCGGAGCGGAATCCCGGCGAGAGCGTGCTGAACCGGCTCGGACGCGGTCGCTGGGCGAGCATCCGGCTCGGCGGTACGACCCCAGGGTTAATAATGATGATGAAGCGTACGTCTAGCAGTATGGCGCGACACGACCGGAGAACCTCGACGCCCGACTCGACCTCGCGTGGATGCCCGACCGTGGTGGGGTCGGCGGATGCCGCCGGGAGCGGGAGATGACGCTCCTGCGCGTCGAGGACCTCTCAGTCCGGTACGACACGGACGACGGCGCGCTCCACAGCGTCACCGACGTCAGCTTCGCGATCGACGACGGGGTGAACTACGCGCTGTCGGGCGAGTCCGCGTCGGGGAAGTCGACCACGGCGAAGGCCATCCTCGGCCTCCTCCCGGACCACGGGGTCGTCGAGTCGGGCGAGATCGAGTTCGCCGGCCGCGACCTCCGGTCGCTGACGCCGAGCGAGCGGCAGGACCTCCTCTGGGAGGAGGTCGCGTTCATCCCCCAGACCGCGATCGACGCCCTCGATCCGGTCATGACCGTCGGCGCACAGATCAGACAGGCGATCCAGACCCACCGGGAGGTCGCGGAACGGAGCGCCAGACGCCGGGCGCGCGAACTGTTCGAGGCCGTCGGGCTGGATCCCGACCGGGTGGGCGACTACCCCCACCAGTTCTCCGGCGGGATGCGCCAGCGGGTGGTGATCGCCATGGCGCTCGCCCTGGAGCCGAAGCTCATCGTCGCCGACGAGCCCGCCACCGGGCTCGACGTGATCCTCCAGGACAAGATCATCGACAACATCCTCCGGATCCAGGAGGAGACCGACAGTTCGCTCCTCCTGATCACCCACGACCTGAGCGTCATCGCGGAGACCTGCGACGAGATGTCGGTGCTGTACGGGGGGCAGGTCGTCGAACAGGGCCGCGTGGAGGATCTGCTTCTCAACCCCACGAACCCGTACACCATGGGGCTGAAGAACGCCTTCCCCGCGCTGGATCGCGACGGCGACGACCTGGTTTCGGTGCCGGGGACGCCCCCGGACCTGGAGTCGGAGCCGTCGGGGTGCGTCTTCGAGCCCCGGTGTCCCTTCGCGACCGACGAGTGTGCGACCGACGCCCCCGAACTGGAGAAGCTCCCCTACCGGAACCAGCGCGTGGCGTGTCACGAATCCGAGCGGGCCGCGCGGATGCGGAGCGAGGCCGCGACCGCCGAGACGTGGGGCGGTGCGGCCGAGGGGAGCCGCCCGGACGCCGACGACGTGCTGCTCGAGGTCGACGGGTTGCAGACGTGGTACGAGCGCTCCGAATCGCTCCTGGGGCGGATCCCGATCGACGGCGTCTCGCCGACGGTGACGGGGCTCACGGACGGCCTCAGCCGGTGGTACGACAAGCGGGGCGAGATCCTCCGGGAGGTGTTCGACGACGCCGGGTCGGCCGTCCGCGCGGTCGACGGCGTCTCCTTCTCGGTGCGGCGCGGCGAGATCCTGGGCGTCGTCGGCGAATCCGGGTGCGGGAAGTCGACGCTGGGGCAGACCCTCGCGCTCCTGGAGGAACCGACCGGCGGGGGGTTCAGCTTCGACGGCGAGCCGCACGAGCACTACCGCGACGGGAACCTCCAGGCGTTCAGACAGCGGCTGCAGATCGTCTTCCAGAACCCCTACGAGTCGTTGAACCCTCGGCTCACTGTGGGCCAGCTCGTGCGGGAGCCGCTGACGATCCACGACTACCGGCTCGACGAGCGCGACGCGGCGGTGCGGGAGACGCTCGAGCAGGTCGGGATGGCTCCGGCCGAGCAGTATCTGAACAAGTATCCGAACGAGCTCTCCGGCGGCCAGCGCCAGCGGGTA
>Ga0207753_1000372_pt1 | contig 17939 bp, 16 predicted proteins | sample PonA233FremontCA_2_FD_187273 | JGI IMG/M metagenome (GOLD analysis project Ga0207753, IMG submission 187273) | Salt pond sediment microbial community from Fremont, CA, USA - Pond A23 Sediment 3 (SPAdes) | ecosystem: Environmental > Aquatic > Non-marine Saline and Alkaline > Saline | place: USA... | reverse complement strand
GGTCCTCGGTGCTGATCGATGCCGCCCCGTAGCCGTAGGACTGGGCGAGGCCGGCGACCGTCGACGAATGACAGAGCCGGTTGCAGTTGTCGACGCTGTTCGTGCCGAGGACCTGCCGAGCGAACTTGCCCATCAGGTAGTTTTCCTCGTTGGTTGCCTTCGAGGAGGCGATCAGCGAGAGGGATTCAGCGCCATGGTTGTCTCGAATGGTTTCGAACCCGTCGACCACACGCGAATATGCTTCGTCCCACGTTGCCTCGCGGAACGCGCCGGTGTCGTCGCGGACCAACGGACTTGTCAGTCGGTCGTCGGAGTTGACGAAGTTGTAGCCGAACTTGCCCTTGACGCAGGTCGAAATTCCGTTGACCGGGGCGTCCTCCTCGGCAGTCGGGCGGGCGGCGAGGATCTCCTCGCCGTCGGAGTAGAGATCGAACCGACAGCCGACCGCACAGTAGCCACAGGTCGTGTCCTCGACGGTGAGGTCTTCGAGACGTTTGTCGCCGATCGACTGGGCGATCTCGAACAGTTTGCCCTCCGAGAGCGTGTCGGCGGCTACGCCTTCGGCGACCTGTTCGACGTTTTCGAGCGCCTGCTGTTTCGCCCGCTGCATGTAGCCCGCGACGCCGTCCAACTGGTCGTCGACCGCGTCCTGTCGGTCGTCGGTCATGGCCATTCACCTCCGCTGGAGGCGTCGTCCCGGACATCTCCGTCGATGGTATCGCCGTCCGTGGGTTGGCTCTCGTCGTCGACTGTCCGTTCGTCCCCTTTCTTCGGCGTCATCGGGCCCTTCGCGCGCTTGCTGTGCTTGTAGGTTTTGCCGATGCTGTTCTTCTGGGTGAATCCAGGAAGCGGGATCGTCGTGGCGTCCTCGATCCCCTTCTCGACGAGCGCGCCGGTCGGACAGACGGTCACGCAGTGGCCACAGGAGACACAGGTCGACTCGGCCATCGTTTCGGCCCCGTTCTGGAAGCCGATCCGGGTGTCCTTCCCGGTGCCTTCGATCCGGAGGACGCCCTCGACTTGGACGTCGTTGCAGGACTCCACACAGCGGTTACAGAGGATACACTTGTTGCGGTCGATCTGGATGAAATCCGAGGAGTCGTCGAGCGGTTCGTACTCGTCGTGGTCGTCGAGGACGCCATATCTGGGTTCCTCGACTTCGTTTTCGATCGAGGCGTCCTGCAGTTCACACCGGCCGTTTTTCCCGCAGGTCGTACAGCGCAGATTGTGGTCCGACAACACGAGATCGAGGTTCACGTCGCGTGCCTCTGCGGCCTCGGCTGCGGCGGTTCGGATCGTCATTCCGTCTCGGGCCGGGAAACTACAGGCCGGGACAATGCCGTGGGCGTCGGTGTCGACCATACAGGTCCGACACTCGCTTCGCGGGCCGATCTCCTGTCTGCCGTAGTGACACAGCGCGGGGACGTAGTCGTCGGTCTCGGTTCGGTCGACGGCGTCGAGCAGTGTCGACCCGGCCTCAAGGGACACGTCGATGCCGTCGACGGTGACCGTCGCGGGCTCCTCGCTGCCGACCGGTGGATCGGTTGCTGTTCCGGGGGCGATGCCTTCGGTTAGTGGCGGCATATCCGCCTGTTGGTGTTGTTCTGAACTCATACTGAGACCTCCAGTGGATCGAGACAGCGCCCGGCCGGACAGTGGCCGTCAGCGTGGGCCTCGAACTCGGATTCGAACTCGTTCATGGCGGTTCGGACCGGTCGGCCTGCCTGTAGGCCGAATTCGCAGATACTCGATGTCGACATCACGCGAACCAGTTCCTCGATCTTGCCGGGTGTGTAGCTCCCGTCGTAGATGTCGCGGAGAAGCCCTGCGAGCTGTGTGGTCCCCTCTCGACAGGGGACACACCGACCGCAGTTTTCGTCGGCCGCGAAGCTGGCCGTGTTGCCGACGAACTCGACAATACACCGGTCATCGGCGAGGAGACGGATCGTTCCCTCGGTACCGAGATCCGCAGCCGCCAACGACTCGGGGTCGACAGCCACAGCAAGGTCGCCCGTCAGCCCGCCGAACCGACCGCCGACGCGGGCGGCTTTGAGGTCGCCACTCACCTCGACAGCATCGAGCGCGTCAGCGAGGGTAGCGGTCTCGGGGAGTTCGACCGTCGCGTGGGCGTCAACATCGCCCGTGATCGTCAGTAGTCGGGTGTTTGGGAGCGCTCCGTCTCGAAGCCCAACTGCGAGTTGGGCGAGTGTTCGGGGGGTATGGATGAGCGTCGGCTGGCCGTGGAGGCCGACTGCTTCGGGACCCGGTGGCCGAAGCCGCGCCTCCAAGCGGTGGTTGCCTTCGATCGCTTCGAGTGCCATCGTCGGCTCGGCAGCCCGGTACTCGGCGGGACCAGTCACCACGTCAACCGGAACCGGGAGCGCCGGGTAGTTTGCGGCGGCCTCACGAACGGTTTCGACGGCGTGCTCGTCGGCTTCGGACGCATACACGATGAGGCTGTGGGCGTCGACGGTACGGGCGACGGCGGCGGCCCCCTCAAGCACTTCGAATGGGGTACTCTCCAACAGCAGTCTGTCCGGGTCGGCTCCGTGGCCGTTGACGACGACCGCCGTGTTGCCATCGGCCTCGCGGACGGTCTCCCACGTTTCTGTGAGGGGCGCATCGTGGCACAGGTCGCCCCAACCCCTACCACGGAGCGTGGCTCCCATCCCGAAGACCGCCTCCGGGTCCGGCTCGTCGAACCCGCCTACGACCTCGTGATCGGCCGGGTTCGTCGGTCGACGCCACCCACAGCCACCGAGAACGGTACGCACGCCCGTACCGAGTCCCGGTAACTGTGCCGTTGGGAGCCAAGCCAGAGTCGGGTCGTGGTCGACGACGGCGTCCGGTTCGGGCTGCGTTCGCCCGGCGGTGGCGGCCACACCGTCGGCGGCGTCATCGACGCTTTCGACGATTTCCGCGGCCGCATCCGGCGAACACCGCGTATAAAAAGCCGTCTCTCCGGCTTGCGTCACCGACAACAGTGGTTCTATCGCTGGGACTCCCGTCGACCCGACGGCGACAACAGCCCTGTCGGTATCAATACCCTGTTCCGGAACGCTCCGCTGGGGACCGGAATCCGAAATCCGAACAACTGGTTCGTTGTCTGTTATGATATCTGTCATATAGTACCGACCTTGGCAAACTATTGCTTTTAATCATTATAAATCATAGGGCGGCCAAAAATACAGTTACAACTGTGAGATATTCAGCAAAAAACGTTATTCAATAACAAGAACACAAATTTGAAAATCGTCTGCTGCGGTTGAGAAGGTACTCCAGACGCCGACAGTCAGCTGGCACAAGGCAAACGAGACCACCAGTTGGGTACCGGTCGACTAACTGAGTCAGTTCGGCCACGAATCCGGGGAACAAAAGCGGCTCCGACCCGCAGCGTTGATCGGGCCGCGGGCGTGGCGTCGACGATCACGTCGCTCTCGCCCGCGAGGTCCTCGACCGTGCCGTCGAGTTCCATCCCAGCGTCGGTGAACCGATGGGACCGCTCCGGGATCGCACTGTACAGCGAGTATCCCTTCCGGAGAGCGGTTTCGGCTTCGAAGTTTGGACGGGTTTTCGCCACGCCGATGAGTTCCATGTCGGGCTGGAGACGGACCGCGTCGGCAACGCGTTTGCCGATGGTTCCGTATCCGTTCACCCCCAGACGTATCTTGATCTACGCTCTATCGGCCAAACACATACTATTTCTGTTAATTATGGGTGGGAAATTGACTATACAGCGAGTAACTTACTGGGTGATCGATTGGGGGGGCGGTCGACCCGGATGTCTGGTTTTCAGCTGGCCGTACTCGAACTGCTGACTGTCTCGCTGTCGGCAACTACTGATAAAGGCGAGATGAACGAATGGAACCTATGGACCACTTGATCGACTCGATTCTCGTTCCAACCGACGGCAGCGATGGGGCCAAACCAGGGATCCGTCACGGAATCGGTCTTGCGGCCGATGTGGGGGCCGACCTCCACACGCTGTCGGTGGTCGACTCCGTCGAAATCAACCCCTCCTTGTCGCGTGTCGAAGACGAATCCGATCCGAAGGGGCTCTTCGAGGCCAGAGCAACCCGTGCAGCCGACGCCGTCGAGGAGTTGGCTCAGTCGCATCTCGATGGGCCAGTCACCACTGCCGTCGAGTGGGGTCGCCCGTTCAGATCGATCACCGAGTACGCCACGGCCAACGATATCGATCTGATCGTGATGGGAACCCACGGCCGAAGCGGGCTCAAACGGCTCGTTCTCGGCAGCGTCGCCGAAAAGGTGCTCCGAACCACGAGCATCCCAGTCATGTTGGTTCCGCCACAGGCAGCCATAGACGGAGTCGACATCGAGTACTCGGAGATTCTCCTGCCGACCGACGGCAGCGAGGCCGCCGAAACCGCCGTCGACTGGGGGGTGACGCTGGCCGATCTCTACGACGGAAGCGTCCACACGATCTACTCGGTCGACACGGCCCGGTTCGCTGGCGAGGGCGAGATGATGACGCTCTACGACGCCCTCGAACAGACCGGCGAGGACGCCCTCAATGCGGTTCGCCAGCGGGCCCGTGAGGCCGGCATCAGTGTGACCGCCGAGCTCGGCACGGGACCGCCCGCACGCGTGATTCGCTCATACAGCGCGGACCACGACGTCGACCTGATCGTGATGGGGACCCACGGACGCAGCGGCGTCGAACGGTATCTGATCGGCAGCGTCACCGAATCGGTCGTCCGCCATGCGAAGGTACCGGTCTGCTGTGTCCCGATGGAACAGGTCTAATCGATCACGGCTACGGTTCTACGGGTTCGATCGAGAGCTAATCCGACGCGCTCGGCCTAGTACAAATGCACCCATTTTAGGCCATATATACAAAACGTTTATGTGGTTATCCCTGCCTTGCAGTTACATGGCGTCATTAAATGGCCGAAAGAGCTCACGATCGTACAAAATAGTAGACTCGATGAACGCCCACGAGACAATGACCGTCGTCGACCCCTCGACGCAGGGGACATTTCATGTCGTCGCCTACGATGACAGCGGGCTGCGCCGCGAACTCGCGGCGCTGGAGGCCGGTGATTCGGTCGACCTGACGCTCGATCGGGCGGGCATCCGGGCCAACGTCTGGCAGGCACGTCGAGCCGACGGCTCTACATCGGCGAGTTAACGCCGCCCATTCGGCGTAGTGGGGAGTCCGGCCCCGTCTAGTGTGCGTGTTCGTGGCTTTCGTCGGCGATTCGTGGCCCGCGATCAGCAAACCCCGTCGGCTCATTCTCGAAGGCTCGTTTGCAGGTTTCCGAACAGAAGTAGTACGTTTCGCCGTCGTAGCGGGCACTCGGTCCGGAGTCGTCGGCCCGCATCCCACAGACAGGATCCCGGTACTCGCCGGGGGCTCCGAGTCCTCGCCAGTAGACATACAGCAGGAACCCCGAGAGCCCGACGGCGATGAGGTTGAGATAGAAGGTGTAGTCGACCGCGAAATACGTCTGCTCGGTCGCCGTCTGGCCACCGGCTAGATTCGGGATGATACCGAGCGCATCGAAGAGTAGCTCCATCAGGAAGCCGGTCAAGGCCATCGTCACGAAGAAGACGCCGAGGATGTACAGCATGACCTGCCAGCCGTAGTATTTTCGGTAGACGTTCAACACGGGAACCGTGATGAGATCGGCATAGACGAAGGCGATGACGCCGGCGAAGCTCACACCGCCGCCCCAGAGGGCGACCGCAAAGGGAACGTTGCCCATGCTGCCGACGAAGCTGATGACGGCGATTGCAACGCCCATCACCGCGTTTTCGGCCGTCACGAGCAGGCCATCCCCCTGAACGAAGAGCCGATTCCAGACCCACTGGGGGACGAACACGATCACGAACCCCGAGATCAGGAACCCGGCGACGACATCGGTCCACAGCATCGACCACTCCTTGCGGTACTGGTTGCCGAGTTTGTACCAACCCCCCCACGAGCGCAGTTCGTCCCGCCAGTTGCCGCTGCTGGCGGTCTGTTGGCGGTAGCTCTCCAGACAGCCCTCCGAACAGAATCTGAGCGTTTCGCCGCCGTCAGTCACGATCGTATGCTCCTTTTGTCCCTCCATGCCGCAGGTCGGATCTTCGGTGATGCCGTGTTCGCGGTCGCGCTCGTTGAGTTCGTCTCGGACCTCGTCGAACAACGACTTGGGGAGTGTCACGTGGACGATAACAGCCATCACGGCGATGAGGACGAGCCCGCCCAGCAGTTCCGCGAGGAGGAACTCCCAGCCCAGCAACACCAGGATCATCAACCCGAGTTCGACGATGAGATTCGTCGACGCAAACATGAACGCCAGAAAATTCACCGTGTGAGCACCCTTCTTAAACAGTCCTTTACCGATCGCCACGGCACCGAAGCTACAGCCGCTGCTGGCGGCCCCGAACAGGGTTGCCTTCGTCAGCCCCGTGAGATCGCCGTCGCCGAGCACGCGGGCCATTCGCTCTTTCGAGACGTAGACCTGCACGAGGCTCGTGACCACGAGTCCCATGATAATCGCCCACGCCGCGGTCCAGAGGAAGCCGACACCGATCCGCAGGGATTCGACGATCCCCTCAACGATCGGAGCTTGCATGACGAGCCAGTCGGTCGGCAGGCGCATCTGTATTGTTTCCTTCCGGCTCGGTATCCCAGCCGTCTACCACACAGACGACTACCAGTCGACCACCAGTTTGCGACGGAAACGATGTTGTGCGGCAGTCCGGAAAGTCATCGAGCCGTGTATCCACCATCCACAACGAGGTTGTGGCCGGTCACGTAGGACGCGTCCTCGCTCGCGAGGAACAGTGCTGCCCCGGCGATCTCCTCGGGCTGGCCGTCTCGTCCCAATGGGATCCGGTCGCCGAGCGTTCCCGCAACGGCTGCGTCCTCGGTCGACATCGCCGTTTCGATGACGCCGGGGTTGATCGCGTTGACCCGGATGCCGTCGTTGCCGAGTTCGACGGCGAGTTCCCGCGTCAGGTTCGTCACCCCACCTTTCGAGGCACAGTAGGCCGCCGAATCGTCGAAGGCAACCACCCCTGCAATCGACGAGAGGTTGATGATCGACCCGCCGTCGCCCTGCTCGCGCATGATCTCGGCGGCGAGGGTACACCCGAAGTAGACGCCCTTGAGATTGATCGCCAGCAGCCGGTCGTACTCGTCCTCACTGACCGTTTCGATCGGCTGAGAGCCGGGGAACACCCCGGCGTTGTTTACCATCACGTCGAGGCTGCCGAACGTTTCGACGGTTTCGTTGACTGTCGACCGTAGCTGCTCGATGTCCGAGACATCCGTTTCGATGAACACCCCGTCGGACAGCCGCTCGTGGGTCGGCGTCCCACCCTCGCGCGGCTCGCTTCGAACGTCGGCCACGACGACGTTCGCGCCCTCCTCGGCAAAGCGGAGCGCGATCGAACGCCCGATTCCCGACGACGCGCCGGTGATGAGTGCGGTGGTGTCTGCTAAGCGCTGTGACATAGGACATTCACAAGACACCAACGCGATTCAGCGTCAAATAGCCACAAGCTAGGTTGGATTGACTGTCCGCATACTGTACCGAGTGAGCGGTCAGTCGGGCAACGAGAGGTCGGCCTTGTCGACCCGGAGTCGCACATCGATCGCTAACACACCCTCGGGCGAGACGACAAGCGGGTTCACGTCGAGTTCGATGATCGCGGGGAAGTCGGACACGAGTTGGGAGACCCGCTGGATGGTCTCGACGAGTTGGTCGACGTCCGCGGGCGTCCGCCCCCGAGCCCCCCGGAGCATCGGCGCAGCGCGGATTTCATCGGTCATCCCGCGGGCCTCCCGCTGGCTGACCGGGGCGACACGGAACGCGGTATCCTCGTAGAGTTGGACGAAGATGCCGCCGAGCCCGAACATGAGGAGATGGCCGAACTGCGGGTCGCGCTTCGCGCCGATGATCGTCTCCGTGCTCTCCTCGAGGTCGACCAACCCTTCGACGCGCACCCCGAGTACCGAGGCCGACGAGTCGTGGCTCCGCGCCCGGTCGACGATCGCCCGGTAGGTGTCGGCGGCGGCCGCGGTCGGGACGCCAACCTCGACACCACCGATATCCGATTTGTGGACGATCTCCGGGCTGGCGATCTTCATGACGACCGGCCCGCCGATTCGCTCGGCGGCCGCTGTGGCGGCTTCGGGGCTCTCGACGACCTCGCCCGGCGGCGTCGGAATCCCATAGGCATCCAACAGTTCCATTGCCTCGACGCCGAGGTAGTCGACGTCGCGGTCGTCGGTCTGGGCCAGTATCTCGCGGGCGCGCTCGCGGTCGACATCGAACTCGGCTGGCGGCTCGTACTCCCGGTCGAGAACCCCGCCGTAGTCGGCGAGGGCTTCGAGGCTGTCGACGGCTCGCGAGGGGTCGAAGTAGTTGGGGATACCGTACTCGGCCAGCGTGTCGGCGGCGCGATCCGCGGGTTCGCCGCCCATGAGACAGGCGACGACCGGCGTTCCATGGTCGGCTTGGAGGTCGCCGACTGTTTCGGCCAGCGCGTCGAACTCGTAGAGGGCGGTCGGCACCGAGAGGACGACCGCGCCGTCGACCCCTTTGTCGGCCAACACGGTATCGAGTGCGGCTCCGAACCGGTCGAGGTCGGCATCACCGATAATATCGAGGGGGTTGGTGATCTCGGCCGCGGCGGGGAGCAGTTCGTCGAGGTCGACACGGGTGTTGGCTCCGAACTCGGCGATGTCGAGGGTAGAGTCGCCGACCGCGTCGGTCGTCAGCACGCCCGGCCCGCCGCCGTTGGTGATGACCGCCACGCGGTCGCCATCGAGCCGTGGCTGGCCTGCGAGCACCTGACCGAAATCGAAGACGCGCTGGATGTTCCCGGCGCGAAGCACTCCGGCCTGCTCGAAGGCTGCCCTGTAGGCCTCGTCGCTGCCAGCCATCGAGCCAGTGTGGGATTTCGCGGCTGCCGCCCCCGCCTCGGTGCGGCCCGATTTGATGACGACAACCGGCGTCGACGCGGTGACGTTCTGGGCCGTCTCGATGAACGCCCGTCCGTCGTCGATATCCTCGACGTAGGCCAAAATTACGTCGGTCTCGGGGTCGTCGTCCCACTGTCGGAGGAAGTCGACCTCGTCGAGAACCGTCTCGTTGCCCAGTGAGACCACGTTATTGAAGCCGATGTTGTGTTGGGTCGCCCAGCCGATGACCGCGGCGATAAAGGCCCCCGACTGACTCATCAGCGACAGCGATCCCTCGGGCGGTCGGCCTTGCAGAAAGGTCCCGTTGAGGCCGGTTGCAGTGCTGATCACGCCCACGGAGTTCGGGCCGACGAGGTCGAGGTCGTACTCCGCGGCGACCGCGGCCAGTGCACGCTCACGGCGTTGGCCTTCATCGTCGGTTTCGCTGAACCCTGCGGTGATGACGACGACGGTTTCGATTCCCTGTTCGCCGACCTGACCGACCACGTCGACGGCGACAGCGGCGGGAACCGCAACGACTGCGAGGTCGACCCCTGTGGGGCTCGGGACCGAACCGATGGTCGGGTAACAGTCGGCGTCCAGCACTGTTTCACGGTTTGGGTTGACCGGGACGACCTCGCCATCGAAGGTCCTGAGGTTTTCGAGGAGGGCGCGGCCGACAGAGCCCTCGCGGTCGGTTGCGCCGATGACGGCGACCCGATCGGGGTCGAACAGTCCCGAGAGGTCCATCATCGCTTGGCCCTCCGGTCGACCGCAGGACGGCTTACTCGTGGGTTAGCGGGGGGCTGGCGTGGTGAGGTGGCTTTGCTAGCTGCGGAGACCATGGTCGTCGGTTCGGTCAACTCCTGACTAAAGCCGTTGGCCAGTGTCGGTGACGGTCGCTCCCAGCGTACATATGGCCCGCACCCAAGGAGCCTATATGGACGTCGACCACCCGTTTAGGACGCCGGTTTCGGTTCGCTTCCGTGATATCGACGCCTTCGGCCACGTCAACAACGCGGTTCACGTGAGCTACATCGAGGAGGCCCGCGTGGCCTACTTCCAGCAGGTACTGGGTGTCGACCTCGGGTCGGTCGGCACCGCGGTGGCCTCGCTGTCGGTCGATTACTGCCAGCCCATCGAACTCGCCGATGAGCTGGTGGTCGAGACCACGGTGGCGGAGATCGGCACGACAAGCCTGAGGCTCGACCACGAGCTTCGGGTCGGCGGCGCGGTCGCCGCGACCGCGACTGTGGTGCTGGTACACTACGACTACGAGGCCGACGAGCCAGTGCCGATTCCCGAGGCGTGGCGGTCGACGGTCGTCGACTTCGAGGGCCACGCGACCGAGTGACACGGCACCGGACGGTACCAAACTACTTGCTGATTGCGACCAAAGCAGGTCGTATGTCTGTAACCGAGAGCGGGGGCGGTCGACGATGACGATTTATACCGGTCGTGGCGACGAGGGCGAGACCGACCTGCGGGATCTCTCGCGGGTCTCGAAAACCAATCCCCGGATCGAGGCCTACGGTGTCGTCGACGAGGCCAACTCCCTGATCGGTACGGCCCGGCCGAGCGGCTACGACGATATCGACGACTGGCTCCAGTCGGTCCAGAACCACCTGCATATCATCCAGTCGGAGTTCGCCACCCCCGAGCCCGATGACGACGATCCACAGATCAAAAGCGAGCACGTGGACCAGCTCGAAGAGTGGATCGACACCGCCGACGAGGAGCTTGAACCCCTCACGTCGTTCATTTTGCCGGGTGGCGGCGACTCGGGGGCAGCGCTCCATCACGCGCGGGCGGTCACCCGGCGGGCCGAGCGGCGGGCGGTCGACCTCGCCGAAAACGAGCCGGTCAACGCCGAGGCGGTGACGTATCTCAATCGCCTGTCGGACGGGCTGTTCACCTTCGCGCGGTTGGTCAACGCCCGCGATGGGATTCCCGAGGAGTCGCCGACCTACTGAGGAGAGCCGTGGCTCGCGAGCAGCAGGGGCGCGGAAAACGGATGGGGGCCGCCAATGTCATGGAACAGACGGATGAGCGTCGGGGCGGCCAGTCCGGGTCTGATGTCATCAGATCGAACCCACGGTGCCGTCGACCCGGCGACGGAGGCGATACGCGGCGGCGGAAAGCCACTCCCGCCGACCGTGTTTTTAGGTTCGCCTAAACACTAATCAAGGCTTCGGTTTAGGCTGGCCTAAAATCATCCGACACAAAGGCTATATCTGTTGCCACCATTTGGTCAGATATGAACAAGCATTTCAGTGACGCACGGTACTACCTCGGTCGCGCCGCATCGCACCTCAAAATTGGGCTGAGCGAGGAGTTGGCTCCGGTGGTCCAGCGTGTTCGGGCCCGGTTCGGCGACGAGGTCGAAGCGGAACCGGAGCCGGAAACCCGCGCCGAGCGTGTTCGCGTTGCTGCCAAGCAGCGGTTCCAGCGTGTGCGACGGGCGCGACAGCCCGACGAGCAGACGGCCTGATCGGGCAGGTCCGCTTTTTTAATCGGTTGGTGGAGAAAGAAGCCTTTAAGTCCGGTCGACAGGTAGCAGTCGGTAGCGGGTTGGTGGTCTAGCCAGGTTATGACGGCTCCTTCACACGGAGCAGGCCGGCGGTTCAAATCCGCCCTAACCCACTTCTGATTTCTCGCAACGACGAGCCACGCGAGATCGCGCAGCGATCTCGAATGCGAACGGCGAAGCCGTGAGCAAGCGAGGAGTCTGTGAAATCGAAGTGGTTACTGGCGGATTTGAATCAGGGAGCGAACGCAGTGAGCGACCGTGGTTCAAATCCGCCCCAATCGATTTTATTCCCCGAAACATGTGATTTCTCAGATGCAGAGAACCATCAGCCAGTCGACACACTGAGAGCAACATATAGACAGCGTCGACCCCAAAAGACCCCATGAACCGGAACGTCGGCCCGTTCGATGCGAGGGTCAGAATCGCAGTCGGGAGCGGCTGTCTGCTCGCTGCCCTGCTCGCAGTCGGTGGTTACACCACGGTCCCGATCCTCTCGGAATTCGGTCTCGGCCTCTTCGGCGCGGTCCTCGTCATCGAGGGCGCACTGCGCCGGTGTCTGCTCTACCGACTGCTCGGCATCGACCGCTGTCCGGTCGAATAACCTCTCAGTCACCGGCGTCGGCGGGCGGCTCGACGCTGCTGATCTCGCTGACGTTCTGCGGCAGGCAGTGGTCGACCGCCCGGTTGCCGTCCTCGCGTTTCCGTGGTTTGACACACCGAACCCAGCCGTTGTCCAGAAACTCTGCCCGCTCGTACTCCCGTTGCTTGAACTCGCGGCCACCGCGGGTGTAGTTGACGATGTCGACGATCACGTTCCGTACGTCGTGGTGGGGCGTAGGCGAGAGGTCACCAGCCATTCGTGTCACCGACATCGGCCGGTCACCACCTAAAGAGACGGTATCCACATTCGGTTACGAATCGTCGAGGGCGGCCGCATAGTTTTCGGCTCATCAGCCGGTTACCGGAGACGTGCTTCTACACGACGAAGACGCCTCATGTCTCCAGTAATTTCTCAGTCTCCAGTCGACAACCTATAGCCTACGCCGTCAAGCTCGTCGACCGTGCCTGAACCGGCCATCGCCTATCGGTGTATCTCCTCAGTTCCCCGGTGTGTCGGGCCACTGTTGTAGACCGGCCCGCCCGATAGCCCGGCGCACCACCGGCGCGAGCGACGCGTGGCCGATGATCCCGAAGCCGACGAGGACGACGCCGAAGCCGGCGACCGTCGTCGCCGACAGCGCCTCGCCTAACAGGAGCCAGCCGCCGAGCGTGGCGACGATCGGGCTGGCGTAGAAGACCAAACTCGACCGGGTCGCACCGACCTCCTCAATCAGGCCGAAGTAGAGGATGTAGGCGACCGCTCCAGCGAAGACGCCGAGATAGCCGACCGCGACAGCCGCGCCGAGTGTCCACTCGGCGGCCGCGGCCGACTCCCCGACGCCGATGCTGAGCGCGTGGAGCATGACGGCACTCACCGGCAGGGCCCACGCAGTCCGGACCGTACTCGACAGCGAGGAGTCGACCCGGCGGATCAACACGGTCCCGAGCGCGAGGCTCACCGCGCCCGCGAGGACGATCAGTGCGCCGCCGCTGACGGTTTCGACCACCGTCGCGGGCGTGATGTCGACGACCATGCCGACGCCAACGAGACCGACGAGTGTGCCGACCGCACCCGCCGCAGTCAGGCGTTCGTCGGCGAGCAACGCGCCCGCGAACAGCGGCGCGAAGATCGGGACGAGCGCGAACAAGATGGCACCGACGCCGCTGGTGAGGCTCCCCTGGCCGACGAACAGCAGGCCGTTTGCCAGCCCAATAGCGAGAACCCCCGCGGCGAGAATCGCGGCGATGTCGCCCGGCGTCTTCGGGAGGAGTGCCGCCCGGCTTCGGGTCAGAGCGACGTAGCCCGCCAGTAGGACGGCGGCGATATCGAACCGCACGGCAACCAACAGCAGCGGCGGGACGTACGCCTGTCCGGCTTTCGCCGCGACGAACGTCCCGCCGAAGAAGACACTCACGAGCAGGAACCGAAGCAGCGTCCGATTCAAGCTTACTCCCACAATTGCCCTCCAGCAGCACGCACTCGACCAACCGAGCGGGCCGCCGATGATTGTGTGTCCCTCATTACTACGACAAAGGGCCCGAAGCCGTATAAATTAATTCAGAAAGAATTTCAGAGCAAGAAAGTAGACCAACCGCTGAAACCACCGCAGACCGGGACTCGGTTTCACGGTGTGAAAACAGGGCGAAACTGACTTTTATTGCGGCCCACAACTCACAGTATGGACCCGGTGCTCGAGGAGCTCGAATTTCTCGCCTTATCGCCCAACCGGGTCGACGTGCTGCGGCTGTTAGCTGCCGAGCCCCACACTCGCCGGGAGCTCGGTTCGGAGACCAGCGCCTCCCAACCCACGCTGGGACGAATCCTCCGGGATTTCGAGGAGCGCAACTGGATCAGCCGGACGGAAGCGGGCTACGAGGCGACCGCGACCGGTCGGCTCGTGGCCGACGGGATGGGTGAGTTCTACGAGCTCGTCGAAACCGAGCTGAAACTCCGCGAGCTCATCGAGTGGCTGCCGACCGAGGAGCTGACATTCGACTTGCGGGCGCTCCGCTCGGCGACGATCACCGTCCCCAGCCAGACGCGTCCGGGTGCACCGGTCGGTCGCATTGTCGACCTCGTGGGCGACGCCGAGCAGGTGACGGTGCTCTCGCATGCGTTCAACGACCGGATGCTCGAAGCGGTCACCGAGTGGGTCGACGCTGGCGGCGACTTCGAGGCGGTCTTTTCGGCCAACGCAATCAAACCCGTCAGGGACGATGCCGCCCTCGCCGACCTTCTCGGGCGGCTCGTTGACGCCGACAGAGCAAGTCTCCAAATTTACGATGGCCCGGTCCCACTGGCGGTCACCCTCACCGATAGCGTCGTGAGTCTGCTCCTCCGCGACGACAACGGCCGTCTACAGGCCGCCGTCGACACCGACTCGGCCGATGTCCGCGACTGGGCCCGCGACGTCTACGGTCGGTACCGTAGGGATAGCCGACCGCTAACGAGCGAGATGCTCGACTAACGCTCAGCCCCCGGCACCGACAGCCGGTCGCCAAACCGCTCCCAGACGACGATCACCGAGGGGGTCACCAGCAGCGACGAGAGATACGCATAGCCGATGCCGAGAGCGATCAGGATGCCGAACTCTTGGATCAGTGGGATCAACGCAATCCCCAGCACGCCGATCCCGGCGACTGTCGTGATCATACTGCCAGTCAGGGCCCCACCCGTCCCAGCGACCGTAGCCGACAGCGCCGCAAGCGTCTCCCGCGTTTCGTATTCGTCGACGAATCGGTGGACGAAATGTACTGTATAGTCGACGCCTAACCCGATCGAGATCGAGAGGATCGGCGCGTTGATCGGCGTCAACGGAATACCGAGCAGTCGCATCGAGGCCAACAGCAGTCCGACTGTTACGAGAACGGGCACCAGATTAAGCAGTCCATACACGGCCCGGCCCTCCAGTAAGCGATAACTACCGACCAACACGACTGTCGTCAGGACGAAGGCGACGACGAGTCCGCGGACTGCCGAGTCCAGCGTCGCGTTGATCACCTCCTGTTGGACGACGCGGTCGCCGGTCGCCACCGCCGACAGCGGCGTCCGGTCGGCGACGTACTGGGCGTCCTCAACGACGGTCGCGGTGTCGGCATCCGGCTCGACTGCAATGTCGACCCGCGCACTCTCGCGGTTCTCGGAGAGATAGCGGTCGGCCCCGGTCTCTCGCGGGGACTCGGCCAGTGCGTCGTAGATCTCCTCGAGGTCCCGATCCGGCACCCCCGTCCCGAGCCGGTCGTGACGCTCGACGAGCCGGTCGAACTCGGGATCGGCTGCCCGTTCGCGCTCGATGACCGTCAGGATGCTTTCGGTGTCGGCCCGCCCGGCGGTCGTCTCCGCGAAGCTATCCGGGGGATTGCGCCCGAGACGGTCGATCCGTTCGAGGGAGTCGTCCCGGCGGACCGGCTGATCGATATAGATCGTCACCCCGCCGCCGATCGGCTCGTCGAACTCGTCTTCGAGGATGTCGATCGTCTCGATGAAGGTGTACTGCGAGGGTGCAAACGGCTCCGGCAGGCGGTCGTAGCGGTCGAGCCACGTCTCGCTCGGAAAAAACGCCTCCTCGGAGAACTCGGTGTCGACGCCCGACCCGTAGGCACCGGCTACTCCTGCTGTCACCACGACCAAGAGCAGGAACACGACCGGGGCCCGCCGGGAGATCGAGACACCACCAGCAAGCCAGCGGGCCAGCCGCGACCCCTCGCTGATGATCGGCGTCGTGCCGAACGCCGGAACCGGGAGCCGCTCGCGGAGCCGGTCGACGGTCACTTTCGCAGCGGGCAGATAGATGACAAACAGCACGAAGGTGAACGTCATCCCGACCGCCGCGACGATGCCGAACTCCCGGAGTGCACCCAGCGGACTAGTGAGGTTTGCGGCAAAACTACAGACCGTTGTGACGGTGACGATTAAAAAGGCAGTGCCCAACTGCCCCATCGATCCCGCCATCGCCTTGTCGACCGAGAAGTCGCCGAGCCGAGCCTCCCGGTAGCGGTTGATCGCGTGAATACCGAAGTCGATGCCGACCGCCAACAGCAGCGGAAACACCGAGACGATGGCATCCGAGAAGGGGATTCCCGCATACCCCATGAAGCCGAACGTCCAGACGAGTGTCAACAGCAGCGCCGACAGCCCAAGCAGCAGATCGATCGGATCGCGGTAGGCGATCAGGAGGAACAGCAGGATCAGGCCGAGTGCGGCCGGGAAGACGACGACCGCAGTATCGGTGAGCAGTGTGGTGATCTCAGTCTGGAGAATCCCCTCGCCGAACAGGTAGGCGTTCTCGCCGATCTCGTTGCCCTGAACCCTGTCGACGGCCGCGGCGCTGTCGGCCTGCAGCGTCTGGAGCTGACTCGTCGTGACGCTTTCGGGCACGTCGTACTCGACAGTGACGAGCGCGGTCGAAGCCCGCTGTGTCGTCGGATTGTAGTCGGTCGAGACCTGCTCGGCGAACCGGTCGTCGTCGACCGCCTCGATCGCCGTCGACAGCTCGCGGTTGCTGGCGTCCTCGATCGCCCGGCGACGATCGGTCGGTGTCTCTGCGTCGGGATCGAGTTCGGTCGCGATTCGACCGGCGTGGCTGGTTGTCTCTCCGATTCGGAGCGTCCCGTCGTCTTCGAGGCGTGCTTGGGTTTCGAGCAGTCGGATCAGCGTCGGCCGGGCGACCACGTTGTCGGCTTCGACGAACAGCTGGGCGGTGGTATCGCTGTCGCCGACATCGCCGGCGAACTCCTCGTCGATCTCCTCCATCGCCTCCATCGCCGGGACCTCCTCGGTGAACTGGTCGGTCCCGGCCTCTTGATCGACCAGTCCCAGCCCGCCCGTGAAGACGACTGTCAGCAGGGCGACAGCGACGAGCACCAGCCGTGCGTGGTCGACGGTCCCCTCGGCGAGCCGTTCGACGCCACGGTTCGGGTCCCACATCTCAGCGTCTCCGCCGGATGACGACGGCCCCACCGACGAGAAGCGCCACGATCCCGAGAGAGGCCAGCGAGGGAAGCAACCCGTTGTCTTCGGGCGGTTCGGCGGCGGTGATCGGCACCTGATACACCTGCGAGATCAGATCGTCGTCCGTCTCGGTATCATAACGGAAGTCGACCTCCAGCGGATACTCCCGCTGGCTGGCCGTCTCGTCGACGGTGACCTCGACCGCGACCGTCTCGCTTTCGCCCGGTTCGAGCTCAGCTATAAACGCCTCGTCGGAGTCGACCGCAAGCGGCCCGTCGGGAAAGACGAAGACGTTGATGTTCGAGAGCCGCTCGCCCCGGTTGTTCGTCACGTTCAACCGTACCGTCTCGGTCGTCCCGGCCGGGATCTCAGCGTCGGGGGCCGTGACGCTAAACGCCGGCTCTTCGGCCCTGACCGGTACCCGTCGGACGAACGGATCGCTGTCGAGCCGCTCGTCGTCGACCCCGTACTCGACGGTGAACGTTACCGGCCGGGGGCCCGAATCGGCCTGTCCGCTCACGTCGGCCTCGAAACTCACGTTGGCCGATTCGTTTTCGTCGAGATCGGCGACGGCGACCTGATCCTCGCCGATGTCGATCCGGTCGGAGGCGGGCTCTGCACGGACGACTGGCGTGTCGACAGCTTCCGGACCCGTGTTTTCGAGCGTTGCGGTGATCGTCCCGCTCTCGCCGACTTCGAGGGTGCTGTCGACCCCGTCGAGTTCGAACGTCTGGGCACCAGTCGGTTCGACAGCCGTCGCCAGCGTCGCGGACTCACGGAGAATACCGTCTTCGTCCTCGTAGACGACCGTGAGTTCGAGCAGGTAGCTTTCGACGCTGAGGTCGGGGTCGATCCGGGAATCGAAGCTCACGGTTTCGTCCTCGTCTTCGTCGAGCTCGCCGACGAAGGCCGCCGATTCCGTCGACATATCGGCTCCC
>Ga0207753_1000371_pt1 | contig 17943 bp, 14 predicted proteins | sample PonA233FremontCA_2_FD_187273 | JGI IMG/M metagenome (GOLD analysis project Ga0207753, IMG submission 187273) | Salt pond sediment microbial community from Fremont, CA, USA - Pond A23 Sediment 3 (SPAdes) | ecosystem: Environmental > Aquatic > Non-marine Saline and Alkaline > Saline | place: USA... | reverse complement strand
GGGCCCGGTGAGCTCCGACGTGGGCATCCGGACCTCCCGGACCGCACAGGAGCTCGGCATCCCGATGTATATGCACATGGCCGGGTCGAACGATACCATCACCCCGGAGACGCAACACACCTTCCGCGTGGGACTCGCTCCCGCGACGCCGACGACGCAGGCGCAGGCGGCGCTGGCGGCGGATCGAGGGTACGAGTCGGTCGGCGCGATCGTCGGTGACTACGCGTGGGGTCGGTCGGTCCAGTCGGGAATCCAGGACAACTTCGACATCGACGTGAACATCCAGGTCGCGCCGGTCTCCCAGAGCGACTTCTCGTCGTACGTCCGGCAGTTTTCCACCGACGTCCAGATGGTCATCGCCAGCGGTCACCCGCCGGGGTCGCTCGGGATGACCCAACAGCTCTACGAACTCGGCTACGAGCCGGAGATCGTCACCGGCCCGTCGTTCCCGCCGAACGTTATCCGGTCGGCGCTGGGTGAGAACGCCGACCGGGGATTCACCCACGTCCACCTCAGCGACCCGTACAGCGACGAGTTCGCCGCAGTCGCCGAACGGTTCGCGGAGGCCAACGGCGCCCAGTTCAACACCCACACCGCGTACGGGTACGTCACCGGGCAGCTGATCGCCCAGGCCATCGAGAACGCCGGCGAGGCCGATCCGGAGGCCATCACCGAAGCGACCCGCGCGATCGAGTTCGACACGCTGTTCGCGAACCCGATCCAGTACGCCGACTCCGGCGAGCTCGAGAACCAGATCCAGCTCTACAGCGGCATCTCGCTGGACGCTCCCTCGTACTACGCCGACGGCAACTACAGCTACGAGGAGGTCTACCGGACCGACCCGCTTCCGGCGCTCCCGGCCGAGCAGTAGGCCGATCGGGACCGACGTTTCGCCCGGCGACGACCCACCGGGAGCCGGGGCTGAATCCGGCGGTTGCGTCCGTCCCATTCGTAAAATATACGTCACCGTCCCGTATGAGAGGCAGTAGATGGTATCAGTCAGTACGTTGGCGGCGATCACGATCGACGGGCTCGCGTTCGGCGCGTCGCTAGCGCTGCTCGGCGTCGGGATCACGCTGGTCTACGGGTTGGGGGAGGTGCTGAACCTGGCGATCGGTGCGTTCGCCGTCATCGCGGCCATCGCCGCGTCGCTCCTCGTCAGCGACGGCGTCGCGCTCCCGGTCGCGGCGGCCGCGGGACTCGGACTCGTCGGCGTCTTCGGGCTGGTGATCGACCGCACGCTCCTCTCGCTGGTATACCGGTCGGACGGCGAGGAGCGGATCCTGCTCGGGATCTTCACCACCCTCGGGCTCGCGGTGATGATCGAGGGCGTGTTGGTGAACTTCGTCTCCTCTCGGTACTCCCTCCCGCTCGGGGTGTCGCCGATCGACGTCGGCACCACCGTCGTGACCGGGACCTCCGTGGTCACCATCGTGGTGGCGGCGGTGGTGCTGCTCGTGCTCTTCGCGTTCCTGAACCGGACGTTCCTCGGCAAGGCTACACGCACGATCTTCCAGGACGAGCGCGGCGCACAGTTGGTCGGGATCGACCCGCGGAAGATCCGGACGCTGGTGTTCGTGCTCTCGGCGCTGGTCGCCGGGTTGGCTGGGCTGCTCATCGCGGCCCGGTCGAACATCGGCGTGGGGAACGCCTTCGAGTTCACCACCTTCGCGCTGATCGTCTCGATCGTCGGCGGCGTCCGGAGTCTGGTCGGAGCTGTCGTGGCGGGGGTGCTGTTGGGGCTCGTGAACACCCTCGCTGGCTTCTTCATCGGGTCGTACGTCGCGACGATCATTCTCTTCGGCGCGGCGATCGTGTTCCTGTTGGTCCGTCCGGAGGTGATGTCGTCGTGAACACCGAGACGCTCCCGGGCACACGGAAACTCGCGTTGGTGGCGGCGGTGTTCGTGATCGCCCCCATCCCGGTTGCGGGCAGCGGCTACTACATCGGCGTACTCTCGCGGATCCTGCTGTTCGCGCTGTTCGCCCTGGCGCTCAACATCGTCTTCGGGCACAACGACCAGCTGTTCCTGTTCATGGGCGGGCTGGGCGGCATCGGGGCCTACACCACCGCCCTGGTCGCCGACACCGTCGGAGTGACCGCGTGGCTCGCGCTCCCGGTCGCGGCGCTCCTGTGCGGCGTCGTCGCGCTGTCGGTCAGCTGGATCTCCGCACGGCGCCGGTTCACGGTCATCCTGATCTCGATTCTCACCCTGAACCTCCAGTTGGTCCTCTCGGAGGCGTTCGTCGGTGCCAGGGACCTCACGGGCGGCTCGACGGGGTTCCCCTACGAGCTGTTCTCGATCGAGGCGGTCGCCGAGGCCGTCGGCGTCCCGACCCCGGTCGTGCTCTACTACGTCATCCTGGGGTTCCTCATGGCCGCAATGGTGGCGTACGTCTGGCTGATCAACTCGAAGTACGGGATGGCGTTCGAGGCCATCCGCGAGGACGAGGCCGCCGCGGAGTCGATCGGGATCGACGTGGTCCGGTACAAGACCATCGCGGGGTTCGTCGCGGGCGTCATCATCGGGATCGCGGGCACCCTGCTGGCGCGGGAGGCGACGTACATCACCCCCTCGATCTTCAGCTTCGTCGCGGTCGACGTGATCGCTCTCGTGGTCCTGATCGTGGGCGGGATCCGGCGGACGTACGGCCCGATCGTGGGCGCGGTCGTCGTCGAGGCCATCGAGGCGACCCTCAGCAACTACGCCGCCAACTGGCGGGCGGCGATCTTCGGCGCGCTCCTCATCCTGCTGTTCCTGTACTTCCGCAGCGGGGTCATCGTCCGCGCTCGGGACCTCCTGGAGAGCCGGGACGTCTCCTTCGGCGGCGGCGGGGGCGGGACGTCCGTCGAGACCGAGGCCGACACGGACTGAATCCGTCGGCGGCGCGGGGGTCGACGGCGATCACGGCACGAGACACAACCGTTATTACACGCCGGCGGCGTGTATTCAGCCACCAATGCTTGAGGCCGCCAACGTCAGGAAGAAGTTCGGCGGGCTCGTCGCGGTCGACGGGGTGGATTTCGACATCCAACGCGGCGAGATCGTCGGACTCATCGGTCCCAACGGCGCGGGGAAGACCACGCTGTTCAACACGATCACCGGCGTCCTCGACCCCGAGGAGGGCACCGAGATCACGTTCAACGGCGAGGATCTCCTCGCGCTCGACACCCACGAGATCGCCCGGTCGGGGCTGTTGCGCACGTTCCAGATCGTGCGGGTGTTCGGAGAGATGACGGTGCTGGAGAACGCCGTCACCGGCGCGCTGTTCGGCAGCGGCGAGTCGATCTCCCAGGAGAAAGCCGAACGTCGGGGTCGGGAGGCGCTCGCGTTCGTCGGTCTCGAGGACAAAGCCGAGACGGAGGCCGCGAACCTCCCCATCGCCCAGCAGAAGCAACTGGAGCTGGCCCGGACCGTGGCGTCGGATCCGGATCTCGTGCTCTTAGACGAGATCGCGAGCGGGCTCACCCCCGGCGAGATCGAGACGCTCTCGAACACGATCCGCCGGCTCCGGGACGACCGGAACATCTCGGTCTTCTGGATCGAGCACATCATGGACGCCATCATGGGCACCGCGGATCGGATCATCGTCCTGAAGAACGGCCGGAAGATCGCGGAGGGGACCCCCGAGGAGATCAGGGCCAACGAGGCGGTCACCGAGGCGTATCTGGGGGCCGACGAGTCGTGATCGAACTCGACGGCATCGACGTCTCCTACGGCAACATCCAGGTCGTCTGGGATCTCGACCTCCACGTGTCCGAAGACGACGCGGTGGTGTCGATCGTCGGCCCCAACGGCGCGGGGAAATCCACGCTGCTCCGGGTGATGTCGGGGCTCCACCCGGTCGACGACGGCCGCGTGACCGTGTGGGGCGACGACGCCGCCGGGCTGAACCCCACCGACATCGTCGGGCGAGGGTTCGTCCACGTCTCCGAGGAGCGGAACCTCTTCGGCGACATGACCGTCCGCGAGAACCTCCAGATGGGGGCGTACACCGACCGCGACGGGCTCGACGACACGATGGCGGAGGTTTTCGAGCTGTTTCCCATCCTGGAGGAGCGCTCCGACCAGCTCGCGAAGTCGATGAGCGGCGGCCAACAGCAGATGCTCGCGATCGGCCGCGGGCTCATGGCGCGACCGAAGATCCTCGCCTTGGACGAGCCCTCCGAGGGGCTGGCCCCCCAGATCACCGACCGGGTGTTCGAGAAGATCGGGGAGATCAGCGAGGAGGTCACGGTGCTGTTGGTCGAACAGCACGTCAACCGGGCGCTGAAGATGGCCGAGCGGGCGTACCTCCTGGAGAACGGTCGGGTCGTCCGGGAGGACACCGGGACCGGGCTCCTGGAGAGCGACCACGTCAAAGAGGCGTACCTGTAGGCGTGGTCCGACGTTTCGAGGACATCGACGCCGGCGAGACCCACGATCTCGGGAGCTACGCCGCCGACCGCGCGGAGCTGATCGAGTTCGCGCGGCGGTACGACCCCCAGCCGATCCACGTCGACCCCGACGCCGCAGCACGGACGATGTTCGGCGGCCTGATCGCGAGCGGATGGCACACCGCCGGGTCGTGTATGCGGCTGCTGGCGGAGGGGTTCCTGAACGACACCGCGTCGGTCGGGTCGTTCGGGCTGGAGGAGCTCCGGTGGCGCACGCCGGTTCACCCGGGCGATACCGTCCACGTCGCGGTCGAACTGCCGGCGACACACGCCTCCGAGACCCGCGACGATCGGGGGTACGTCGACGTCGAACTCACCGCCGAGAACGGGGCCGGCGAGGAGGTGTGCTACTGGCGCTCGACGAACATCATCCTCACCCGGGCCGGCGACGAGGCGTGGCCGTCCGGGGAGTAGGTCGGCAGCGAGGCGTCGGAGCCACCGCCCCGCCTCCCGAAAAGTATCAGCAGACGTAGCTACCGTAGTTCGTTTTCCAGTTGTATCCACGCTGAAGCGCTACAAATCAATTATTCAGTACTTTCGCGGAACCTGCAGTCATCTCAACTACCGTCAATGAACCGCCACCGGACGGGGGTACTCGAGTGCCGTCCACTGCGCGCCGATTACGGGATCTGATAAACGCGCCGGAAGCCTTTTTCGCCGAGGAACTGACCGTCGGATGATGGTACGCAACGACGACGCGTCACCCGTCGGGGGCGGGGCGGACGCGTCGTCGGGGGACGGCGATGCGCCGCCGGCCCTCGACGGGGAGCCCGCCGACTCGACGCCCGACCGGAAATCGGGCGGAAGCGGGGCGACAGACGACTCCGGGGCGGCGACGCCGACCGCCGAGCGGGGCCCGGCGTCGGATCACGAAGCCACCGATCCGGGAGACGCCGGTCCGCGAGTCGCCGTCGGCGAGTACACGTGGGCCGACTTCCTCGGCGAGTACGGCGACGCCGGCGACGTTCCGGCGCTCTACCGCGGCGACGACCCCCGAACGCGGCGCGAAACCGACGACACGCCGGCCCGGTGGGACGAGGGCGACGCGGTGGAGACCCCCACCCGCGCCGACTGGGCGGCGGTGGCGCTCGACCCCGAGGCGTATCTCGACTTTCACCCGGCCGACGCCGCCGAGACCGTCACGGCGGCGGCGACGGCCGCAGCCCGACACGACGCGGCGTTCGAGGCGTTCTGCGACCCCTCGACCACCCCCGTGGTCAAAGGCGAGTGGCTCTGGGAACAGTACAAGCGGGAGTACTACTACGAGGCGGACGGCTCCCGCCCCCGCGACGCCGACGGCGAGGTCGAACCGTTCGACGCCACCGACGCCCTCGGGTTCGACCCCGACGCGATCGAGGACGTGCTCGCGCACGGCGCGCAGCGAGCCACGGAACTCGGCGAGGTCAGAGACGAGCGGACGGTGGACGTCGACCCCGAGTTCGACGAGGACGCGTTCTTCGCGGACGCCCGCGGGGCGACCACCGTGGCCAACCGGTACGACCTGGAGAAGGCCGTCCCGATGCCGAAGAAGACGCACTTCCGGGAGGTCGAACGCTACTGGGTGGATAAACCCCACGCGTTCGTGATCATCTTCCACTCCAGAAAGGAAAACGAGAAGAAATACTACGTGGTCCAGCCGTACCGAACCCGGATCGAGACCGACCTGGTGGAGTTTCTGACCGGGAAGCTCCGGACCGCGATCAAATACGACGACGAGAGCGTGCTCGACGACGACCCGGGGACCCGCCGTCGGACCATCGAACACCAGACCCTGGAGCTTCTCGAACGGTACGGTCTGTACCAGCCCCCCGAGAACCCACGGGCCGCAGGGCTGTCGGTGCTCCCGTCGGGGACGGGCGACGACGCCGACGGGGGGCTGCTGTCGGGGCTCGACCTCGATCTCGGCGCCGACGCCGACGACGCCCCGACGCCGGATCGCTCCGAGCGGCGGTTGGCGAGGGTCGCCCGGTCGCTGGGGCTGCAGCCGGGATCGTTCGGCGGTCGGTTCGACCGGCTCTTCGGCGGCGAGAGTGGGGCGGCGGGAGAGCACTCCCTCGACGGGATCGCCGCGCGGCCGGAGCCCGCGGTGCTCGCCGAGGACTCGGCGGCCCTCTCGGATTACCAGGTGGAGAAACTGCTGTACGCGCTCCGTCGGGACTTCATCGGCTACGAGCGGATCGACGGGATCAAACACGACGTGAACGTGGAGGACATCTCGTGTGACGGGTACAACTCCCGGGTGTTCGTCTACCACACCGACTACGAGCAGCTCATCACCAACGTCGCCCACGGCGAGGACGAACTCGACGACTTCGTGGTCAAACTCGCCCAGCGGTCGGGGAAGGGCATCTCGAAGCGCCGGCCGCAGGTCGACGCCACCCTGCCGGACGGGTCGCGGGCGCAGTTGACCCTCGGCCGGGAGGTGTCGGACCACGGCACCAACTACACCATCCGGCAGTTCAAGGACGTGCCGTTCACCCCGGTCGACCTGATCAACTGGAAGACCTTCTCCCTGGACGAGATGGCGTTCCTGTGGCTCTGCATCGAGAACGACAAGAGCCTCATCTTCGCGGGCGGGACCGCCTCCGGGAAGACCACCTCGCTGAACGCGGTGTCGCTTTTCATCCCCTCGAACGCCAAGATCGTCTCGATCGAGGACACCCGCGAGGTGGAGCTCCCCCAGCGGAACTGGGTCGCGTCGGTCACCCGGCCGTCGTTCAGCGACGACGACGGGGGCGACGTCGACGAGTTCGACCTGCTGGAGGCGGCGCTCCGGCAACGACCCGACTACATCGTTATGGGCGAGATCCGCGGCGAGGAGGGGCGGACGCTCTTCCAGGTCATGTCCACGGGTCACACCACCTACACCACGTTCCACGCCGACAGCGTGGGCGAGGTGCTCAAGCGGTTCACCACCGACCCGATCAACGTCTCGAAGACCATGTTCACCGCCCTGGATCTGGTGTCGATCCAGACCTCCACGCGGGTGCAGGGCGACAAGGTCCGACGGAACAAGTCGCTGACCGAAATCAACCACTACGACGCCGAGAACGACGAGATCAACGTCCAGGACGTCTACCAGTGGCAGGCGGAGGGCGACGAGTTCCTGAAGATGGGCTCTTCGAATACCGCCGACGACATCCGGTTCGACCGCGGGTGGACGCAGGCCGAACTCGACGACGAGCTGTTCAAGCGGCGAGTCGTCCTCGCGTACCTGATCGACCGCGGGCTCAACACCTACACCCAGGTCGCAGCCACGCTGCAGGCGTTCATCAACGACGAGGAGACCATCCTCGCGCTGATGGCGAGAGACGAGCTCGAACGCAGCCTGGAGGACCTCCGTGAGATGGAGTCGGTGAAGATCGACGTCGACCCCGAGAAGGAGGCGATGGTCCCGCGACCCACGCCCGGCGAGGCGGTCCGGGAGATCTGTGCGGAGATCCTGGACGAGGCCGCCGCCGAGCTCTGGCCCGACTACCGTGATCTCGACGACGTCGACGTCGCCGACGCGCTGCTCGACGTCGAATCCGCACCCGACGTTGCGGCCGCCGAAACCGGCGGCGACCACCCCGAACTCGACCGGCTCGACGAGCGGACCGAACCGCCCGCCCTCGACGACGGATCGGGGGCGAACCGCGCGACCGACGACGAGCCTGCCGGAACGACGGCCGGGCGCGGCGACGACCGGACCAGCGACGGGGACGACGAGCTGACGGACGACGGTGACGACGAGCCGACCGATGACGAGTCGAGTTCGGTCGCGTGGGAGGTCGCCGCCGACGATCCCGACGAGGACGTGCCCGACGCGGCCGACCTGTTCGGCCGGTTCGACGACGAGTCGGCGGCCGCGGCGTCCGGCGACGACGGTCCCGACGCGGAGCCCGGAGACGGCGCCACCGCCGCGGGGACCGGCTCGTTGACGGCCGGCGACGGAGCGTCGGATGGTGATGGCGACGCGCCGCGGGATGCCGACGGCGACGCGCCGCGGGAGCCGACCGGGATCGAGGACCTGCTGGCGGAGGCCGACGGCACGGACGACGAGTCGATGTGGAGCGCCAGCGGCTTCGAGCGGGCCGATCCCGGCGACGACGGCACGGCCGACGACGGGGACGGAGACTCCGACGAGGCGGCCTCCGACGGCGGCACCGCCGTCGACCGGGCGGACGCGGCGCGAGACGGCGACGACTCTCGTGACCGGGACGACATCGACGGCGACGACCCGCGCGACGGGGGCTCGCCGGGAGCGGATCGATGAGCCTGGACGTCGGCGAGGCCGGCGACGAGCAGCTCGACCGGAGTACCGACCTCCTCGGAGACGCGTTCTACCCGGTCTTTCGCCTCCTCTTCGACGAGGACGGCGACTTCGTCGGCGACGTGGCGACCAAACTCGAACAGGCGCGGATGTCGACGACCGCCGAGCTGTACCTCTCGCGGGCCCTTGCGGTCGGCACGATCGCGGGCGGCGTCCTCTGGCTTCTCGGCACGGTCCTCGGGTGGGCGGTCTTCGCGCTGGGGCTCGTCTCGCCCGACATCATCAGCCTCGGGCTCCCCACGCCGGACGCCGCGACCGCCGACGCGCTCAACGCCTTGACCGTCCCCGCGGTGACGGTCGCCTCCGGGGTGGTCTTCGGGTCGATCGGGTTCGCACTCGGGTTCGGCACCCTGGTCGCCGTGCCGTACTCGACGGCGTCGGGACGGAAACGCGAGATCAACATGTTGCTCCCCGACGCGATCTCGTTCATGTACGCGCTGTCGGTGGGGGGGCTGAACCAACTCGAGATCCTGGAGGCGATGGCCCGCGCCGACGACACCTACGGCGAGGTGGCCCGGGAGTTCCGGAGCATCGTCCGGGAGACGGAGTACTTCGGGACCGACTACCGGAACGCCATCAGGGAACAGGCGATGGTGACGCCCTCGGACGAGCTGTCGCAGTTCCTCTCGGACATGCTCTCGATCGTCAACTCCGGGGGGAGTATGGAGGACTTTCTCGACGACAAGAAGGAGAAACACCTCCGGACCGCGGAGCAGGAACAGGAGACCGTCCTCGAGACGCTGGAGCTGTTCGGGGAGATGTACATGACGCTGTCGCTGTTTCCCCTGCTTCTGATCATCATCCTGGTGATCATGAGTATGCTGGGGCAGTCCCAAGAGCGGCTGCTGTACGCCACCGTCTACGGCCTGATCCCGCTGACCGGCGTCGGCTTTCTGGTGCTGGTCTCGACGGTCAAACAGGACGAACCCGGCGACGGCTACCTCCAGCCGTCGAACTCCTCGGATCGGCTGCAACAGGTCACCCGCGAGGGACTCGTGCACATGGGCCTGATCGAGAGCTTCGTGGGTGAGTTCCGGATCTTCGATCGGATCCGCTCGCGGGAGGGCACGCACAAGACCGCTCGGCTCCTCCGCCGGCCGCACCTGTTCTTCCGCGACCACCCGCTGTACACCCTCGTCGTGACCGTCCCGGCGGCGGCGGTCCTCCTCGGGGTCGCGGTCGCGAACGGCGGCGCACCGCTGTCGTGGGACGGGATGCTGCGAACCCCCGTCTGGGGCACGTTCGTCTGGTGGTACGTGCCGGCGTACGTCGTCGGGATCCCGCTCGCCATCTTTCACACCTGGAACGTCCGGTCGCGGAACGCGGTGGTCGGGAAGCTCTCGGACACCCTCCGGAAGCTCTCCAGCGCGAACGACACCGGCCAGACGCTGCTCGAATCCGTCGAGACGGTGGCGGACACCTCCTCGGGGAAGCTGGCCGACGAGTTCGAGGCGATGCACGCGAAGGTCAACTACGGGATGAGCCTCCGGAGCGCCCTGGTGGAGTTCAACAACAAGTACCACATCCCACGCTTGGCCCGGACGGTCAAGCTCATCTCGAAGGCGCAGGAGGCGTCGAGCCAGATCACCGAGGTACTCACCACGGCGGCGCAGGCCTCCGAGACGCAGGACGACATCGAGCGCGAACGGAAGTCACGGACCCGGATGCAGGTCGCGATCATCCTCATGACGTACCTCACGCTTCTGGGCGTGATGGCCATCCTCAAAACCCAGTTCCTCGACGTGATGGCCGGGCTGGCGTCGCAGGCGTCGGGCGGCGGCGACAGCCTCTCCGGGCAGGGGCTGAACTTCGGCGGCGGGATCGACACCGACCTCCTGTCGGTGTTGTTCTTCCACGCGGTCACGCTCCAGGCGGCGCTGTCGGGGTTCATCAGCGGCTACATCCGGAACGCCGACATCGTCTCCGGAGTGACGTTCGTCGTCGTCCTCCAGACGATCGCGCTCTTGGTGTGGATGGTGGTCGGGTGATGCGGGCCCAGACCACCATCGACTTCGCGATCGGGATCAGCCTGTTCCTGGTCGTGGCGGCGTTCGTGATCGCGTTCGTCCCGACGATCTTCGCGCCGTTCGAGAGCACCGAGGGGCCACAGACCGCGGATCGGATCGCGACGTCGCTGTCGACGGATCGCCTCGGCGACCCGTCGGAGCCGCACGTCCTGAACGCGACGTGCACGAGCGACTTCTTCACCCAGTTGAACGGCGGTGACGCCGCCCCGTCGACGTGCCGGTTCGACGCCTCGGCCGACACCACGAGGGAGCTGTTCGCGCTCGACCGCCCCCGCGGCGTCAACGTGACGATCCGTCACGCCAACGACTCGGTCGTCGATAGCGGGGGACGGCTCGCAGCGGGCCCGACACCCCCGGAGACGGCGTCGGTGACGGCGGCGGCGCGCGTGGTGTCGCTCGACGGCCACTCCCGGCGGCTGCTCGTGAGGACGTGGTGATGGCCCGCGCACAGGCCCATACGCTCGAAGCGGTGGCCGCCGCGCTGATCCTGGTGTCGAGTCTGGTGTTCGCGCTCCAGGTCACGGCGGTGACGCCGCTGACCGGCAGCACCTCCAGCCAGCACATCGAGAACCAACAGGCCGCCGTCGCGGAGGGCGTGCTCGCCTCGGCCGCGGACACCGGGAGCCTGACGCCGACGCTCCTGTACTGGAACGAGTCGGCCGAGGACTGGCACGGCGCGTCCGAGGACGGCTACGTCCGCGGCGGCCCCCCGACCGCGTTCGGGGCGACGCTGAACGAGACGTTCCTCGACCGCGGGATCGTCTTCGACCTCACGCTGTACTACGTCGACGACGAGGGCGACCGACAGCGGGTCCGGATCGTCGACCTCGGCGAGCCCAGCGACCACGCCTCGACCGCGCGCCGGACCGTCACGCTGGCCGACGACGACCCGCTGCGCGACCCCGATCGCTCCGCGTCCGATACCACGCTCGCGAACGCGTCGTATCCGGCGCCCGACGCGGCTCCCGGCCAGTCGCTATACTCGGTTGTGGAGGTGGAGCTCGTCGTATGGCGGATGTGAGTCGGTGCCAGGGTCGCGACGCCGCCGGCGGCTCCGAATGCCGCCGACGGGCCGCCCCGCGTGGCCGGCGCGACTGCTCCGCTCACGCCGGGGGAAGCCGCGACCGCGGCCAGCTCCTGCTCGTGGGCGCGCTCGCGCTCGCGGTCCTGTTCGTCGCCCTCGCGCTGCTTTTGAACACCGCGATCTACACCGGGACCCTCGCGACCCGCGACGCCGGCGGCGACGCCACGCCCGCCATCGAGTACGTCTCGGCGTCGCGGTCCGCGGGCGCCGACGCGATCCGGTCGGTGAACCGACGGAACGACACGTCCACCACCGACCTCCGCCGCGCGTTCGTCGCGACCACCGGCCGGTGGGACGACCTCGCCAGCCACCACCGGGCCGTCGTGGGCGACGCCGCGGACGTGAGCGTCGCGACCGTCACCAACGGCACCCGGATCCAGCAGGACGACGCGGGGCGGAACTTCACGAGCAACACCACCGCGTCCGACTGGACCGTCGTCGAGGGATCCGGAGTCGTGGCGGTTCGGTCGATGCGGTTCACCGTCGACAACTCGACACTTACGTCGATCGACGACGCCGGCAACGCCACCGCCGAAACGGTGTTCCACGTCGTCGTCGACTCCACCACGGGGACGACACGGACTGCGTACATCTACCACAACACCAGCAGCGGGAACGCGGAGGTCCTCGTCGACGACGGCGGGACGGAGACGGCCTGTCCGGTCGGATCGGTGACCGACGGGACGTTCGTCGTCGACGTCTCGAACGCCTCATTGGGTGGGGCGTCGTGCCGGGAGCTCGGAACCCTCGACGACGCCGAGGGCGACGTGTCGGTCGAGTACGGCGACGGCACCGCCGCGGGCGGGACGTACACGATGGTCGTCGAGGGGCATCCGACGGACGGCGGCGTCACGTTGTCGGAACTCAACCCGTCGGGATCGCCGTACTGGACGGACGCCATCTACAGCGCGAACCTCACCGTCACGTACCGGACCGAAGAACTCGACTACGAGGCGACGGTCGAGGTGGTGCCGGAATGACCGACGACTCGTCGCGGCGGGCGGGAGCCCGAGCCGACCGCGCGGTCTCGATCACGGTGAACTACGTCATCGTGCTGGGGATCACCGCCGTGTTGATCTCGGGACTGCTCGTCGGGGCGGGCGGCTACGTACAGGAGCAACGCGAGAGCGTAGTCCGCGAGGAGCTGTCGGTGGTCGCCGAACAGGTGGCCGCCGGGATCGACGACGCCGACCGGCTCGCCGCGGCATACCCCCGGAACCGTTCCGTACGGGTCGGCGTCGACCTCCCGGGCCGGGTCGCGGGCGAGTCGTATCGGATCCAGGTGACCGAACTGACGGCCCCCACAAACCAGCCCGCGCGCCACGAGCTCACGCTTCGGTCGGCGGGCACCCGTGTGAGCGTCACGCTTACCGTCTCCACGTCCGTGGACCTGGACGAGCGATCGGTGAACGGGGGCTGGGTGGTCGTCCGACTCGATGGCGGTGAGCTCGTCGTCGCGACCGGCGACTCGTCGCGGACGCTGGCGCTCGCAGACCCGGCCGCGGGGGGCTACACGCATGACTGACCGCGCCGTCTCGTCGACCATCGGCCTGGTGCTGCTGTTGACGCTCACGGTCGTCGGCGCGGGCGTCGTCGTCGGGCTCGGGGCGACCGCCCTCGACGACGTTCAGCGACAGACGTCGGTCGACCGGGCCGAACACGCCATGACGCTGCTCGACGCCCGGACGGCGGTCGTCGGGCTCGGCGAGGGGTCCACCCAAACCGTCAGGCTCGGCCGGACCACAACCGGCGACTACGTCGCCGACTCCGACACCGGGTGGCTCAGGATCGAGCATACCAACTACACGGCAGGCAGGACCGAGACCATCTACAACGCGTCGCTGGGATCGGTCTCCTACCGCACCGACGACACGACCGTCGCCTACCAGGGCGGCGGGGTCTGGCGGCAGCAGGGTGGCGGCACCGCGATGGTGTCGCCGCCCGCGTTTCACTACCGCGGGACGACGCTGACGCTGCCGGTCCTCCGCGTCCGGTCCGACGACGCCGCCGGCGGAGAGACGACCGCGACCGTCCGCCGCGACGGAGAGTTGACGCGGATCTACCCCACTCAGGCCGCCGACGACACCGACGGAACGGGTGCGCCGTACGACGTGGACAACGTGGACGGCTCGACGCGGCGGTACGACAACCCGGTCCGGAACGGGAGCGTCTCCGTCACGGTCCACAGCGAATATTACAGGGGGTGGGCCGACTACTTCCGGACCCGAACCACCGGCAACGTCTCCGCCGACGACGCGAACCGGACCGCCACGGTCGTCTTGGAGACGACCGGCGAGACCGGGGCGTTCCCGTACCAGGAGGAGGGCGGATCCGTCCCGGTTCGTGGCGTCGCCGAGGGACACTCGGTGACTGACTTCCGGACGACGATCAGGGGTGGAGGCAGTAACGGCAACGGGAACGGTGGCGGCAACGGGAACGGTGGCGGCAACGGGAACTTCAATAACCTATACGCCTCGTACTACGTCGAAGAGGGCGACAGAGCCTACGAGGTGATCGTCGCGCTCCCCACCGGAATCGGCGGAAACTACTGCAAGAACGGTCCCGACGACGTGAACCTGCGGATGGATATCTACTACCACGACGAGTCGACGGCGGAGGGAGTCCACCACTGGACGGACGACACCATCTCCTCGGTTTCCGGGCCGACCCAGCTCGCGTGCGAGGACGGGAGCCCAGTGATCCGGCTGGATTTAACCAGTCCAAACCAGAACTTCACCTACGGATCGAGTAGCGTCGACGAGGAGACCGCGATCGACTGGGACACCCTCGACGACGGCTCGGGTCCGGATCCGATCACGTTCGCCCACGCTGGCGACGACGACGACGGGAGCACCACCTACGACGACGGGGACGAGCAGACCCTCCGGATCCTCACGCGGCACTACTTCGCGATGTTCGACTCCGACTTCGACCTCCGTGTCCACCACGGCCCCGGCGGGAGCGGGAATGCTCGCATCAACGTGGCCAACTCCGGCGGGGTGCTCCGGTACGACACCGGCGGGGACGGCTCGTCTATCACCTACCTCCACGTCACCGAGAACAACGTGACCGTCGAACTGAACTGAGGGGCGGGTCGGCCGGACGACGCTATCGCGTCGGCAGCCCCGCGGTGAGACTGAGCACGCCGTTACCGACCTCGATCACCGCCGTTCGGCCGGGTTCGGGGCCGATCCGGCACGTGGCGGTCTCGCGTCGGTCGTTGTCCAGCGTCGCCCGGACCTCGTACTCCCCGGCGGGCAGGACGTCGACCTCGCTCTCGGCGTCGCCGGGAGCGAGGTAGTAGTCGGCCTCGAACGCCACGTCGCCGTCGGGCGTGAGCACGTCCACCGAGACGTCGTACGCCCACTCGTGGGCGTAGCTCCGGACGTGGAGGTCCTCGCTTCGGGCCGCGGGCGGGTGACTGTCGGGGGCGTCGCCGTCGCGTCGCCCGTCGGATCGGGCACGGATCGTCTGATCGGGAGCCATATACCATCCGTAGGTAGGAATACACAAATACCTCCGCGAGGCTCAAACCCCTCTTTGAGTGTCGGCGCGGATCACTCGAACTCGGTGGTCACCCGGAGCCACACCACGGTGACGCGGTCGACGTCGCCGACGTCGTCGACGGTGCACGAGACCCTCCCGGGCGCGCTCGGACCCGGAGCGTCGGCCTCGTCGCAGTCGAACCCCACCGACTCGTAGTGGCGCCCCCACGCGTCGGTGTACGGCGTGGTGACGTTCACGCGGACCATCCCGAAGTCGGCCGACTCGGCGTCGTAGCGCAGTCGGGGTCTGCCCGCGGCCGTCCGGATCCGAACCGTCCGATCTCCCCCGACCGCTCGGGAGCCGACGTGTTCCTGTTTGATCATCGTGATCAGCACGCGGTCGTCGTCGATCACGAGCGGTGGTCCACGCACCACCGACGCGGTCCCGCCCGCCGAGTCTCTGAGCACCGCACCGTTGCGCAGACGGACCTGCCCCCCCGCCTGCACGTCGTACACCAGCGGGGAGAGCGCTATGGCTCCGGAGGTGTACGCGCGTGTGCCGTCCGCCGAGTTCACCGTCACGTTGATCCGGGCGTCGTTGGCCGACCGTAGCGTCGACTCGGCGAGTTTGACCTCCGTCCCGCGGCTGGGGGCGCCGTCGCGCAGGTCGGCGACGTTGTCCGCCAACACGTCGAATGCGCGCTCGGCGTTCTCCACCCGCTCGGCGTCGCGGGTGGCTTCGAGGTCGGAGACGCCGATCGCGTAGACGGTTCCGACCGACGCGACCACCAGGGCGAAGACGAGCACGAAGCTGATCGTCTCGCTCACTCCGCGGTCGGAGCCCCGCCGGCGACCCCGGCCGGCGCCCCCGCCCTCGCGCACCATACGCGGGGTTTCGCGGCGACGTATATATACTGTCGGACGGAGTATAGATCCTGAGATTCAGGCCGAGCGCGGGCCCGGATCGGCGGTCCTCGCCCCTCCCGGGGCCGCCGCGGTCGCGAGGCCGGTCACCGGGTACGGAGTCGATCCGGCCGGTCTCATACGGTTTACTGTAGTCAATTCCCGATCATCGTCCGAATCGGGCCGACGATGACCGGGAATTCGTTACAGTAAACCGTATTAGTCGTCGCTGGTCTGGACCGCCGCGTCGCCCTCGCCGGCGACGGCGGCCGCCGTCGCCGCCGGAGGCAGGTCCTTCCGGACGTCGTCGCGGGCGCGCTCCGCGATCACCTCGGCGTAGGCGTCGGGCATCACCTTCACGAAGTCGTCGGCGACGTCGCTCCAGTCCGCCAGCAGCCGCGACGCACGGTCGCTGTCGGTGTACGCCGCGTGGTTCTCCACGAGGCGCTTCAGCATCCGACGATCGGACTCTCCGAGGGCGTCCGACAGCGACACCATCCCGGCGTTGGCCTTCGACTCGAACTCGCCGTCGGGGTCGTAGACGTACGCCACGCCGCCGGACATCCCCGCCGCGAAGTTCTTCCCGGTCTCGCCCAGCACCGCGACCGCGCCGCCGGTCATGTACTCACACCCGTGGTCGCCGACGCCTTCGACGACGGCTTTCACGCCGGAGTTACGGACCGCGAAGCGCTCGCCGGCGACGCCGTTGACGTACATCTCGCCCTGGGTGGCGCCGTACAGCGCCACGTTCCCGATCAGGACGTTCTCGTCGGCCGCGTACGCCGCGTTCGACGGCGTCTCCACGATGATCCGGCCGCCGGAGAGGCCCTTGCCGACGTAGTCGTTGGCCGCGCCGGCGAGGTGCATCGTCACGCCGCCGGCGAGGAACGCGCCGAACGACTGGCCGGCGACGCCGTCGAACCGACACCGAATAGTGTTGTCGGGGAGGCCGTCACCGCCGTACGCCGACGAGATGCGGTTCGACAGCGTCGCGCCCACCGCGCGGTCGACGTTCGAGATCTCGCTGTCGATCGCGACCGGCGTGCCCTCCGCCAGCGCGGGTTCGGCCTCGTCGATGAGGTCGTAGTCGAGTTGTGACTCGACGTCGGGGTGGGTCTGCGCCTCGGTCTGGCGGCGCTGGTCACCCTCCGGCTCGGCGATGACGTCGGAGAGGTCCAGGTGGCGGGCCTTCTCGTGGTCGGTCTCCCGTTGTGACAGGAGCCCCGGCCGGCCGATCATCTCCTCCAGCGACCGGAACCCGAGATCGGCCATGATCTCCCGCAGCTCCTGGGCGATGAACGTCATGTAGTTGATGACGTGATCGGGCTGCCCGGGGAACCGATTTCTGAGCTTGTCGCGCTGGGTGGCGACCCCGACCGGACAGGTGTTCTCGTGGCACTGCCGGGCCATCACACACCCCGAGGTGACCAGCGACGCGGTCCCGAAGACGTACTCCTCGCCGCCGAGCAGCGCCGCGACCGCGACGTCGCGGCCGGTCTTCATGCCGCCGTCGACCGTGACGCGGATCCGCGACCGAAGGTCGGTCGCCCGCAGCATCTGGTTGGCCTCCGCGAGCCCGAGTTCCCACGGCAGTCCCGCGTTCTTGATCGAGGTCTTCGGCGACGCCCCCGTCCCGCCGTCGTGGCCGGAGACGTGGACGACGTCGGCGTTGGCCTTCGCGACGCCGGCGGCGAC
>Ga0207753_1000370_pt1 | contig 17948 bp, 19 predicted proteins | sample PonA233FremontCA_2_FD_187273 | JGI IMG/M metagenome (GOLD analysis project Ga0207753, IMG submission 187273) | Salt pond sediment microbial community from Fremont, CA, USA - Pond A23 Sediment 3 (SPAdes) | ecosystem: Environmental > Aquatic > Non-marine Saline and Alkaline > Saline | place: USA... | reverse complement strand
CGGTGTTACAGCTCGCCCATCGAGGAAGCTCCACTTCCTCGCCGTCTCGCGGTATTACCGCTCGACGTTCGGGAGGCCTACGACCGCCCCTGCTCACGGCTCCGCCGCTCGCTACCGTGGCAGTTCCACTGCCACGCCGTCCGCCTCGACGGTCGGCTCCCGGATGATCCCATCCAGATGCAGCGGCGCGTCGGTGTCGCCGCCGATCCCCGCGTCGTCGCCGATCGCGATATGGACCGTCCCTGCGGCCTTCTCGTCGAGCAGGACCGACCCGACGAGGTCCGCCACCCCCACGTTGGTGCCGATCCCGAGCTCCGCGAGGTTGTACGCGTCCCGGCCGACCTCCTCGGCCGCGGCCTCGACCTGCGCCCGGATCTCGTCGTCTGCGATCTCGGTCACGTAGCCGTCCTCGACTTCGAACCTGAGCTGCTGGCCGTCGTCCAGCAGGCCGTGCGGCCGCATCGTGCCGTCGACGACGTACGTGCCCGTGACGGTCTCGGGCGCCACGAACACCTCGCCCGCGGGAAGGTTCGAGAAGTCGCCGGGGTCGTGGACGATCCCGGTGTCGGCGTGCCAGGGTCGCTCGCCGGGCTCGACGGTGATGTCGGTCCCGGCGGGCGCGGTCACCCGGATCTCGTCGGCGTCGGCCACCTGTTCGAGCACGTCCCGGCAGTGGGCGGCGATGGCGTCGTAGTCGGCGTCTAACCCCGTCACGAACACGTCCTCCGTGATCCCGGGGAGCGTCGCGCCGCGGGCGCCAGCCTCGCAGGCGTCGCCCCGGGCGCGGGTGTGGCTGAGACTCTTCGTGGTCGGCGCCAGAAAGGCGTCGGCGTCGGCCATCGCGGCGGCAACCGGCCCGGGCGGCTCCTCGCCGTGCTGGTCACCCGGCGGATACCGGAGCAGCATCGCGTCGTCGGTCACCGCCGACGCCGCCTCGTAGAGCGCCTCGCCGATCGGTCGCCGCTTGTCGTCGGTGACGACGACACACGACTCCGTGGCGTCCAAGCCGATGCACTGCTCGACTGCCGTCGCGGCGGCGGTCCCGACTCCGTCGGTCGACATACCCGACCGTCGGGTCCCCGCGGGGTTAGGCGTTGGCATCGGCGGGGTCGGGCGGACGGGCCGCCTCCGACGGCCCGGAACGGGTGTGTATCGCCGCCCGGAGCATTGCTCGCGTTACTCGCCACGGAGTTAATTTCCCACGGATATGCTCCGAAATAACTATGAGTGTGCTCCGTCCACCATACGCCTATGATACGAGTGGGCGTCAACGGCTACGGAACGATCGGCAAGCGGGTCGCCGACGCCGTCGCGGCCCAGCCGGACATGGAGCTCGCCGGGGTCGCCAAGACCCAACCCAACTTCGAGGCCCACACCGCGGTCGACCTCGGCTACCCGATGTACGCCGCGATCCCCGAGCGTGCGCCGCTGTTCTCGGAGGCGGGGATCGAGACCGCCGGCGTCGTCGACGAACTGGTGGCGGACGCCGACGTGATGGTCGACTGTACGCCCGCGGGGGTCGGCGCGGAGAACAGGACGATGTACGCCTCCTACGACACTCCCGCGATCTTCCAGGGCGGCGAGGACGCCACCGTGGCCGAGACCAGCTTCAACGCCCGTGCGAACTACGACGACGCCCGTGGCGCCGACACGGTCCGCGTGGTCTCCTGCAACAGCACGGGGATCTCGCGGCTGGTCGCGCCGCTGTCGGAGGCCTACGGCGTCGAGAAGGTCCGCGCGACCCTGGTTCGCCGGGGTGGCGACCCCACACAGAACTCCCGTGGCCCGATCAACGACATCCTCCCGAACCCCATCTCGATCCCCTCGCACCACGGCCCCGACGTCCAGACGATCTTCCCCGACCTGGAGATCGACACGATGGGGCTGAAGGTGCCCGCGACGCTCATGCACGTCCACGCGCTCAACGTCACGCTCGGGTCCGACGTGACCGCCGCACACGTCCGACAGCTCCTCGAACGCGAGTCCAGAGTGTACGTCATCCCCGAGGGCTTCGGACTCGACGGCGCGGGGAACCTGAAGGACTTCGCGCTCGACGCCGGCCGTCCCCGCGGCGACATCTGGGAGAACTGCGTGTGGGGCGAGTCGATCGCAACCGAGGGCCGGGATCTGTACCTCTTCCAGGCCATCCACCAGGAGTCCGACGTCGTCCCCGAGAACGTCGACGCGGTCCGCGCGGTGACCGGAACCGCCGACGCCGCCGAGAGCGTCGAACGCACGAACCGGACGCTCGGGGTCGGGCTCACCGGGGATCCTAACGGATTCAACGACGCGCGTTCCGTCGAGGCCGCCGACGACTGATACTGCTCACTCCCGTCTCCCATCACCGATCGACGCCAACGGGCGGGTGGCGATCGCGGTGAAACGTGAGCGTACTCGGTACGAGCCACCGCACACGTTTATTAGGCGGTCACGAGAGGTCAGGCCGTGAGCGGTGCCCCGGACGGTGGCGACACGGCCGCGGACGACGCTGACGGCGCCAGCGACCGCGCCGCCACGGACGGGTCTGGCGGGAGTGACGGGGTTCCGGACGCCGGGGACCCGCCGGTCGACGAGGACGACGAGGAGCTCCGCGACCTCCTCGCGGAGTTCGACACGCTCGCGGAGACGGTCGACTCCCCGGAGGAACGCGAGCGGGTTCGCGCCGCTCGCAACGCCGCGGTCGTCGCGGCTAACGACGACGACGTGTTCGGCCAGGTGATCAAGGGCTACGACCGCGCGGACGTCGCGGAGGCGTTCGTGGGGAGCCTACTCTTCGGGATCCCCATGTTCGTCGAGGGCGGCACCAACGAGGTCGGGGAGTTCCTCGCGGTCAGCCCGGTCGCGCTCGTCGGGACCCTCGTCGGTGCGGTCGGGCTGGTGATCGGCATCCTGTACGTCGCGGAGATCCAGGACGTCAGGGTCTACAAACCCATCCTGGGGTTCATCCCCCGCCGGCTGGTGGGGACCCTCGGCGTGTCGTTCGTGACTGCGCTGGTGATCACGACCGCGTGGGGACGGGTCGGGTGGGACGATCCGGTGGTGGCGTTCGCGACCGTCGTCGTGGCGTTCGTCCCGATGAGCGTCGGGGCGGCGCTCGGCGACATCCTCCCGGGGTCGTAGTCGGCGTCCCGACCGGAGCACGGGCGTGCTACGGGGTGACCTCGTGGAACGCGACCGCCCCCGTTTCGGTGTCGAGCGTCGCCACGTGGTAGGCGTCGTCGGCGCCGGGAAACGGCAACCCCCCGGGGTTGATGTGCACCGTGCCGCCGCGCTCCTCGCGGAGCCGCTCGTGGGTGTGACCGCGGACGACGTAGTCGTAGTCGCCGCAGTCGACGAGGCCGTCGACGAGCCGTTCGCTCGTGCCGTGGTAGACCGCGACGTCGACGCCGTCGAACCGGAGGTGGGCGCTCTCGCCGTGGTGGGTGCCGAACTCCTCGATCACGCCCCCGAGCGCCGGCTCGCCGTCGTTGTTCCCGCGGACCGCGTGGAAGTCGATCCCGACGTCGAACTCCGCGGCGGTGAACGGCGCGACGACGTCGCCGCAGTGGACGATGGCGTCGACGCCCTCGGCCTCGAACGTCTCGACCGCACCGCGCGCCAGCCCCAGGTTGTCGTGGGTGTCCGAACAACATCCGAGTAGCATCGACGGAGCTTCGGCGCGAAGCGGCTTGACTCCTGGGTCGCTGCCGGGAGCTCCTTCACCGATCCGCCGCTCGCTTCAGCGCGTCGACGCCCGCGAGCGACTGGCCGGTCAGCGCCCGGATGTACGCGCCGCCCGCGATGGAGACGTGATCGAAGTCCGCCTCGTCCATCCCGTACATCTCGATCGCCCGCGAGGTGTCGCCGCCGCCGACAACCGAGAAGCAGTCGGTTTCGGCGATCGCCCGGAGGACGGTGACGGTGCCGACGGAGAACGCCTCCTCCTCGAAGACCCCGAGCGCGCCCTTCACGAACACCGCCTCGGCGTCGCGGACGACGTCGGCGTACGCCTCGGCGGTGCCCGTTCCGATGTCGAGAAACGAGACCGCCTTCTCGTCGACGTCGTCGACCGCGACCTCGGCGCGGGAGCCGCCTCCGCCCCCGTCGTCGTCCGCTTCCTCCGCCGCGTACGCCAGATCCGTCGCGAGCGTGACCTGTTCGCCCCGCTCGTCGAGCATCCCCTCGATCAGGCCGTGGTTCCGTTCCCACTGGGTGTCGTAGAGGTCCGCCTCGGGGTCGAGGTCGAAGCCGACCGGGTGCCCCGCCCCCCGGAGGAACAGTTCGCCCGCGATCCCGCCGAGCAGGAAGTCGTCGACGGAGTCGCCCAGCGCCTCCATCACCTCGATCACGTCGGTGGCTTTCGTCCCGCCGACCACCACTGCCACCCGGCCGTCGAACTCCCGGCTCGCGATCGCGGTGTTGGCGGCGTACTCCGTCGCCATCACGCGGCCGGCGTACGACGGCACCACTTCGGGGAAGCCGACGAGCGAGGCGTGCGACCGGTGGGCCGCCGAGTAGGCGTCGTTGACGTAGGCGTCGACGTGGGCCGCCAGCGTCCGCACGAAGTCGGTATCCGCCTTGGTCTCGGGGTCGGCCTCGGGGAGTTCGTCGTCGGACATCCGGGTGTTCTCCAGCAGCAGGATCTCTCCGGGTTCGAGCGCGTCGATCGCGTCGGTGGCGTCGTCGCCGTGCGTGTCGGCGACGAACTGCACCTCGCGGCCGACGTGGCCGGCGAGAAGCTCCGCGTGGCCGGCGAGCGAGACGAAATCGTCGCGGCCGGGACGGCCCTGGTGCGCGAGGCAAACCACGCGGTGGCCCGCGTCGGCGAGCTCCCGCACCGTCTCGGCGTGGCGCTCGAACCGGCGGTTGTCCGTCGGATTCCCCGCCTCGATCGGGGAGTTGAGGTCGAGCCGGACCAACACGCGCTGGTCTGCGGGAAGGTCGTCGAGGGTGTCGAACTCGTGTGTTGACATCGTGGGTCGGACCTGGTCGCCCGGTCACAAGTAGGTGCAGGTGTAGGGCCGGGGTCGGGCCGGACTACTCGGCCGTGATGTACGCCGCGACGTCGAGCATCCGGTTCGCGAACCCGAACTCGTTGTCGTACCACGTCAGGATCTTGTAGAGGCCGCCGTCGCCCACCTGATTCGTCGACTGGAGGTCGACCGTCGAGGAGAAGGGCAGTCCCAGGATGTCGGTGGAGACCACCTCCTCGTCGGTGTAGCCGAGCACGCCCGCGAGCGGGCCCGAGTCGGCGGCGTCCCGGAAGGCGTCGTTGAGCTCGTCGACCGACGGCGACGCCGACAGCGACACCACCAGCTCGGTGACCGAGCCGTTCGGGACCGGGACGCGGATCGCCATGCCGTCGAGTTTACCCTCCAACTGTGGGAGGATCGTCGTGGTCGCGGCCGCCGCACCCGTCGAGGTGGGGACGATGTTCTCCGCGGCCGCCCGTCCCCGGCGAGTCTTCGGCATCGGACCGTCGATCAGACTCTGGCTCCCGGTGTACGCGTGGACGGTGGTCAACATCCCGTGTTCGACCCCGAACTCGTCGTCGAGCACCATGGCGACGGGGCTGACGGAGTTTGTGGTACACGACGCGTTCGAGACGATCGCCTCGCCGTCGTACTCGTCGTGGTTCACGCCGTAGACGATCTGTCTCACGTACTCCTCGCCCTTCGGTGGCGCGGAGATCACCACCGTCTCGGCGCCGGCGTCGAGGTGTGCGGCGGCGTCGTCTTTGGTCCGGAAGATCCCGGTACACTCGAGCGCCACGTCGACGTCGTCCCACGGGAGTTTCGCCGGGTCCTGAAGGTTGTACAGCGGCACCGACGTGTCGCCGACCACCAACGCGTCGTCGACGCGGGTCACCGCGTCGAGCCGGCCCATCACCGTGTCGTGCTTCGCGAGATACGCCATGTCCTCGAAGTCCATGACGTCGTTGATGCCGACGAGCTCGATCCGCGGGTCGTCCAACACCGCGCGAAAGAGGTTCCGCCCGATCCGGCCGAAGCCGTTGAGTCCGACCCGGACCACCTCCGATTCCGCGACGCCGTCGCCAGCACTCAGGTTCGATCGTTCACTCATACCCGAGTTGTTGTCGAGCATCCTATTTGAATCCCCGTATATCTCCCGCCAGCCGGCCGTTCCGGGTCGGGCCACCCGATCGCGCCGTGTCTGACCACGGCATCGCCTCGAGGCTCACCGGCGGGATTTTTCCTCTCGCGTCCCCGAGCGGGGGTATGCGAAAGTTCGCGTCCGACCCGCCGGTCGAGATCCGCGTCGGCGACGCCCTCAGCGCGGCGGGGGCGTCGGTCGCGGTCGCCGAATCCTGCACCGGCGGACTGATCGGGTCGCTTCTCACCGACGTTCCCGGCTCGTCGGCGTATTTCGATCGGTCGGTGGTGACGTACTCCTACGACGCGAAGCTGACCGGCCTGGGGGTTGCTCGCGAGTCGCTCGACGACCACGGCGCGGTGTCGGAGCCGGTCGCCGGCGAGATGGCCGCCGGGGTTCGCGACACCGCGGGGGTCGACTGGGGGCTCGCCACCACCGGAATCGCCGGCCCCGACGGCGGGACGCCCGGGAAGCCGGTCGGCACCGTCTACGTCGGCCTCGCCTACCGCGGCGAGTGGGGCAGCGGGGCGTCGTACACCCGGGTCGACCGCCACGAGTTCGACGGCGACCGGATCGAGGTCAAAGAACGGATCGCGCGACGGGCGCTGGAGACGCTCGAGGCCGCCGTCGAGGCGGAGTGACGGAGACGCTTGAGGCCGCCGTCGGACGGACCGCGTCCGAACCGGGCGCGCGCCGACACTCGTCGAGACACAACGTTTGTAGTGGGGGGACTGAAATCCACGCCCGATGAACAAGAGCGGACACATCCTGAACGGGGCGCTTCTGGCCGCCGGGTTGGGGGTCATCCTCGCGGTCGATCCGACGGCGGGGCCGGTCCTCGCGGGTCCGGAGGGAACCGTCACCGCCGCGTCGGTCGCGGCGGTCGCCGCCGACGTGGGACGGTCGGTGGCGGAACTGTCGCTGCCGGTCGTGCTCGGGGCGCTGTTCCCGGACGTCGACACCGCGTTCGGCCGCCACCGGAAGACGCTCCACAGCCTCCCGGTGCTCGCGATCTTCCTCGCGTTCCCGTACCTGTTCGGCAACCTCCAGTACGTCTGGATCGGGGTCGCGACCCACTACGTCCTGGACATGGTCGGGTCGAAGCGCGGGATCGCGCTGTTTCACCCGCTCTCCGACACCGAGTACAACCTCCCCACCGGGGTCGCGACGTCGAGCGACTGGGCCACCCGGGTGACGCTCGTGGTGACCCTGGCCGAACTCGTCGTCCTCGGAGCGATCCACTACTACGCGTTCGCGCTCGACACGTCGCTGGGCGACGCGGCGAACCTGCTCGGGGTGTGATACGGACCGTTGGAGTCACCCACCCGTCACCGTCAACCTCGTCCGTACGACCGCTAATTCGTTACACCGATCCGTATGAGCCGGAACCGAGGCCGGTGCGTCAGTACTCCCGCACGTCGTCGAACCGCCCCTCGTAGGCCACGTTTCCGGGGTGGGTCGGCTCGTCGCCGGAGAGGAACAGTCGGTCGATCTTCCCCCAGGAGTTCTCGTACCCCAGGTGGGCGAACTCCGCGACCCCGCGGAGGGTGTGGTCGAGGGTACTCCGGCGTAACACCCGGCGCGACGCCCCCTCCCGCAGCGCCGCGACCAGCGCCGACTCGGAGTCGATCCGCCGGTCGAAGGCGGTCCACACCTCGCCGACGCTGCCGCCGAGATGCGCGTACGACGACCCGAACGCCGGGATCCCGGTCTCCGCGGACAGCCGCCGTGCGCGACGGTTCTGCCGGGGGTGCGTCTTGAAGTTGTGCGTCTCGACCCCGTGGATCGCGTCGGCGTGTCGCTCGACCGCCGCCCGATCGAGGCTGACGTTGAGAAACCCCGGGTGGGGCACCAGCACCGCCGCGTCCTGCCGGTCGAACTCCGTAAGCGCCCCGTCGAGCGAGATGAAGTCCGGAACCGGCTCCGAGAGCCCCACCGCCAGGACGTGCTGTCGGTTCCGCCACGTGCCGGTGAACACCTCGCGCGCGGGGACCACGAGCAGGTCGTCGTCGGAGAATCGCTCGGCCCGCGACCGGATCTCCGGAAGTCGCGTGAAGTGTGGAGCGTACACCAGCACGTCGAGCCCGCGCGCCTTCGCCCGAGCGACGACGCGCTCGCTCAGGAGCTTCACGTGCGGGTCCACGCCCGTGGTCGCGTCGCGATCGCCGCGGAGCGTCGTCGGAGCCGACCGCTCGCCGGGCTCCCGTCCCCCGTCGATCCCATCGATCCCCGTCACGCTCGCCGATCCGACCGGGATTCTGTTAGGGGTTGCTATTCGCGCCGGGGAGCGGTCCGGCCCCGGAACGGTTTTCTCCCCCCTGGCCGTGGCTTCCGGTATGTCCCTGTGGACGTGTGGGATCGGCGGGTGCGAGGATCGCTTCGAGGACGCCGAGGCGGCGATCATCCACCAGACCGTCGACCACGACCGACACCAGTGTACGGTGTGTGGCAGCATCGTGCCGGACGGCTACTTCGCGATCCGCCACGCCTTCGACGAACACTCCCGCGCGGAGTACGTCCGGGCGTACGACGCCGACTCGTCGGCCGTCCGGGTCCGCGAGGAGATCAAACGCGCCATCGAGAACGAGGCCGACATCCGCGCCGTCGTCGAGGAACTCAAGCGACGCGACGCGCTGTAGGGCGACGCTACCGCTCGTCGCTGTCGAGCACCCGGATCTGGTCGCCGCGGACGGTGACCGGGATGGGAACGGTGGCCTCGTAGAGTTCGACCGTGACCTGATCCTTCGTCTCGTCGATCCGCTGGACGCGGGCCTTCTCGCCCTTGAACGGGCCGGCGATCAGCTCGACGATGTCGCCCTCGGCGATCCCCTCGACGTCGGGCGTCGGCGACAGGAAGTGCTCCACCTCCGCCATGGAGGAACTCCCGACCTGTCCGCCGCTCTCGACCAGCCCGCGGGCGTGTGGGATCTCCTCCAGCGCGCGGGTGATCGCGCCGTCGCTGTCGGCTTCGACCATCACGTAACTCGTGAGCGAGTCCGGCGCCAACACCGCGTGGATGTCGTCGGCCTCGCGGTTGGCGATCATGTCGGCGACGGTCCGTTCCTGGCTGGCGGTGGTCTTGACCGCGAAGATCGGCATCTCAGACCCCTCCCGGCAGGAAGGTCATCACCGCGAAGATCAGAAATCCGAGAAACCCGACGAGCACGATGCCGGCGCCGGCGATGAGGCTGATCTGCGAGAACTCCTCCCACCCGGGGGTGCTGGCCAGCTTCAACACCCGCACGTAGCTGGTCAGGTCGTACTTGACATCCATCGTACCGCCCGTAGACGGTCGGGCTTTTTTTGTCTATCGATGCGCGGGGCGGCCGGGGAGCCGAAGACTCCCTCGGAGAATCGGGGGCGAGGGCGGCGAAAACGACGGTGTCGGCGTTATTCGACGTAGTCGATCTCGGTGCCGCCGCTCTGCTCTTTGACCGCCGGCTCGGGGTCCGGTTCGGGCTCGGGCTGCGCCTCGTCCTTCCGGCCGTAGATCTGCGGCGACTCGACGCCGGTGACGACCACCATCGTCCGCATCTCGCCGTCGAGCTCCTCGTCGACGGAGGTCCCCCAGATGATCCGGGCGTCGGGGTCGATCCGGTCGTAGATCTCCTCGACCACACCCTCCGCCTCCTCGATGCTCATGTCCGACCCGCCGGTGACGTTCACTAACGCGGAGTTCGCCCCCGAGATGTCGACGTCGAGCAGCGGCGACCGGAGCGCGTCCTTCACGGAGTCTTCGGCCTTGTGCTCGGAGTCGGAGTCGCCGAGGCCGATCATGGCGACGCCGCCGCGCTCCATCACGGTCTTCACGTCGGCGAAGTCGAGGTTGACGAGCCCGGGCTTGGTGATGAGTTCGGTGATCCCCTTCACCGACCGCATGAGTACCTCGTCGGAGATCTTGAACGCCTGCCGGATGGGGAGCTTCCCGACCGCGTCGAGCAGCCGGTCGTTCGGGACGACGATCACGGTGTCGGCCACGTCGCGGAGGCGTTCGAGGCCGGCCTCGGCGTTCGTCCGCCGGACCTCCCCCTCCGCGGTGAACGGCGTCGTGACGATGGCGATGGTGAGCGCGCCGGACTCCTTTGCGGCCTTCGCAACGATCGGCGCCGAGCCCGTGCCGGTCCCGCCGCCGAGCCCCGCGGTGACGAAGACCATGTCCGATCCCTCGACCGCGTCGTAGATCTCGTCTTGCGACTCGATGGCGGCCTCCTCGCCGACCTGCGGTAAGGACCCCGCGCCGCGCCCCCGGGTCTTCTCCTTCCCCAGCAGGATCATCCGGTCGTAGTCGATCTCGTAGAGGTGCTGGGCGTCGGTGTTGGCGGCGACCAGTGTCGCCCCCTCGATGCCCTCCTCGTGCATCCGGTTGACCGTGTTGCCGCCGGCCCCGCCGCACCCGACCACGGTGATGTCGGTCTGCAGCTCGACCAGCATCTCCTGGAGTTCCTCGTCGGTGGTCGGGTCGGCCCCGGCTGGATCGCCGCCGGTCGGTGCGTCGACGTCTCCCTCCTCGATCGGCTCCTCGGCCTCGTCAATCGCGTCGTCGACGATGGAGTCCATTGTATGCCCGTTCGTACCAAACACAGCCTCATTACTGTTCCCCCTGATGTCTGACGCGCGTCCGACGCTGACGGGGCCGAATACGGGGGTCTCGGCCGAAATCGGCGGGGTTCCCCGCTACCGGCCTCCCGCGTCCGATTCTCATGTCTGAAACGTCGCCGTCTCCTCGGCGTGGACGTCCTCGGGGGCGATCGTCCGGCCGTCGACCTCGACGGACTCGCCCGCGGCCAGCCGGCCGAACGCCGGCCCCTCGGGTACCCCGGCGTCGGCCGCCGCCGCGGGGTCGAACGTCCGGCGGGTCGCGACCACCCGATCGGGTTCGCGGGTCACCGTCCGGTACTTCGTCTCGAGGACCCCGGCGAGCGCGTCGGCGAGGTCGTCGACGGCGGCGGGATCCGCCACGACGGCCCGACCGCGGGGTTTCGTCCCCCCCTCGACCGTCTCGAAGGCGACGACTCGCTCGCGAACCGCCGCGGCCGCCGCGTCCCGGTCGATCCCGGCCGCCTCCGCCAGGAGGTCGTCTGGCAGCGACACGCGGTCGACCGACTCGGGATCGGGAGCCCCGGCGGCCGTCGCGGGCGCGCCGAGTCGGAGTCCGTCGTCGATCGGCGTCAGGTCGGCTTCGAGCGCCGCCACGAGGTCGAGGTCGACGCCGGTGGTCTCGCGGAGCCACGTCTCGTCGACGACCCGGTACCCCAGGTCCTCGACGACGGCTTCGAGTGCGGGGTCGTCGCGGGCGACGAGCGCCCGGGTCGCCGCGGACTGCTCGAAGGCCGCCGCGACGAGGTCCGCGTTCGCGGCGGGGTCGCCCATCGACGCCACCCCCCAGTCGGCGGCGACGTGGCCGACCCGCCAGTCGGTCTCCCGTAGGACCCGCTCGAACTGCGGGGCGTAGTGGCCGCCGCCGAAGCCGACGACCTGCCGGGTCCGGTCGGGATCGGCGGACGCCTCGCCGTCGCCCGCGGCGGCTCCCCCGCCCCCCGGGGTCGCGTCCGGCCCCACGCCGGCAAGCTCCAGCACCGAGCGGGCGACCGCACGCGCACCCTCGGGGTCACTCCACTCGGACTCGTCGCTCCCGAGCTCCACGAACAGCGAAGGCGCGCCGACGTCGGTGGGGCCGTGGTGGGTGCACTCGACGCCGACCTCGTAGCGTTCGGGTGCGTGGCGGTCGAACGCGTCGACGACCGCGCGCTGGACGTTGGGACACGCCCTGGCGAGCTCCCCCGGCTCGCCGCCGTACTCCGCGGGCCCGAAGTTCCCGGTGAAGTGCGCCGTCAGCAGCGGCCCCGTCTCGCCGGCGTGCCGCGAGAGGAACGCCACGAACGCCGGGGGCTCGGAGAACGCGTCGGCGACGCCGTCGAGCTCGAGGTGCCACGCGTCGAACGTACGCAGCTCGAAGTCGCCGTGGCGGTGGTACGTCCCGCCGCCGTCGGCGTCGCTCCGCGTCCGGTCCACGCGTTCGTCCCACGCGACGAGCGACCGCAGCGCGTCGCCGATGGCGACGGAGGCGTCGTCGGGGCGGGCCACGACCAGTCCGATCACGGACGGGAGTCGCCGCTCCTCGGTATAAAAACGCTCGGGGTTCGGGCGGGGCGTGGGGGCCGGCGGGCGGCCGGCGTTAGTCGGCCGCCTCCGCGTCCGGGACCGGCGTCCCGCGGATGTTCGCGACCGTCACGCGGGTGAGGTACCGGAGGTTCCGGCGGCGGAAAATCAGGAGTCCGACCCCGAGGACCATGTACACGGCCGTGTACGCCAGGAGGAGGTAGATCGAGTACTGCTCGGCGACCGCCGCCGGGAACAGCCGGATGAGCGCGAACTCGGTGCCCACCTGCGAGACGAACAGCACCAGCAACGCCAGCGCCTCGCGCACGCTGATCCGGAAGTTCACCAGGATCGCGATCGCGAAGAAGCTCTGGCCCGCGGTCAGCCAGATCTCGGCGGCCTGCTTGAACTCGAAGGGCAACACTCCGTACGCCCCGAGCGAGATGCTGTACACCACCGAGAGCGTCCCGATGAGCAGCGTCCACTGGTTCAGCTTCGAGGATATCAAGGCGTTGAACGCCGCGGTGGACCGCGCCTTGTTCACCAGGTAGGCGGTCACGATGAGTTCGGGGCTCTCGGAGGCCAGCGGCGCGATCCACTGGATCATGAAGAACTCCGGGATCCCGAACCGCAGCCCGATGTCCTCGAGGCCGTGGGCGAACGGCTCCACGGCCGTGAAGATCAGGAACCCGGAGAAGACGAACAGCGCCAGCACGACGGGGATCCGGACCGCCCGCCGCGTCGCCTGAAAGTACGCCGGCACGCCGACGTTGGCCTCGTGGTCGTCGACGTCGCCGCGGATGATGATCGCGATGTAGGTGACGTAGAGCCCGACCAGCACGATGGTGTCGACGATGTCGATCCCGCCGTTGAGCGGGACGAAGAACGCAAAGATCGTGGCGGCGAACAGGAAGAGGATCTCCGTGGAGATGCTGGGATCCAGCTTCACCTGGTCCCGGAGCGCCCCCGCGCGGTTGACCACGCTGGCGTCGTCGCGACTCCCCGACGTGGCCTTGTAGACCGAGAACAGCGCGATCCCCGACCACCCGAGCCCGATGAGGATGCGGTTCGCGCCGGTCATGTTCGCGACCGCGAGGTTGCCCCGGCTCGGGTCGGTGGCGGCCTGCCACGCGTAGAGGGCGTCGACGGCGTACTCCGGCGCGACCGCAAGCACCGCGAGCACCGCGATCGCGAACGCCCGCGGCACGTCCTTCTCGGCGGTCTCGGCGCCCCACGCCAGCAGGAACGACGCGCCCAGCACCGCCAGTCCGCTGATCCCGACGACCGAGAACAGCCCGAAGCCGTCGGCGGCGCCGGTGGCCCACACCCAGATCCACGGGACGGTCAGGGCGACGGTGGCGGCGAGCGCCCACAGCGGGTGCCGGAGCCGGCTACTCATTACCCGGGGTAGGGCCCCTTACGGGGGTATTTCTTGCGGTTCGACCGCTCCGGGGCCGCGACCCGGTCCGGAACCCCACGACGGCCCGCCGGGTCGCGGTCCGGTCGCCCCGCGGACGAAGGATGAGGTATATCCGCCCGCCGCGGCACGGGCTGGTATGCAGGTCTTCGGTCTCCTCGGAAACCCGGTCGAGCACTCGCTGTCGCCGCCGATGCACGAGGCCGCGTACGACGCACTCGGAATGGACGCCCGGTACGTCACCTTCGAGCCCGCCCGCGACGCCGCCGGTGCGGCGGTGGCGGCGGCCGACACCCTCGGCATCGCGGGGCTGAACGTCACGATCCCGTTCAAGCGGGACGTGCTCGACGCGGTCGAGCCCGACGACGTCGCCCGCCGGGTCGGCGCGGTGAACACCGTCGACTTCTCCACGTCGCCGCCCCGTGGCTACAACACCGACGTTGCGGGCGTCGAACGGGCGCTCGCACACCACGACGTCGGGATCGACGGCCGCGACGCAGTCGTCGTCGGCGCCGGCGGGGCGGGTCGGGCGGTTGCGTTCGCACTCGCGGACGCCGGCGCGAGGGTCCACATCGCGAACCGCACGGTCGACCGCGCCGAGTCGCTCGCGGCCGACGTGCCCGGGGCGACCGCGGGCGGGCTCGACACCCGTGACCGGGTCGCCGACGCCGACCTCCTGGTCAACGCGACCAGCGTCGGGATGGACCCCGACGCCGAGGAGACCCCGGTCCCCGCGGCGCACCTCCACGAGGATCTGGCCGTGCTCGACGCGGTCTACGCGCCGATCGAGACCCGGCTCCTGCGGGAGGCCGCGGCTGCGGGCGCCACCACGGTCGACGGCGCGTGGATGCTGCTGTTCCAGGGCGTCGCGGCGTTCGAGCGGTGGACCGGTCGCGACGCGCCGGTCGACGCCATGAACCAGGCGCTGCGGGCGGCGTTGGAGTGACCGCTGCGAGCGACGACCCGCGTCAGCAGTAGCCCGCGGCGGGCCCGACCGCCTCCGTGGGTATCTCGACGGTCAGGAGCGTGGCGGACTCCCCGTCGCCCGGCCGGTGGACCATCCGGTAGACCTCGCCCTCGCAGGCCGGATTGAGCGCGCTATCGCTCCCGAAGCCGTCGATGTGGGCGTAGTCGCCCGCGGTGAGCGGGCCGGCGGTCGTCCAGACCTGGTCCCACCGGACCGCGTTGCCGTCGCCGTCGACGATGTAGAAGTCCTCGCCGGGCTCGATCCGCCCGCCGGTCAGCGTGACGTTCACGTACGGTCTGTCGGCGGTGTTGCCCGCGCCGTCGGCGACGTAGTCAGTCTGGTGCCGATACTGCGGCGCGGGGTCGTTCGGCAGTTCGATCCCGAGCAGCAGGCCCCCGAACACCGCGACCGCCGCGACCACGATCGCGAGCAGCAGCGCCGTGCCGACGACGGGTGAGATCGCGCGGTCCGCGCTACGCTCGGACGAACCCATACGCCCGAGTGGCGGAGCACCCCAATCAATCTTCGCCCCGCGTTGTCGACCCTGCGAGCCGCGTCCCCACGCGGTCGCGATCGGCCGTCACGCCGACACGTCCCGTCCCCGGCCCGGCCACGCCGTGGTTTCGGTCACCCCCGCCGTACCGCCCGGCTCAGTCGTCGTCGGGCGCCGCCAGCAGGTCCGCCTCGTAGGCCGCGACCGCCTCGACTACCTTGTCGGCGTCCTCCTCGGGGACGTCGAAGGCGTCGAGGCTCTCCTCCAAGAGTTCGACCGCGCGTTGGATGTGCTCGGGGGTGAACGGCACGTGGAGGTGCGCCTCCCGGATCGGCGCCGCGTCGTAGGTCTCCGGCCCGCCCGCGGCCTCACACAGGAAGTCGGTTTGCGTCCGCCTGAGTAGCTCCATGTCCGATCCCTGGAAGAACGGCCCGATCGCCTCGTCGTCGACCAGCCGGTCGTAGAAGTCGTCGACGACCGCCCGGATCCCGTCGTGGCCGCCAAGCCGCTCGTACAACGTTCGTTCGGACATACTCTAAATTAGGTTACTGTTCTTAACTTGACTCTTACGAAGCTGGTGAAATAGATCCCTCAGATCACGTTTAGGACGTGTCTCACAAGATGCAGGGTGCGTCCATCGTACGAGAGTACGACCGTTGGCACGCTGGCGCAGAATTCCCGTGTTGGCTCCGATCGCCCACTACCTCGTATTTTGATATATTCGTGCTATCTCCGACCTCGCTAATTTCGCATCATATATCCGAAGATCTGCCATTTTCCCCACGAGCAGATCATACCACGTTGGATTGTTCGTCCCGTACCAGCTTCCGATCGTCTCGTGTGACCAGTATGCGGTTTCCGTCGGGTTGGTAAGGTCGATATCCGCTCCGAATACCCGTTCACCATCAAGATAAAACTGAGTCGAAGAGCCCGGCTGGATAGTGTAACAGAAGTGATGCCACTCCTCGGATGGAACAGTCAGCTCGCCGTTTGAAGACTCACTCATACCAGCAAACCGGAACTGGAACGACTCCAAGTCGCCAGACGGAACGGCTACAAAATTGTACTCGTTATCGTTACGTAAGATATGATGTCGAGTATTGTCTCCCCTCGGGTTCCCGCCGGCAGCAGCATCAAGATAGATCCACCCGCCAACGCTTGCGCCAGCGCCGTCTGCTTCCATTATGCTTAGCTCAGAGTTCTCCCCACGGTTTATCATCACCCCCAAGTCGCCATCGAATCTGAGGGCTCTGCGACCGGCATACGAACCAAACGCTGCGTCACCGCGCGCTGCCGACGCATCGTTATCACCGATAACATCCTCGAGGTCATCTTCCAAGGGCCAGCGCGATATGAGCTGATTCTGAGCCACGACCTCACCCGTCGATTCGGGAGGCGTGTCGGTTGATCCACCCTCTTCGACCCGTTCTTGGTCCGTCGGTTCGGCAGGCGTCTCCGTCGACTCATCCCCCTTCACCTGTTCTTCCCGCTGTACCTCCGGATCACGCGGTGCGTAATCTTCGCTGTCGATCACGCCGTCGCCGTCCGTGTCCTGAATATCGCTCCCATCACTACCCACGTTACCGAAGATGCTACTACAGCCCGCGAGCCCACTCAGAAGTGTTGCCCCACCTAATTGGAGCACACGCCTCCGTCTGCTGTCGTCCATACAGCCACCAAATGACAACTGTATTTAAAAACCCCGGCTCGTCGGCCGTACCGTATTGCATCCATCCCCCGGAAGTGTGTCACGACGCTCGGCACGGTCGTACGAGGTTGTAGCTGACCGTTCAGTCTCCGGCGATTCCGGAGTGGAACTCGGCCAGCCGCCCGGAAGATCGAGACGAGCAGGGAGTGACCGGTGTACACCGGGGACACCGTATCCCGGGACACGGCTTCCTGCCGCGATCAGTCGTCGGCGTCGGGTTCGACCGGCGTCCGGGAGACCCGCCGGCTGGCGCGCTCGACGAACTCGTCGGGGAGTTCGTCGATCTCCCCGGCCTGCACGCCCCAGAGGTGGGCGTAGAGGCCGTCGTCGTCGATGAGTTCCGCGTGGGTGCCGCGCTCGGCGATCCGGCCGTCCTCCAGCACGACGATGGTGTCAGCGTCCTTGATGGTCGAGAGCCGGTGGGCGATGCTGAAGGTGGTCCGATCCTCGGTCAGCCGGTCGAGCGACCGCTGGATCAGCAGCTCCGTTTCGGTGTCGACGTCGGAGGTCGCCTCGTCGAGCACCAGGACCTCGGGGTCGCGGAGGACCGCCCGGGCGATCGAGAGCCGCTGGCGCTGGCCGCCGGAGAGTTTCACGCCGCGCTCCCCGATTTCGGTGTCGTAACCCTCCGGCAGGTTCCGGATGAAGTCGTGCGCCTCGGCGGCCTTCGCGGCGTCGACGACCTCCTCGTGGGTCGCGCCGAACGTGCCGTACCGGATGTTTTCGGCGACCGTGCCGTAGAACATGAACGTGTCCTGGCTGACGTACCCGATCGACCGCCGGAGGCTGGGGATGGTGACGTCCCGGAGGTCGGTGCCGTCGACCGTGATCGACCCCTCGTCGACGTCGTACATCCGGAGCAGGAGCTTGAGCACGGTCGACTTGCCCGCGCCGGTGGGCCCCACCAACGCGAGGGTGTCGCCGCCGTCGACCGTGAAGGAGACGTCCTCCACGATCGTCTCGTCGTCGTCGTAGCCGAAGGTGACGTCATCGTAGACGACGCGGCCTTCGGTGACCACGAGGTCCTCGGCGTCCGGGTCCTCGGTGATCTGCGCGGGCTCGTCCATCAGCCCGAAGATGCGCGCGGCGGAGGCGTACGCCCGCTGGTACATGTTGATGATCTGTCCGAACTGCGCCATCGGCCAGATGAATCGCTGGGTGAACAGGATGA
>Ga0207753_1000369_pt1 | contig 17974 bp, 15 predicted proteins | sample PonA233FremontCA_2_FD_187273 | JGI IMG/M metagenome (GOLD analysis project Ga0207753, IMG submission 187273) | Salt pond sediment microbial community from Fremont, CA, USA - Pond A23 Sediment 3 (SPAdes) | ecosystem: Environmental > Aquatic > Non-marine Saline and Alkaline > Saline | place: USA... | reverse complement strand
CGATCTCCTCTCCGGGTTCGAGTTCGCCCTCGGTGAGGTGATCGTCGAGGATCTTTTCGGTAAGAGTCTGTCCCATAGCGTGTGAATATCGAATATCCTGACGCATAAATCATGTTATTCCCGCGTAATTGACCCTGATCGCCGAGTGGATACGTGCTGAACCAGTACTGTTTTAGATCTGCTCTCCGTCACCCAGTTCTATGTTCAAAAGCGGGGCCTTCGTCGCCGACCAGCTCGACGGGTTGCAGGAGAGTCAGATCCAGCCTAACGGGGTCGATCTCACGCTCGATGCGGTCTTCGAGCAGACGGCCGCGGGCCGCATCGAACGCGGCGACAAAACGGTCGGACGGCGCCGGCAACTCGATCCGACCGAAGCGCCCTGGACAGACGACGACAGTGCGGGCGCGTACACGCTCGGGGCGGGTGGCTACATCGTCCGGTACGGCGAGCGGATCGAGATTCCGGCGGATCACATCGGCTTTCTCTATCCCCGCTCGTCGCTGTTGCGTAACTCCTGCATGCTCGATACCGCCGTCTGGGACGCCGGCTACGAGGGCCGTGGCGAGGGACTGCTCGAAGTCTACCACGAACTCACCATCGAAGAAGGCGCCCGGATCGCCCAGCTCGTCCTCGCCGAGGCCGAACATGTCGGCGAGTACGACGGATCGTATCAGCGTGAGAACCTGTGATTTCAATCACACACAGCTCTCTCGAGAGTTTATAAAGTGCATTATGGATAATGCAACACTGATATATGGATTCCGCCACTATCAGAAGTGCCGAGTTGGGGGAGCGTAACCCGGACCGTGCCTCTGACAATCCTGACCGATCGTTTCCTTCCTCCAACCGGCTTTTCTCAGCGCTCAACTGGCGAGTATGGACCGTTCGTGGTTACTTCGCGCTCTGAAACTACGCAAGCGACATATATACAGCTGTAGCGTACGAGCAGCTATGAGTTCGGACAAGGGCGGGCTATACATCATGCGAGACGACGACGACGAAGAGTGGGTTCGGCCAACCCCGGCTGGTGCAGCGATCGTCGAGGCAGTACTCTCCCGGACAGCGTTGTCCGAAGACGAGTTTTCGAACATTCACTCGTATGTCGACCACGACGCGCTGCAGTCAGTGCTCGAAGACGAAACGGCGGAACCACTGACGTTCACTGTCGAGGGGTACGAGGTGACAATCGCCCACGGCGGGGAGATCACCGTCGAAGACTAGCTCTTTTTGGCTCAGTCCGCCCGTTTCTTGCCGCCAGCCGAGAACGTTCACTTTTTTAGTTTCGATTACCTATGTATAGTTGATGGTAGGACACAACGGACTGAAACTCCGGATGATGGCCGCTGGGAGCATTCTCTTTGGCTTCTATGCGGCTATCGCCGGACTGGTGCTGTGGCAGTTTGGAACGGGAACATCCGTTCTCGCCTTGCTCTTGGTCGGCAGCGTCGGTTTCGTCGGCTTCCAGTACAAGTTCGGCAAATGGATGGCGATTCGGAGTGTCAGGGCCGAAGATATGCCCGAACACGCCGAGGGCCGGTACAACTACGGGGAGATCCATCGCTCGACGGAGAAACTCTGTCAGGAGATGGATCTCGAAAAACCTCGGCTGATGGTCGCGGATATGGGTGTCCCGAACGCCTTCGCTGTCGGCCGGAAAGGCGCCGGTGTCGTCGTCATCTCGCGCGAGATCATCGATCTGCTCGACCACGACGAACTCGAAGGCGTCATCGCCCACGAACTCTCGCATATCAACAACCGCGACGTGGTCATCATGGTGCTCGGCCAGTCGATCGCGTCGATGGTCGGTATCATCGTCCAGTGGGGGTACATCCTCGGCGGTGAGCGCAACATCGGGACCTACATCGTCGGGATGGTCCTCGGGTCGCTCGCACAGATGCTGGTGATGATCTTCGTGATGGCGATCTCCCGGTACCGGGAGTACGTCGCCGACGAAGACGCTGCCACCTACACCCGAAACCCCGACGCGATGGCCCGCGCGCTGGAGAAGATTAGCTCCGGTGCACAGGGCAAGGAGATGCGTGGTGAGGACACTGTCAACGCCCTCTGTATCTTCGGCACCAGCGGCTCGCTGCTCCAGAAGATCTTCTCGACGCACCCGCCGACCGAGAAACGCATCGAACGACTCCGCTCGCAGTCCGTTGGCTACTGACTGAGAGCCACTCTCCCCAGCTATTTTATCAATTCCGGTTGTCATTTATCCCATGGCGCTCATCGCCAAGTTGCGGCTGTCCGGCGAGTTGATACTGTTCGAACCGACGTTCGATCGGGTCCCGGATGCAGTCTGTCAGTTTGCCGATTTTCACTACATCGAGCGTGCGAACGGTGACACACAGTACGTTTTTTTCTGGTGGATGGCCGATTGTGCGCCGGAGCAGTTCGAGGAGGCACTTCGAGGTGACCGGACAGTCACCGGATTCGAGCGGATCGGAACAGTTGCCGACCGGACGCTGTATCGCATCGAGACGAAAGCGTTCGATGCCACACAGCCGCTCGTCTTCCCGCTGTTCCGGGAGAACGATATCACAGCGATCGAAACGCGCCGCGACGCCGAGGGGCTCCACCTTCACGCCCGGTTTCCGACACGGGTCGCGCTCGATGCGTTCATCGACGCGACCGACGAGATCGCACGTAGCACCGAACTTCGGCGGCTCTACACCGAAAAACCGCAGGGACCGGATGGCAATCATCTCACGGAACGACAGCGGGAGGCAGTCTCCCTGGCCTACGAGCGGGGCTATTTCGACGTCCCGAAACAGGTGACGCTATCCGAACTCGCCGAAGAACTACATATCACTCCACAGACGCTGTCCCGGCATATCCGGATCAGCGTCCAGAAGATTATCGAGACGACTGCGGGGTCGGTAACCGGAGAGCAACCCCCATTTCAAACACGTTCAGCGTAAGCAACGACGATCAAGTCGGGCAATCACCTCCGACTACGTGGGGCGTTTGCCAGTGGTTGGGACACGAACGCCCCACTCTTTCGACAGGGTTAGGAGACTGGAAGCGTGTGAACAGTGCCCGACTGCGACGCGGGGAGCAACCAACAGCTATCGTGCAACGCTTCGGGGCGGGCGTCGCAGTTTTTTGCTGCGCTGTCGTTTGCGCCGATGGTGACAACGCATATCCGACTGGCTCGCAGAATTCCTGTATGAGCGAGATTCATCCATCTCAGCGCGTCGCCGTCCTCGCGGATTCGCAGAACCTGTATCATACCGCCCAGAGTATGTACTCCCGGAATATCGACTACTCTGCACTGCTCGAAGAGGCTGTCTCTGATCGGGAACTGACCCGAGCGATCGCCTACGTCATCAGAGCCGACGCACCCGAAGAGGAGTCCTTTTTCGAGGCGCTGGTCGACATCGGCTTCGAGACACAGATCAAGGATATCAAAACCTTCGCCGACGGGAGCAAGAAGGCAGACTGGGACGTTGGGATGGTTCTCGACGCCGTCACGCTCGCCAACCACGTGGACACGATCGTCCTCTGTACCGGCGACGGCGACTTCACCCGGCTCTGTCACCACCTGAAACACGAAGGCGTGCGCGTGGAGGGCTACTGTTTCGAGGAGTCCACCGCGGAGGAACTCATCGAGGCGGTCGACGATTTCAACGATATGAGCAGCGATACGGACCGGTTCCTGCTGTAGGTCGGACTCCTCGTTTTCTAATCGGCAGTGGTAAAACCGCGTGGTACGTCCCCCAGGTATGGACCGCGAGTTCCAAACCTACCTGGTAACACAGGAAGACCTCTCGGCCGGACGCAGTACAGAAGCGATAGTGACCGAGGCACTGGCTGGTGGCGTCGACGCCGTTCAGGTGCGCGAGAAACACCGGAGTGCAGCGCAGCAGTTACAGATCGCGCGCAGACTCCGCGAGCCGACAGCCGACGCCGGCGTTTCGCTCATCGTCAACGACCGGATCGACGTTGCTGTGGCGGCCGACGCCGACGGCGTTCATCTTGGTCAGGACGACCTGCCGGTCGAGGCGGCCCGGCAACAACTCGGTGAGGACGCCATCGTCGGCCAATCCGTCTCGACAGTCGAGGAGGCGACGGCGGCCGAAACTGCCGGTGCCGACTATCTGGGTGTCGGAGCCATCTACGAGACGGATTCCAAGGACGACGCCGGCGCGGCAATCGGACTCGATGTCGTCGGATCGATTACCGACGCTGTCGAGATTCCCTTCGTCGGGATCGGTGGCGTGACACCGGAGCGCGCAGCCGATGTCGCTGCGGCGGGTGCAGACGGTGTAGCCGTCGTTACGGCGATTACACGGGCCGACGATCCGGCAGCGGCGACCCGAGAACTCGCCAGTGCCGTCGCCGACGGGAAGCGTCGTCGCGAGGAGACTGCCGAGATGGAGGGGCAGGCATGACGGTCGACCTCGCAGAGAGCCTCGATGCAGTCGCCGAGGGATCGCCACTCGTCAACGCCTTCACGAACTCGGTCACGGTCAACGACGTCGCGCAGGTCATCCTCCACTGGGGCGGCCTCCCGGTGATGTCCGAGGACGAACGCGAAGTCGCCGACATGATCGCCGCTGCGCAGGCCTGTCTGCTCAACATGGGAACGATCAGTGCGGCCGAGGAGGAGACGATGATAACGGCCGGCGAGGCAGCCAACGAGCAGGGTGTGCCCGTCGTTCTCGATCCCGTCGGCGTCGGTGCAACGCCGACCAGAAATCGCGTCGCCGAACGGTTCGCGTCCGAACTGGACGTCGCCGCGATCAAGGGGAACTACGGCGAGGTGACCGCACTGGCTGGCGAGGACGCCGAGATCCGCGGCGTCGAATCCGTCGGCGAGTACAGCGATATCGCCACGACCGCTGTCGCCTGCGCACAGAAATACGACACCGTGGTCGTTGCGTCTGGGGAGACAGACGTTGTCGCGACGGCCGAGCGAGTCCACGAGATTTCGGCCGGCGATCAACAGATGGGGACCGTCGTCGGGACGGGCTGTATGCTCGGGGCCTCTATCGCCACGTTCGCCGGTGCCACCGAGGATGTCGAACAGGCCGCCCTCGCGGGAACTGTCGCCTTCGGGCTCGCGGGCGAGGCAGCAGCAGACGGCGAGTACGGCGCTGTTCGCGGCCCGGGCAGTTTCAACGTCGCGTTCAGGGATGCCATTGCGGGGCTTCGGGAGACTGCGACCGACAGCGCCGCCGAGCGAATCGAGCGAGTGCTGACGATATAGCTGCCGACGTTTCCGGACGGTTCAAAAAAGATCGCTGTTTTACGCCCTCGGTGCGACGTGACTCTGCGCTCCGACTACTCGAAGTGGTTGAGGCACTTGTCGTACTCTTCTGCGGCCTTGTCCCAGTCGACGACTTCGAAGAAGGCGTCGATGAAGGAGCCACGGTCCGGGCCGTAGTCGTAGTAGTAGGAGTGCTCCCAGACGTCGAGTGCGAGGACCGGGTGCGAGCCCCAGAGTGCGCCCTGGTCGTGTTTGTCGACCGGGACGTTGCGGAGCTGTTTGGCGACCGGGTCGTAGACGAGCAGCGCCCAGCCACCGGCGGCTGACGCGGCGGCTTCGAACTCGCCTTTCCACCCCTCGTAGGAGCCGAAGTCCTCTTCGATGCGGTCGGCCAGCGCGCCGGATGGCTCGCCGCCGCCGTCGGGATGCATGTTCTCCCAGAACAGCGTGTGGAGATAGTGTCCACAGCCGTTGTGGGTGACGTTGCCCATCGCGCCGGCACTCCCGCCGAACTCACCGCTCTCGCGGTTCTCGGCGAGTGTCTCCTCGGCCGATTCGAGGCCGTTTACGTACCCCTGATGGTGGGTGTCGTGGTGCCACGTAACCACCTGCTCGGAGATATGTGGTTCGAGAGCGTCGTATTCATATGGAAGTTCCGGAAGTTCTGGGTTCGAATGTTCTGGCATTGTATATCCCTCCAGTTCGATATGTCGGCTGGCAACATCAAAAAGGTTCCCGCACCGGTAATCTCTGTTTTCGAGAGCCGACTCATTCTTCGAGTTATGGCAAGGAGTCTTGGTACTGGCCGTATCACGACTCTGGAGACGTTCTGGCGTAATTACACCTCACTCGTCGCCGCGTGCTCGCTCGAACATCTCGATCGCCGACTCCCGGCGCTCGCTGTGATCGACGATCGGTGCGGGATAGGCGGGCGCGTGCATCTGCCGGGTACCCTCGTCGAGTTCGTGCCAGGAGTGGATCGTCCCGGCGGGCACACTCTCCAGTTCGGGGATGTATCGCCTGATGTACTCGGCGTCGGGGTCGTACCGCTCGCCCTGTGTCGTGGGGTTGAACACCCGGAAGTACGGCTGTGCGTCGGTGCCGGTGGAGGCGGCCCACTGCCAGCCGCCGTTGTCGTTCGCGGTGTCGTGGTCGACCAGTTTCTCGCGGAACCAGTCGTACCCCTCCCGCCAGTCGATCAGGAGATCCTTCGTCAGGAAGGAGGCGACGATCATCCGGACGCGGTTGTGCATGAACGCCTCCTCGCGGAGCTGTCGCATCCCCGCATCGACGATCGGATACCCCGTCTCGCCGTCTTTCCAGGCCTGCAATCCCTCGGGGTCGTCGTTCCACGCGATGGGACGCTCGTAGGATTTGTAGTTCTCGGTGACCGCCTCCGGCCGGTCCCAGAGCACCTGTGTGTAGAACTCCCGCCAGGCGAGCTGGTCCTGGAACTCGAAGACGGACTCCCGTTCGTCCTCCGAGTCGGCGTCGGCGTGTGCGCGGTCAGTCGCCCGGTAAACCTCCCGGATGCCGATCGTCCCGTACTTCAGATCGGCCGAAAGTCGGGAGGTACACCGGTCTGCCGGGTAATCCCTGCGCTCGCCGTACTGGTAGATATCTCCGGCACAGAACGATTCGAGGCGCTCTCTGGCGTGCTCGGTCCCTGCGGGTGGAATCGCTGCCTCGGGCGGTTCGAAACCGAGAGCCGACAGCGTCGGCAGTCCGTCGCGGGTGTGTTCGCTCGCGCCGGATTCGACGGCTGCGAGATCGGCGGCGGCCGGCGGATCGACCGGCTCTCGCTTCTTTCGGTCGTGCCACTTCTTCGAGAAGTACGTAAACACCTTGTAGGGATCGCCGCTGTTGGTCGTGATCGAACCGGGCCTGTGGTGGACCGCGTCGTGGACGGCCCGGCGTTCGATACCCTCGTCGTCGAGAGCCCGCCGGACGGCAGCGTCGCGTCGTCTGGCCAGGCCGGAGTAATCCGCGCCCCAGGTCACAGTCGAGACGTCGTACTCGGCTGCGATCGCTGGCACCAGCGTTGCCGGATTCCCGCGGGCGACCAGCAGTTCGGTTCCCCGTTTCTGGTAGGCGGTTTGCAGCGAGTCGAGCGCGTCGAGCATGAACGCCAGCCGCGGCGGCGCTGCGTGATCGAGGACCGTCGGATCGAAGACGAACAGCCCGATCGCCTCGTCTTCGGCCGCGGAGGCGAGTCCCCGGTTGTCTTCGAGCCGGAGATCACGGCGATGCCAGTGCAGATTCATACTGCCCGGTTGGCCCACACGCACTTGAACAGTCGTGTGGCCGGTAGTTTCGCCGGCTTTGTCAGCATTGATAATTCGGGACCACTTGTTTTATTAATAGAAAATAAAGAGTCGGTATGGACGAGTCGATTCGTGTCCTCCACGTCGCCACCCAGTCGGATGTGCCGGCGGTGGCCGACCAGACGGCTGATCGGTTCGCCGTCGACGCTGTTACTGACGTGTCTTCTGGGCTCGATCGACTCGGGAGTACCGAGTACGACTGTGTGGTTTCCGGCTACGAACTGCCGGAGATGACGGGTCTCGATTTCTTCCGTCGTGTCAGGGAGACGGCGCCGGCTACCCCATTCGTTCTGTACGCGGACGACCGGCAGATCGCGAGCGACGCGATCACCGCCGGTGTGACGGAGTACGTCCCGCCTGGTGACTCGGCCTCCCTGCCGGCGAGGATCGAGGCCGCCGTCAGTGGAACCGACCGGCAGATAGCCGACCGTCTCCGGCGACTCGAAGCGCTGGTCCAGACGGTTCCGACGGCGATCGTTCGGGTCGACACCACTGGAGAGATCGCATTTGCGAACGACAGCGCCCGGTCGATACTCGGCTTCGAGGACGACCAGCCACTCGCGCGGACGTACGACGACCCGGACTGGGAGATCAGAGATCTGGACGGGGAGCCCATCCCCGACGAGGAGTTGCCATTCCAGCGAGTACTGGCGTCGGGTGAGCCAGTCGACGGCTATCGTCACTCGATTCGCTGCCCGGATGGTGTCCGCCGGATCGTCGAGGTCAGCGGCGCACCGCTGTTCGACGGTCAGGGGACCATCGAAGGGGTCGTATTTGCCATCTCGGACGCGACACCGCGCCGGCAGCGAGAGACCGCGTTCGAGGCGTTGCACGAGATCGCCACGACGATCCAGCGCGAGCAGACAGTCGAGGCGGTCTGTGAACGGACAGTCACTGCGGCGGCCGACATCCTCGAATTCGACACCTGTTCGATCATCATCCGCGAGGGCGAGTGGCTCGTCCCGTACGCAGTCTCCGAGAACACGCCACCGGACGGCGTACAGCGAATGCGAACCGACGAGGGACTCGCCGGCAAGACGTTCCAGAGCGGCGAGTCGGAGATCGTCGATCGCGTCCCCGACAACGACGACGTGAAACCCGCAAAGGAATCTTACCGCTCGGGAATCAGCGTTGCGATCGGTAAATACGGGGTCTTCCAGGCGGTGAGCACTACCCCCGGGGCCTTTAGCGACGAAGATATCGAGTTCGCAGAACTCCTCCTGAGCCACACGGAAAACAAGATCGAACAGCTCGAACGCGAGACAGAGCTCAGGCGGCAAAACGAACGCCTCGACGAGTTTGCGGGGATCGTCAGCCACGACCTCTCGAACCCGCTGAACGTCGCCCAGCTCCAGCTCGAACTGGCCCGGGAATCTGTCGACAACGAACGCCTCGCTGCGGTTGCGCGAGCACACGACCGCATGGAAACACTCATCGAGGCACTGTTGACACTCGCCCGGAGCAGAAACCCCGTCACGGAGTCCGTCCCGGTCGATCTCGCGGCAGTCGCAGCCCAGTCACTGGCAACCCTGGATACGGACGCCGTCAGACTCTCGACTGAATCAGACGCGTACATCCAGGCCGACCGGGATCTGGTCACGATACTGCTCGAAAACTTGCTCAAAAACAGCGCCGAACACGGCTGTGACGGTACCGAGCAGGCCGAGGACACCGTCACCGTTCGGATCGGGTTGCTCGACGACGGCTTCTTTTTCGAAGACGACGGGGCCGGTGTTCCGGCGGAGATCCGCGAGGAGATCTTCGACGTGGGCGTCTCGACGGGCCCCGACGGAACGGGAATCGGTCTCAAGATCGTCACGGAGATCGTCGACGCCCACGGCTGGGCGATCGACGTCGCCGAGAGTGACGACGGCGGCGCACGGTTCGAGATCACCGGCGTCTCGATCGACGGCTGACTCCGATCGCTGGTTCGGGACTGACTGCGCCGTGGGGCTTTTTTACAGTTCGCGTCCGACCCTCAGTATGGTCGATTTCCAGTCCCGGGACACCACTCGCGGGACCGATGCCGACGAGACAGACGAGGACGAACCGCCCGACGAACCGGAGCCCGCCGAGGCATCCCCGGACACGCAGTCCCCTACCGAGGAGCGTACCGGGCAGATCGATCTTTCGGAGCTTTGCTATGCCGTCGTCACTGTCGCTGGTGATCGATCGATCGCCGAAGATGCACAGGGCGACGTCGTCGTCGAAGCGATCGAGGCTGACGACGGGACAGTCACGACCCGGGATCTCATCCAGCCCTCCTATGACGGCGTTCAGAGCACTATGACACGGCTGACCGACCGCGACGATGTCGACGCTGTCGTTACGATCGGCGGCACCGGTGTCGAACCCGACGACGTCACGATCGACGCGCTCGAACCGCTCTTCGATAAACAGCTCCCGGGCTTCGGAGAGCTGTTCAGGATGCTCGCTCACGAGGACAAGGGGAGCGCGGTCGTGGGCACACGAACGACCGCTGGTATCATCGACGACGTCACGGTCTTTGCCGTTCCCGGCACGATCGACGGGGCCCTCCTCGCGACTGACGAGATCATTCTCCCCGAGGCCCGCTCACTGGTCCGCGATGCGAATGGGCTGGCCGACGCGTCTGACTGACCGGACTGGTAATTTCAGCCCCGCGGTCACTGCGACCCCACGGTGTGGGACGTGCCTACTCCTGCAGTGCGAGCGAGGCGAGCAACGCTTCGAGCTGAATCCGCTCGTTCGCGCCCGACGTGATGCGGTAATCCGCTTCGCCGATCCGGTCGAGCACCCGGACTGCAGCCTGGTCGTCCAGTTCGAACTCCCAGACCGACCGGTGGAGCTGATCGATGATGTCGCCGCCGGCGATCCCCTCCTCGGTCAGCAGGCGGTCCAGATGGCTGCGGGAGGCAGTAAAGTCACCGTCGAGTGCCAGCGTCACCATCTCCTCGATATCCTCCGGGCGCGCCGTGCTGGTGATCTCGAAGACGCTCTCCTCGTCGACGGCCCCGTCCGTGACTGCCGCGGCCTGGAGGCCGTTGATCGCAGCGCGCATGTCGCCGCCGGCGACGTAGATCAGCGCCTCGACGCCGTCGTCCGTGATGTCGATCCCCTCCTCGTCGGCGACTGTCCGGATCTGCCGTTCGATCGCCTCGTCGGGCAGCGGCGAAAACCGGAAGACGGTACACCGCGACTGGATCGGGTCGATGATCTGTGAGGAGTAGTTACAGGAGAGAATAAACCGAACGTTGTTCGAGAACTGCTCCATCGTCCGGCGGAGTGCTGCCTGGGCGTCGCTCGTGAGGGCATCTGCCTCGTCGAGGAATATGATCCGGTAGTTCGCGCCGCCGAAGGAGGTTCGCGCGAAGCTTTTGATCCGGTCGCGCACCACGTCGATGCCCCGTTCGTCGGAGGCGTTGAGTTCGAGGAAATGCTCCTCCCAGTTCTCGCCGTACAGTTCGCGTGCAGCCGCTATCGCTGAGGTCGTATTATGCATCACGGTCGGGACTGCTCCGGCAACGTAGTTGTGTGTGTCTGGAACAGTCAGATCGTAGACGCGCTGTGGTTGCGTGATTCTTTCGGTCCGTTCGACTTCGTCGATATAGATGTCAGACTCGACGATCTGGTGAAGCGTCCGGAGATGTTCGAGCGTTTCTGTCGAGGCCATCTGTGACAGAATCCGTTCCAGACGGTCTGCAACAGTTCTAAACCGGCACAGTGAGCCGACTTCGTGATCGTCGTGGCTCAGAAGATTTCCGACATCGCTCGAATACAAAGACGTTTCCTCGGCAATGTGTGCATACGAAATATCAAGCGTGTCTATACTCTTCTGGAGTTCGTTCTGCACCGTTTCAACTGGTGCCGTCTCGGCGCCACTCATCTCGGAAAGTATCGACTGAAGACAATTTGTATACGGCGTCCGGTCACCACGGGCGTACGTAAGTAGTCTGTCTTCCCGAAGTGAGGTCTTGGCTGCAACCGTACGCCGGGTCTCGATGGGTTCGAGTTTCGACCGTTTGTCAGCCCACGTCACGGGTACCGCTGTTATTTTACTAATTCGAGGAGACAGACTATCCAGTCGTTCTCTCGTTTCCTGCACCGCTTCGAGCCGTTCGGTTGCATCGTCGAGCAGTTTCGAGACGCCGTCCTCGTACCGCTGTCTGCCTGGCGACTCCGGATTTAGTGTCTCCGGAATGTATGCTGTCTTGTTGAGATTGAGCCGGTTACAGAGTGCTGTCACTGCACGCTGGGTCGGGATCGTATCGTTGTTTGGATTCGAATCTCGCTCGACAGCATCGGACAATCTGCGTGCTTTCTCATCGATAGAAAATCCGACTTTCGACTCGAACTGTTCGAGATGTCTCGCGCTAGAAATATATAGTGTGTGATACTCTCTGGAAATATCACGTCCGTTCGTGGCCTGTTTTTGAGCAGTTTTCCGCCGGGATGGGATTCCACACCCTGTTAGCAAATACGAAAGAAGGGTGATTATGTCACCGTCCTTCTGTGTGAGTTCAACTATCCCGTTTTTTGTTACGTGACCCTCGGCATCGAACATAGCCTGCAGGAACGCCCGTCTGCTCTGTTCGTCCGCTTTCAGGATGGTAGAACCGATTCCATCGTTGTCCGTCGGCCCGGCAAAGACATCGAAACACGACTCCAGATAGTGGGTGAGCGTCCGGCTTGACACGCTCACGTATGACACATCTTTCTGGCTTCCCGTCTGGTATTCGATATCGAACAGTTCCGAGAGTAACTGTTCGAACTGAGCTAGCAGTTCTTGATCAGTATTGAAGAATTTAATTTTGCCGCCATCGATCTGTGCTTCGCTGATAGCCAGGGCGACGAACTCCGCAAGCTCCGGTGTCAGTTCTGCTGGTGGTGTAATCGGTTTGGCTCGTCTGTTGTTCGTCGGAACGTACTGGATTTGCTCGACGTGTTCATGAACTGACTCCGTCGGGATATCTAACTCACGGAGATAGTCGAGCGAACAGATGCGACTTGCTGCACCGAGATCCTGGTCAGTAAATTCACGTCTTGCGGCCCTGACTGTTTTTGTTGTTGTCCCGACCTCCCCGGCGATATCAGCAACGGAGTGTCCCTTCCGGAGACCTTTGACGGCCTGCTTTTTTACTCCTACAAGATTTTCCTCGAAGGGTATCTGGTGTTCCGTACTGAACTCCCCGGTGAGATGGACGAACGTTCGCTCCCCATCCATCTTCTCGAACCAATCGAGCGTCAGATCCGTTTCGGGTAATGGCGCTTCGAGTGGACGGACAATTCTGTCACCGTGCTGTATATTCTCTGCCTCGCGCCACTCCAGACCGTCGTGCGTAATGACAAGGAGTCTGTGTTCGGGAGTGACATTGAGTTCGTTCCCGTCACGGGTCTGTACAGTAACGAACTGTTCAGCCTGTTTGCTGAATAAATACGATGGCGTCGTATACTCGAACTCACCATCTTCGGTGTACGTGAGAACTTCGATATCTGTGTCATTTCGTGTGAACCCATCATGATTACCGACGACTTCGTTTATCCGAGCAACTCCCTCGTTCGTAAGAACAGGGGTTTCTCCCGTGACACACTTCCCCACGCCGGCCGGCCCTGCGAACAGCATGTTGGGAAGGTCGTTCCGGTCGACGTAGCTCTGGAGGCGGTCGACAATTGCGTCCTGTCCAACGATTTCCTCGAACCGTTGTGGCCGGTACTTCTCGAGCCAGATATCCCCGCGCCCGGCCGTCGTCTCGTCCGCTTCGCTCATGGGATTCGAGAGGGACGGCCCGCACATAAACTCCCCGAGACCGCTCCGTCACAGCACCCGCCCCGCTGGTCGCCTACCGACGCGAGAGGAGCAGAATCGAGGCCCCGGTGACCAGCACCACCGCGGTCACGTGGCCGGCGACGGCGACGAACAGGACCGGCTGTCCGACGAGAAAGGGAAGGAAGGCGAGCTGGAGCAGCCCGAAGAGGATCGTATCGAGATCCGCCCGCCGGAGGTCTCGCCGTGTCTCGCCGTCGAATCTGTACCGGACAGACCGCCACAGCGCCGCGACGCTGGCCCACCAGCCCGCGCCGATCCGGTAACAGACGTCCCACAGGATGAGTAACATGAGATACACCGCGAGAATCGGTGCGTCGGGACCGAACAGTGACTCGATCAGCGTCGTCTCCGTCTGCTGGGGATCGAACACGAACAGGTAGGTGATCAGCGCGATGTAGGCGAGTACCGCCAGCACGACCTCGATGTTCGAGCTAAAGAGGAGTCGCCGGTAGGATTCGGGGACGTCCTGTCCGCGGACCAGCGTGCCGATCCGCAGCAGTTCTGCACTCCCCGCAGTTGCGACGAGCACGGCGACAGTGCCAGCGACCGCCGCTTCCGGGAGGCTGTAGACGAGTGCGAGCGCGAGCACCGCCGCCTCGAAGAGCAGAAACTGGAGCAGGAGAGCAAAGTATGGATTGACTTCGATGCCCGGCAGCGCGCCGATGATCCCCTCGTAGACCCAGGAATCACTGTACTGTGAACTCATCTGTTCGCTCGCTTCTCTCTGGTGATCATCTGTTGGCTCGTCTCACCGTTCTGTCGTCTCACCGTTCTGATTCGACCGCGCGCCTGACCGCCCTGTCGAAGGGGATGTTCTCCACCTCGACGAGCGATCTGATGCTATCGTCTGTGACAACGGTCGGATTTTTCAACCCATCGATCAGCGGACGGGCGACACGCCAGTCGACGTCGGTGACCAGCCCGACCCAGTACGAGGAGAGCTTTGGGGAGAGGACGGGGACTGTGATCATGATCGGTGGGCGCTGATCCAACGCGACGGCCGTTCGCTGCATGATTTCGCCGTAGGTGAGCACGTCCGGGCCGCCGATCTCGTAGGTGCCACCCGCCGTCGCTGGCTCGTCGAGCACGCCGATCAGATAGGTCACCACGTCGTCGATCGCGATCGGTTGACACTCCGTGTTGACCCACCGCGGTGTGATCATCACTGGCAGGCGTTTGACGAGCTGGCGAACCATCGAGAAGCTCACACTGCCGTCGCCGATGATGATCGCCGCGCGCAGGGTCGTCAGATCGTAGCTCCCCTCTCCGAGAATGAACTCGACCTCGCGGCGGGAGCGGAGATGTTTCGAGAGGTGATCGCCAGCCTCGCCGAGACCGCCGAGGTAGACGACGCGGTCGACACCCGCGTCGCTCCCAGCCCTGGCGAAGTTCCGGGCTGCCAGCCGGTCCCGCTCCTCGAAATCCTTTCCGGCGTACATCGAGTGGATGAGATAGTACGCCGCGTCGACGCCCTCGAATGCAGCCTCGAAGCTTCCCGGTTCGAGGATGTCACCCTCGAACAGTTCGACGCCCGACGGTCCATCGTACCGTGAACTGTCGCGGACGAGCGCCCGGACCTCGTGGCCCGCCGAGAGCAACGGCTCCAGCAACCGACCGCCCACGAACCCGGTTGCGCCCGTGACGAGAACACGCATACCTGTGCATAGGACGGAACTGTCTTAATGGTCCGCCTGGTGGTTCGGCCTGATCACCGGCCGAACAGAGTGGTGGCAAACAGTAAGGCAATCGAGCCTGAATGGGCGGTATGGACGATGTGGACAGCCAGGATATGCCTGGTGCGCTGGTCGAGGAGTTCCTCCAGCGTGAACGTGGCACGCTGGCGCTGTTAGACGAACTCGAAAAACTGTCCATCGAGGGAGAGTACGACCAACTCCGCGAGCGCATCCGGACGTTCGCACAGAACAATCGGGAAGTGTTCTACACTGTTGCACTCGCGTTGACCGGCTCGGAACACTTCTTCGGCGACGTCGAATCACAACTCGGCGGCGAACCGGCGGACAAACTCCGGGAACTCGCCGACACCTATCCCAGTCTCTCCGAACCGTTCAGTCTGGTCCGGATGGAAATCTCGAACGAACGGCACAACCCGCTGACTGGACTCGACGTAACGACAACGTACCACTCCGAGGAGGAGGTGCCACTCGTTGCGTACACGGCGTACTCCGGCGGCGTCGATCTCTTCGAGTACCGCGGCTCACCACAGGAAGTCCTCCAGTCGGCGAGCTACCTGGTCCAGGCGACCAACGACTCGCTGGAGGCCGCGCTCCGGGAGGACCACTCCGTCAACACGGACGAACTCAGCGAACTCATCGACAGGCGCGAGAAGCTGGAATCCGAACTGAACCACCTCCACGATCTCATCGACGAACTCCGCCGGAAACCGGTCGGCGACGGGTAAGCCGACTGACAATCTCCAGCCGAAACCCCCCTTCGTTTCTACTGCGAACCGAGTCACGTCCCGGAAATCAGTTGGGCTGTTTCCACTTTCACTCCGGTCTGACCAGGATTAAATAGCCGTATCACGTCCAATCTAATTAGACCGAGCTTAACGGTTAGCTACGTCTCTTTCTCCCTACTTATTTAAAAATTTATGTATAATTTTTCTTAGGGGAAACGAGAGACAAAACCATTATTTAGTTCCGTTCCAAACAGAACTTCCGTCACAGATGATAGTAATGGGAGCAGCATTTCAACAGCAAACCAGCGGACACACAGGGAGTCGGGGTGAGTGCGCATGAGCAACGAGCTCGCGGCCGACGAACTGACACTGCCGATCAAGCGGACCGAGGGCGAGACTCTCGAAGACCGGTTGACGGCCAACGCCTACCACAACATCCTGCCGGCCCGGTATCTCAGGAAGGATGCCGACGGCGAACTCGTCGAAAAGCAGGAGGAACTGTTCGAGCGCGTGGCGAAAAACGTCGCGCTCGCGGAGGCCGTCTACGAGGCCGACAACCAGGACGTCGAGATTACTGTCTCGCCCGACCAGCTCAAACCGGGTCACCCGCGCCGGGACGAACTGGCCGCGGAAGTCTTCGGCAAAGGGACGACTGCCGACGACGACGCGACGACCGTCCTGAACGAGTACAACGTCAACAAGTTCGCCTACGAGACCGTGGTTCCGGAACTCCCCGAGGGGGTCCGAGAGCACGTCGAGTCCGTCGCCGACCAGTTCCAGGAAGAGATGGAAGGACTCGGCTTCATGCCGAACTCGCCGACCCTGATGAACGCCGGTGACGAGCTCCAGCAGCTCTCGGCGTGTTTCGTCGACTCGCCGGAAGACGACATCGACGATATCCATCAAACGGCAAAAGAGGCCGCTAACGTCTTCCAATCGGGTGGTGGAATGGGCTACGCGTTCTGGCGACTCCGACCGTACGGGGACGCCGTCGGCTCGACGGGTGGGATCGCCTCTGGTCCGATCACGTTCATGCGCACCTACGACCAGATGTGTGAGACGATCGCCCAGGGCGGCGCGCGCCGTGGCGCACAGATGGGTGTCATGCGTGTCTCCCATCCGGACGTCATCCAGTTCATCCACGCCAAGAACAAGGACGTCTCACTCGCGAACACCCTCCGACTCAACGACCCCGACGACTTCACGCACAACTCCTTTGCCGAAGCCCTCGAAGAGGCCCGCGACCTGATCGACGACGAGGGTCGTGTGCCCGAACACCTCCGGAACGCAGTCGAGGGTCATCTCTCGAATTTCAACATCTCTGTCGGGATCACCGACCAGTTCATGGACGCGGTCAAAAACGACGAGGAGTACACCTTCACCAACCCACGCACGGGAGAGGCACACGTCGCGACTGCGGAAACGAAAGAACTCTACGACATGTTCGGTCTCGGCGAGCACGTCGAGGTCGGTGAAGTGCTCTCGGTTCCGGCGGGTCTGCTCTGGGAACACATCGTCGAAGGCGCCCACGAGAACGGCGAACCGGGCGTCATCTATCTCGAACGCGTCAACAAGAAACACTCCTTCGACGTCGAGGAGCATCCGGACCACCGGATTCTCGCGACAAACCCGTGTGTCACTGGTGATATGGAAGTGCAGTTAGCTGATGGATCGACACGTCCAATCAGAGACCTCGCGGAATCAACCGAGCAAGTCGATGTGCGTACACTTGCTGATAGTGAAATCACCACCCGGTCTGCGAGCGCGTTCAAAACCAAAGAAGACGCTGACATCCTTCGTGTTACGACCCAGTCTGGCATCTCGGTTCGAGTGACTCCTGACCACAAAATCCGGACTGCTGATGACGAGTGGACCGAAGCTGGAACTCTCTCTGCCGGTGATGAGATTGTCGGTCTCACAAAACTACAGGCAACACCCCAGGGACCAGTACAGGAGACAGCGACGGAAACTGTTGTAAATGTCGAAACGGATGGTAACGAGGATGTATACGACTTAACCGTTGAAGATGTCCACAATTTCTTCGTTAGCGAATCCGGGAACGAGAGTATTAATGTTCACAACTGCGGTGAGCAGCCGCTCGAAGAGTACGAGGCCTGCAACCTCGGGCACATCAACCTCTCGACGCTCGCCGCCCAGGACGCACCCGACTGGCGTGTCTGGTCGGAGAACCACGCCGACGAGTACGACAG